>Ga0207700_10000021_pt1 | contig 168335 bp, 176 predicted proteins | sample LARL82metaG_FD_184348 | JGI IMG/M metagenome (GOLD analysis project Ga0207700, IMG submission 184348) | Corn, switchgrass and miscanthus rhizosphere microbial communities from Kellogg Biological Station, Michigan, USA - LAR L8-2 metaG... | ecosystem: Host-associated > Plants > Roots >...
ACGAAGCCCGCGCGGCCTGAAGCAGCTCGTCGAAGTTCGGCACCTCGTCGTTCGCGTAGCGCCATGCGCGGCGGACCGTACCGCCGGGGTCGACGAGGAACGCCGACCGCAACGCCACATCGCGCAGGCCGGCTCGTCGAGTGCGGCCCCGACGGGCGCGCGACGTCGATTCAGCCCGTCCGCGTCGCAGTCTGAGGCCAAACCAAGACGCCGACGAGGCCGAGCAGGACGACGTCGCGCGCCAGCACGAGCGCCGACTCGTAGCCGCCGAAGCCGAAGACGAGGTTCCAGTACTGCTTGGGGAACCAGAGCTGGGTGAGGAGGAGCGCGGTCGCGAGGAGCCCTCCCGCGGCGAGCCCACGCCGGCCGCGGACGAGCGGCACGAGCGGGATGAGCCAGATCATGTACTGCGGCGAGAGCACCTTCCCGAACGCCACGAAGACACAGACGGCGGCGGCCGAGACGCGGACGAGCGTCTCCTGCGAGCGCGGCCGGCGGGCGAACCACAGCCAGAGCGCCGCGAGGCCGGCGAGGACGACCGCGCTCCCGGCCGCACCGACGGCGGACGGCAGCGAGCCGGCGAGATTCTGGGAGCCGTGGCTCGTCTCGACCCGCAGGCCCAGGCCGAAGAGGTGGTGCAGGGCGATGAGCGCCGCGGAGCCAAGGCTCTCGATCTGGAGCGGCCGCGTCACCTGGCGGCGGACGGAGTCCCAGACGCCGCCGGGCGCGAGCCCGACGAACGGCACGAAGATCGCCGCCGTCACGAGGAGCCCGATCCCGAGGGCCACGCCGGCCTCGCGCGCACCGCGACGGCGCCACACGTGCGCGACGAAGAGCGGCACAAGCACGACCGGATAGACCTTCGCCGAGGCTGCAACGCCGAGCAGCGCGAACGACAGCCGGTCGCGTCCGGCGCAGAGCGCGGCGAGGGCCGCCGTCGCGAGCGCCGCCGGCCAGAAGTCGTAGCGGGTCAGCACGACCGGACCGAGCAGGAGCGGCGTCACCCCCGCGAAGGGGAGCGCCCAGAGAAGCCGGATCGGGTCGGCACCGAGCGCGCCGAGGGCCGCCGCCATCGCTCCGATACCGCCGATCCCGCACATCAGCATGAGCAGGTCGAACCGGCTCCGGTAGCCGTGCTCCGAGGGCGAGCCGATCGCCGGTAGGACGAACGCAGGCAGAGCGCCCGGCGGGTACTCGACGTGGAAGTCGCGATACGGCACCTCGCCGTGGACGACGCCCTCGCCGTAGGCCTGGTACTCGGGCGTGTCGCGGATCTGCCCGTGCGCCTCGGCGTGCAGGTGGAGGAGGCCCCAGGAGATCGCGAACAGGCCGGCGGCGCAGACGGCGGCGAGCGCGAGGCCCGCTCGACTCGGCGGCGCCGTCATCAAACGGACACGCGGTTCATCCGCGCGTCCGTCTGAACCGACCGGTCGACACGCTGGGAGTCACTTGGAACCGCTTCTCGGGTCTGACGAGCCGAGGGTTCAGGCGAGAGCACCCTGGCCCCAGCCGCAAGCCTCGCTCCCGCGGCTAGGAGTTGAAGTGGACGACCGTGCCGCCCTCGCTGATCACGGGCGGGTTGGCCGTCGCGCTGACGTTCTCCTTGACCCATTCAGCGGCACGCCGAGAGGACTCGTCTGCGCCGGTCTTGTCCTGGCACACGGTGACAGTAAGGCCACTCTCGCCGCTCCGAAGCGCGGTGTAGCTGACGAAGCCGGGGACCCCGCCGATGAGGTCCTTGACCTCGTCGTTCCTCTGCTCGAGCTGATCGAAGAGCTCCGAAGCACCTTGCCCGGAGTAGCTGCGAACGACTGCGTACATCACTGCCTCCTCGAGACGCGTCGTGGGGACGGACAACCCTACAGCGAAGCCGCGCGGCTCAGAAATGCACGGTGCTAGGCGCTGGCCCAGGCGATCGTTTGGCCGTCAGGCCCTGGCCGAGACGATCACTTCAGCGACGCTGCGCTCGGTCTCGCCGGCGAGCAGCGGCCTGATGTTATCTCGCATCCACGGTCCACCAACCTCGCGCGCGATGCGATCCGCGTCCTCCGCTGTCGGGAACTCAAGAATCAAGATCAGGTGCGTCTCATCAACTTTCGCCACACGAGCCGCGAGCGCACCTGCATCGACCACCAGCTGCATCCCCTTCCGCGCCGCTTCGACCGTTGCATCCGGCACCGGTTCGCGCAGACGGAGGTGGTTGATGACCACGTGCAAGACCCCGACGCTATCGCGTGCAGCGCACGCCTGCTCAGGCGTTCGTCTCCACGAACGCTTACGGCCGCGGTCACCGCGGCGGGGGGGCCGGGGCCTAGGGTAGCCTGCACCGGCGGCACCTCTGGCACAGCCTCCTCCGCGCTCGCGATGATGCACAGGTGAAGGAGATCCTCGGGGACATCGAGCGGTGGCGCCGAGGCGGGGAGCGGTTCGCGCTCGCCACCGTCGTCGCCACTCGGCGCTCGGCGCCGCGGCCGGCCGGCGCGAAGCTCGGCGTCTCCTCCGGCGGCGAGCTCGCCGGCTCCGTCTCGGGTGGATGTGTCGAGAACGAGGTCTACGGCGTCGCGCAGCAGGTGCTCGAGGGCGCGCGGCCGTGCCTGCTCACGTACGGGATCTCGGACGACCTCGCGTTCGAGGTCGGCCTGCCCTGCGGCGGGGAGATCGACGTCTTCGTCGAGGAGGCCGACCAGGAGCTGGTCGACCGGCTGCGTCGCGTCATCGACGACGAGCGGCACGCGGTGCTCTTCACCGTCGTCGACGGGGAGGGCGTCGGCGAGCGGTGGCTCGCGGTCGAAGGAGAGCCGACCAATGCGCCGGCGGAGCTCGCGGCCGAGGTCGGCGCGCTGCTTCGCTCCGGACGGAGCACGGTGCTGGAGCACGAGGGCGGGAAGGTCTTCGCGGACATCTACAAGCCTCCCCCGCGCCTCGTCGTCATCGGCGCGGTCGACACGGCCGAGGCGCTCTCGGCCGCGGCGAAGCAGCTCGGCTGGCGGACGATCGTCGCCGACGCGCGCGCGAAGTTCGCGACCCGGGAGCGCATCCCGAGCGCCGACGAGCTGGTCGTGGGCTGGCCGGACGAGGTCTTCGAGCGGGTCGGCCTCGACTACTCAACCGCGGTCGTCGTGCTGACCCACGACGATCGGTTCGACATCCCCGCGCTCAAGGCTGCTCTCGCGACCGAGGCCTTCTACGTCGGCGCGCTCGGCTCGCGCCGCAACCAGGAGCGACGGCGCGAGAAGCTGCTGGAGGCAGGCGTCGACGAGGACGAGCTGGAGCGGATCAGCGGGCCGAGCGGCCTCGACATCGGCGCCGTCAGCCCGGCCGAGACGGCGCTCTCGATCCTCGCCGAGATCCTGGCGCGCCGCGCGGGGCGCGAGGGCGGGCCGCTCCAGAAGGCCGCCGGCCGGATCCACGTCGGCGTCGACTAGGCTCGGGCGAGCGCCTCGGCGACTGTGCGGCGCGAGCGCTTCGATGCGATCGTCGTCGGCGTCGGCGGGATGGGGAGCGCGGCCCTGTTCGAGCTCGCCCGCCGCGGTCGGCGCGTGCTCGGCCTGGAGCGATTCTCGGTTCCGCACGAGCTCGGATCGTCCCACGGCGTGACGCGAATCATCCGTCTCGCCTACTACGAGGATCCCGCCTATGTGCCGCTGCTGCGGCGGGCGTATGAGCTTTGGCGCGAGCTGGAGGGGCGGGCTCGAGAACGCCTCCTGCACATCACCGGGTCGGTCGACGCAGGCCCAGAGGTGTTCGAGGGCTCGCTTCGCTCGTGCGAGGAGCATGGGCTCGCGCACGAGGTGTTGTCGGGCTCGGAGCTCGGGCGGCGCTACCCGGGCTATCGTCTGCCGGACTCGACCGCGGTGCTGCTCCAGCCGGAGGGCGGGTTTCTCCTCCCGGAGCGCTGCATCGTCGCGTACGCGCGCGAGGCCGAGGCAATGGGCGCGGTCGTTCGGACGGGCGAGCGTGTGCTGGATTGGGAGCCCACCCCTGACGGCGTGCGCGTCCGGAGTGACCAGGGGCTCTACGACGCGAACCGGCTCGTCCTCTGCGCGGGGGCCTGGTCGCAGTCGGTGGGCCGGCTCCCTGCTGGGTTGGTTCGGGCCGAGCGGCAGGTCCTTGCTTGGTTCGAGCCGCTGGAACCGGAGCTCTTCCAGCCCGAATGCTTTCCGGTGTTCAACATCGTCGTCCCGGAGGGCCGCTGGTACGGCTTCCCGGTCTACGGCGTGCCCGGGGTGAAGCTCGGCCGCTACCACCACCGCGGCGAGGTCGTCGAGCCCGATTCCTTCGATCGCGAGCCGAACCGCGAGGACGAGCTGCTGCTCAGGATCTTCGTCGAGCGCTACCTACCGGCCGGTGCCGGGCCGACCGCGGCGCTCAAGACCTGCCTCTTCGAAAACAGCCCCGACGAGCACTTTCTTCTCGACCTCCACCCCGACTGCCCGCAGGCGGTGGTCGCCGCCGGCTTCTCGGGCCACGGCTTCAAGTTTTGCTCGGTCGTCGGTGAGGTCATCGCCGAGTTCGTGCTCACCGGCGAGACGCGGCACGAAATCGGTTTCCTCCGCCTCGCCCGTTTTGCGGGAGCCCCGCTTTAGAGGTCGTCGGCGAAGTCCCAGGCGCGCAGGCGGCCGGGCTCGAGCCGGATGAGGGTGTCGTCGTCGCCGCGGTCCGCGTACGCCCCGCCCTCTTCGCCGCCGAGGTACCGGACGGCGATGTCGCGGACGACATCGCCGTCGGCGCGACCGAGCACCGCGCGTCCTCGGACCTCGATGCCGCGATAGGGCGGGTCGTGCTCGTAGACGAGAATGCTCGCCCTGGGGTCTCCGCCGAGGTGGCGCACCTTCACGTCGTCGCCGCGCGTCACGACGTCGAAGCCGCCGTCCCGCCAGCGGTGCCAGACCGGCGAGAGGAGCACGTCACCGTTGGCGCGGTAGGTCGCGAGGACGGCGACGAGGGGCCGCTCGAGCAGCCCGTCCAGGTCGTCGGGGCTGAGGCCCTTTCGCATGGCGGCGAGTCTAGTCACGCATGGACGAGCTGTTGGACGACCGGCCAGCTCCGTTTTGAGACCCTGCGGACCCTGGCGAGACCCTCCGGCGAGAGCTTCGTATGGTTCCGAACGGTGTCTAACGGGCGACGCGGCGATCGTGTCAAGGAGCCCGATTTGCTGGCGTTTCGTCTTGAACCCCACTCTGCGACTGGGGATGCCGTCCGGCATTGCTCGCCTGCTGGCCATCCTGGCGAGCATCTTCTTCGGGGTGGGCGTCACGATCTACTGGCTGCTCATCCTGGCGGTCATCGCGGTCCTGTTCTTCGTGATCGGCCTGTTCATGGGCGGAGTCGGAGGCCCGAGCCGCGGCGCTTGGTGGTGAGCCGGCCGCGAAGAGAGGTACTGCGCGGGGCGCCGAGAGGCGCCCCGCTTTCTGTGCGCTATCGCAGAGCGTGAACGCCGTCCGATTCTACGGCGCGAAGAGGCCGCTCGGGTTGGCCTTCCACAGCCGGACGTGCAGGTGGTGGTGGATCGGCGTCCCCAGGGAATGGCCGAGCATGGAGCCCGTCGGACCGCGGCCGAACAGGCTCGGACGATCGTCATCCGTCTTCGTGGTTGTGGTCGGCGTCGGGCCTGGAGTACTCGGCCGCCACGAGCTCGAAGCCGCCGCTCTTGGCCAGCGTGTACAAGAGGATCGGCGGCTTCGCCGGACCGAGCTTGTCGCTCTTCATGATCGCGTCGTCGATGAAGTGGATGTCCATGCCGCACACGGTCTGGTCGGGGTCGGTCGGCGTCATCACGTACGGCGGGCCAGCGCGTAGCCGTCCGCCTTTGCCTCGTCGCGTTCACGGTGAGCGCACCCGACTTGAGGCGCCGAGTGTCGACCAGACGCTGGGCCAAGTCACGCAGATCACGACGAACCGTGGCTGGTCAAGGTTCCTCCCGGCGGTGAACTCCACCCTGGCTGCTGAGGCGGAGGAGGCGTTGGCGTAGCTCGGGTCGCCTTCTGGCGCGTGGCGGCTGAGGGTCCCGGGTCGCTGTGTTCCCTGGCACGCTGCATCCCGGTCTACTACTCTCAGGGGCACCACAACCGGTTACGCCGGAGGGCGACTCAAGATCGATCGTTTTCACCGTTGGGCGCGTGCTGACAAAGGCCAGTTCGACTATCTGTCGTTGCGCGAGCGCCTGGGCGTGCTCGAGCATTACCTCTTTGCCGACTACGAGCCGACCTACGGCGGACCAAATTTTCAGGATCGTTTAACCGCTTGGCTCGATTCGGCAGGAACAGAGGCAGACCAGCAGCTTCTGTTTCAGATGCTCGGCGACTTGTACTTCGCTGGGCAGGACGAGTTTTCTGTCCTCTACCGTGACGCGTTCGATGGCCCCGTGATGTGGTGGCTTACCGAAGTCGCAAGTATCGATCTGCTCGCTAACGACGCGCCTGAACGAATTGAGACGGCTGTCCGAGAGACGTGGTTCTGTCCGGTGACTGACAGCATGCAGATCGCCCGATTCCATCACGTAAACCGCCTTGAGGGCCATGACCTGCGTCCTGACTGGCGGACCCTTGCTGAGCTCGGCTCTGTCGAGAAGATTCGCCAGCACATGCGCGTCAACCGATTGAGCCATCTCGTTCTCCTCGAAGACTTCATCGGCACCGGCACACAGGCCCTTCGAGCGGTTGGCTTTGCGGCAGAGCTCAGCGCCGAGCTAGACGTTTTGCTCGTTCCCCTCGTCATCACCGACCGCGGGTACGAGCGTGTCGCTAGTGTGGTCGCGGAGCACCCTCGTTTCGCCGTCCAGCCGGTAGCTGTGCTACCACCGAGTTCAGTGCTCTCGCACGGTCCCCAAGCGGGTGAAGACGGCGCGCGCAAGTTGTACCGCGACTTGCTACGACGACTGACTCCACTAATCAACCCGCCAGGACGCGATGCTGATGAACGCGCTTTCGGGTATGGGAAGTTAGGTGCCCTCTTCGTGATGCACACGAACTGTCCGAACAACGCGCCGCCGGCCTTCCATTTCGACAATTCACCAACGTGGTCGCCCCTATTTCCCCGGTCATCGAGACTCTGAAAGCTCAATTGTGCAATGGCTGTAGCTAATCGTATTCGAAACCCGTTCGACTCGCTTTATGTCACCGAGAAGATCGATTCGCTCTCGTTTGTGCTCGTGTTTAGCCCAGTGTTGGTGCGGGAGGCTCCGTCGCTCTTCGCCGGCGGCAACGCGATCTTTATGGGCACGCAGGGAACTGGAAAGAGCATGTTGCTTACATTGCTAAAACCTGAGACGCGGCTCGCGTTTGCCGAGGCCTGCGCTCCGTTTCCACTCGATGACATCGCGCCGTCATTCATCGGCGCAGGTATCAGCCTCATCCGCAGTGGCGCCATCGACTTCGGCCAACGGCCGATGACCTCGCGCGGCGATGAGAGCCCACAGGTACAGGAACTCTATTTTGCGGATTTTCTCAACAACTGCATTGTTGATGACCTGTTCGATTCCGTGCGGACGTATCTGACGACTGATAGTGCTCACATCCGCACCGATCTAACACTTGGAACGCGCGCCGCGCTCGAGGATTTCGCACAGGCCTTTGCACAAGATGACTGTTGGGCTGGTGCGTTTGCGCAAGTTGATACTTTCGATGAGCTACAGGCTGAGATACGTAGCCGCATCCAGATCTATCGCGACTACCTTGCCTACAATGTCGACGAAATACCAGATCAGGTAAGCCGCACGAAGTCAAGTGCCGGTGAGCCAATCTCTGTGGCAGCGGAGTTGCTCCGCACATGTGGCGTGATCGGTGATCATGTTGAGGTCTTCATCCGAATCGATGAGTACGAGACACTTGCGCGAACATCACAATGGTTGCGGGAAGCCCACGGTGAGCGAGCTGATTACACGTCCGTGGTGCATAAGATGCTCGGTCTCCGCGATCCACGCGTTTCGTACCGCATCGCTACGCGGCGGCATGCGTGGCCACAGCGGCCCCGGATGCAGGGGACGTCGGGCGTTCTCGAAGAGCTTAGGAACTTCCAGCTGATCGACCTCGATGACCTGACCCGTCGCCGACCTTATCGTGAAGGTCTATTCGACGAGCTCGTGGAGGACATCTTCACGCGTCGTTTACGGTGGGCAGGGTACCCCGTCGACGCAGGCGAGTCGAACATCAAAGGCGTATTCGGAAGTTTATCGCGAGTCGAAGAATCGCGGCTTTACCTGGGTCGGGCCACCTATCGTGTAGGGCCGCAGATTTCGGCAGACAACGCCGCCACCATCAGGAGCATCGCGCAAGAGAACCCTTTGGCGGCGAGTCTCGGTGAAGCTTGGATTCTCCGACGGCCTAACCAACCGGTATCGCGGGATGACCGCGGACTGTTCCCGTGGGAACGCGCGGAAGCATCGCGGTGGCGCGCAAGTCGTAGCAGTCACGCTTTAATGCGGCTTGCGCAGCGGCATCACCAGCGCTTGCTATGGGCTGGGCACGATCGGATAGTCGGTGTATCTGGAGGTAATCCCCTCGCTTTCGTTAGCGTCTGCCAGTCGATTTGGGATGCGTGGATAAGACAGGGAGCCGACGTCAGGAATCACGAGAGTCTGCCAAACATCACGAACCGGTACGTTCAAGACGAAGGTGTGCGTCAGGCAAGTTCGTATTGGTTCCGAAAGCTCCGAGCTGATCCGGACGGCGATCGACGGTTGAGGTTTGTTGCGATTCTCGGCGAGGTGTTCCGCAGTTGGCTCGGGGCCGACGCCAAGTTGGCGTACCCGGGGTATAACGCATTCTCTCTCGACTTCAAACAACTGACCGCTGATCCGGACCTTTCGAGCTTTCTGCGCGAGGCGGCAGCGTATGGTGTGCTTATCGATCGTCGCTATCGAGATCGCGCTCGCGGGAAACGTCTGATGGTGCGGTGGCAACTCGCCTCGATTTATTGCCCCTACTTCCAGCTACCGATCGAGCAGAACCGTGACGCTAGGCGCGTGAGCATTGGGGATGTCAGAAGCTGGCTTCACGCTGCCGATATGCCTGCGGATCGCCAGTCGCCTGCCAGCTATTTCGGTAGCGAGGACGACCAGACGAGCCTGTTCGACGCCCCTTCGTAGCGATTGAGTCGGAGTTTTGCGAGGAGGCCATGGGGGCCGCTCGATTGGTTCTGCCGGCAAACTGGCATCGGCCGGTGGTTCCTTGTCGGTGCTCTAGCTACTGAAGAGCGATGCGCCGCGGCCTATGAGGGATTAGCGGTTTCAGGGTTGGTTGCCTCAGCGCGCTTCCTCGACATAGCGAACCCTCCAGGCTACCGACTGCGTAACGAGGTAGATCGGCTCAAGCGCCGCAGCCGTACGGCCATTGAGACGATAGCGTCGGCGGGCGAGCCAGCCTCCACTACCTTCGAGCCGCACGTGCTTCTTGAGCCGTACCATGAGATCGTCGCCTCCGCCAAACGCATCGCGGGCGAGGCTGGGCCGAACCTGATAGTCGATGTCTCTGCTTTACCTAAGAGGTTCTACTTTCCGCTCGTCAAGATCCTACTGCGCGAGCGAGCGCAGGCGAACATTCTTGTAACGTATACCGTCGCCGCGCGTCACGCGGAGGGTCCGCTCGCCGAGGATCTATCCGATCCTCAAGAGGTACCTTTGTTTCGTGCGTACCCCGACGATGACCGCGAACAGATGCTCGTCGTCGCGCTAGGACTTGATGCTTCTGGAATTCAGAAAGTTACTAGTGAGCGGGAGGTCGGAGAGATAAAGGTCTTATTCCCGTACCCGACGCCACCGCCGCAGCAGGCACGGCGCTGGGATGCCTTCCGTGACTCGATGAGGCCGTTCGCGCAGGAGCGGATCGAGATCATCGGCGTAAGCGGCATGGCGATGCCGGCTGCTTACGACGCGCTGTACAATCTGACCGACGCTGGGAACCGCTCAGCTCTTCTCGCCCCATACGGGCCCAAACCCGTATCTGTCGCTATGTTGCTTTTCGCTTCGGGAGTCGGACAGCAAACCGCCTCTGTCGTATACACACAACCGAAGTACTATAACCCTGCGTATTCGTCGGGCGTCGCGACCGCTCGAGATGGGACGCCGCTGATTTATGCATACCCGCTCCGCCTCGGTGGCCGAAATCTTTACTAGGCCGAACTCCAACTCGAACCACCCAGCGAGAAGGGCCTCCACCTTCTCACAGTGGCTCGACGACTATACGGGTCAGTGCCCCCGACCGGAATCGAACCAGCGCACCCGGTTTAGGAAACCGCTGCTCTATCCACTGAGCTACGGGGCGCCTGGGGTAGCGGTGCGTCGGGCCAGGCTAGGCGCCGCGGGCCAGCGCCTCGGCGACTGCCTCGAGGCTCGCGAGGTTGTGGCCGCTCGCGAAGTCGTCCACGTGCGGTAGAGCCGCGCGCATGCCGCGCGCGAGCGGCTCGTAGGCCGGGTCCTCCTTGAGCGGGTTCAGCCAGACGACTCGGTGCGCCAGCCGAGACAGCCGCGCCATCTCGGCGCGCAGGAGCTCTGGGTCGCCGACATCGAGGCCGTCCGAGCAGATCACGACCACCGAGCCGCGGACGACGTTCGTGCGCGTCAGCGCGCGCAGCGCGGCGCCGATGCGCGTGCCGCCGTTCCAGTCGACGACCTCCTCGGCGGCACGCCGCAGCGCCTCCTGCGGATCAGCGTCGCCGAGCGCCCGAGTGACGCGCGTCAGGCGCGTGCCGAAGCAGAACGCCTCCCAGCGCGTATCGGCCTGCAGGGCGGCGCGCGCGAACAGGACGAGCGCGCGCGAGTAGTCGGCCATCGAGCCGGACACGTCCAGCAGCAGCACCAGGCGCCGCCGGCGGCGACGCCGCGCTCGCCAGGCGCGTTCCACAGGCTCGCCGCCTGTGCGGAACGACCGGCGCAGCGTTCGCCGCAGATCCGGGTCTCCCTGCCGCGCGGCCTCGCGGCGACGCGTGCGCCGGGTCGACACCCGCAGTCGCAGCCGTTGCATGAGCGACGCGAGCTCGGCGAGCTCGTCCGCGCTCAGCTCGGCGAAGCTCTTGGTGCGGAGGAGCTCCTGCGGGCTCGCGAGCGCGACCTCGACCTCGACGACGGTGACCGGCGCGGGCCGCGGCTCCTCCTCGACGACGCCGTGGAAGACACGGTCGTAGATCGCGATCTCCTCCGGCCGCGAGACGAGCGTCAGGCGCCCCGCCCAGTACAGGTCACCGGCGGGGAGCGCCGCGGCGGCGCGGCAGAACTCGACCACGCGGCCCGGCCCGACCGCCAAGCCTTCGTCGCGCAGCGCCCGGGCGAAGCCGACCAGCCGCGCGACCGGCTCAGCCACTGAAGAGCTCGGCCTCCACGCGCCGCAGGTCGTCGTGGTTCTTCAGCGCCCACCCGAGCGTGTCGCGCGCGGCGGCCCCGTCCGCGGCGTCGGCTCCCAGCAACGACAGCGCGCGCGCCCAGTCGATCGCCTCCGCCACCCCCGGCGGCTTGTCGAGGTCGAGCGCGCGCAGCCGAGCGATCGTCTCCGCGACGGAGCGCGCGAGCGCGTCCGGCACCTCGGGCGCGCGCAGCCGCACGATCTCCACCTCGCGCTTGAGCGAGGGGAAGTCGATCCAGTGGTAGAGGCAGCGGCGCTTGAGCGCGTCGTGCAGCTCGCGCGTCCGGTTCGACGTCACGACGACGACGGGCGGCTCCTCGGCCGCGATCGTCCCCAGCTCGGGCACGGTCACGCTGAAGTCGGAGAGGACCTCGAGCAGGAAGGCCTCGAACTCGTCGTCGGCGCGGTCGACCTCGTCGATCAGCAGCACGGCGCTCTGGCCCGCCCGCAGTGCGCGCAGCAGGGGCCGCTCGATCAGGAACTCCGGCCCATAGAGCTCGGCCACGTGCTCACGCACCTCGCCTGCCTGGAGCGCCCGCGCGTACAGGAGCTGCCGTGCGTAGTCCCACTCGTACAGGGCTTGCGCCGAGTCGATGCCCTCGTAGCACTGGAGCCGGATCAGCTCCGCGCCGAGCACTCGGGCGAGGGTCTTGCCCACCTCGGTCTTGCCCACGCCCGCCTCGCCCTCGAGCAAGAGCGGCCGCTGCATCGCGACGGCCAGGTAGACGGCGGTCGCAAGGCCCCGGTCAGGGAGGTACGACTCGGCCCCGAGGGCGCGCTCGACCTCCTCGACGGATCCGAATCCCACGCGTCCATCGTAGGACGTGGCAATGGCGACGGGCGAGGCGTATCCTCGCCCGCAGGGACGGATCATGCTGGCCGGGTACACGATCGATCCGATCTGCGGCTTCTACGGTCCCGGCTGCCTGCGCACGTTCAGGCGGCACTCGTCTGAGAGGAGGACTGGTGATACCCATTGCACTGACCGTCAACGGCGTCCGGCACGAGGCGGAGGTCGAGCCGCGGACGCTGCTCGTCGACTTCCTCCGCGACGACCTCGGGCTGACCGGGACGAAGATCGGCTGCGATACGTCTCTCTGCGGCGCCTGCACGATCCATCTCGACGGGCACGCGGTGAAGTCGTGCACCGTGCTCGCGGTTCAGGCCGACGGCAGTGAGGTGACGACGATCGAGGGCCTCGCGCCGAGCGGCGAGCTCCATCCGCTCCAGGAGGCCTTCTGGGAGCACCACGCGCTCCAGTGCGGCTTCTGCACGCCGGGCATGATCATGGCGGGCGTCGAGCTCCTCGGCACGAACGGCGACCGGCTGACCGAGCCGGAGATCCGGCGCGGGCTCGAGGGCAACATCTGCCGTTGCACCGGCTACCAGCACATCGTCGAGGCCGTCCACGCGGCGGCGGTGAGGTGACGCCATGACGACCCAGGTCGAAGAGCAGACATCCACGAGCGTGATGGGCGCGCGCATGAAGCGCGTCGAGGACCCGCGCATGATCACGGGAGCGGCGAAGTACCTGGACGACCTGAAGCTGCCCGGCATGGCCTACGTCACCGTCCTCCGCTCGCCGTACGCGCACGCGCGCATCAACGGCATCGACACGAGCAAGGCGGCGGCTCACCCCGGCGTGGTCGGCGTCTACACCGGCAAGGACTTCGAGCACCTGAACCCGCTGCCGTGCGCGTGGCAGGCATCCGGCGCCGACAACTTCGTCGCCACGCCGCGCGCGCTCGAGATCGACCGCGTCACGTTCACGGGCGCCGGCGTCGCGGCGGTCGTCGCGGAGACGCGCGCCGCGGCCGAGGACGCGCTGACCCTGATCGAGGTCGACTGGGAGCCGCTCGACGTCGTCGTCGACCCCGAGCGGGCCGTCGAGGAGGGCGCGCCGCAGCTGCACGAGGCGGCCGAGCGCAACGTCGTCATGGACTGGCACTGCGGCGACGAGCAGGCGACCGCCAAGGCGCTCGCGGAGGCGGAGGTCGTGGTCGAGCAGCGCCTCGTGAACCAGCGCCTCTTGCCGACGCCGATCGAGCCGCGCGGCGCCGCCGCGCAGCACGAGCCGTCGACCGGCGAGTACACGGTCTGGATGACCTCGCAGGCCCCGCACGTGATGCGGCTGCTGATGACCGCGTTCGTGTTCGGCATCCCGGAGACGAAGATGCGCTGCATCTCGCCGCAGGTCGGCGGCGGCTTCGGGACGAAGATCTTCCTCTACCCCGAGTACGTCCTCCTGGCGGCGCTGGCCGAGAAGACCGGCCGGCCCGTGAAGTGGATGGAGACTCGCAGCGAGAACTACGCGGCGACGACGCACGGGCGCGACCACGTGACGTACCTGAAGGTCGGCGCCAAGCGCGACGGCACGATCACGGCACTCGACGCGAAGACCTACGCGAACCTGGGCGGGATCCTGTCCACGATCGCGCCGGGGATCCCGACCACGCTCTACGGGCGGATGCTCTCGGGCGCCTACCGGATCCCGAACATCCACTGCGAGGTGCTCGGCGTCTACACGAACACCGGCATGGTCGACGCCTACCGCGGAGCCGGCCGGCCCGAGGCGACGTACGTCGTCGAGCGCGCCGTCGACCTCGTGGCGCGGGAGCTCGACCTCGACCCGGTCGAGGTGCGGCGGCGGAACTTCATCCCGCCCGATGCCTTCCCGTACGACCCGGTCGGCATCCTCGCCGGGCTCGAGTACGACACGGGCGACTACGAAAAGGCGCTGGCACGCGCGCTCGAGATGGTCGGCTACGAGGACTTCCGCACCGAGCAGGCGGCCGCGCGCGAGCAGGGGCGCTACCTCGGGATCGGCTTCTCGACCTACGTCGAGATGTGCGGCGTCGCCCCTTCGGCCTGGATCGGCACGGGTGGTCAGGGCTGGGGCGCCGGCCTCTGGGAGAGCGCGAACGTCCGCGTCCACCTCACCGGCAAGGTCGTGGTGACGACGGGCTCGCAGTCGCACGGCCAGGGCCACGAGACGACGGTCTCGCAGGTGGTCGCGTCCGAGCTCGGGGTGCCGGTCGAGGACGTCACTGTGGAGTCCAGCGACACGCTCGGCACGCCGTTCGGCTACGGCACGTACGGGAGCCGCAGCGCGGCGGTCGGCACTGTTGCCGTCTACAACGCGCTCCAGCGGATCAAGGCCAAGGCGCGCCGCGTGGCCGCGCATATGCTCGAGGTCGACGTCGCCGACGTCGAGTACGAGGACGGGCGCGCGTTCGTAAAGGGGTCGCCTGCGACGGGGAAGACGATCCAGGAGATCGCCGGGACGGCCGCCCTCGGCTACGACCTGCCGCCGGGCGAGGAGCCGTTCCTCGACGACACGTCCTACTACGACCCGCCGAACTGCACGTTCCCGTTCGGCACGCACGTCGCGATCGTCGAGGTCGAGCCCGACACGGGCGAGGTGAAGCTGCTCCGGTACGTCGCCGTCGACGACGTCGGCAAGGTGATCAACCCGCTGATCGTCGACGGCCAGGTGCAGGGCGGCATCGTGCAGGGAGTCGCGCAGGCGCTCTGGGAGGGAGCGGTCTACGACGAGAACGGCCAGCTCCTGACGTCGAGCCTGATGGAGTACGCGGTTCCGAAGGCGGAGTTCTTCCCGCGGATCGAGCTCGACCGGACGGAGACGCCGACCGACGTGAACCCGCTCGGCGTGAAGGGCGCCGGCGAGACCGGGACGATCGCGTCGACCCCGGCGGCCGTGAACGCGGTGATGGACGCGCTCGCGCCGCTCGGAATCCGGCACGTCGACATGCCGCTGACGCCCGAACGAGTCTGGCGCGCCATGCAAGAGGCGAGAGGCTGAGAGGAGAGGCCGTGTACACACAGCGTCCAGCCGAGTTCGACTACCACCGCCCGACGAGCCTCGACGAGGCGATCGGCCTGCTGGCGGAGCACGACGATGCGCGCCCGCTCGCCGGCGGCCACTCCCTGCTGCCCTTGATGAAGCTGCGGTTCGCGGAGCCGCCCACGATCGTCGACCTCGGCCGGATTCCCGGCCTCGACGGGATCGAGCAGGACGGCGACGAGCTGCGCATCGGCGCTCTGGCGACGCACGCGTCCGTGGCGGCGTCGGAGCTCGTGCGCTCGCGCTGCCGTGTGCTCGCGACGACGGCGGAGGGCATCGGCGACCGCCAGGTGCGAAACCGCGGCACGATCGGCGGCTCGGTCGCGCACGCCGATCCGGGGGCGGACTACCCGACGGTGACGAAGGCGCTCGGCGCGACGATCGTCGCCACCGGCTCCGGCGGCGAGCGCGAGATCGCGGCCGACGACTTCTTCACCGGCGTGTTCACGACCTCGCTCGAGCAGGGCGAGCTCGTGACGAGCGTGCGCGTGCCGGTGGCCGGCCCCGGGACCGGAGCGGCTTACGAGAAGCACCGCAATCCCGCGTCGGGCTACGCCGTCGTCGGCGTGGCCGCGGTCGTGACCGTCGAGGGCGGGAAGTGCTCCGCGGCGCGGCTCGTCGTCGGCGGGGTGACCGGGACGCCGGAGCACGCGACCGCTGCGTCGGAGGCGATGATCGGGATCGCGCCGGTCGATAAGGCCGCGATCGCAGCCGTCGCAGCGAAGGTGCCCGAGGCGCTCGGGGGCGCGGTCGGCGACACGTACGCGTCGGCCGAGTTCCGCGTCCACCTGGCGCAGGTGATGGCGAAACGCGCGATCGGGGCGGCGTTCGGCGCGGCCGAGGGGTGAGGCTCGAGAACTGGTTCGAGGTGCCTGCGCCGCCGAAGCAGGCGTGGGAGCTCCTGATCGACGTTCCGCGGGTCGTCCCGTGCATGCCGGGCGCGACGCTCGAGGAGGCGGTCGACGAGACGAGCTGGAAGGCGACGGTGGCGGTCAAGCTCGGCGCGATCTCGCTCTCGTTCAAGGCGGACGTGAAGCTCGAGGAGGCGGACGAGCTGATGGGCCGGGCGAAGCTGACGACGAAGGCCCGCGAGGCGCGCGGCCGAGGCAATGCCTCCGCGACGATCGAGTCGTCCCTGACCCCGGCCGGCGGCGGGACGCGGGTCGACATCGTCACCGATCTCCAGCTCGCGGGCGCGGTCGCCCAGTACGGCCGCGGCCTCGTGCAGGACGTCTCGTCGCAGCTGATCACGCAGTTCGCGGACTGCCTGAAGGCGCAGCTCACCGCGAGCCCGGAGCAGGCCGCAGCCGCCGTCGAGGCACAGGCGAGGCCGGTGCAGGGGCTGCGGCTCGGCTTCCGCGCCGTGTGGCGCGCACTCGGCCGGCTGTTCCGGCGCGGCTGACGCGATCGGACCGATGGACAAGACCTTCATCTCGCACGCCTCGTCGAATCGGGGGACGGCGAATTCGATCTGCTCGCGTCTCGAGTCGGAGGGAGTGCCGTGCTGGATCGCGCCACGTGACATCACGCACGGCGCGGAATGGGACGGTGCGATCGTCGAGGCGCTCGGCACCGCCCGGCTAGCCATCGTCCTCCTGTCGCCGGCGGCGAACGAGTCCGCTCATGTCGTCCGCGAGGTGAGGATCGCCGCGAAGCGCCGAGTCCCGATCCTGGCGCTCCGCGTCGAGGCGGTCGAGCCGGCAGCCGCCATGGAGTACTACCTCGCCGGCCTGCACTGGCTCGACGCTTTTCCACCACCTCTCGACGATCATCTGCCAACGGTTGTCGGTGCAGTCAAGGCCGTCGCCGTGACCAACCCTGAGCCGTTCGCCGACGAGGAGGAGGTCCTGCGTGGTCTCGCCGAGCAGCGCGACCGTGTTGCGATGACGAACCTGGGCTTCCTTTCCCTCGAGCGCGGTGAGGTCGAAGAGGCTGAGACGTGGCTCGAGCGCGGCGCGAAGGCCGGCGACGCAATGGCCGCAGCCACCCTGGGGGTGCGCCTCAAGCTGCGAAACGAGCCCGCCGCTGCCGAGCCCTGGCTTCGGCAAGGAGCCGAAGCGGGCGACACGATGGCGGCGGCGACTCTCGGTCTGCTGTACTGGGAGCGTCACGACGGCGCCGCCGCGGAGCCGTGGCTTCGACAAGCCGCCGAGGCCGATGACGCGATGGCGGCGACAACGCTCGGCTTCGTGCTCGAGGATCGCTGCGATCTCGCGGGCGCGGTGCACTGGTTCCGGCAGGGAGCGAAAGCCGGCGACCAGTACGCCTCCGAGCAGCTCGATCGGTTCGAAGGCGGCTAATTCGGCGTGAATCGGCCGTGCTAAAGGGCCCGGCCCGGGGCGCGCCTCTTGACAGAAGAACCTAGATCTAGGACCATCGACCGGTTCGGGGGACTGGGCTTGAGCGAGGCAGAGCGATTCTCAGCGCTCGCTCCGGGGGGCGGATCCGCTGCTGAAGAACAACTGCCCGGGCCTGAACGGCGACAGCGGCGGTTGGAAGACCGAGACGTTCGACCTGACTCCGTACGCCGGCCAGACCGTGCTGCTGGCGTTCCGCTACATCACGGACGCGAACACCCGCGGTGCCGGCGTTTGGGTCGACAACGTCAACGTCGGCGGGCCGTCGTCGCCGACGGCTCCTCGCTCGCTGGGTGGCAGACGTTCACGCAGATCAAGCCGGTCGACGTGAGCGGCTTCACCGTGCAGCTGGTGGGCTACTCGAGCGACGGCAAGACGGCGTTCATCGGCTCGGTGCCGCTGGACTCGAACTTCTCGGGCTCGCTGAACGCGGCGGCGATCGAGAAGCTCATGACGACCTCGCCGAGGATCGACGTCATCGCAGCGCTCGTCATGTACGACGAGCCGACGGAGTCGATCAACCAGTACGCCCGCTACACGCTGAAGACAAACGACGTCACCCAGCCGGGCGGCTGACCAACCGCATCATCCGATGACTCGAGGGGCGGCTCCGGCCGCCCCTCGACGTCTGGCTCTCAGCGGTTCCAGGGCAGCTCGTCCCAGCGGTCGGGACGACCGAGCCGCCAGTGCGGGAAGCGCGAGTACGCCTCCTGCGGCGAGGGGGTGTCCTGCTCGACGCCGGCGTCGTGTCGAAGCGCGACCTCGTCGCGCGGGTAGAGGATCGTGCCGTCCTCGGTACGCGCGCCGACCATCAGGATCAGGCACGGACCGTCGCCTGCGCCGACGAACGAGTGGGTCGTGTGAGGCGCGCAGTGGAAGAAGTCCCAGGCACGCAACCGCCGCTCCTCGCCTTCGACGATCACGAGGCACTCCCCGCTCAGGACGAGGAAGTCCTCCTGATCGGACTCGCGGTGGTACATGGTGCTCGGCTTGCCCGGCTGGAGGACGTGCAGCCGGAAGCCGACCTGCGGGTGCTGCTGCACCTCGAGCTCCGGCCGCTCCTTGGCGATGCGGCCGTCGGCCTCGAAGCCGCAGCGCGCGCCGAAGACGTCGTGCCGCATCCACGCGGCGTCGCGGACGTTGAGCACGAACCAGCCGTCGCTCTGCGGGACGAGTCCTGCGCCGGTGTCGGCGAGGCGTGCTTCCTCGGCCACGGCGCCAGCGTACCCGGCGGCCCGTGCAGCGGGCGTTCATCCGGTTCGCGCCCTAGTTTCGGCGGGTGCGAAGAACCTTCCTCCGGCGGCTGTGGTCGTTCGCCGCTCGCCGATTCCGGGAGCTGGCCGCGATCGCGACCGCGCTCGGCATCGCCGGCGCACTGTGGAGCGAGCGCAAGGCGCTCCTCGACTTCGACTGGCGTCTCGCCCCCCGGTCGTTCGTCGCCGCGATCGCGCTCTTCGCCGTCGCGCCGTTCGTGCAAGCCGTGTCCTTCTGGCTGATGCTGCGCCTGCTCGGCCTCGCCGCGCGCCTCGACGAGGCGCTCCTGCTCTGGATGCGCTCCTTCCTGCTCCGCTACGCGCCTTCCGGCGCCCTTCAGCTCGTGATCCGGATCCGCGAGCGCCGGCGCTTCGCCGCCTCCAAACAGGACGTCTGGCTCGTCAGCGGCTACGAGAACCTGGCGACGCTCTGCGCCGGCGCCTTCGTCTGCGTGGCCGCCTTCGCGCTCGCCGGCGGCTGGCCGCCGCTGCTCGCGGTCGTGATCGCCGGCGTCGCGCTTGCTCTGGCAGTCGCAGCGCGTCCAGCGTTCTTCCGGCGCTGGGCGCGGGCCTTGCTCGCGCGGCGCGGCCTCGAGCTCCCGTCGCTTCTGCGCGGACGCGAGCTCGCGCTCGTGATCCTCCTCAACACGTTCGGCTGGCTGACGACCGGCGGCGCGGCCTACCTGCTCATGAGGGCTCTCGTCACGCATCCGAACGTGTCGCCCGTCTGGCTGACGGCCGTCTACTCCTTCGCGTGGCTGCTCGGGTTCCTCGTGCCGCTGCTGCCGGGCGGTCTCGGCCTGCGTGACGGCGCGCTCGTCGCGCTCCTCGCGAGCCGGATCGGCGCCGTCCCGGCGACGGCGGTCGCGCTTGCGCTGCGTGTCGCCGCGACGTTCGACGAGCTGCTCGCGATCGGCGCCACCGAGGCCGTCTACGGAGCGTTGCGCCTGCTCGGCTGGACGGAGCCGCTTCCGCCGATCGAGGACGCGGAGTCCCCGGGTTTCACTCCCCGCTAGGCGGGCACCTCCGCTCGACCTACGACGAAGGAGGACGGCCATGGCCGACGAGGAGCGCGAGGACCAGCAGGACGAGGGCGAGGAAAGCGGCGAGCACGAGGAGGGCGAAGAGCCGACCGGCGAGCAGTCCGAGTCGGGCTCCGTCGCCGGCACCGCGGCGAAGGGAGCGGCGGCAGGCGCCGTGCTCGGCGCGGCCGCCGGGGCGGCGCAGCACTACGTCAGCTCGCGAGGCGAGGACGGAGAAGGAGACGAGGAGAGCGCGGGCGCCGAAGAGGAGGAATCCGAGGGCGAACCGAGCTGACGTCTCGGCGGCGGCGGGGCCACGCACACCGCGTGGCCCCGCTAGAGGAGGGTTCTACTGAGCGACCGTGGCGCAGACCGCGAAGGCCTGAATCCAGCCCTGCGTCGCAGCGTCGTTCCGCGCCGTCGTCGCCCACGCTTGCTGGTTCCCGATCGGCACCGAGACCGTGACGACCGCACCCGACGAGCCGTTGAACCCGCCGCCTATCGTCCTCTGGCCCGCGGGGCAGGAGGCGACCGCCGACTGGGTCTGGCCCGGATTCAGCGCGCGCTGCTCCCAGGCCGTCCGGAAGAAGGCCGAGGTCTCGTCCGCGAAGCGAATGTTCTCGCCGAGATCGGGTGCAAGCTCGAAGCGGCGCCCGTCGCAGCCGACGGCCCGCCCGAGGAGCGTCGCCCCGCGGGCCGCCAACTGCTGGTAGCTGACCGTTCGCCCGCCGCCCACGCCCGATACCTGAGGCGGGGTCGCTGCGACCGTGGCGGGATCCGCCCGGTCGGCCGGAGAGTCGAGCTGGCCGCTCTCCCGCATCCACTCCATCGCGTCCCGGCCCCGATAGCGGCGGGGTAGGCGGCCGACCCGGCTTGTGGACAGGTACACCCGCTTCCTGGCGTCGAGCAAGTCCTCCGTGATCTGGACACCCGACTGTCCGCCTCCGACGACGAGCACGCCGTCTTCGACGTCATCGGGGCGGCGGTAGTCGGCCGCGTGGAGCTGGTGGATCTCGGCCGGAAGCGCGTCGGCGTAGGTCGGCCTGCGCGGGACGTTCTGGAAGCCGCTCGCGACGACGACCGCTCCGGCGGTCAGCGCGCCGTAGGAGGTCTCGAGTCGCCAGCCTCGCCCAGTCGGCCGCGCGCTCAGCACCTCGGCGCGCTCGACGACCGGGAACCCTGCGGCGAATCGCTCGAGGGCGGCGACGAGCGCGGGCGCCGACGCGAAGCTCCCCGGCTCGCCGGGGAGGTCGCCCGGCACGCGGTTCGCCCACCGTGGCGTGTTCAGGCGGAAGGTGTCCCAGCGCTGCGACCGCCAGCTCCAGGCGACGCGCTCGCGTTCGAGCACGACGTGTGAGCAGCCGCAATCCGCCAGCCGTCTGCTCGCCGCCAGACCGGCCGGGCCGGCGCCGACGACGGCCACCCCGACCGAAGGAGTGATCCGCGCTCCGATGCGTGTGACGGTCCCTGCCATGTGCCGCACGCTGACAGCAGCGGGCTCGACGCGGTAGGCAGCTGGCCCGTCTCTTGGGGTACGGCTAGCCGCATAATCGGGCGAGCGGGTGCCGGCCGTCTCGGTCTATCCGGACAGCGACAAGATCGGCGTGTTCCGGGCAACGAGGCTGACGAGCTCTTCGTTGAGCGCTCGAGCGCGGTGTCGTGGGCCCACGGGGAGGAGGGCTGGCACCGGGCGGACTGACGCGTCAGCTGCCCCACAGCGGCCGGACCTCGATCGTCCCCAGCTGCGCGTTCGGGTGGCTCGCCGCGATCTCGACGGCCTCCTCCAGGCTGTCGCACTCGAGGAGGTCGAATCCCCCGACCGCCTCCTTCGTGGCGGCGAACGGGCCGTCGGTCACCAGCTTCTTGCCCTCGCGGACGCGCACCGAGCGGGCCCGGCGCGGCGGGGCGAGCTGGTCGCCGACGAGCCGGATCCCGCGCGCGTCGAGGTCGTCCGCCCAGGGAAAGCCGCCCTCCTCGGCCGGGGCCGCACCCGGCTCGGGCTCCGTCTGGCCGTTCATGTGCTCGGTGTCCCAGCAGATCAGAAGCAGGTACTTCATCGTCGCTCCTCTCGTCGTGGTGATCGGGTCTGCCGTGACGACGAACAGGCTGCGCCGACATGGACACTTCGGTTAGAAGTACACCTTCACTTCGTGGTCCGATCGAAGGAGGCTTTGAATGTCGGTGATCATGACCTTCCGTGCGGCAGGCGATCCGGACGAGCTCGAGCGGCGTGCTGCCGCAGACCCCGATGCGATGCGCTCCATCGCCGACCGCGCGAAGGAGCACGGGCTCATCGCGCACCGCTTCTACGGCGCCGACGGGCAGATCATGGTCGTGGACGAGTGGCCGGACCCGGAGAGCTTCCAGCGCTTCTTCGAGCAGATGCGCCCTGAGATCGAGCCGATGATGGAGGCGGTCGGCGTGACGGGAGAGCCGGACATCACCTTCTGGCGCAAGCTCGACACCCATGACGAAGTCGGCTGGGAGGCCTGAGGGGTCGACCGGTCGGTTCAGACGGCCGCACCGGCAAGCCCGGTGCGGCCTGAGGTCGGCGTCGCGAGCGACGCCTTAGCGAGGTCGGCTGGGACTAGCAGGGAGGTGCGTGGCGGCAGCTCGCGAGCGCTTTGACGTTCGGGAGCCCGTCGGCGTAGGTGATCCGCACGAGCGTGGAGCCGACGTTGTTCCGGTAGTTGCTCTCCCGGAGCCGTCGCTCGCGGTTCACCCAGATGACGATGTAGTAGCGCCCGGCGCGGATGCCGTCGAGCGGGAGCGACTGGCCGTCGAGGTATGCGGGATAGGTGTCGGACCCGCCGGGCCCCAACCCCTCGCCCACGAACAGCGCCTTTGGCTGGAACATCCCACAGGCGTGCGGCGGGATCCGCGCCGGCCGTGCCGCTGCCCTCCCGTTCGACGCGATGCAGTAGCCGTTCTTGCGACCGCGGACGAGCACTCTCCGGCCGTCCGCGCTCCGGAGCTGGTAGAGCGCGAAGGGAAGCAGGTGCCAGTGGTCGTGGCCGTGGGGGTAGTAGCTGAGCCAGCCCACACGCTTCACGACGAGCGGCGGCGCCTCGACGCGGTCGATCAGCTGGTCGGCCACCATCACAGGCTGCCCGCGGCGGCGGTGCCCTTCGATGAGCATGATCCCGTGGCCGCGGTTGACGACGCTTGTCTGGAAGCCGACCGAGTAGTGGTTGCGACCGCCCCAGCGGACGACGCCGCCGATCACCTGCGCCGGCGGTCGCTCGATGAGGTCGGGGAGCAGTGCGACGGCGGCGACGTGTGCCTGTCGCGCGCGCGGGTGAGCCGTCCCACAGGCTGCGAGCAGCGGCACGAGGACGGCCGCGGCGGCGGCGGCTCGCCCGCGACTCATGCTCCGCTCGCGTCCGCGAGCTCGTCGCTCGCGGCAGGAGAGGCGGCCTGCACGGCTGCGACGAGCTTGGCGCCTGCCGCCTCCGCGTCCTCGACGATCCGCAGGTTCGCCTCGGTATGCCGCACCGCAGCGTCGATCAGCAGGCCGACGAGCGGCTTGTCGCGGTACTGCGCCTTGAGCTCGGCGAGCGAGGCAAGCTCTCCGAGATACGCCTCCCGCTGCACCGCCAGCACGCGCGTCAGCTGCTCGCCGCCGAGGCGCGACGCCGCCAAGAGCTTGAGGAAGAAGTCGTCGCGATAGCCGGACTGGCGCACGAACGGCGCCTCCAGCCACCGCGCGAGCTCGCGCGCCCCTTCCGCGGTCAGGCGGTAGACCGTCTTGTCGGGCCGGGAGGCCTGCGTGACGTGGCGGCGCGTGACGAGCCCGTCGCGGACGCAGCGGTCGAGCACCTGGTAGACGTGACCGATGTTGAGCTCGCCCCACTGGGGCCCGACGGACTCCTCGAAGCTCGTCTTGATCTCGTAGCCGTGGCTCTCGCCACTGGCGAGAAGCGCGAGGACGGCGTGCTGGATCGGCATCGCAGCGATCCTACATTGACACAATGCATTGCGACAAGGTACGTTGCTGCTCGTGGGCGGCTTCAGGGTCGAGCTGCGGGGGGTGACGAAGAGGTTCGAGACCGGCGCCCGCACGATCACCGCCCTCGACTCCGTCTCCTTCGCGCTCGAGCCCGGCGGCGTCCTCGCCGTGACGGGCCCCTCCGGCTCGGGGAAGTCGACGCTGCTCCACATGGTCGGCGCCATGGACGAGGCCGACGCAGGCTCGATCACCGTCGGCGACTTCGCCGTCCACGAGCTCGACGGCCGCGCCCAGGTCGGCTACCGGCGGCGGATCGGCTTCGTCTTCCAGCACTTCCACCTGCTGCCCGCGCTCACGACGCGCGACAACGTGGCCGCGCCGCTCCTGCCCTACCGCGTCGACTTCGACAAGCACGAGCGCGCGCGAGAGCTGCTCGCCGCCGTGGGTCTCGAGGGCCGGGAGGACGACCTCCCGTCGCAGCTCTCGGGCGGCGAGCAGCAACGGGTCGCGCTCGCGCGCGCGCTCGTGAACGACCCGGGCCTGCTGCTCGCCGACGAGCCGACCGGGAACCTCGACTCCGAGACGGGGCTCGAGATCGTCCAGCTCCTCCTCGACCTGCGCGCCGAGCGGGGGATGACCGTCATCGTCGTCACGCACAACCCGCTCGTGTCCGCGCGCGGCGACCGCGTCGCCCGGCTCCACGACGGCCGGCTGGTCGACGACGTCGAGGTTCCCCGTACCGTCCCGCCCGAGGAGATGCTGGCCCGCATCAGCCGTATCGAGCCGTGAGCCGGTTTGTGACGTCGCAGCTGCGGTTCCGCCGCGGCCGCGCGCTCGCCCTCGGCGGGGGCATCCTCGTCGTCGGCGTCGCCTTCACGATCCTGACGGCGTCGGCGCACACGGCCGCGTTCCACACGCGCGGGACGATCAGGCGGAACTACCGGACGGCGTACGACATTCTCGTCCGCCCGCGCGGCTCGACGACGCCGCTCGAACGCCGCGAGGGGCTCGTCCGCGACAACTCCCTCTCCGGGATCTACGGCGGAATTAGCTTCGCGCAGTGGCACAGGATCGAGCGCATCCCGGGAGTGGCCGTCGCCGCGCCGATCGCGAACATCGGCTTCGTCATGCAGGGAGCGGACTATTGGTTCTCGATCCGGCGCGTGTTCTCCAAGGCGCCGCAGCAGCTCTTCCGGCTCACGTCCACGTTCGTCGCGAACAACGGCCTCTCGAGGTACCCCAACGAGCGCAACTACGTCTACTACGCGCCCAGGGACCGCTTCGTGCTGGGTCCCGGACGGTCCGGCTTCGTCGAGCGCGGCCCGGGCGTGAAGGGAGAGCTGCCGTCGTGCTACGCGTTCAACCTCGCGCCGTACGCCCGAGCGCTGCCGACGTTCGGCTCGCTTCCGCGCCTCGACTGCTTCGCGGGGCCGCGCCTCACCCACGTCAACGACTTTCCGAAGTACCGGCCCGTCCTCCGGACTACGATCCGCTTCCCGCTCGTCCTGTCGGCGATCGACCCTGTTGCAGAGGCAAAGCTCGTCCACCTCGACCGGGCCGTCGTCGCGGGTCGATACCTCCGCGCAGGCGACGACGTGTTCACCAAGCACGTCGAGGGAGAGGATGCCGGGCTCTACGCCAAGATGAACCTCCGCTTCGCGCCGACTCTGATCAGCGACCGCCCCTACGTCGACGAGCGCCTCGAGGTGCGCGTCGACCGGCTCCGCGTCCCGGCAGGCGTGAGCGTTCCGGACGCGCTCGCAGCCGGCGGCTGCCGCGGGTCGATCATCCCGTGCCCGGCCCCACTCCTCATCCCCGCCCCCAGAGGCGCGCGGTTCAAGACGGGCGAAGAGTTCCTTACCGGCCTGCGCAGCGGCGGGACCTTGCTCAGACGCTCGATCCCGTTCTCGGCCTTCTACCGCTACTTCCTGACGGGGCGAGACCTGGCGCAGCCGGTCTTCGGGCCGGGGTGGATCACGACCGGCACGGTGTGGACGTCTGCTCCCGTCCGGTACCGCGAGCTCGGGGGAGACCACCTCGCGCCGCTCTCCGTGCGGAACTCGCCGGACATCTGGGCGACCGGGTTCGGGCGCTTCCCGGTGGCGTACGACGAGGCGGACGTGCAGTTCCGCCGGCTTCGCATCCGGGAGACCGAGCGAAACGGCGGCAGCACCGCTCAGCCCCCGACCTTGCTCGTCGTCGGCCGCTTCGACCCGCGCAAGCTGCCCGGGTACTCCCCGCTCTCGCGGGTGCCGCTCGAGACCTACTACCCGCCGCAGCTGGAGCCGGCCGACGCCGCATCGCGCGCGGCTCTCGGCGGGCACCCGTACCTGCCCAGCCAGAACCTCGGCGGCTACGTGCAGCAGCCGCCGCTCATCCTCACGACGCTGAACGCGCTCAGGAGCTACTTCCTCGACCCGCGCTGGTGGGGCGGCGGCAGGCTCTTCCCGCACGGCGGAGTCCCGCGCAGCTACCTCCGCTCGCCGCTCAGCGTCATCCGCGTGCGCGTGGCAGGGGTGAAGGGGCCGGACTCCGTGAGCCGGGAGCGCGTGCGGGTGGTGGCGCAGAAGATCCACGACGAGACGGGCCTCGACGTCGACGTCACGGTCGGCTCCTCGCCGCATCCGATGCTGATCTCGCTGCCGAAGGGCCGGTACGGGCAGCCGCCGCTCCTACTGCGCGAGGGCTGGTCGAAGAAGGGCGTGTCGGTCGTCTTCCTGAACGCGGTCGACCGCAAGAGCCTGGCGCTCTTCGCGCTCGTGCTCGTGGTCTCGGCGTTCTTCGTCGCGAACGGGGCGTTCGCAGTCACGCGCACGCGGCGCGGCGAGATCGGGACGCTGCGCACGCTCGGGTGGTCGCAGGGGGCGATCTTCCGAGCCCTGCTGGGCGAGCTCGCGCTGATCGGGCTCGTAGCCGGCGTCGTCGGGACCGTCCTCTCGATCGCGCTCGTCGAGGCGTTCTCGCTGCACCTCGCGCTCGAGTGGACGCTGCTCGTGCTCCCGCTCTCCGTCGCCCTCGCCTGCGTCGCGGCGGTGGTGCCGGCCTGGCGGGCGGCGCGGCTCCGGCCGCTCGCGGCCGTGCGCCCTGCGGTTGCGCGCGGCCGCGGGCGGCGGCCGGTGGGCCACATCGCCCACCTCGCGCTCGTGAACCTGCGCCGGCTGCCGGCGCGCACGCTCGTCGGCGCGGCCGGGCTCGCGATCGGGATCGCCGCGCTCACCTTGCTGCTCGCGATCGAGCGCTCGTACCACGGCACGCTGGTCGGAACCTTGCTCGGGAACGCGCTGGCGCTCCAGGTGCGAGGCGCCGACCTGGCCGCGATCGGCCTGACCATCGGCCTCGCCGCCTTCTCGGTCGCGGACGTGCTCTACGTGAACCTGCGCGAGCGCGCGGCGGAGATCGTCACCCTGCGCAGCTCGGGCTGGAGCGAGCGGCAGCTGAGTCTCCTCGTTGCGCTCGAGGCAGCCGTGCTCGGCCTGGGTGGAAGCGTCGTCGGCGCTGCGCTCGGGGTCGCGCTCACCGCCGCGCTGCTCTCTGTCTCGATCGGGCCGCTGGTCGCCGCGGCCGCGCTCGCGGCGCTCGGCGGGACGCTGACCACGATCGCGGCGTCGCTCGTGCCGCTTTCCCGGCTCCGGCGGCTGACCGTGCCTTCGGTGCTGGCGGCCGAGTAGGTCGTGGCGGCGATCGTCGCGCCGCCCAAGCAGCTGACTAGCCGGTTCCCGACGGGATCTCGACCGCCGGAATGGCGACGCTCTTCGTCGAACCGTTGCGGAAGTGGACGACGATCTGCTGCGGCGCGCCGCCCTCGAAGAAGTAGACGTTGTTCTCGAGCCGTGCCGGCCGGCTGACACCGCCCGCGTAGACGTCGACGGCTGTGACCGAGTTCGGCACGAGCCCCCAGACGATGCCGCGCCCGAAGGTGAAGTCGACATCGGCGAACCGGTCGCGGAAACCGTCGAGGCATCCGCTCGAGTAGTCGGTCAGCACGGCGCACACGCGGCCCCGCGAGGTCGGATAGGCGTAGATCGTCCGCTTCGCCGTCCCGACGTTCGTCATCAGGACGCGGGCCTGGTGCATCAGCGCCTGCCCAGGCGTCCACGCAGCCGGCTGCGACGCCGGCGGCGTCAGGTCCGGAGCCTGGGCCAGGAGTTGCTGGAGCTGCGACGGAGTCAGGCTCGGCGCGGTCTTCAGAGCAGCGACGTTCGCCTGGGCCGGCAGCGACACGGACGGAACCGGCGACGGGTGAAACGCGCCGCCTTGAGCCTCCGCTGGCCCGCCGGCGATGCGCCCGTCGCCGTGGCCGGGTCCGAAGAGGATGAATGCGCCGACGCCGAGGCCGAGACAAGCCGCAGCCACGAGCAGCCGGATGGCACCGCGTCGCGATCTGATCACCGTGACCTCCTCATGGCGCGCCGGCCGTCGTCTGACAGGTCACCGGGCCGATGCTGTTGGCGTTCGAATACGCCATGCAATAGGCGTAGGCCGGTCCGACGCTGTCTCGCGCGTCCTTGAACGGATTGCTTTGCGAGTTGAAGACCTGACCCTGGCCGTCGTTGTACCAGAGCGCGAAGAGATATCCGATCGGGCGCCAGACCACGTTCTGGTAGCGGTAATCGGTGCCGATCGTGTGGTACGGGACGCCGCCGCTGATGTATCCGCCGTCGACGTACACGCGCGAAACCCATGCGTACGCGGCGGTCGGCGGCAAAGCGGCGAGCAACAGGCACGCGAGCGCGAGCGCAAACGAGGCGCGCCTGGGCCGCCGTTTCGCGTCATCCCCGGCCAACCCAGTGATGTTAACACGAGTTATCGCATCTGTTACGGCAAGTGCCACACCTGCGCGGCTGTGCCGTTGCAGTCCCAGATCTGGAGCTGTGTGCCGTTGGCGGTGTTCCCGTTCGGGTCGTCGAGGCACCGGCCTGACTGCGGGTTGACGAGGCCCTGCCATGCGCGGTAGCGCCACTGCTGCGCGCCCGTGCCGTTGCAGTCCCAGAGCTGGATCTTCGTGCCGTTCGCGGTGCCGCCGCCCGAGATGTCGACGCACTTGCCGAGCACGTGGATCGCGCCGTCGCCCGTCGACCACGTGAACGCCTGCGCGGTGCCGCCGGTGCAGTCCCAGAGCTGGATCGGCGTGCCGTTCGCGGTCGAGCCGCCCGCGTCGTCGACGCACTTCGAGCCGTTTCCGACGATCGGGCCGGTGACCTGGCCGCCGTACCGCGCACGGACGACGGACGGCGTATCGGTCAGGTAGCCGGCGCTCATGTCCTGCGCGAGCCGCAGGTACTGGCCCTCCGCCCACATGAGCGGCGCGGCGCTCCCGGTCGGCTTCAGGTAGCCGTAGCAGCCGATCGTGGAGCGATCCCAGATCTGCTCGGGCACGAAGTAGCCGTCGTTCGTCGAATCGGCCATGGCCTGGAGGTACACGGTCGCGGAGCGGCCGTTCGCGAGCTCGTACTCGCCCCGCTCGCCGGAGAGCACCGGCCACAGCCGGCCGAAGCGGCTAGAGCCGTTCGCGGGCCAGCCGCTGCAGTCGGTGTTCGACTCGCCGTAGTTGTCGTGCGGGTAGCGGTGGAAGTAGACGTCGCCGTTCGCGGCCGTCACCTGCATGGTCGAGTTCCCGTCGGAGGCCGACGCGGTCGGCGACAGCGACGTCGACACGTTGGAGTCGCCTGGCAGCCGCTCGCCGAGCCGCACGAGGTCGAGGAAGCCGAAGTCGGTGACGTCGTGCGCGTAGAAGCAGCCCTCCTGGAAGGTGATGCACTCGCCGTCGTTCGGGTTCGAGGTCATGTCGATCCGCTCGTAGTAGGAGTGCGCGCCCCAGTAGCCGCTCGTCGTGTACGTCCAGCCGGCGAGGCTCGAGCGCCACGAGTCGGCGGTCGCCTCCCAGCTCGAGGCGCTCGTCGTGTCGCCGTTCGCGCGCGCGAGGTCGGCCGCGGCGAGGAGGCCTGCGATCTCGGCGGCGATCGACGAGGGCGACTTGCCGAACTGCTCCTCCCAGCGCTCGGTCGTGTCGGGGCCGGAGCTCTGGATGTGGTTCGCGGTCGTCTTGACCTTCGCGTACGTGGCCGAGTCGGTCAGGCCCGTCGTCCAGGCGAGGAGGATCGCGAATGCGTCCTGGTCGAGCTGCTCGCAGCAGCCGAGCTGCTGCGGGGTCGCACCGCTGACGCCGCTGACCGGGCTGTAGCGCGGAAACGAGCCGGGCGGGTACGTCGTGCCGTCACCGGGCGTGGACGTCGCGATGTACTGGTTGTTCCACATGAACTGCGCCATGCGCTTGGCCTGCGCGGCGTCGCCGGCGGCGAGGAGACCGGTCGCCTGCTGGTAGAGGTCGCGGCCCCACACGCGGTGGTAGCCGTCGTTCAAGGAGTCGCCGTTCGTGAAGTCGCCCCACGGCGTCGCGAGGCCGGCGACGCTCGCGCCGGGGTAGGTCTTGTCCTCGGCGGCGTGCAGGGCCATCGCGGCGACGTAGTAGGCGCGGCGGCGGAGCGTGTCGCTGGAGACGCTCGCCGGCGCCGGCTTCAGGCCGTTCACGTACGAGTTCCAGCCGGAGCGGTAGCTCGACTCGACGCTCGTGAAGCCGGAGGTGAGGGACGCGTTCGCGGCGGCGACCGCCGAGGAGGCGCTGCTGCCGTAGCCGAGCGCGACGGTGAAGGTGGTGTCCGAGCCGACCGAGATCTGGCCGCACTGGACGACGTTCCCCGTCCCCGAGATGTTGTCGAACTGGTTGTTCAGGATTTTGTCGGCGCTCAGGTCGACGTAGCAGTCGCTCGGCCGGCCGGCGAAGCCGTTGTCGTGCGCGATGAAGCCGGACGAGACCTTGAGCGCCGAGTCGACGGTGAGCGGCGAGCCGAAGAGCGTCTCCGTGTCGCTCGCCATCAGCGCGCCGTTCGTGCCGTCCCACCAGGCGTTGTCGTTGACGCCGCCGCCCGCTATCGACGGGTTCTCGAGCAGGTAGAGGCGGTAGGTGCCGCCGTCGAGCGACTGGAAGCGCGTCTGGATCAGGAGCGTCGATTGGGCCGGATCCGTGACGTAGGTGTTCGTGATCTTGTACTTGCCGCTCTTCGCTGTGTTCGTGATCGTGTACTCGAGCGACTTCTCGTCCGGCATCGAGACGACGTGGTTCGTCGCGTCGCGCTCGAGGTCGACGAACGTCGAGCCGTCGGTGACGACGTACTGCATGTCCTGCATGTTCGGGACGTCCGCGCGGGGATAGAAGACCTCGCTCGTGATCCCCTTCGCGGTGGTGAACCAGACCTTGCTCGTCGTCGTCGCGGAGGTGCCGAGCGCGACCTTGTTCCCGGTCGTCCACGACGCGGCGTTCCCCGGGCCGTCGGAGGCCGTCCCCGACGCTCGTGCCGCGGATGCCATGGTGAGTACGACAGCCGCCGCAGCCGTCAGGGCCAAGAACCTCATGTCACCCTCCTCAGGTGAGGGGGTTTGCCTCCGGCGCGTCCCCCGTTGCTCTAACGGCATCTTCTCGGACCGTACAGCCGAGCGCCAGAGCCACATTTGCGCCGGTATTGCTACTGTGCGAGGACTAGAGCGAGTTCGGGCGGCTCTTCGCCTCCTTACCCGTTCGTGACTGGTAAGGGAGGTGTTTTTTTATGGCTACCGGAACCGTGAAGTGGTTCAACGACTCGAAGGGCTACGGCTTCATCACCCCAGCCGAGGGTGGGAAGGATCTCTTCGTCCACCACAGCAACGTTGCAGGCGACGGCTACAAGTCGCTCGCCGAAGGCGCGACCGTCGAGTTCGAGGCCGCCGAGGGCAGCAAGGGCCCAGAGGCGCGGAACGTCGTTCAGGTCGGCGCCTAGCCGACACCAGCAGAGCGCGCCACGCGGACTCTCGCGTGACGCGCTCGCTGCCCATCGACTCGAGAGGGGCGTGTTATCGCCGTGAAGGCCGAGGAGATCCAGCTTGCGGTCAAGGAGATGAATGCATTGAGCAACGCCATGGTCGTGGAGCGCCTCGTCGAAAGTGGCATCTCGCGGCTGAGCGCCGCGCGGATCGTCGAGATCGAGCGCAGCGCGTCCGAACCTAGCCGAGCTCGCGCGCACACCACGTCGCGTCGCTGATGGACGAGCAGAGCCTCGTCGCTCGAGCCTAGGACGGGCGGCTGGCGAGCTTCAGCTGCACGGTGTGCGTCTTGCCGTTCCGCGTGTAGGTGAGCGAGACCGAGTCGCCGGGCTCGTGCGCGCCGATCGCGCTCTCGAGCTCGCCCGAGGAGCCGATCGCCTTGCCGTCGAGCTCGGTGACGACGTCGCCGGCCTTCAGACCGGCGTGCGCGGCCGGGGTGCCGTCCCGGACGGCGCCGACGAGCGCGGTGGACGACGTGGAGGAGAGCGAGACGCCGAGGTAGGCGTGCTCGGCCTTGCCGGAGGAGATCAGCTGGCCGGCGACCGAGCGCACGGTGTTCGACGGGATCGCGAAGCCGACGCCGTCGTTTCCGCCGGAGTCGCTCTCGATCTGCGAGGTCACGCCGACGACGTTGCCCTGCGTGTCGACGAGCGGGCCGCCGGAGTTGCCGTGGTTGATCGCGGCGTCGGTCTGGATCGAGTCGGGGATCGCGAAGCCGCTCGGCGAGGTCATCTGCCGATGCAAGGCGCTCACGATGCCGCTCGTCACGGTCTCCTCGAGCCCGAACGGGCTGCCGATCGCGACGACGCCGTCGCCGACCTGGAGCGAGCTCGAGTCGCCGAGCGAGAGCGGGTGGAGCATCGAGCTCGGCGCGTCCACCTTGATCACGGCGAGGTCGGTCGAGGCATCGGTGCCGACGACGTGCGCGCCGTAGCTCTTGCCGTTCCAGAACTTCACGGACACGGACGTGGCGCCGGCGACGACGTGCTGGTCGGTGACGATGTCGCCGTTCGAGTCGTACACGAAGCCCGAGCCCTGGGCCTTCTGCGTCTGCGAGCCGCCTCCGAACCCTCCGGAGGAGGTCTGGCTCGTGACGGTGATCTCGACGACGCCCTTGTAGGCGTTGCGGTAGATGGAGTTCACGGACTGTGTCTCGGTCTTCGCCGCCGGCTGCGAGTCACGGACGGTGACCTGCCGGACGACCGTATGCGTGCGGCCGGGGGAGAGGGCGGCGTACACGGCCGCTCCGGCGCCGCCGGCGGCGACGACCAAGGCTGTGACGATGGGGAGGGTTCGGCGGAGTCTCATTCGTTCGGATCCTTTCGCGTTTGTCGACTGCATACCACCGCCAGCGCTTAAGACACGCCTGAGACGTGGCTAAGAAGTTCGTAAGACCCCGTGCCACTCTTAGCTCGCTCTTAGGGCGGACTGGCAGCGTGGTCACCGTGACGACGCCGGTGTGGAACCCAACCGACCCTCCCGCCGGCGTCGCAGGCGGCGGAGTGCAGACCCCCAGAGCCGCCTGCTCCTTCTAGTAGTCCCGTCGTCGCCGCGCGAGAGGCGGCGGCGACGGGCTCCGCGCCTCTTAGCTCCCGTTAAAGGTCGAACAGCACAATGTCCGGGTGAAGATCCTGGTCGTGGACGACGAACGGGCCGTGCGCGAGTCGCTCCGGCGGGCGCTCGAGCTCGAGGGCTACGAGATCGAGCTCGCGGCGGACGGGCGCGAGGCGCTCGAGCGGCTCGAGGCAGAGTCGCAGCCGGACGTGCTCGTCCTCGACGTGCTCATGCCGGGCGTGGACGGCCTGGAGGTGTGCCGGCGGCTGCGCCGTGCGGGAAGCCGGCTGCCGGTGCTGATGCTGACCGCGCGCGACGCCGTCGAGAACCGGGTCGCCGGGCTCGACGCGGGCGCGGACGACTACGTCACGAAGCCGTTCGCGCTCGAGGAGCTGCTCGCGCGCATCCGCGCCCTCCTCCGCCGCAGCGGCGACGGCGCGGGCGAGGTGCTCCGCTTCGCCGACCTCGAGCTCCACCCGGGCACGCGCGAGGTGCGGCGCGGCGGCGAGCTGATCGAGCTGACGCGCACCGAGTTCTCGCTCCTCGAGCTCTTCCTGCGGAACCCGCGGCAGGTGCTGACGCGGTCGATCATCTTCGAGCGCGTGTGGGGCTACGACTTCGGGTACGGCTCGAACTCGCTCGACGTCTACGTCGGCTACCTGCGCCGCAAGACGGAGGCCGGCGGCAAGCCGCGCCTGATCCACACCGTCCGTGGCGTCGGGTACGCCCTGCGCGAGGCATGAGCTTTCGGGCGCGTCTCACGCTCGTCGCCGCCGCGGCCGTGGCGCTCGCGGTCGTGATCGCCTCCGCGGTGATCTACGTCGTCGTCCGCGGCGAGCTTCGCGGGCCGGTCGACGACGGCCTGCGCGCTACCGCAACCGACCTCGCGCGGCTCCCGCCCGACGACATCGCGCGCTCCTACAGGCACCTTCAGGCCGAATTCGGCAACGCGGCCTACCCGCAGTTCGTGAACGCCGACGGCAGCACGCTGCCGGTCCTCGGCGTGCCCGTCTCCTTCCCGGTCGACGACAAGGATCGTACGATCGCCGCCAAGGGACGCGGCCAGTCGATTCGCGACGCTCATGTCCAGGGCGTCCACGTCCGGATGCTCACGGTGGGGTACGTCCCAGGCACGGCGCTCCAGGTGGTGCGCCCGCTCACCGACGTCGACCGCACGCTGCACCGGATCAGGACGATCCTGCTCGCGATCGCTGCGGCGGGGATCGCGCTTGCCGCGGCGCTCGGCCTTCTCGTCTCGCGCGCCGCGCTCGCTCCGGTGCGGCGGCTGACGACCGCGACGGAGACCGTCACGGCCACCGGCGACCTGTCCGAGCGCATCGAGCCCGCCGGCCACGACGAGCTCGGCCGGCTCGCGACGAGCTTCAACACGATGCTCGGCGCGCTCGAGGAGTCGACCCGCGCGCAGAGCCAGCTCGTCGCCGACGCGTCGCACGAGCTGCGGACGCCGCTCACGAGCCTGCGGACGAACATCGAGGTGCTGGCGAGCGAGCGCTCGCTCCCGCCGGGCGAGCGCGAGCGGCTGCTCAGCGACGTCGTCGAGCAGCTGAACGAGATGACGACCCTCGTCGCCGAGCTGATCGAGCTCGCGCGCGGCGAGCGGGAGCCGGCGCAGGCGGAGGAGGTGCGGCTCGACCTCCTCGCCGCGGACGCCGTCGAGCGCACACGCCGGAACCGGCCGGGCGTCACCTTCACGACCGACCTGCGGGAGTCGGTCGTCCACGGCGTCCCGGCGACGATCGAGCGCGCGGTCGCGAACCTGCTCGACAACGCGGCCAAGTGGAGCCCGCCCGGCGGCGAGGTCGAGGTCGCCGTTCGCGACGGCGAGGTGACGGTGCGCGACCACGGTCCCGGGATCGACGAGGAGGACCTGCCGCACGTCTTCGACCGCTTCTACCGAGCCAGGTCCGCGCGGGGCATGTCCGGCTCCGGGCTCGGGCTCTCGATCGTCCGCCAGGTCGCCGAGACGCATGGCGGCGAGGTCGTCGCCGAGCAGCCCGAGGACGGCGGGACGCTCATGCGCCTGCGCCTGAACGGCGCCGACGGCGCGGACGGCGCTTCTTAGCGACTTCTTAGGCGCCTCTTATCTCCCCCTCAGCGGCGGGTGGTTCTCTCGTCGGTGAACCCCACCGAAGGGAGACGAGATGGACAGGAAGCTCAAGCTGAAGGTCGGCGCCGGTGTGGCGGCTGCCGCGGCGGTCGCCGGCGGCGGCGCCGCGCTCGCGGCCGACCGCTTCGGCTCGTCGGGCGACAGCCAGGCGGTCGTGAACGACGCCGCGAAGCAGCTCGGCGTCACGCCGAGCGCGCTCAGCTCGGCGCTGAAGAAGGCGCTCGAGAACCGGATCGACGCCGCCGTCGCGGCCGGGCAGCTCACGAAGGCGCAGGGCGACGAGCTCAAGCAGCGCATCGAGTCGGGCGAGCTGCCGCTCTTCTTCGGCCCGCGCGGCGGGCCGCACGAGCACTTCGGCGAGCTCGACGCCGCCGCGTCGTACCTCGGCCTGACGGAGGACCAACTGCACACGCACCTCGAGAGCGGCAAGTCGCTCGCCCAGGTGGCGAAGGACCGCGGCAAGTCGGTCGACGGCCTGGTCCAGGCCATGGTCGACTCGGCGACGAAGAAGCTCGACGCCGCCGTCGCCGCCGGCCGGCTGACGAAGGCGCAGGAGCAGCAGATCGTCTCCGGCCTGAAGCAGCGGATCACGGACTTCGTGAACGGCGTCCGCGGCCGCGAGCACGACTTCCGCTTCGACCGCGGCTTCGCCGGGCCGCCGCCCGGCTCGCCGCCGCCGGACTCGGCCGCCGCATGAGCCGGATCGAGCAGGCCCACGCGCGGGCCGGAGCCGCGAAGCGCGCGCTCACGGTCGGCTCGGTGGTCGCCTTTGCGGTCACGATGCTGCTCGCGCGTACGGCGCATCCCGGCCACGCAGCGCATGCGCAGGCGCACACGAGCTCCGCCGCTGTGACGAGCTCGTCGTCCTCGGTGACGGTCGTGCCCCAGGTCTCGACCCATGTCTCCTGAGCCCCCGCACCGATTCCGCGCGATGGACGTGGAGGTGATCGCCGGCGGCGCAGGCGCCGCGCATGCCGCCGCGATCGAGGCGCTCTTCGCCGAGCGCGAGCGCGTCTTCAGCCGCTTCCGGCCGCACAGCGAGCTCGCGCTCGTGAACGCGACCCGCGCGCCGCTCGTCGTCGTCTCGCCGCTCTTCGCGCGGACGCTTCGGGCCGCACTCGACGCGGCCACTGCGACCAACGGGCTCGTCGACCCGACGCTCGGTGCCGCGCTCGAGGCCGCCGGCTACGACCGCGACTTCGCGCGCGTCGTCCCGGACATGAGCCCCGTGGGCCCGGCCGCTCCGGGCCGCCGGCGCTCGGTGCGCGTGGTCGGCCGCGTCGTCGCGCGGCCGCCGGGCCTCCGGCTCGACCTCAACGGCGTCGCGAAGGCGCTCGCGATCGACGACGCCCTCGCCCTCTTCGACGGGCCGGGGTTCGTGTCGGCGGGCGGCGACGTCGCGGTGCGCGGCGGCGCCGTCGTCGGCCTCCCGCGCGGAGGCTCCGTGCGCGTCGAGGACGGCGGCGTCGCGACGAGCGGGACGACGCACCGGCGGTGGCTCCGCGGCGGCGCCGTCCAGCACCACCTCATCGACGCGCGCACCGGCCGGCCGGCGAGCTCCCGCTGGAGCGAGGTGACGGTCGTGGCGCCGACCTGCCTCGATGCGGACGTGGCCGCGAAGGCCGCGTTCCTGCTCTCGGACGACGGCCCCGGCTGGCTCGACGAGCGCGGGCTCGCAGCGAGGTTCCTCGCCGGCGACGTCGTCGTCACGAACCGCGCATGGCGCGAGCACCTCCAGGAGGCGGCGTGACGACGCTCTGGTACACGGCGCGGGCCGGCGGGCTGCTGGCCTTCGCGCTCCTCACGGCGAGCGTCGTCCTCGGGCTCACGCTCTCCGGCCGCGCACGCCTGAGTCGTTGGCCGCGGTTCGCCGTCGAGGACGTGCACCGCTTCACGGGCCTGCTCGCGGGCACGTTCGTCGGCATCCACGTGCTCGAGCTCCTGCTGGACACGTACGTTGCCGTTCTCGCTCGCGCAGATCCTCGTCCCAGGACGGCGTCGTACCGGCCGCTCCCGACCGCGCTCGGCGTCGTCGCGGTCGAGCTCCTCGCGGCGCTCGCGGTCGCGAACCACTACCGCAAACGCCTCCCGTACCGCTTCTGGCGGCGCGCGCACTACCTCAACTTCGCCGTCTGGGCGCTGGCGCTCGTCCACGGGGTCACGTCCGGAACCGACAGCGGGACGCTTTGGGCGGTGACGCTCTACGCGGTCGCGGCGGGCTCGGTCGCGGGTCTCGTCGTCTGGCGCGCGAACGGTGGAGGCGCGGTTGCGGCTGCGGAGGCGCGCTAGGCTCACCGCGTGGTGCGGGAGCTGATCGAGGGCGGCGCCGGTCGCGAGTACGACCTCTACGCGCAGACGATCAACCCGCAGTTCATCCGCGTGCTGCGGACGATCGGCTTCGACCGGCAGTGGGTGCGCGCGCGGGGCGCATACCTCGAGGACGCGGACGGGCGGCGGTTCCTCGACATGCTCGGCGGCTTCGGGATGTTCAACGTCGGCCGGAACAACCCGCGGGTGCGGGACGCGCTCGTCGAGGCCTTGGCGCTGGACACGCCCGGCTCGGTGCAGCTCGGCGTCTCGATGCTCCCGGGGCTGCTCGCGGACGAGCTGATCCGGCGCGCGCCGGCGAGCATCGGGCGCGTGCTGTTCACGAGCTCGGGCGCGGAGGCGGTCGAGGCCGCGATCAAGCTCGGGCGGGCGGCCACCGGCCGGAGCCGTGTCGTCTCGGCCGTGCACGGCTTCCACGGCCTGACCCTCGGAGCCCTGTCCGCGAATGGCAATCCGGAGTTCACGGACCGGTTCGGCCCGCTGCTGCCCGGGTTCTCGCAGGTGCCGTTCAACGATCTCGAGGCGCTGGAGGCCGAGCTCGTCCGCGAGGACGTGGCGCTCGTGCTCCTCGAGCCGGTGCAGGGGAAGGGCGTCGTCCTTCCCGAGCCCGGCTACCTGGAGGGCGTGCAGGAGCTCTGCCGCCGCTACGGCACGCTGTTCTGCGTCGACGAAGTGCAGACCGGGCTCGGCCGGACGGGGCGATTCCTCGCCGCCGAGCACTGGGGGCTCGAGCCGGATCTGGTCACGATCGCGAAGTCCTTGTCGGGCGGGTACGTGCCAATCGGGGCGTGCCTGCTCCGGCGTGAGGTGCACGAGGCGGTCTTCGACTCCATGGAGCATTCGGTCAGCCACGGCTCGACCTTCGCGCCGAACGACCTTGGCATGGCGGCGGGGTTGGCGACGCTGCGGGAGCTGGACGACGCGCGGCTCGTGGAGCGCTCGGTGCGCCTCGGAGAGCTGCTGCTCGAGCTGACGCGGCCGCTGGCCGAGCGGTACGAAGTGGTGCGCGAGGTGCGCGGGCTCGGCCTGATGTGGGCGATCGAGTTCGCCGAGCCGGAGTCGCGCCGCCGCTCGTGGCGGATCCTCGAGCGCGCGCAGCCGGGCCTCTTCGCGCAGCTCGTCGTCGTGCCGCTGTTCTCGGAGCACGCGATCCTGTGCCAGGTCGCGGGCCACGGCATGAACGTGGTGAAGGGCCTGCCGCCGCTCGTCGTGACCGAGGAGGACCTGGAGCTCTTCGCGCGCGCGCTCGACGAGGTGGTGGCGAAGGCGGAGCGGCTGCCGCGGGCGATGATGGGCTTCGCGCTCCGCGCCGCGCGCGCAGGCGTCGCCGCCGGCCGTACTTGACAGCGCGGTCACGTTTAAGGCAATCATGCGCTCGGGAAACGGGGAGGCCAGATGTTCGAGCTACGACAGGACGCTCCGGACGACGAGATCGTCGCCCAGGCTTTCTCCGCGAAAGCGGCCGGCCGCGGGTGCTTTCAGGTCTTCGCGCCGCACGCGGGTGAACGGTCCGAGGAGGACGCCGAGTTCGAGTCGGCGCGGCTCGTCGACCTGCTCGAGGCGGAGCGGTGGACGCTCGAGAACGCCGCCCCGGCGGCCGACCAGGACGACCACAGCTCGTACGAATTCGGAGCGTACGGGTTCCTCTCCGTCCCCACCGTCGTCGGGACGATCTACACGTTTCGGCTGTCGGGCTAGAGCTCGCTGACCTCCGCGTGGCGGTCGGCGATGCACGTCTCCGCCCACTCGGTGACCTCCCCCAGGAGCCGGTCGCACAGCTGCTCGCGCTCCATCGGATTGGCCGGAAGATGGTCGTCCGCGACCTCGATCCGCACCTGGTGCAGCGACGCCTCCACCTCCTCGCCGACCTCGTGCCGCTGCTCGGAGACGACCGACACGTCGTCGAGCTCGGGCACGAGCGCGCGCGCGAGCTCGTCCAGCTCGGCCGGCGTCGCGTCGCGGCCGGCGAAGACGCCGAAGTTCACCCGGATCTCGAGGCCCGGCACGTCGTGGGCCCGTGTAACGAATGCCAGCTCGGGTTCCATGCGCAGAACCCTGCCCCGCGCGCGCGAAGATCTAACGCTCTCGCGGCTCCCAGCCGAAACGCCGCAGCGCGACGACGATCCCGCCCGCGGTCCAGGCGGCCATCACGCCCAACGCGCCCGGCCGCGCCAGCAGCCCGTGCCCGCCGAGGTAGATCGCCTTCACCAGGTCGATGAAGTACTTGAGCGGTAGCGCGTCGCCGATCGCGCGCAGGAAGCCCGGATAGTGCCGCGTCGGCCCGAACGAGCCGGAGAGGAACGCCATCGGCAGGAGGATGAAGTTGACGACCGCGGACGACCCTTCCGCCGAGCGGATCAGCGCCGCCGCCGCCAGCCCGACCGCCGCGAACACGGTGGTGCCGATCAGCACGGCGACGACGAGCGACGCGACGTGTCCCGGCAGGTGCGCGCCGAAGAAGATCCGGCCCACCGCGAAGAGCAGCACCGTCTCGAGCGCGAACACGAGCAGCGACGAGACGAGCGAGCTCAGCAGGTACAGCGAGGCCGGCAGCGGCGTCGCGCGGATCCGCTTCAGGATCCCGTACTCGCGCCGGTTGACGAGCGTGATCGCCGTGCCCGCGAAGGCCGTGTTCGCGGCACCGTAGCCGATCATCCCGACGAGGAGGACGTTCGCGGCCGGGTAGCCGTTGATCTTGCCGCTGTAGACCGACCCGAGCAGCACGAAGAGGAGCAGCGGAAAGCCGAAGACGAAGAACGCGGCCTCGCGGCTCCGCCAGAAGAGGAGCTGCTCGCAGCGGAGCTGGTGCAGGAAGAGCTTCACGACTCCGCTCCGGTCTCGGCCTCGGGCTCCTCGACGAGCGACAGGTAGACGTCCTCGAGCGAGGGCCGCCGCACCTCGAGCCCCTCGAGCTCCTCGCCGCGCGCGAGCGCCGCCGCGGTCAGCTCGTGGAGGACGCGCGTCGGCTCGGTCGTCCGCTGGACGACCTGCTCGCCGTTTCGCCGGTACCGGATCTCAGCCTCGACCGAGCCGCCGGTGAGGACGGAGGGCGCGCCGATCGTGACGATCCGCCCCTGCCGCAGGACAGCCACCCGGTCGGAGAGTTGCTGCGCCTCGTCAAGGTAGTGAGTAGTCAATAGGACCGTCTTCCCGAGCGAGCGCAGCGACCGGATCATCTCCCAGGCCGTGCGGCGCGCGGCAGGATCGAAGCCCGTCGTCGGCTCGTCGAGGAAGACGAGCTGCGGGTCGCCGACGAGCGCGATGCCGAGGTCGAGCCGGCGCTTCTGGCCGCCGGAGAGCGTGCGGACGCGCGCGTCACGCTTGTCGTTGAGCCCGACAAGGTCGAGCACCCCGTCGACCGCACGCGGCCGCGGGTAGTAGCCGGCGAACATCCGCAGCGTCTCGAGCGGCGTGAGCGACGACCAGAGCTCGGAGGTCTGGAGGACGACGCCGATCCGCTCGCGGAAGCTGCGCTCGGAGCGCTGCGGGTCGAAGCCGAGCACCTCGACCCGGCCGCCGTCCCGCGGCCGGTAGCCCTCGAGGATCTCGACCGTCGTCGTCTTGCCGGCGCCGTTCGGCCCGAGCAGGCCGAAGACCTCGCCCTCCTCGATCTCGAAGCTGATCCCGCGCAGCGCCTCCTCCTCGCCGTAGCGCTTGCGTAGCTCTTCGACGCGGATCGCGCTCACAGGTCGACGGCGACGACGCCCGCCGCCGGAAATGCCGGCTCGGGACCGCCCGTGAGCGCGGCGACGGCGCGGCCGCAGTCCGGCTGGTGTCCCACGACCACCACGGTCTCGCCGCGCCCCGAGACGGCCGCGCGGACGTCTTCGACCGTCGCGCCCGGGGCCAGCCGCTCGTCGGGCTCGCTGTCGCCGAGGCCGAGATCCTTCGCGGTCTCGCGTGCGCGGAGGAGCGGGCTGGTCAGGATCGCGTCTGGCCGGACGCCTTCGCCGCGAAGCCGCCGGCCGAGCGCGCGTGCCTGCTCGTGCCCTTCGGGGGTGAGGGCGCGGAGCTCGTCGGGCGAGCCGGGCGCCGCCTCGGCGTGGCGAACGATGTACAGGCGCACGAGCCGAGCATAGATAGCCTGAGGGCGTGCCGACCTTGCGCTACGTCGTCGCCGACGTGCGGAGCCCGCACTGGATCTGCGAAGACAACGACTGCCAGTGAACGAACCCAGCCGGCGGTCCGCCGCAGGGGTACAGCAAAGTTCCTGAACCCCATCCAGGCCGCGATGAGGGCGCCGCGGTGAGTACACGGTAGACGCCGCGTACGGTGCCGCTCTGGTTCACAGCACCCGGGCGAAAAGCCACGACGCGAAGCTTGAAACGTGTACTTGGCACTGAAACCCCGGATGCTATGACAGCCAAACGTGCGCTTGGCACATGATCTGTGCGGCCGACAAGTACACGAACCTCACCTACGTTCGAGCTAACGCTGATTCGTTGTTTCAGAGTTATGTCCATAACAGGTTATGTCGGATAAAGAATTGAAATCACCGAAAACGAGTTAACGCTAAAGCTTGAAACTACAACCCTGATCGCCTTAGTGCAGGAGGAATCGTCCAAACTTGACATGTCACACTTGCCAGGGCGAGTTTGGCGGACTGGTGCCATTCTGACGGTTTAGCCCGCAAATTGCAGGGTTTTTGGGCGTCAAGTGGGGGTCTGCAGCGGAGATTTTTGGGGCTAGTTCTGGCGCTCGGCCGACATGTCTGCTATACCCGAGAGGGCTCCGAGGCGGGAGACACTAAAGGCTCTCTAGCCGGCTTCCGACGTACTATGTGATGGAGACGCGACGAGGCTGGCGACTAAAATCCAGAATCGTAGACGGTAAGTTCTTTTCCAGGGGCACACAGAGGTGACAAGGTGATGGCGGTCGGTCTCATGCAAGGCCAGTTTCACTGGGTGAGGGACGATGTGATCGTCTTTCCCGAGGATCGTGATCGCGAGCCGCATGTGTCTCGTGGCTGCGTCATCATCGAAGGGGACGAGAGCCTCGCCGACGGAAGCCCGACGATCGAGGTGATCCCGACGTCCTCGCAGATTGAGCGGAAAGGCCGCTACGACGTCGTCATCCCGAGCCCGCCTGTCCCTCAGCCAGGATGCGTCGCGCTCGTGCGTCTCCTCCAGCCGATCCTCAGAAGTGATTTGAAGTCCCTTGTAACCCAGCTGGACCCTGAGTGGGTTCAACAGCTACTCGCCGCGCACCTTCTCGCAATCGGGGTGCGTGCTCAAGACTCACCTGTTGCCGAGAACATCGCCTCTGCCGAGTGACGCAAGGTAGATGCTTCCGAGGAGCCGGCGAGGTCGGACCTCGCATGCCCTTTCTCGTGCGCGGGTCGGCGTCTAGTCCTTCTTCGTGACGCGCCTTAAGGCGGCGTTTGCACGTCGGCGCGCGTCAGACCACGCTAGGAACTCGGTGCGATCACGCTCATCCAGCTCCGTGCGCGTTCCCTTCTCAGACAGGTCCAGCGCTGCTTGAGCCCGCGCCAGCGACGAGTTCTCGATCCTAAGAGCAGGCCGGGGCGCGACGACCCTGAAATCCAGGGGCATTCCAGGCTCCGCGTGCCTCATCGGTTCCGTCTGCTTTGACAGGTTTCCAATTCCAAGCGCAGTCATCCGGCCGTACTTCGCGAAGACACGTTGCAAGATCGCTGCAGCCTGTGGCGACAGTTGAGGAGGCGGGGGTGCACCTTGGCGCAGCTTGTAGTTGTGCGTCGGGTAGAAGTAGAGGAAGCGCGCGTGTTCAACAAGGGCAGGGACGCTCTCAACGACGTGAGTAACGTCCGGAGCCCAGGCACCGTACTTGTAACTGTAGAAGGTGGCGTCCGTGAGCGGTTCGCCGCGCTCGCGCCACGAGTCGAGCTGCGCGAAATAGATGACCTTCATGAGCACCGTGCGACTAAGCCCGGCTGGTCCAGCGAGACGAAGGACGTTGAGAATTACGTCGCGAAGCGGTTCCATCGTGGTGGTCGGGTGGCCTTCATTGACGGCCGCAGGGTACGGGTGCATGGTCGCCAATGCCCGATACAACATAAGCATAGTCGTCAAGGGCCCGGACGACGATGATCCCTCTCGCCAAGGAAATCCGACTGAAATCAGCTTGAAATTGGCCCTTTTCCGTCACGTATGCGCCCCAGTCGCTCGCTTGGCAGGAAGACGAGCCTTCTGACGTCGCGCCTGATCGTAGGTCTCTCAGGGTGGCATCACAAGGCAGGCTTCCTGCTTCACGCTACGCTCACCTTGTGCCGACCCTGCGCTACGTCGTGGCCGACGTCTTCACCGACACGCCGCTCGAGGGCAACCAGCTCGCCGTCTTCACCGACGGGCGCGACCTCGACACCGAGACCATGCAAGCGCTCGCGCGCGAGACGAAGTTCAGCGAGACCGTCTTCGTGCTGCCGACCGAGGCCGACGCGGACGTTCGCATCCGCATCTTCACGCCCGCGGCCGAGATTCCGTTCGCCGGGCACCCGACGCTCGGCAGCGCGTTCGTCCTCGGCGGCCCACTTCAGAAGACGGTGATCCGGCTCGAGACCGGCGCCGGCGTCGTGCCGGTCGAGCTCGAGCGGGAGGGCGCGCGGATCGTCTTCGGCCGCATGCAGCAGCCGATCCCGTCCGTCGAGCCGTACCAGGCCGCGGACGAGCTCCTCCATGCGCTCGGCGTCGCCGAGTCGAAGCTGCCGATCGAGCTCTACGACAACGGGCTCCGGCACGTCTACGTCTGCCTCGGCTCCGAGGAGGAGGTCGCAGCGCTCACGCCGGACTTCGGGCGGCTGGCGCAAAACGGCTCGGCGCAAACGCACAGTTGCTTCGCGGGCGAGGGCCGCCGCTGGAAGACGCGGATGTTCGCCCCCGGCGGCGGCGTCACCGAGGACCCCGCGACCGGCTCCGCGGCCGGGCCGCTCGCGCTCCACGTGGCTCGTCACGGGCTCGCGCCGTTCGGCGAGGAGCTCGAGATCACGCAGGGCGTCGAGATCGACCGGCCGTCGAAGCTCTACGCGCGGGTCGACGGCTCCGCCGAGAAGGTGGAGCGCGTCGAGGTCGGCGGCTCGGCGGTGATCGTCGCGCGCGGCGAGTTCCGGCTCCCGTAGTGGACACGCGCGCCGCCGCCGAGCGCTGGCGCGAGACCTGGGAGCGCTGCTGGCAGGCGCACGAGCCGGAGCCGATCGTCGCGCTCTACGCCGGCGGCGCCTACTTCCAGATCCATCCCTTCCGGGATCCGCAGCCGCCGCGGGAGTACCTCGTGCCGACGCTCGCGGCCGAGGAGTCGACGACGTGCGAGTTCGGGCCGCCGCTCGTCGACTGCGACCGCGCCGCGGTTGCGTGGCACGCCGAGACGGTGCTGCGCGACGGCGGGACGGAGAAGCTCGCCGGCGTCTCGCTCCTGCGGTTCGACGCGAACGGCCTCGTCGTCGAGCAGCGCGACTTCTGGAGCTTCGGCTAAAGCAAAGGGCGACCGTGCTGGCGGTCGCCCTTTAGGAGGAGGGAGTCAGACACTTGCAGTGGCTCCTGCGGCTCGAGCCTCCCGCGGTCTGCGGTTCCTATCGGTTGCGAGTCGTATGCGCGCGCCCCTCGTTCGAGGGACGTCACTCGAGCGCGACGCTCCGGATCTCCGGCAGCTCCACCGTGAGCGCGCTCCAGAAGCGGCCGCCGTCGCGCGAGAGATAGAGGCGGTTCCGGGCCGCGTAGACGACGAGGTCGGGATCGTCCTCGGCGACCGCAACGGCGCGGCCACGCGGCAGGCCGCCCCCCGCCTCGCGCCAGGTTCGGCCGGCGTCGTGTGAGACGACGAGCGGCGGACGGCGGTCGACGACCGCGACGACCGTCGACCCGGCCGCAGCCGCGTCGACCAAAAGCGGGAGCGAAATTTCGACCGGCGCGCGCGGCGGCGGCTCCTCGCCGGCGCCGAGCGGCATGATCGTCTCGTCCTCGAGGTCGACGAGGTAGACGCCGTCCACGGTGCCGACGACGGCCCTCATCGCGCGCGGCCGCTCAAGAGCGTCGCGACGAGCGCGGTCGCGCGGCGGGCGGAGGCGGCCGGGGCGTGGCCGTCGGCGCGCGAGGCGAGGTACGTGACCGCGAAGGCGTCGCCGGCTCCGGTCGGGTCGGCCGCGGCAACCGGGCGCGCCTCCACCTGCTCGAGCCGGCCGTTCGCGTAGACGAGCGACCCGCGCGCCCCCAGGGTCACCACCACCTCCGGTACGCCGAGCTCGCGCAGCGCGGCCGCCGAGGGCTCGCCGACGAGCGCGATCGCCTCCTCCTCGGCGAGCTTCAGGATCGAGACGTGCTCGAGCAGGGCCTGGTCGAAGTCGGGGTCGAGCTCGAGCTGTCCCTCGCGCCGCGGCCGCGTCAGCCCTTGCCCGTCGAGCGCGAGCCGCCGCCGGCGCGCGGCCTGGGCCAGCGCCTCGGGCGGGAAGTCGCCGCGCAGGAGCGGCGCGACGTGCACCGCGGTGACCCCCGCGAGCGGGCCGACCAGCTCCTCCGGCCGCCAGGAGTCGCCGACGGCGTCGACCATCATCTGCCGCTGGTCGTCGTCGTAGCGAAACGAGAACCCGTGCGTCGCGCCGCCGCTCCAGAGCGTCACCGGCAGGCCGAGCGCGACGAGCCGCGGCAGGAGCTCGCGCCGGTCGGACCGGCCGCATTTCGACACGATCCGGCCGCGCCCGCCGAGCAGCCTCAGCGCGCGGCCGCCGTGATAGGCGGCGCCGCCAATCCGTGGCCGGCCGCCGTCAACGCGATCGAGCGAGAGGCTCCCGACGAGCGCTACCGGCCGCACGAGCCGAATCTAGCGCCCGGATCGCGAGCGTCAGGCCGAACGCGGCCGTGAAGCTCGGCAGCGACGCCGTCCAATCGGAGTGGCCGGGGCTCGTGTGGGCGACGAGGCTCGTCCACCAGTGCGGCCCGACCGGCGCGAGCCACTGGTAGAGGCAGAAGCCGGCGATCCAGACGGCGAGCAGCTCCACGCGTACCGCGGGCCCGGCGAAGACGTCGCGCTCGTCGTAGTGCGCGCCGCGCGTGAGCCAGTCGGCGAGGAGGACGCCGAAGAGCGGCACGAACACCGACCCGAGCAGGAGCAGGAAGTCCTGGTAGTGGCGCAGGTTGATCACCACCGCGCCGGTTGTGGCTGCGGCGCCGACGAGCACGATCAAGAGGCGCTGCGACACCCGCGGAAGCAGGTTCTGCAGCGACACGGCCGTCGAGTAGATGTCCGCGAAGGCCTCGTCCGACTCGTCCACGGTGAGGGCGAGGAGCGCGAGGATCCCGGCGCTGCCGGCCGCGACCGCGGCGGGGATCTGCTCGGGCGCCGAGATGTCGCGGGCGAGGACGAGCAGGCAGCCGATCCCGAAGCACCAGAGCGTGGGCACGAAGTAGCCGAGGCTCGTGCCCCAGAAGGCGCTGCGGCGGCTGCGGGTGAAGCGCGTGTAGTCGGCGGCGAGCGGTGTCCAGGAGACGATGCTGCCGATCACGAGGTCGACGCCCTGGCCGAAGGTCATGCCTCCTCCGCTCTTGGCCGCCCAGAACGTGTGCAGGTGGGACTTGTCCAGCACCCACCAGGTCAGGTAGACGATCGACGCGAGGACGGCCCAGGCGGCGAACTTCTTCACGTAGCGGCGGACGAAGCCGATCGGGCCGAGCAGGCCGAGCGCGACCGAGATCACGCCGAAGGCGACCGCCCACACCCAGCGCGCCGAGAAGCCGAAGACGCTGTCCGAGAGCTTCGCGGCGGCGATCGAGATGATGATCAGCTCGAAGGTCGACCAGCCGAGGTTCTGGGCGACGTTCAGGACCGTCGGCACGTAGGAGCCGCGCCGGCCGAGCGGCGCGCGCAGGAGCACCATTCCCGGGACGCGCGCGTCGCTGCCGATCATCCCGGCGAGCCCGAGCAAGAGGTTCCCAGCGAGCGCGCCGACGAGGATCGCGAGCAGCGCCGTCTTCAGCGAGAGCGCCGGCACGAGGAATGCGCCGAGCACGATGACGAGTAGCGAGATCGAGAGGTTGCCCCAGAGGAGGAGTGTGTCGAGGAACCCGAGGACGCGCAGGCGGTCGAGGACGGGCTCGATGCCCCACGAAGTCGTCTCGGCGTCCACCTGCTCCCTCCCTTCGCCGGTGCTAACCGGATCAGGTTCGACGGGTGTGATCTCAGCCCGTGAGGGCACCCCGGTGCGGGCAGCTTAGCGGCGACCCCGCGCTCGGTCCGGCGTTCTCAGGCTTGGCCGGGCGCAGGTACCGGACGCTCTAGGGCAGGCGGGCGAGCCAGCGCTCCGTTTCCGAGGTCCCCGGATGTTCGATCCGCCGGCGCACTTCGAGGGCGCGTTCGAACGCGCGCCGGGCGAGTGCGAACTCGCGGTTGGAGAAGAAAGCCTCGCCCCAGACCTGTGACGCGTCGGCCTCACCCCACGCGTAGCCGCAGCCTGGTTGGGCGGCGAGGTCAAGAGCTTGCCGGGCCGCACGGATCGCTTCGGGTGCGTCGGGCCACGCCAAGCGAATGCGGGCGAGCGCGATGAGCAGCTCGATCCGAAGAAGCCCGTAGCCACAGGATTCCGCATGCAGCAAGCCGATCTGGGCCTCGCCGAGTGCAGCCTGGGGATCGCCGAGCGCGAGCAGATGGCTTGCGGCCAGAACATGCGCCTCGATGATGAACTCCATCTCGCCGGTTCGCGACGTCCAGTCGCGGATCTCGTCCACGTGGGGCGTAGGATCTCCGCCCTCGGCCAGCTCTATACGGCCCAGAAGCGCGTGAAACCACGCGACCTCTTCGTTCCAATCATTCCTTCGGGCTTCGGCCAAGCCATCGTTGGCGCGCTCGCGGGCCTCTACAAACTGACCGAGCTTGAGGTGATGACGCGCATGCTGCAACCCACCCAATGAGACGAGTGGTCTGGCTCCTCGTTCGGTCGCATCGGCGAAGTCTGCATGCGCTGCGCTTATGTCCCCAAGGGCGTGCGCAGCAGTCGCCCGAAGAGCCAACGAGAACATCTCCCCTACAGCATGACCAGCTACGCTCGCTTCGGCCAGGGACTCGGCCGCGAGCGCATGAGCTTCAGGCAGACGTCCTAGCGCGAGCGCGAGCACGCCCGAGTTCCGGAGCCCGATTGACCTTTCAATGGGGTCGGCGAGCGACTGCTTCCACGCGTCGTCTAGCCGCCTGATTGCCCGCGCCTCCGCCAGCAGTCCGAGCTGTTGAGCGAACAACGCAAGGTCATTGGCAAGTAGCGATCGGCTTCTAAGCCCGAGCCTCGTAGCAAGGTCCTCAGGCCGGCCAGTGCGACTGAAGGCTGCCACGACGCGGTAACCCCGGTCGTACTCGCCAAGTACCCATCCGAGATGTGTGTAATGACCCAGCCCATACCAGAAGAGTTCGAACGCCTCCTCCTCCCGACCGGCGAGGCGCGTAGCCTCGATCAGCCGTTCATAACGGTCGAGTTCGCGCGGCTCCCTCGGCTTCGTTTCGGGTCGCTTCTCCAATCCGGCGCCGAGGGCTTCGGCCACGGCGTCGAAGACGTCCTCGGCCGGTCAGCCGAGCAGCTCACGGAAGCGCTCCCGCAGGAATGGATGTGCGGTCCACGTGACCGTTGCGTCGCTGCGGTACTGAAAGACGAGGCCGCGTTCGCGCAGGCTCCCGAGCAGCGCAACGAGACGCGGCCTCGCGTTCACGAGCAGACCGGCCACCTCACCACCGGCGTCGATGACGACGTCGAGCAGTTCGAGCGTCACGCCGCGGGGAAAGACGGAAAGCCGAGCAAGCAGCTCGCGCTCCTCGTCGGGCAGTCGCTGCGCGTAAAAGGCGAGCACGCGAGCCAGCTTGGCCGCCTTGGGGTCGTCACCTGTCACGGCTTCGAGATCGAAGTCGTTCACCGCTTCGATGCGGCCACCGGCGACGAAGCGGAGGTAGGAGCCGAGCACCGCCACCGACAACGCGTGGTGGCCGACCTGCTCCGCAGCGGCGCGCAGCGCCCCATCCTCCCCCGAGACGCCCCAGCCGCGCAGAACTGCCACGGCGGCTTCCGGCGAGAGGTCGTCGAGGCGGGTATCGCGGTAGCCCCGGTTCGCCCAGTCCTGGAGATCGACGAGGGGGTAGCGAGAGGTCACCAGCGCCCGCGCTCGGCCGAGGCCAGCGGCCAGAGACCGCAGAAGGAGCTTGAGGCTGTGATCCGACAACTCGCCGCGCACGCGCCCGCCACCGCCGTCCTCCTGGACGCGCTCCAGCCCGTCGAGGACGATCAGGTGCGGTCGCCCGTCGCGCAGCCCGCGCTGAAGTCGCTCCAAGCGCCCGCCCGCCGGCCCCTCGTCTTCACCGAGGAAGAGCTGGTTGCACTCCCGCAGAAAGGCATCGGCATCCGGCCGCTCGTAGAACGACCACACCAGCACGCTGGCTTCGCCGGGCTTCATCTCCGCGACGACCCGCTCGACTACAGCCGTCTTTCCGGTGCCGCCTGCCGCCACCAGCGACCACACCCGATCTGGCGAGGCCAGGTCGGTCACCCAGGCCGCCAACTCGTCGACGAGCGTCTCGCGGCCGCGGAAATGAGGTGCGGGCTGAAGCGCATGAACGATGCGCACCTCGGCGCGGACGGGCGCGGTCTTCTTTGGGCTGCCTTCTTTCCGCACGTAGGCGCCCAGCGCAACCGCGATCTTTCGCCCCAGGTCGTCCGGCGTCGTGAAGCCCTCGGAGGTGAAGTTCCCGCGGAGCCAGCTCTTGAAGTCGAGGAGCTCCTGCACGCCTGCGGCAACCTCCGCTATGCGCGCCGGATCTGCGAGCACCGTCGGGTCGGTGAGAAGATCCTGTTCCTTCTTCTCGGTCCACGGGTGGTCGTCGGCCACGATCCAGACCAGCACGTCTTTGCCGGCCGACTTGGCGGCTTCGACCTCGCGCCGCGTGATGCTTCCCTTGCCCTTCTCGGGAACGAAGCCGTAGCGGTGCGCGACGATGCAGACGACGACGTCGCTCTCCCTCGCCTTGCGCTCGCACTCGGCCACAGGCTCACCCGGGAGCGGACCGAAGCGCTCCATCACAGACGACTCCTGCGAGAGCCGCAGGATCGTGTCATCGGCCACCTGGCGGTACGGGACCAGATCCTGTGCAGTCGAGGACAGGAAAACCCTCATCGCGACAACGCGAGCTTGCCACGATTCTGCGCCGAAGACCGCGCTCGGGCCAGGACGGGTGTCGGTGTCCTGGACGAGCTACCGCGAGATCGACGCGCCCAGCTCGAGGGTGATCGGGACGATCAGGTCGACGTCCTCCGGCCGGGTGCGCCAGTTCACGATCGCCGGGCGGAACGCGACCTTCCCGTCGTGGACCGTCGTGCCGAAGTAGACGCGGCCGTCGTCCAGCACGGCCTGGCCCAGCCGGCGGTTCAGCTCGTCCAGCTCCTCCTCGGCGACGCCGTGTGGGCGGTAGCGGAAGCAGACGACGTTCAGCGGCACCTCGGCGAGGCGCTCCAGTTCGGGCGCGGCGTCGACCTGCTCGGCGAGGCGGCGAGCGAGCGAGACGTGCCGCTCGACCATCGCCCGGTAGCCGCTGCGGCCGTATGCGCGCAGGCTCGCCCAGACCGCGAACGCGCGGGCCCGCCGCGACATCTCCGGCCCCAGGTTGCCGAACACGGGCCGGTCGAGCTCCTCGCGGCCGAGGTACGCGGCCGTCGTCGTGAACGCGCCGTGATGGAGCTCCGGGTCGTGGACGAACGCGGCCCCGCAGTCGTAGGGCACGTTCAGCCACTTGTGCCCGTCGACAGCGACCGAGTGCGCGCGCTCGACGCCGGCGACGAGCTCCCGCGTCGCGGGGGAGACGGCGGCGAAGAGGCCGAACGCGCCGTCCACGTGCAGCCAGGCGCCGTGCTCCTCGGCCAGGTCGGCCATGTCCGCGATCGGGTCGAAGCCGCCCGCGTTCACCTCGCCGGCGGTGGCGATCAGGATCGCCGGCGACCGCGACGGCCTGCCCTCCAGGGTCTCGATCCGGCGGCGGCCGATGCCGAGCATCGCGAGCGCCTTGACCGCGCTTGCGTGGATGTCCACGGCGTAGACCGGGACCGGCGGCAGCCCCGCCAGGCCCTCCTCCTCGACGTCGACGCCGTGCTGCAGCCCCCACCAGCGGCGCGCCGCCGCGAGGCCCGTGAAGTTCGCCGTTGTCGCTCCGGTCGTGAGGACGCCGCTCCACTCCGGCGGGAGCCCGAAGAGCTCCTTCAGCCAGTCGACCGAGGCCTGCTCGAGCTGCATCGCGAGCGGAGACGAGACCCAGTTGTAGGCGATCTGGTCGAGCGCGCTCGCGAGCCAGTCGGCGGCCAGCGCGGCCGGCGTCCCGCCGCCCATGACGAAGTGGAAGAAGCGCGGGCCGGCGGATCTCGTAGCGCCTGTCTCGGCGGCCTCGACCAGCGTGCGAAGCGCCGCGAGCGACCCGGCTCCTTCGTCCGGGAGCGGCCCGCCGATTCCGTTGGGAGCGCCGATCGGGCGTACCGGCGCCTCGTCCACACCGGCCAGGTACTGGGCCGCCTCGCCCGCGACGAGCCGAAGGCAGTCGTCCAGGGCGTCGCGGTCGAGGATTGGGTCGGCCACGAGGCCGATCTTTTCATCAGCTGTCGATGCAGTCGAGGACGCCGGGGTTCCTGTGCCGGCTGTGGACGACGAGGAAGACGACGTGCCCGCCGTAGAGACGGAGGCTCGACGGACGAACGCGTCCCTCGAACCACATGACGAGGAAGGCGGGTCGCGTCCAGAAGAAGAGGGTCGAGCCGCAGCCGACGACGACGTGCCGGTGCGCGAGCCGCTCCACGGTCGCCGTCGCCGTCCCGACGTGGATGCCGTGGGCGTCGGCGTAGTGCCTGTCCTCGGTGTAGAACAGCTCGAGCCTGCGGCTGCGGGTGTCCAGGTAGAAGACGGTCTTGCACCTGGGGTCCCCGCCGCGGTCCGTGGCCGGCTTCCCCCTGCACTTGTAGCCGAGGGCGTCGAAGGGCGGATACGAGTCGTACCGTCCGCGGCGTTCCGATTCCGGAGGCCCCGCGAACGAGACGACGTCGGCGCGGGTGCTCTGGTCCATGCGGAGCGGACCGACCCGGCCGCTCGCCGTGACGACGACTCGCCGGGTCGCCGATCGGTGGCCGGACGAGCATCCCGAGAGCGCGAGCGCGGCCACCGAGACGAGCAATACGAGAAGGCGTTGGCGACTCACCTCGTCATGATGGCGGGCCGGTGTCGAGGCTCCGGAATCGGCCTGCCGGCCGGATCGACGAAGATGTGGGTGTGGCGCAGAGGCCGTTTGTCCCGTCCGGATTCGTAGTCCCGCTCGCTCTCGCGACGGAGCAATTCAGGCTCGAGCCACTCGGGCCGCAACACAACGACTCCGACTATGAGGCGTGGTCGTCGTCCGTGGAGCACATCCACACGACGCCTGGCTGGGAGACGAGCTCCTGGCCCGACGAGCGCAGCTTGGAGGACAACCTGCGCGACCTGCAAGGGCACGCCGACGACTTCGAGAATAGGGCGGGCTTCACCTACACCGTCCTCGATCCTGCGACGGGCGACGTGCTCGGCTGCGTGTACGTCTATCCCGACGCGAGCGAGCAGCACGATGCGCGTGTGCACTCATGGGTCCGGGCGAGCCGGCCCGAGCTCGACGTGCAGCTGTGGCGGGCCGTAACGGAATGGCTCGCGGACGAGTGGCCGTTCGAGCGTGTCGCCTACGCCGAGCGCGTCCACGGCGCCTGACGCTGTCGAGCGTGGCGATCGTTCTCGGCGTCGACGGCGGCAACTCCAAGACGGAGCTTCTCGCGGCGAGCCTCGACGGCAAGATCGTCGCGCGCGCCCGTGGGCCGGGGAACAACGTGCACTTCGCCGGCGTCGAGACGACCGTCGACTTCCTCGGACGGCTCGTCGCTGAGGCCGGGCTCGAGGCCCCGGCGACGCATGGCGTCTTCTACCTCTGCGGCGTCGACGTACCGGGGGATCGCGAAGCGCTGACGATCGCGCTCGAGGGCGTGTCATGGCTCGAGCGCGCGCGGGTCGACAACGACGTCCTCGGGCTCCTGCGGGCAGGAACGGACGAGCGCGACGCCGTGGCCGTCGTCTGCGGCGCCGGGATCAACTGCGCCGGCCGCTCGGCCGACGGACGCGTCGCGCGCTACCCGTCGCTCGGCTGGGAGTCCGGCGACTGGGGCGGCAGCGTCATGCTCGGGCGCGAGGTCCTCTTCCTCGCCGCCCGCGCCGAGGACGGGCGCAGCGAGCCGACCGCGCTGAGCGACCTCGTCCGCGAGCACTTCGGCCTGCCGGTGGCGGAGGTCGGCGAGGCCGTTCGCTACCGCCGCATCCCCGTCGCGCGGCTCGGCGAGCTGGCGCCGCACGTCGTGCGGGCCGCCGAGGAAGGCGACGCGGTCGCGCGGCGGCTCGTCGACCGGCTCGCCGGCGAGGTCGTCCTGATGGCGACGCGTGCGCTCGCCGACCTCGGCCTCACCGAGAGCGCAGCCCCGGTGTTGCTCGGCGGCGGGATGCTGCGCTCAGGGACGGGCCTGCTCTACGACGAGGCCGTCGCGGGACTCGCCCGCGCCGTGCCGCACGCGAGGCCGACCCCCGTCACGGAGCCTCCGGTCCTCGGCGCCGCGCTCGATGCGCTCGACGCGGCCGGCGCGCCGCCGGAAGCCGCCGGCCGCCTACGAACGGCGGTTCACCCGTGCGCCCACGGGTACGTGCCGGAGTAGGCGAGCTCCGAGGCGACGCGGCCGCGGATCGCGAACACGCGCACCGAGTGGTCCTGGCCCTCTGCCGGCAGCAGCGTGCGCGGTAGCTCGAACCGGAAGCGGCTCTTGTCGAGGCTCCCCTTGTCGAGGAAGCGAAGCGGCCGCAGGTCGTTGGACGCGCCCGCGAAGATCGCCTTGCCGTCGGCGAAGACGACGAGCGAGTCGACGAGGTGGTGCCCCTTCCGCGTCGACGCGAGGCCCTTGAACGCGTAGCCGCCCGCGGTCTTCGCGACCTGCACCGACCCGGCGATCGCCGACGGGTCGATCCGGATCCGCTTCCCCTCCGTCGACTCGATGTCGGTGTCGCGGAGCACGAGGTTCAGGTCGCCGCCGCGCAGCTCCTCCAGGCTCGTGCCGCGGACGGCGAAGACGTCGATCGCGTTCGACCCGGGCCGGAGCGAGCTCTCCGGGACGAAGGTGGCGAAGCGGATCTGGCCCTGGTCTGTGTGAGTATGCGTCACCGACGCGATCGTCCCGTTCACGGCGATCGCGAGGTCGAGCTGCGCGCCGTGCGTGCCGGTGACCGAGCCGGACACGTGCGTGGGCACGAAGTCGGTGGTGGGATCGACCGCCGCGTAGTACGAGCGCCCGTCGATCTGAACCGTCGCCTTCGGGCTGGGCCGTACCGACAGGCTCGAGACCTTCCGACCGACCAACGCCGGGTGCGGCCCGAGGCGGAAGAGCCGGTCGAAGGTGCCGCTGCCGAAGGTCGAGAGCTGCTGCGTCAGTGTGTGCCGGCGGCGCGCCCGCAGCTCGGACAACGGCCGCGTGATGAAGCCCTTCTCCCGGGCGACCGACACCGGACCGTCCGGCGGCAGCTTCCGCCCGATCAGCGACTGCCCGTCGATGTGCCACGGGATCGGGACATGCAACACGTGCGCGATCGTCGGGAGGATGTCGATCGAGGGCGCGAGCGAGTCGGCGACCCGCGGCTTCTTCTGCCCCGGGTAGTGCACGAAGAGCGGGACGAAGGCGATGTCGTCCGTGTTCGTCGCCGTGGCGCGCCGGCGCTGGTCGTCGCCGCGGAAGCTCTCGCCTTCGTCGCCGGTCACGATCACGAGCGAGCGGTCGTAGAGGCCGGTCTGGCGGAGCTTGCGCAGGATGAGGCCGAGCGCGCGGTCGGCGTAGCCGAGCTGGAGGAGGTAGCGCTGCTCGCCCTCGAGGGCCGCCCAGCTGGTCAGCCAGTGGCCCTCCTTGTAGCCGTCGAGCGGCCGGTCGTCGAGCGCCCAGCGCCGACCGGAGGGCAGGTAGACGAACGGCCAGTGCGGGAGGACCGTGTGCAGGAAGTAGAGCGTCGGCCTCGGGTCGTTCGAGATCATGTCGGTGAACTGGCACACCCGGCGGCCGCAGGCCTCGATCTGGCCCGACGCCGTCCGCCGCACCGGCTCCTCGCGCGCCTGGTGCCCGCCGAAGTTTCCCCAGCTGTCGGAGATCGGCGGCAGGTGCGTCGCGTACGGCTCTGGGACGAGCAGGTGCAGGTAGACGATTCCCGCGTCCGAGGCGAGCGAGCCGGTCGTGTCCTGGACGTCCTGCCCGTTCGCCTGCGGCACGTCCGTGCAGAGGCTCTTCGGGCACAGGTGCGTGATCGCCTCGAGCACGCGCAGCCGGTAGCTCTTGCCGAGCAGCGTGAAGAGGTTGTTCGGGTATTCGGAGTAGATCGGCAGCTTGTTCCGGACCGGTTTCCGCCCGGTGAGGATCGCGGGCACGTTCCCTTCCGTGAGCCAGTCGGCGGTCGTCGCGCTCCGGTACCACGTCGAGGTCGCCGCGAGTGAGGCGAAGTTGGGGTATCGGCCCGCGTCGACGTGCTCGTAGCGATCCATGAGCGTGACGGTCGTGAGCTCGTCGAAGACGACGAGGACGACCGGCGTCTTCGAGTGGACCGTGGCCGCCGCGGCCACCTTCGGCGTGTCCGCGAAGACGAGCTTCGAGACCGGTGAGTCGAGCAGGAAGAGCGCGAGGAAGACGAGCGGCGCCGGCGCGAGGACGCTCAGGAAGGAGCGGAAGGGCCGCGCGCGCAGGTAGATCGCCGCCGCCGCGAGGCCCGCGCCCGCCGCGGCGACGAGCGCCGTCAGCCCGCTGAGCGAATCGGACTTCGTGAGGATGTGGAGCACGACGACGGCGGAGAGGGCGGCGACGAAGAGGAGGTGGAGCGCGCGCGCCGCCGGTCGGCTGACGAGGTCGACGAGGAGCTCGGTGGCGAGGAACGCGGCCGGCGGCCCGAGCGTGACGGCGAGCGCGAAGAGCACGATCTCACGCGTCGTCGACCCGCGGATGGCGAAGAAGGCGGCGTTCTTGCCCAGGATGTCGAGCAGCGGCTGCGCGAGCGCAAACGCCGAGAGCACGGTGAGGTGCGCGCCGTTCAGCGCGGCGAGCCGAGCCCGGGAGTCAGGAGCGGGGACGCGCAAGGTAGAGGACCCGTGAGCCGGAGGCGAGCTCCTCGGTGCGGGAGATGTCGAAGCGCTCCCCGAGGCAGCGCTCGAACCGGTCGCGCCGGTAGTCGGGGTGGTCGTGCTCGCGCTTGCGGCGCAGGAGCCGCGCCACCATCGGGTCGTCGGGGGTCGGGAACTCGACGACGAGCGACGCGCCGAGGCTCCGCAGCCAGTCGACCACCTCCGCGACGGGCACGTTGCCGCTGATCGAGAGGTGGTGGACGAGCGCGAGGCAGAGCGCGAGGTCGGGCGTGCCGCGCTCCGGCAGCGACCGCCGCTCGAGGCCGCGCCAGCCCAGGCCCGGCGAAGGGTCGGCGAGGTTCATCGTCAGCGGAAGGATCGTGCCCGCGCCCTCGGCCTTCAAGGCCTCGTAGAGCCGGTCGACGACGAGCTCGTCCGCGTCAACGGCGACGACGTGCTCCGCCGTCTCGGCGGCGATCCGCGCGTGGCGGCCCTCGTTCGCGCCGAGGTCCCAGACGATGCGGGGCCGCTCGGCGGCGACCGCCTCGCCGACGAAGCGCGCCTTCCGCTCGGCGTCCTCGTCGCTGTAGGTCGTCGTCGGCCCGTAGCCCGACCAGGCCGTCTCGCCCGCGCGCCGCGTGAGCCCGCCGACGAGCTTCTCGAGCTTCTTCACGTTGGCGAGGATCAGCTCCTTGCGGAAGCCGGCCGCCTTGAGCTCGCGCTTGAGGTCGGTGTCGCGCTCCTCGTAGCTCCGCTCGAGCCGCGCGTGAAGGACGACGTGCGTGAGGGCGCCGCGGCGGAAGCGATCGCGAAAAGAAAGGAGGCTGCGCAGCTCCTGGGGCTTGATCCCGTCGATCGAGCCGCGCAGCCACGATTGGAAGGGCACATTTTTCCACGCTTCGAGCAGGAGCGGGTAGAGGAAGAGCATGCAGAACTGGCGGTAGCCGGCCCACGGCTCGCCCTCGCGGAGCGGCTCGAACGAGCCGACGTCCACGAACACCGGCCGCGCGCCGCGGAACTGGACGTTGTACGGCGTCGAGTCCTTGAGCATCAGGCCGTTCTCGACGGCGCGCCGGACGAGCTCGAGCTGGAGGAGCGCCGCGTCGCGCAGCATCCCGAAGCTCCACTCGTACGGGTAGGAGACGAACGGGACGACGTCATGCTCGAGGACGCCCGCGACCCCGTCGTGGAGGCCGCCGAGCGCGGGCGCATCGGCGGCCTCGCGCGTGCCGACGAGCTTCCCTTCCTCGACGAGCGCCGCGAAGAGCGGTGACCCCGAGAAGGCGCGCCAGTCGGCGAGGCCGCGCTCGCTGAGGAGACGCAGGATCCGCCCGTTCGCGCTGACGACCCGGCTGTCCGGATCGCGAAACGAGCCCGGCTCGAGGGCCGCGCTCGTGACGTCCGCCTCGGTCAACCCCGCCGAGCGCTCAGCCGGTGGAGGTCTCGTCCTCCGGCTTGCCGATGTGGAGGAACCGGCGCAGACGCCGCCAGTACACCTTCGCCATCACGCCTGCCGCGGCGATGCCGCCCGCGATCGCCTGGAGCAGGAGGCTCCCGCTGCCAGCGTCGATGTAGGAAAGAGTCGGATCGGTCACGGTCTGGCGTCGAAGTGGTGGCTGGACGGTACCGACCAGTGGGGACGCGCGCAACCCGTCTGGACTAAAGCCGGCCTCGCGAAGGGTCGATTCGCCTGCAATGGAGCAGGCTCAGGCTTCGGTTCGAGTTGCGGGCTCCGCGACCCTCGCACTCTTCGGCTCGGCGATCTTCGTCGGCGCCGGGCTCGTCTTCCTGCTCGAGCCGATGGTCGGGAAGATGCTGCTGCCGCTCCTCGGCGGCGCAGCCGCGGTCTGGCTCGTCACGCTCGTCTTCTTCCAGGCCGTGCTGCTTGGCGGCTACGCCTTCGCGCACGTCTCGATCCGCCTGCTTGGGCTCCGGCGTCAGACCGTCGTGCAGCTCCTGCTCGTCCTCGCGCCGCTCCCGCTCCTGCCGGTCGCGCTGCCGGCGCACGCGTCGCCGCCGGCCGGGAGCCCCACGCTGTGGCTCCTCGGTCTCCTCGCCGTCACCGCCGGCCTGCCGTTCTTCGTCGTCACGACCGCGAGCCCGGTGCTCCAGCGCTGGTTCTCGGCCACCGGAGACCCGTCCGCCGCCGACCCGTACTTCCTCTACGCGGCCGGGAACGCCGGCAGCCTCCTCGCCCTGCTCGCCTACCCGTTCGTGATCGAGCCGCGGCTGACGCTCGCCGCGCAGGCGAAGCTCTGGGCGGCCGGATACGGGCTCTTCGTCGTCCTGCTCGGCCTCGCCGGGCGGCGCGTGCTCGCCGCCGACGCGATCGCCGTGGTGCGCGCCGCGCCGACCTCGCCCGCGCTCTCGTGGCGCACTCGCGCGCGCTGGATCGCCATGGCCGCCGTCCCGTCGAGCCTCATGCTCGGGACGACGAGCTACCTCTCGACCGACATCGCGTCGGTGCCGCTGCTCTGGATCGCCCCGCTCGCGCTCTACCTGCTCTCGTTCGTCGTCGCGTTCGCGCGCCGCCAGCCCGTGTCGCTGCGGACGACCAGCGTGCTGGCCGCGGTCGCGGCGCTCGCGGCGGCGGCGTCGATCCTGCGCGTCGTCCCGCTGCCCGTGCCGGCGCTCGTCGGCGTGCACGCGGCGAGTCTCTTCCTGCTCGCGCTGCTCGTGCACCGCCGCCTGGCCGAGGAGCGGCCGGCTGCCGACCGGCTGACGGAGTTCTATCTCCTGCTCTCGCTCGGCGGCGTCCTCGGCGGGATCTTCAACGCGCTCCTTGCACCGAGGCTCTTCTCGACGATCCTCGAGTACCCGCTCGTGCTCGCGCTAGCGCTGCTGCTCCGGCCCGGCCGCGGCACCCGCCTCCGCGCCCTGCCCGTCGCCCTCCTCCCGACGGTCGCCGTCCTCGTCGCGATCGGCATCCTCTCGTCGGCCGGCCTCGCCGGAGCGACCGCGGTACGCCTGACGCTCGGCGCCGGGATCGCCGCGCTCCTCGTCTTCCTCGGCCGGCGGACGCAGCTCGCGGTCGGGCTCGGCGCGCTGCTCCTCCTGCTCACCTTGGCGCAGACGTCACTCCACACCGAGCGCACGTTCTACGGCGTCCTGCGGGTCGTCCAAGGGCCGCGCCACCAGCACGTCTTCGTCCACGGGACGACGATCCACGGGATCGAGAGCTTCGCGCCCGGCCGGCTCGACGTGCCGCTCAGCTACTACTCGCGCGGCGGCCCGATTGGACAGGTCTTTACAGAGCTCGGCCCGCGCCTCCACTCGGTCGGCGCCGTCGGCCTCGGCAGTGGCGCGCTCGCCGCCTACGGCCGGCCCGGGGAGCGCTACACCTTCTACGAGCTCGACCCGGCCGTCGCCCGCATCGCGTCGAATCCGCGCTGGTTCACGTACCTCCGGGACTCGCGCGCGGCGGTGCGGATCGTGGTCGGCGACGGGCGCCTGCGGCTCGCCGCCGCGCCGGCTCACGCCTACGACCTGCTCGTCCTCGACGCCTTCAGCTCCGACTCCGTGCCGGTGCACCTGCTGACGCGCGAGGCGGTCGAGCTCTACCTGAGCAAGCTGCGCCCGGACGGGCTCGTCGCCTTCCACGTCACGAACCGGTACCTCGACCTGGAGCCCGTCCTGGCCGGCGTCGCGCGCAGCCTCGGGCTCGTCGGGCTGACGGAGATGCACCGAGCCTCGGCGGCCGAGGAGCGCGCCGGCGTCCGCTCGTCGCACTGGATCGTCGTCGCGCGCACCCGCGGCGCCCTCGGTCCGCTCGTCAGCGACCCGAGGTGGCGACCGCTCGCGAGCCGGCCCGGCCTGCCGGTGTGGACGGACCAGTTCTCGAACATCCTCGACGTCGTGTCGTTCACCCAGAGCTAACCGGTTTCTTAATCCGCCCTTAGGGACATCTGCGTAGTCTCCGACGATGCTCGCCGTCGCGCTCGCTGCCTCCGCAGCCGTCGCCCTGCACGCGCCGGTGCTCGAGCGGCCGAGCGCAGCGAAGATCGCGACGGCGCCCGCGGTCATCCCCGACTCGACCCTGTCCGCTCCGAAGGCCCGGCGCGTCCTCGCGCTCGGCAACTACTGGGGCGGCAAGTACTCGACGGCGACCGGCGAGCAGGTCACAGTGTACGTCTCGGACTCGTACGCGCAGGACCAGACCATGCCGCAGCGCTGGGCCGACTTCCTCGACTCGCTCGTCCACGGCCCCGAGCTCTCGGAGGTGACCGTCTACCTGGCGCCGCTCGACGAGGTGCAGACGACCTGCGGAGCCGACGCGCTCGGTTGCTACAACCCGAGCCAGTCGCTCATCGTGACACCCGGTGACGCGCCGACGGCCGACGTCTCGGCCGAGGCGATCGTGATCCACGAGTACGGCCACCACGTCGCCGCCCATCGTCTGAATCCGCCCTGGCCTGCCGTCGACTTCGGGACGAAGCGCTGGGCCACGTACAACCAGGTGTGCAGCAAGACGAAGGCCGGCACGCTCCATCCGGGCGCGGAGTCGCTGCCGTTCTACACGCTCAACCCCGGCGAGGCCTTCGCCGAGAGCTACCGCGTCCTGAACCAGCACAAGCTCGGGGTTGCCGAGACCGCCTGGGACGTCGTCGACGAGAGCCTCTACCCGAGCGCACAGTCGCTCACGCTCCTCGAGCAGGACGTGACGAGCCCGTGGGCGAAGCCGACGACGACCGCCTATCGCGGCTCGCTGCGCGCCACTGTGAAGAGTCGGACGATCAGCGTTCCGACCGCGCTCGACGGGTCGCTCCGCGTCTCTGTGCGGGCGGGGTCGGGCGTGCGGCTGCGGTTCCGTGTGACCGCGCCGTCCGGGAGGGCGGTCGCCACGCGAACCGTCGCCGCCGCCCACAACGGCGCCGTCTCGACGTCGATCTGCGGCCAGCGCGGCTACAGCGTCCGCGTCTCGCGCCTCAAGGGCGCGGGCGCCTACACGCTCTCCGTCACGAAGCCGTAACAGAAGCGCGCCGAAAGGCGCACGAGCCCTTCCGCTCGCCGCTCGCCGCAGCTACCCCTGACGGCGCCCACGACGGAAGGAGTGAGTGTGAAGACGTGCTTCAGACGGAGCAAGCTGCGGCTGCTCGCGGCGGCAATCGCCGTGGCTGCGCTCGCAGGCGGAGGGCTCGTCGCGGCCGCCGCATCCCGCGACAACGGCTCGCCCTCGGTGATCAAGGCGTGCGCGAACCGCTCGAACGGCAAGCTGCGGCTCGCGGGGCCCGCAGGGAGCTGCAAGCAACACGAGCGGGCGATCTCCTGGAACGTGCAGGGACCCACAGGGCCGCCCGGCCCGGCGGGAGCACCCGGCCCGGCGGGTTCACCCGGCCCAGTCGGCGCGACCGGACCCGCAGGCCCGGCAGGCTCGGCAGGCCCCGCCGGCCCGGCAGGTGCGAAGGGCCCGACCGGCGCGGCCGGTCCCGCCGGAGCGACCGGCCAACCGGGCCCGGCAGGCTCGCAGGGACCCGCCGGTGCGGCCGGAGCGAAGGGAGCGACCGGAGCAAGAGGCCCGACCGGTCCGAAGGGCGACTCCGGCGGGAACCTCAGCTCGATCTCGCAGCTCAGCGGCGTCGCGTGCACGGCCGGCACGGCAGCGGGCACGATCGCCGTCAGCTACGACGCCTCGAACCACGTCGTCCTGACGTGCGTCCCGAGTGGCGGCGGAGGTGGCGGAGGTGGTTCCAGCGACCTCGTGATCAACGAGTTCATGACCGGCGTGACGAGCGCCGCGAGCAACGAGTTCGTGGAGATCGCGAACGTCGGCACGGCGGCCGCGGACGTGAGCGGCTTCAAGCTCGCCTACCGCTCGGCGAGCGGGACGAGCGACGTCTCGCTGGCGACGATCCCGTCCGGGACGACGATCCCGGCGGGCGGCTACTACCTCTTCGGAGGCAGCGCGTACGCCGGGACGCCGGCGCCGGACCAGTCGTTCTCGACCGCCATCGCGGCGACGGGCGGCGGGCTCGGGCTCCGGAACGCCGACGGCACGCTCGTCGACTCGGTCGGCTGGGGCTCCGCGACGACGAACGCGTTCGTCGAGGGGACGCCGACCGCGGCCCCGGCGACCACCGCGGCCCCGGGAACGAGTGCGGCCCGGCTCCCGAACGGACACGACACGAACGCCAACTCGACCGACTTCGGCGCGGCGAGCCCGCCGACGCCGAAGGCCTCCAACAGCTAGCCCCGCGCGGGAGGGGGCCAACTCTTGGCCCCCTCCCGTCGTCTGAGCCCTTTGACAGGACAGTCCCAGGGTGGTAAAGCACCGCCCACGGGGAGGGACTTCGCTGCGGCCGACGCCTTGACCGCAGCGGTTCGCAGTACGAAAGGGAGGGGAAACAGTGAGGCACCGAGGAGTGCTCGTATTGGCGGGGCTCGCCGGGGCGTTGGCCCTGGTCGTCTCGCTCAGCGTCGCCACAGCGGGCGGCGCGCGGAAACAGTCTGCAAGCCGTACGGCGGTAGCGGCAATCAATGCGCCGCGTGTGCCGAACGCGAAGGCGCTGAAGCGCAAGTACGGCGGCCAGAAGATCACGTTCGTCGGCGACTCCGTGGGGAACGGCCACGTCCGCGACATGAAGCTCGCCGCCCAGTTCACGAAGGACACCGGCATCAAGGTGACCGTCGTCCCGCATCCGTCGGCATCCGACCAGGCGTACTCGCAGCTCGCGCGTGCGTTCTCGTCGAAGTCGTCCTCGATCGACGTGGCGATGATCGACGTCGTGTGGCCGGGCGCGTTCGCGCCTTACCTGGTCGACCTGAAGCCGAAGCTCGGCAAGCAGGCCAAGCTGCACCTGGCCAGCATCGTCGCCAACGACACGATCAAGGGAAAGCTCGTGGCGATGCCGTGGTTCGGTGACTACGGGATCCTCTACTACCGCACCGACCTGCTGAAGAAGTACGGCTACAGCGCTCCGCCGAAGACGTGGACGCAGCTCTTCGCGATGGCGAAGAAGATCCAGGCCGGCGAGCAGAAGTCGAACCCGAACTTCGCCGGCTTCGTCTTCCAGGGGAACGCCTACGAGGGCCTCACCTGCAACGCGCTCGAGTGGATCGCGTCGGCCGGGGGCGGCCACATCATCGACAACGGCAAGGTCACGATCGACAATGCCAAGGCGCGCGCGGTCCTGGATTCCTTCCGCACGCAGATCGGCAAGGTCACGCCTCACGGCGTGACGACCTACCAGGAGGACCAGACCGAGCACGCGTTCGACAACGGCGACGCCGCCTTCGCCCGCAACTGGCCCTACCAGTACGGGATCGGCGCCGGCGCCGGCTCCAAGGTCAAGGGCAAGTTCAACGTGACCGTGCTTCCGCACGGCGCGGCCGGCCAGTCCGTCGGCACCGTCGGCGGTTGGCAGCTAGCCGTGTCGAAGTACTCGAAGCACAAGGACGCGACGATCGAGTTCGTCCGCTACATGACGAGCCCGGCGGTCGAGAAGTTCGACGCGATCTTCAACTCGAACGTGCCGACGATCGTGTCGGTCGCGAAGAACAAGGCGGTCGTGAAGGCGAACCCGTACCTGAAGCCCGCGATCGCGAGCGTGCCTCGCGTGACGCGCCCCGCGAAGTTCCTCGGGACGCGCTACAACGAGGCGTCGAAGGTCGTCTACCAGGGGATCAACCAGATCCTCACCGGTACGCCCTCGAGCCAGGTGCTGCCGCAGATCAAGTCGCGGCTGCAGCAGATCCTCAAGGGGTAAGCGGCACGGCCTAGCGGAACGAGGGAGGATGGCTTCTGTCATCCTCCCTCACCTCCATCCGTGAGCTCGGTCGCCACCCCAGCCCCGGTTCGCCGCCGCGGCCGCCGCCGCCGGACGAAGCTGCAACGCCGGCAGACGCGCCTCGGCTGGCTCCTGCTTCTGCCCGCGCTTGCGGTCGTCGCGTTCGTCGCGCTCTACCCGCTCGGCAAGACCGTCTACCAGAGCTTCACGAACCAGGAGTTCCTCGCCGGCCTCACGCCGACGAAGACGGTCGGCTTCCACAACTACCACGAGCTCATCCACGACACGATCTTCCGGGACACGATCGTCCTGACGATCAAGTTCACGGCGATCACGGTCGCGTTCGAGTTCGTCCTCGGGCTGATCGTCGCGCTCGTCGTCAACTCGAAGTTCAAGGGCCGAGGCCTGATGCGCGCCGTGATGCTCGTGCCGTGGGCGATCCCGACGGTCGTCGCCGCGAAGATGTGGCTGTGGATGCTCGACGACACCTATGGCGTCGTCAACGACCTCGGCATGCGCACGCACCTCCTCTCGCACCCGCACGCCTGGATCGCGGATCGCTCCACCCAGCTCGGCGCGGTCTGCGCGGTCGACATCTGGAAGACGACGCCGTTCGTCGCACTGCTGCTGCTCGCCGGCCTCCAGGTGATCCCGAACGACCTCTACGAGGCTGCGGCGGTGGACGGCGCGAACAAGCTCCAGCAGTTCTGGCGGATCACGCTGCCGCTGCTGCGCCCGGCGATCCTCGTCACGCTGATCTTCCGCACCCTTGACGCGCTGCGCGTCTTCGACGTCTTCAACGTCTTCTTCGGGAACCGCCTCGGGGCGCAGTCGATGGCGGTCTACGACCAGGGCACGATCGTCCAGGACGGCCACGTCGGCTACGGCGCGGCCGTCAGCGTCGCAATCTTCCTGATCATCTCCCTGTTCGTCGTCATCTACGTCACGTTCGTGCGGGTGACCGAGGAATGACCACCGCCGCGACGACCGCCGCGGCGCGCCCGGTCTCGCGCGCCGTGCGTCTCCGCCGCCATCCGCTCGGGCGCATGGTGACGAAGGTGCCGTTCTGGCTGCTGATCCTCGTGATCGCCGTCTACGCGCTCTTCCCGTTCTACTGGGCGCTGCGCTCGGCGATCACACCCGACACGGCGCTCTTCAACACGCCGGTCCAGTACTTCCCGAGCCATCCGACGTGGGCGCACTTCCACGACGCTCTGAGCTCGAGCTTCTTCCGGAGAGCGCTGCTCAACTCGACGATCGTCGCCGGGGCGGTCACGCTCCTCTCGCTGACGATCGGCTCCACCGCGGCCTACGCCCTCGGCCGCTTCCGCTTCCGCGGCAAGTCGTTCGTCCTCTACCTGATGCTCTCGATGACGATCTTCCCGCAGATCGCGATCCTCGGCGCGCTCTACACGATGTTCAGCGGCTTCCACATCGTGGGGCCGATCGACTTCCCGAAGCTGTACGACACGCGTTGGTCGCTCATCTTCAGCTACATGATCTTCACGCTCCCGTTCACGATCTGGGTGCTGACGAGCTTCATGCGCGCGCTCCCGGGCGACCTCGAGGAGGCGGCCTACGTCGACGGCGCGACTCCACTCCAGGTCTTCTGGAAGGTGCTGCTGCCGCTGATTGCCCCGGGGCTCGTCACCACCGGACTGCTCGCCTTCATCGCGGCCTGGAACGAGTACCTCTATGCGGTCTCGTTCATCCAGTCGCCGTCGCACTACACGGTGCCGGTCGCGATCACCTCCTTCACCGGATCGAGCGGCAACGCCTTCCAGTTCCCGTGGGGGACGGTGATGGCCGCCACGATCGTCGTCACGCTGCCGCTGATCGTGGCGACGCTGGTTCTTCAGCGCCGCATCCTGGCGGGCCTGACCGCCGGAGCGGTCAAGGGCTAGCTAGACCGCTTCGCCTGTCTCCGGGTCGAAGAAGTAGAGCCGGCGCGTGTCGACGGCGAGCTCGATCTCCTTGCCCATGGCGATCCGCGACCGCGGGCTGACGCGGGCGACGAGCCGCGTGCCGGGGCCCTCGCCGTCCTCGCCTCCGAGCGTCACCTCGGCGTCGGCGCCCGCGTCGGCGGTCACGCCGCTCGAGACGACGCCGGTCGCCTCGGTCGAGAAGTGGACGAGGATCTCTGCCCCGAGCGGCTCGGTGAGGTCGGCGGTCGCCTTCATCCGGCGATCCGCCGGGGTGCCGGGCTCGAGGCTCGCATCCTCGAAGTCCTCGGGCCGGATCCCGAGGATCACGGTGCGGCCGACGTACTGGCTCAGGCCCGAGCGGTTGCGGGCGAGCTGGTCGTCGACGGCCAGGCGGTGCCCGCCGAAGGAAGCGACCAGGCTGCCGTTCGACCGCTCGAGCTGCGCCTCGACGAGGTTGATCGACGGCGAGCCGATGAAGCCGGCCACGAACTCGTTCACCGGCTGCTCGTAGAGCACCTGCGGCGTGTCCACCTGCTGGAGGTGGCCGGCCTGCATGACGGCGACGCGGTCGCCCATCGTCATCGCCTCGACCTGGTCGTGCGTGACGTAGATCGTCGTCACGCCGAGGCGGCGCTGGAGCTGGTGGATCTCGGCGCGCATCTGCACGCGGAGCTTGGCGTCGAGGTTCGAGAGCGGCTCGTCCATGAGGAACGCCTGCGGCTCGCGGACGATCGCGCGCCCCATCGCCACGCGCTGCCGCTGTCCGCCGGAGAGCGCGCGCGGCTTCCGCTTCAGGAACTCCTCGATCTGGAGGACCTTGGCGGCGCGAAGGACGCGCTCCTCGACCTCGTGCTTCGGCGTCTTCCGCAGCTTGAGACCGAACGCGAGGTTGTCGTGCACGGTCATGTGCGGGTAGAGCGCGTAGCTCTGGAAGACCATCGCCACGTCGCGATCCTTCGGCGTCAGGTCGTTGACGACGCGGTCGCCGATCCGGATCTCGCCGTCGCTGATCTCCTCCAGGCCGGCGAGCATCCGCAGCGCCGTCGTCTTCCCGCAGCCGGACGGCCCGACGAGCACCATGAGCTCTCCATCTGCGATCTCGAGATCCAGGTCGTGGACGGCCTGCGTGCCGTCCGGGTAGATCTTCTGGACCTTGTCGTACGTGATCTCCGCCACGACGCCCCCTTAGTCTCCCACGGCGTGGTGGATCTTTCCACAAGCGCTTGGTGGTGCGGCGGCGTCCTGTACCAGATCTACCCGCGCTCGTTCGCGGACTCGAACGGCGACGGGGTCGGCGACCTCGCGGGCGTGACGTCGCGGCTCGACTACCTCGAGTGGCTCGGCGTCGACGCGCTCTGGCTGAACCCGATCTACCCGTCGCCGAACGTCGACTGGGGCTACGACGTCGCCGACTACACGGCCGTCCATCCCGACCTCGGCATGCTCGAGGACCTCGACCGCCTCGTCGCCGAGGCCGGGCGGCGCGGGATCGGCGTCCTCCTCGACCTCGTCCCGAACCACACGTCGATCGAGCACCCGTGGTTCCGCGAGCGGCCGGAGCTCTACGTCTGGGCGGACGAGGTGCCGAACAACTGGCGCGCGCTCTTCGGCGGCGGCTCGGCCTGGACGCTCGACCCGGAGAGCGGCCGCTACTACCTGCACAACTTCGCGCGCGAGCAGCCCGACCTCGACTGGTGGAGCCCAGAGGTGCGGGAGGAGTTCGAGCGCATCCTCCGCTTCTGGTTCGACCGCGGGGTCGCCGGCTTCCGCATCGACGTCGCGCACGCGCTGATCAAGGACCGCGAGCTCCGCGACGACGTGCCGGCGACCGAGGAGGACGACCCGCATACGCGCGAGCTCGGGATCCGGCGCGTCCACTCGATGAACCGGCCGGAGACGCACGAGATCTTCCGCACCTGGCGCCGGATCGCCGAGTCGTACGAGCCGCCGCGCGTCCTCGTCGGCGAGGTCTACGTCCTCGACGTCCCCGCCTGGGCCCGCTACTACGGCGCCGACTCGGACGAGCTGAACCTTGCGTTCAGCTTCGCGCTGGTGTACGCCGGCCTCGACGCCGAGCAGATGCGCCGCGTCGTCGCGGCCACGGAGGCGGCGCTTCCTGCGGGTGAGTGGCCGTGCTGGATCGGCTCGAACCACGACGTGGGGCGGCTGACGACGCGCTGGGCCGGCGGCGACGAGGCGCGCGCCCGTTGTGCGTTGCTCGTGCTGCTGGGCTTGCGCGGAGCCGCCTGCCTCTACTACGGCGACGAGCTCGCGCTCGCCGCAGGGCACGTCCCGTCCGAGCGCGTGCTCGACGTCGGCGACCCGCCGCGCGATCCCGCCCGGACGCCGATGCCGTGGACGCGCGAGGGCGGCTGGGACGATCCGTGGCTGCCGCTCGAGGACACGAGCCGGAACGTCGAGGACGAGCGCGCCGACCCGGGCTCGACGCTCCACTTCACGCGCGACCTGATCGCGCTCCGCCGCAAGCTTCCCGACCTGCGCGGCGGCGCCTACGCCGAGCTTCCGGCTCCGGAGGGCGCGTGGGCGTGGCGGCGAGGGGAGGGGATCGTCGTGGCGGTGAACCTCGGCGCACGGCCGGTCGAGGTCGCGGCGGACGGACGGATCGCGCTCGCGACCGACCGCGGCCGGGAGGGCGAGCTCGCCGGCGGCCGGCTCGCGCTCCGACCGGCCGAGGGCGCCGTGCTGGTGCCTGCCTGAACCCCCGTTTGGGCGATGCGCGCCGAGCGCGGGTCGCCGAAGACCAGGGAGCACGCAGCGGCGGCTCCGACTGCGGCAAGTCTGGAGCCGGCGGTCTGCGACTGTGGCAATCGGCGTGAAAGCGAGGAACTCGTGAGCTCGGCCCTGAACCAGAATTCGAACGGCATCGCGACGGCAGGCATGACCGGCCCGGTTTACGTGACCGAGCCTCCGCTCAGCCCGCCCTCGCCTCGGGCCTCGGCCCAGGCGCCGATGTCGACCCCCCCGCAGCCGGAGCGGCCGGTGCTCGAGGTCGCGCCCGCCCCTGCGCCTGTCCCTGCCCCCGTCACGGAGGTCCCGGCCGAGCCGGAGGCGCCCGCGGGGCTGCCGCTCGAGGGCCTGCTCCTGCGCTTCGGCCTGATCACGACGGAGCAGCTCACCGAGGCCATGCGCGAGCGCAGCGCGACCGGCAAGGACATCGGCGCGATCGCCGTCGAGCGCGGCTGGGTCGACGCGGCCCAGCTCGCCCGCGTCGTCTCCGGCGACACGGCCACGGCCGCTGCGCCCGAGCCGACCGCCGAGCTGGAGCCGGAGCCGGCAGCCGAGCCCGAGCCGACCCCGGCGCCGCCGCCTCCCGCGGCGACCCAGCCGACCGGCCAGCGTGTGAAGGTCTTCGTCCGGCTGACGAGCGGGGAGCGCGTGGACGCCGGCAGCTTCGGAAGCCTCGAGCAGGCGAAGGAGCGCGGCACGGAGATCGCGCGCACCCTCGCCGGCGAGGCGCCCGAGTGGCCGTTCGTCGCGGGCCGCTTCCTGCGCCCGGACACGATCGTCTCGCTCGACGTCGAGCCCGAGCTGACCACTTAGGTCACCCTGCAGCCACCCCCGCGGTGCCAGGCACGTGCCTGGCACCGATCGGGCGAGCCGCGGCCCCGCGTCTAGCGCCGGCGCCTGAAGAAGCGCGGCTGCGAGGTCGTCGGCCCCTCGCCGAGCGCCCGCGCCGCGGCGAGCACGTCGTCCGGCTCGAGCGTCGTCAGCTCCTCGACGCCGATGCCGCTCCGTCCAGCGAGCCGCAGCGCCTGCGTGTTGAGCGCCTGCTCGAAGATCGTCCGCGCGAAGCGCGCGTTGCCGAACCCCTCGCCGCGCGCCGCGCCGTCGAAGATCGACCGGAGCACGCCGTCGACGCCCTCGCCGAAGCGGTACTCGGACTCGCGCGCGAAGCGCTCCGCGATCGCGATCAGCTCGCCGGTGGAGTAGTCGGGGAAGACGATCTCGCGCGCGAAGCGCGAGCGCAGCCCCGGGTTCGAGTCGAGGAACCGGTTCATGAGCCGCGGATAGCCGGCCGCGATCACGACCAACCGGTGCCGGTAGTCCTCCATCCGCTTGAGGAGCGTCTCGATCGCCTCCGGCCCGAAGTCGAGCCGGTCGGCCTCGGTCGCGAGGGCGTAGGCCTCGTCGACGAAGAGGACGCCGTCGAGCGCGCGACGGATCGCGCGATCGGTCTTGAGCGCGGTCGTGCCGACGTACTGCCCCACGAGTCCGGCCCGGTCGACCTCGACGAGGTGCCCCCGCCGCAGCAGCCCCATCGCGCGGTACATCTCCGCCAGCAGGCGCGCGACCGTCGTCTTCCCCGTGCCCGGGTTCCCGAGGAAGACGAGGTGCTGCGAGGTCGCCACCTCCGGCAGCCCGTGCTCGAGGCGCTGCGCCTGCACCTGGAGGAAGGCGACGAGCGCGCGCACCTGCTCCTTCACGGTCTCGAGCCCGACCAGCGAGTCGAGCTCCGCCTGGAGCTCCTCGAGCGAGCGCGCGGGCCCCGGCGCGGCCGGCCGCATCGAGTCGATCCGGTCGGCGATCCACTCCGCCGCGGGGTCGTTCTCGACCGTCTTGCGGATCTGGTCGCCGAGGGAGCGCAGCCCGCGGGCGACGTCTTCAAGCGGGTTCGGCACGTCGCCAGCGTATCGCGGCTCGAATTTGGTAACCTAGTTACCGAATATGAGTACCGTGGTTACCGATCCCGTCGCTGTCGCCAACCGTCTGCGGCCCATCCTGCACAAGCTGAGCCGACACCTCCGCCGCGAGACCCACTCGCTCGGAGTCACCGGCGGCCAGATCTCCCTCCTCGGCGAGATCAGGCGCAACCCCGGCATCGGAGTCCGGGAGCTCGCGGCCGTCGAGCGCATGTCCTCGCCGGGCATGTCCAAGTTCGTCGCTCGGCTCGAGCGCGCCGGGCTCGTCCGCCGCACCGAGACGACCGACCGCCGCCGCACCGGGCTCGAGCTGACCGACGAGGGACAGGCCGTCCTCCGCTCCGTCCGGTCGCGCCGCACCGCGTGGCTCGCCGCGCGCCTCCGCAACCTCGACCCCGGCGACCTCGCCGTCCTCGACGCCGCGATCGAGCCGCTCACGCGCCTGCTGGAGGAGCCGGAGCGCCGGTGACACAGACGCTCCTCAGCCTGAACCGGCGCACGTTCGCCAGCCTGCGCAAGCACCGCAACTACCGGCTTTTCTTCGCCGGCCAGCTCGTGTCGCTCCCCGGCACGTGGATGCAGCGGATCGCGCAGGCGTGGCTCATCCTCTCGCTGACGCACTCGCCGTTCGCGGTCGGGATCCTCGCGCTCGCGCAGTTCGCCCCCTTCACCGTGCTCGGCCTGTTCGCCGGCGTCGTCGTCGACCGCCTCGACGCGCGCCGCACCGTCCTCGCGACCCAAACCGCCTCGATGCTCCTCGCCGCCGCGCTCGCTGCGATTGCCCTCGCCGGTGCCGCCAAGCCGTGGCACGTCTACGCGATCGCCGCGCTCCAGGGCACGGTGCAGGTGCTCGACGCGCCCGCCCGGCAGGCGCTCACCTATCGGATGGTCGGCCCGGCCGAGCTCCCGAACGCGGTCGCGCTCAACTCGAGCCTCTTCAACGCCTCGCGGATCCTCGGCCCCGCGCTCGGCGGCGCGATCATCGCCACCGCCGGCGTCGGGATCTGCTTCGCGCTCAACGCCGCGAGCTTCCTCGCCGTCCTCGCCGGCCTGCTCGCGATCCGCGCCGACGAGCTGCACCCGCTCCAGCTCGGTGAGCGGCCGACTCTTCTCCGCGGCGCCCGCGAGGGCCTGGCTTACGCGCGCCGCTCGCCGCGCGTGCTCGTGACCCTCTTCGTCGTCCTGATGCTGAGCACGTTCTGCTTCAACTTCAACGTCCTGCTGCCGGTGCTCGCGAAGCAGACGCTGCACGGCGGCCCTACCGTCTTCGGGATCCTCTCCGCGACGTTCGGCGCCGGAGCGCTCCTCGGCGCGCTGCTCGCCGCGAGCCTCGGCCGCGCGAGCTCCGGGGTGCTCCTCCTCGGGACGGGTGGCTTCGCCGGCCTCCAGCTCCTGCTCGCGCCGGTGCACTCGGCGGTCGCGTGCGGCCTCCTCCTCTTCGCGATCGGCGCCTGCTTCACGCTCTGGACGTCGAGCTCCAACTCCTCGCTTCAGCTCGATGCGCCCGACCACCTCCGCGGTCGCGTCGTCGGGCTCTACTACTACTGCTTCAACGGCCTCGGCCCGGTCGGCGGCTTGCTCGCCGGCTGGCTCGCCGCGAAGGGCGGCACCGAGCTCGCGTTCCTCGTCACCGGCGCGATCGGCGTCGCTTCGGTGGCGGTCGCGACGGCGCGACTCCGCGTCCCGCTCGGCCGTTTTACTTGGGCCTAATCTCCTCGGGCCAGAATGAGACGCGTGAGCCGCCGAACCTTTGCCCTCCTCGCCGTCAGCGCGCTCCTCGCCCTGAACGCGACCCTGTTCCTCGTCCAGCCGGGCCTCGCCCTCCCGGGCTCGCTCGCCGCCTGGCTCCTCGGGCCGAAGATGGTGAAGGCCGAGATCGTCGTGAAGGACGGCGGGACGACCTACGACTACCGGATCGACCAGGGCAAGGTACGCGCGGTCTCGTCCACCTCGGTCACGCTCTACGAGCGCACCGGCGACGTGGTGACGATCCCCGTGTCGCCCGGCGCGCGGATCACGCTCGGCGGCAAGACGGTCCTGCTGATGGCGCTCAAGAAGGGGATGCGCGCCCAGACCGTCCGCAACGGCGGCGCACCTGCCGATACCGTTCAAGCGTTCAGACGCTGATGAGCACTGCGCGGCCCGTCGACACCGAGGCCGACGCCGCCCAATCGTTCGGCCCGACCATCCTGCTCGTCGAGGACGAGCGGTCGATCGGCACCCTCGTGCGCGGCTACCTCGAGCGCGCGGGCTATCGCCTGATCTGGGTGCGCACCGGCGAGGACGCGCTGATCGAGCTGGCGCGCCACCCGGTGCGGATGGTCGTGCTCGACATCGGCCTGCCCGGAATGGACGGCTTCGACGTCTGCCGGCGGATCCGTTCCGGCTCGAGCGTCCCGATCGTGATGCTGACCGCCCGCGACGAGGAGCCGGACCGCGTCGCCGGGCTCGAGGTCGGCGCCGACGACTACGTCTCGAAGCCCTTCTCGCCGCGCGAGCTCGCGGCGCGGATCAAGGCCGTGCTGCGCCGCACCGAGGACCGCCCGCAGGAGGAGTCGCTCGAGCTCGGCGACGTCGAGGTCCGCCGCGACGCGCGCGAGGTCAAGGTCGCGGGCGAGCCCGTCGAGCTGACGGCGAAGGAGTTCGACCTGCTCGCGTGGCTGCTCGAGCACGCCGGCATCGTCTTCTCGCGCGAGCAGCTCCTCGACCGCGTCTGGGGCATGGCCTACCACGGCGGCACGCGTACGGTCGACGTCCACGTCGCGCAGCTCCGCCGCAAGCTCGGCCGGCCGGAGCTAATCCGCACGGTGCGCGGCGCCGGCTACAAAGCCGTCCGGGAATGAGCCGGCTCGACTCGCTGCGGACGCGCCTCTTCGCGGCGACGTTCCTCGCGGTCGTGCTCTCGATCGGCCTCAGCCTCGCGATTGGCGCCGTGCTGACGCGGCGCGAGGTCGAGAAGGCGACCCTGCGCGGCCTCGCGAACCAGGCCGACCTCCTCGCGACGAACGAGCAGAAGCGGTCGCTGCTCCCGCTCTCCCGGCTCGACTTGCTCCGGCCGTACCTCTCGCGCCAGGGCGAGAGCGCGAAGAAGGCGAAGCTCGACGGCTCGTCGTCCTTCTACCCGCCCGAGAAGGCGCCGCTCCTGCGCAAGGGCAAGCGTGTGCAGGGGACGATCCGGATCGAGGGCCAGCGGTATTTCTACGCGGCCCGCAAGGTCGGCAACCGCGCACTCGTCCTGCTGCGCCCAACGAAGCTCGGCGCCACCGCCGCGCGACCGTTCCTCGCCGGCCTGCTCATCGCTGCGCTCGCGGGCGCCGCGCTCGCCGCGCTCGGCTCGTTCCTGCTCGCCCGCGTGATCTCGCGGCCCGTGCGGCGCGTGGCGGCGGCGGCACGCTCGCTTGCGGAGGAGCGCTCGCCCGCTCCCGTGCCGGTCGAGGGCGTGCGCGAGCTCGGCCAGCTCGCCGCGGCCTTCAACCACATGGCGCAGCAGCTCGGGAAGGCGCGCGCAGCAGAGCGCCAGTTCCTCCTCTCCGTCAGCCACGAGCTGAAGACGCCGCTGACCGCGATCCGCGGCTACACCGAGGGCCTGGCCGACGGCGCGTTCACCGTCGACGAGGCGGCGGAGACGATCGGCCGCGAGGCGGCGCGCCTCGAGCGGCTCGTGCGCGACCTGCTCGACCTGGCGCGGATGAACAAGAGCGAGTTCTCGATCCACGCCGAGCCGATCGACCTCGGCGTCGCCGCGCGCGAGACGGTGTCGCGCTACGAGGCGCAGGCGCGCGACTTCGACGTCGCCTTGGAGGCGGTTGCACCCGCCGCCGCACCCGCGATCGGCGATGCCGACCGCACGCTCCAGGTCGTCTCGAACCTCGTCGAGAACGCCCTCCGCCTGACGCCGCCCGGCGGCACGGTGCGTGTGGTCGCCGAGCCCGGCTCGATCGCCGTCGAGGACACCGGCCCCGGCCTGAAGCCCGACGAGCTGCCGCGCGCGTTCGAGCGCTTCTTCCTCTACTCCCGCTACGGCGGCGAGCGGCCGGTCGGCACCGGCCTCGGCCTCGCGATCGTGAAGGAGCTCGTCGAGGGGATGCGCGGTTCCGTCGAGGTCGAGAGCGCGCCGGACCGGCTGACCCGCTTCGTCGTCCGGCTGCCGCGGCCGTCTCGCGCCGAGCTGGCCAAGCCCGAGCTGACGCACGCGTAGCGGTTTTACGGCCGCCGAACGCGCGGCGAACGAGCGGCTGACGCAGCGCGCAGACGATCAGCGCGTCAACCCTGAATGGGAGGTGGGCATGAAGGGCAGGTTGATCGTCCTCTCGCTCCTCGCGGTCGTCGCGCTCGCGGTCGTGGCGATCGCGTCGGCCGACGTCTTCAAAGGGACGAAGGGGAACGACTCGATCATCGGGACGCCGGGTCCCGACCTGATCGCCGCGGGGCCGGGCGACGACACCGTCGACGGCGAGGCGGGCAACGACCGGGCCTTCGGCGGCCGCGGCAACGATCGCCTGCTCGGCGGAGCGGGCGACGACCGCATCCGCGGCGGTCCCGGCAGCGACACGATCGAGGGCCAGGCGGGGAACGACGTGCTGCGCGGCCGGCACGGCGACGACACGATCGACGGCGGCGACGGCAACGATCGGATCTGGGTCGGCTCTGGCGCGGACGTCGAGAACGGCGGCGACGGCAACGACGTCATGCACGCGCTGGCCGCCGACGGGCAGGTCGACCGCGTCGACTGCGGCCCCGGCGACGACGTGGCCTACGAGAACGCGTCCGAGCACGACGTGTTCGTGAACTGCGAGAAGGTAATCACGCTCGTGGTGACCCCGAAGCAGGCCGCGGAGGCCGACAGGTAGCGCGACGCCGCAGGCGCGCTCGGCGAAGCCCGCCACCACGGCGGGCTTCGTCCGTTAGGACCGAACCGCCGGCGTATCGCGTGCGAACATCGCGCGTTCCCTACCGAAAGGAGCCGCGATGGCAACCGTGATGGAGATGAGGTGGCCGAGCATCAGCCGCGACGAATACGAGCGAGCCCGCGAGGCCGTGAACTGGGAGGGCGACGTGCCGCAGGGCGCGATGTTCCACGTGGCGTGGTTCGAAGACGGCCTGCGCGTCCTCGACCTCTGGGAGTCGCAGCAGGACTTCGAGCGCTTCGCGAACGAGCGCCTGATGCCGAAGCTGCAGGAGCTGGGCGTCGGCTCCGACGAGCCGGAGGTGCAGTTCCACGAGGCGCACACGTACTTCGCGCCAGTCGCAGCACGCACCTAGCAGCCTTTATCGCATCAAATCCGCGCCGAACTAGCGGCGGCTGCACGCGACGCGAAGGCCGTCTGGGATCTTCAGTGGCCCGTGCTTTGCGCGGCGCTCACGCCGGGCCTCGGCGTTTAGCTCTGTTTGCGCGAGCACGTGGCGCGCCTCGCGTGCAACCCAGCGTTGTAGTCACCTTAAGAGGTCGCCCCTGCGAAGATGCCAGACTCGCCAGCTTGCGACGGCCCTCTTTCTGGCTAGCCTCGAAGCGGCGCGAAAGAAAACGGCGAGAGTGGCGCTCGCACTGCTAGCACCCGACACTCCGTTTCACGTTCCGTTAGCCTCTATAGATTCTCTCGTTCGGCGGCAGCATGAGCGATCTTCCTCCTCAACTTAAACCTCATCTCACGATCCAGGACTCAATCCACGGACGCATCTGGCTGACTCGACTTGAGCAAGATCTGATCAACACCCCTGAGTTTCAACGACTTCGTCATATTGCTCAACTCGGGCTCGCCAACTTCGTCTTCCCAACTGCCGCCCACAGCCGCTTCGCCCATTCCCTGGGAGCAGCACACGTAATGGGCTGGATGCTTCGACAGGAGGCTCTGCAAACCTACTTCGCTGATCGTCCGGAGCACATCGTCCTTCTCCGCCTGGCTGCACTTCTCCACGATCTCGGTCACTACCCGTTTTCTCATCTCGGAGAGAACGTGTATGGAGCGGTCGCCTATGGAGCTCTCGGGGACTACGGGCCAAACACCGATAACACGGTGTTCGACATAGCGGCGCAAGCTAGGCTTCATGCCGAAGCCTCTCATGAACGACTTACGGCAGAGATCATCCGACGCACGCGCATAGGCGACTTGATCGATGCTGAACTTGGAGAGGTTGAGGGTCGGAACTCGCGGGATGTACTCATTGAGATCATCGAAGGCACATACTTTGACTCCGTCTGCCACAGTCTCGTAAGCAGCGATCTTGATTGCGACCGACTTGATTATCTCGCGCGTGATTCCGCTTCTGCTGGACTGACGTACGGACAGGTTGATCTTGCTTACTTGATCGAGAACCTTAGGATTGAAAATCACTCCCGCTATGGTCCCATTCTGGCAGTCGACCTCGAGCACGGTTTTGGTGCGGTCGAACATTACTTGCACGCCAGATACTTTCACTACGCTCGCTTCATAACGCACAAAACGATCGCGTCGGCAGAGCTCTTGCTAGCCGCCGGTATGCTCGAGCTTATTCGCGCCGGCCGCCTTCCTGCTGATTTCAGTACGGTCTTGGCTTCAGTCGGACAGGAGCCGTTTTTGCGGTTCGTAGACGATGAGGTGTGGGCGATGTTTCATGAGTCGCTCACTTCGAGCGAGACCACAGCTGAGCTACACGAATGTGCCGGCTCGCTCATTCACCGGACACTGCTCAAGTGCGCTGTTAACCTCGAAGGTCTCGAAACAGACGACGAAGAAATCTATGAAAACGTCCGCCTCGACAAGCTTATGGGGAGCCTCGAGCAAAAGAAGAAAGTTGCGCAGGCGGCGAATGTCCCGCTCTCCAGCTTCTGTTACAAGCGGAGTGCTCTTCGCTTAACAGGAATACCGGCTCGTGTGACGCCCAAACCAGGAGATCAAGAGCGGTACGAATGGATCCAGACCGTAAACGTGGCACGACCGGGCGAAGAGCCGTCGCCGGTCGTCATGCGAGGGCTGCTACAGCATCTATCTACGAGGCGTTGGGTTACACGACGTGTGTTTGTGCGCGAGCCTCAACTCGAAGCCGCAGAAAAGACCGCCGCCCAAAGGCCGACTACTGCCCGGCTGGCTGCATATCTGAACGAAGAGCTAACTCGCTAACGCGACACCTTGTTCAACTTCCCGGCGCGCAGCGTCGATAGCCTCGCGAGCGAAATTGAGAGAGATGAACGGCGGAGCACTTCCGTTCGAAGTAACTCCGGGAACTCTGCTTTCAACAAAATCGACGCACACGAGTAGTCTCAACCACTCTTCGTCGCTTAGATTTAGATGCTTAGGCGGCGTCATCAAGTTTGAAATTCGTGCGAAAGCGGCGTCTTCGGCATCGACATCCTGGACAAGATCTTCGACAGTGGCCTGATCAAGGAAACCAATCTCGTCGGCGAGTTCACTTGAAAACGGACCAAAGACTTCCCACTTGTAACGAAACCCGAGCGCAAGGCCGTATTTTTCAAGAAAGTAAACAACTTCTTGAACCTTGCGGCTAGAAGCGATATCGTCGGCGGTCAAGCCCGACCGTCGCAGGGCTGGAAGCAAGCGGTGGTTGGTGAAGTCTGCGAGTCCCATCGGCATGCCTCCTCGATTGGTTGTGACTGCGATGGGGCCGGCGTCAGCGTAGTTATCTGTCGGCCGCAGGTCGAAGAAGGATAGAACAACCATCGGACGGCGACTCCAAGAAGTGCATTCTGACACTCAACAACGCGCAAGTCACGAACATGCATACCTAGGTGATCTGCCAGGTATCGCCCGCGTGCAGCAGCGCCTCAAGGTCGCCGGCGCCCTTCTGCTGCTTCGACACCTCGAGCTGCTCGTCCATCAGCTCGTCGTAGACCGGCCGCGAGACATCGCGGAACACGCCGATCGGCGTCGCACCCGCCGTCGCGCGCGTCAGACGGGATAGCGCGAACGCCAGCGACGGCTCCTCGGCATGCGCGTCGTGCACCAGCACCTCTCCGTTCGACGGCACGACCTCGACTGAGCCGTCTTCGCGGCGGCGCACCGCCTTCTCGTCGTCCTCGCCGAAGCGGATCGGCGACCCGTGCTCCAGGTAGATCCGGTTCGTCTTGTCGTCTCTGACGAAGTCGAACGCGCCGTCGTTGTAGATGTTGCAGTTCTGGAAGATCTCCACGAAGGCCGAGCCTCGATGGGCCGCGGCCGCGCGCAGCACCTCCGTCAGGTGCTTCCGGTCGGTGTCGATCGAGCGCGCTACGAAGGTCGCCTCCGCGCCGATCGCGAGCGAAAGCGGATTGAACGGCCAGTCCAGCGAGCCCATCGGCGTCGACTTCGTCACCTTCCCGAGCTCCGAGGTCGGCGAGTACTGGCCCTTCGTCAGCCCGTAGATCTGGTTGTTGAAGAGCAGGATCTTCACGTTCACGTTTCGGCGTAGCGCGTGGATCAAGTGATTCCCGCCGATCGACAAAGCGTCCCCATCCCCAGTCACGACCCAGACGGACAGGTCCGGGCGCGACGTCGAGAGACCTGTCGCGATCGCCGGTGCTCGCCCGTGGATGGAGTGCATGCCGTACGTCTCCATGTAGTACGGGAAGCGCGCGGCGCAGCCGATCCCGGAGATGAAGACGATCTTCTCGCGAGGCAGGCCCAGCTCGGGCATGAACCCTTGCAACGCGGCCAGGATGGCGTAGTCCCCGCAGCCGGGACACCACCGGACTTCCTGGTCGGTCTTGAAGTGCTTGGCGCCGAGCTCGGTCACAGCGTGTCCACCGAGGTGATGTAGCCCGGATGCGCGTGGTGCGCGTGCGCATGGCCCGTCGCGCCTGCCGCGATCACGAGCGCCACGACGAGGAGCGCGAGCCGCCTCATGCCATCGCCTCGATCGCGTCGGCGAGCTCAGCCGACGTGAACGGCAGCCCGCGCACGCGGTTATAGCCGACCGCGTCGACGAGGAACTCCGCGCGCACGACCTTCAGCAGCTGGCCGAGGTTCATCTCGGGCACGAGCACCCGGTCGTAGCGGCGCAGTACCTCACCGGTGTTGCGCGGGAATGGGTTCAGGTGATGAAGGTGCGCCGCGGCGACCTTCTTGCCGCCCTGGCGCACGCGTCGTACCGCGGCGCCGATCGGGCCGGCCGTCCCGCCCCAGCCCAGGACGAGCAGGCGCGCGCCCTCCTGCTCGTCGACCTCGAGCTCGGGGATGTCGCCGGCGATCCCGGCCACCTTGCGCGCGCGCACGCGAACCATGTAGTCGTGGTTGTCCGGGTCGTACGAGACGTTTCCGGTCACGTCTTGCTTCTCGAGACCGCCGATCCGGTGCTCGAGGCCGGCCGTGCCCGGAACGGCCCAGGGCCGCGCGAGCGTGCCCTCGTCCCGGAGGTACGGCATGAACTTTCCGTCCTGGTTCGGCTCGGACGCGAACTCTACGGACAGGTCCGGCAGCGAGCCGACGTCCGGAATCAGCCATGGCTCGGACCCATTCGCGAGGTAGGCGTCCGAAAGGAGAAAGACCGGTGTGCGGTACTTCGTCGCGATCCGCACCGCCTCCAGGGCGGCGTCGAAGCAGTTCCCCGGTGTCGACGCGGCGACGACCGGGACGGGCGACTCGGCGTTCCGCCCGTACAGCGCGAGCAGCAGGTCGGCCTGCTCCGGCTTCGTGGGCATGCCCGTCGAGGGCCCGGCCCGCTGGATGTCCAGGATCACGAGCGGCAGCTCGAGCGTCACTGCGAGCCCGATCGTCTCGCCCTTCAGCACGACGCCGGGGCCGCTGGAAGTCGAGACGCCGAGCGAGCCGCCGAAGGACGCGCCCAGAGCAGCCCCCACCGCGGCGATCTCGTCCTCGGCCTGGAAGGTGCGTACGCCGAAGTTCTTGAAGCGCGCGAGCTCCTCGAGGATCCCCGACGCGGGTGTGATCGGGTACGCGCCGAGGAACAACGGGAGCTTGCTCTGCACCGAGGCGGCGACGAGGCCGAGCGAGAGCGCCTGGTTCCCGGTCACGTTGCGGTAGACCCCGGGCCGGAGCTTCGCCGGCTTCACCTCGTACGAGACCGCGAAGCTCTCGGTCGTCTCGCCGAATGCGTACCCGGCCTGGAACGCGCGCCGGTTCGCCTCCGCGATCGCCGGCTTCGACGCGAACTTCCGCTCGATGAACGTGAGCGTGCCCTCGGTCGGCCGGTTGTACAGCCAGGACATGAGCCCGAGCGCGAACATGTTCTTCGCGCGCTCGGCCTCGCGCTTGGTCACGTCGACGTCCTTCAGCGCCTCGAGCGTCATCGACGTCAGCTGCACCGCGTGCACCTGGAACTCGTCGAGCGAGCCGTCCTCGAGCGGGTTCGTCGCGTAGCCGGCCTTCTCGAGGTTCCGCTGTGTGAACGCGTCGGAGTTGACGATCAGCGTGCCGCCCTTCGGCAGGTCGCGGATGTTCGTCTTCAGCGCCGCCGGGTTCATCGCGACGAGGACGTTCGGCGCGTCGCCCGGTGTGAGGATGTCGTGGTCGGCGAAGTGGACCTGGAAACCGGACACCCCGGGGAGCGACCCCGCCGGTGCGCGGATCTCGGCCGGGAAGTCCGGGAACGTGGACAGGTCGTTTCCGAGCACGGCCGTCTCGCTCGTGAAGCGGCCGCCGGTGAGCTGCATCCCATCCCCGGAGTCGCCGGCGAACCTGATGATGACCCGATCGAGCTCTTGGACCGGCTTGGCCATGACGGTTCCACAGGTATAGCGCACGCCCGCTCGGTCCCGTGCAGGGTTCCGGCACTCCGCGGTGTCTTCTCTGGCGGGGGCGCTCCCTCCGTGGTGTCGACTGCTAGGAGCCGTATCTGCGGCGAGCGCCCCTCTCTGCAAACCGAACGCCTTACCTCTCCGAATAGGCCACGTAAGCCACCGATGCCCTCCACAGGGGGCCGACAAGGAGGAGAGGGGTTGAAGAAGGCACTCATCACACTCGCCGTTCTCGCGCTGGCGGCGGCGCTCGCGGCAGGCGGGCTCGCGGCCGTCCAGATGGGAGGCGTCAAGAAGCTCTCGGCGAAGCTCACCGCCGGGCGCGAGGTTCCGAAGCCGAAGGGCGTCCCCGCGGCCGCGACCGGCACGTTCACCGGCACGCTGAAGGGCAAGAAGCTGACGTTCAGGCTCACGTTCTCGCACCTGAGCGGCTCGGCGTTCGCCGCGCACATCCACAAGGGCAAGGCCGGCACGGCAGGCGCGGTCATCGTGCCGTTGTGCGGGCCGTGCAAGTCGCCGGTCTCGAAGACCGTGACGGTCACGTCCCAGGCGCGGAACACGATCGAGCACGCCGCGACGTACGTGAACGTCCACACGCCGAAGAACAAGAACGGCGAGATCCGCGGTCAGATCAAGGTGACCGAGTAGGTCATATCTGCGGCCGACAGGCCGTGCTCGAGAGGGGCGGACACCTCCCCGTCCGCCCCTCAGCTCTTTGCTTGGCGAACCACAGTGAGGCCCCAGGCCTCGCCGGACGCGAAGAGCTCGTCGGGATCGACCTCTCCGAGCCAGCCGATGAAGTGGCGCTCGGGGTCGTCGCGCGTGGATCCATAGACGGCCGACCGCTCCTGCGCGGGCGGCTCGCGGCGGCGGCCGCGCTCGAGCTCGTCGAGCCGCGCCTCCGCCTCTTCGGCGGCCGGCCCTTCCATGTAGCCCCTCGGCATGGAGCTATCTTGCCGGGACATGGCACTTCCCGCCGAGACGAGGATGGGCCCGGTACACCTCACGGTGTCCGACCTCGAACGGTCGCTCGCGTACTACCGGAAGGTCGTCGGGCTCGGCGTGCTCGACCAGGGCGCGGGCCGCGCCTCGCTCGGCGCCGACTCGACGGAGCTCCTCGGACTCGTCGAGCAGCCGGGCGCCCAGCCCTCCGACGGCTATACGGGTCTCTTCCACTTCGCGCTCCTCGTGCCCGACCGGCCGGCGCTCGCGCGCTGGCTCACGCACGCGGTGCGTGACGAAGTGCCGCTGACCGGGCTCTCCGACCACTACGTCAGCGAGGCGATCTACCTCCGCGACCCCGACCGGCACGGCATCGAGATCTACGCCGACCGGCCGCGTGAGCTGTGGGAGGGCCGGGTCGGCGAGCGGATGACGACCGAGCCGCTCGACGTGAAGGACCTGCTCGGCGAGGCCGACGGTGACTTCGACGGGATGCCGGCCGGGACGACGATGGGGCACGTCCACCTCAAGGTGGCGTCGATCCCGCAGACGATTGAGTTCTACCGCGACGTCCTCGGCTTCGACCTCGTCGTCGAGCGGGTTCCGCAAGCGGCGTTCCTCAGCGCCGGCGGCTACCACCACCACCTCGGCGCGAACACGTGGGAGAGCGCTGGCGCTCCGCCGCCTCCCGCGGCCTCGGCAGCTCTTCGACACGCGACGGTCGTCCTGCCGAGCGCCGAGGCCCGCGACGACGCCGTGCGCCGCGTCGCCGACGCGGGTCAGGAGCCGGAAGCGACCGCGACGGGCACCCTCGTCCGCGACCCCTCCGGCAACGCCGTCCTCCTGACGGCGACGAGCGAGCCGGCGAGCGCCCAGACGCAGTAGGCGACCCACGGGTCGCCGATCACGTCGGTCTGGATCGCGAGCGCGAGGATCGCCGCGAACGCTGCCGCGAGCGCGGCCGCGAAGACGGAGCCGCGCCCTGCCGCGACGACCAGCGCGGCGAGCAGCGAAAGACCCCACGCGATCCAGAGCAGGCCGCCGAGAAGGCCGGTCTCCGCCGCGATCTCGGTGTAGTTCGACTCGCCCGCCTCGAGCTGTGTGTTCGTGCGTGATGCCGTCTGGCCGACGTTGCCGACGCCGAAGCCCTGCGGATGGTGGAAGTCGGTGTGGAGCCCCTGCTTCAAGTTCTCCCAGTGGCTGTGGATCGACGACTCGTTCAGGCTCAGCGCCTGGCCCGACGCGCCCGGGTGCTGCTTCGCCCGCTCGCGCTGGAACGCAAGGTCGGCCTTCGTCCAGTGCCCTTCCGGCGCGATCGACGTGAAGACGTGCGCGAAGCCGACGCCGATCGCCGCCGCGGCGACCGCGGCCGCGAGCGGCCACGCGCGCCGACGGACGAGGGCGAGCAGGACGAGCCCGACGACGAGCGCCGCGACCGACGCGCGCGAGAACGTCCAGAGGAGGGCCGCGAACGAGACTAAAGCCAGGGCCGCGAGGAGCCGGCGGCGCGCGTTGAGCGCGGCGGAGAGCAGGAGCGCGACGACGAGCATGTAGCTCGTCGCTAGCGGGCTCAGGAAGACGGACACGAGCCGGCGCAGGAAGTGGCTCTCCGAGCCGGTGTTGTAGACGAAGTTCTCCGGCAGGCGTCCGGTGCCGTGGTAGTCGTAGCCGAGCTGCTTGTTGAAGTAGTCGGGCACGCTCGAGGAGCGCCACCAGCCGATCGGGACGGCGTAGACCTCCACGAGCCCGAACGCGGCGACGGCGGCCGCCGCGGCCGCGATCGTCCAGCCGAGCCGCTGTAGCTCGGCGCGGCCGAGCGCGAGTGAGCGGCCGAGGAAGTACGCGCCGACGGGGATCAGGTCGTGCTTGAGCCCGAGCAGGACCGCCTTGTGTCCGGCGTGCCCGCCGAGCGCCGACTGCGGAACGATCCCGTACACGACGACGACGAGCGCAAACGAGAGCGCGAGCGCGTCGGGGAGGCGCGGCCGGAACGGAAGACGCCGCTCGCGGAGCGCGTCGCGCACGACGTGGAGGAGCGCGACGCCGAGGAGAATCTCCTTCCACGCCTCGATCGCCGTCAGCGCGGCGCCGTGCACGCCGGCGCCGTAGAGCGCGGCGCCGACCGCGTTGTGGACGGCGAGCCCGACGATGAAGAGGTAGAGCGCCCGAACGGGGCGGTGCCAGACAGCCGCACCAGCGGCGAGGAGGAAGACGGCGTAGAGAGCAAGCGCCAGCGGCGCGGCCACGGGTGCGAGCCTAGCGGTGGGGGCGCTGGGGCGCCCCCACGGTGGTCAAGACGTTACGGCGGCCAAGGGCCTGAGGCGCTGAGGAGGCCGAGCGCAACAGCGGCAAGCGCGCCGAGCAACTCGACAACGCGTCGCGACATGTATTCCACCCCCCTTCGACCCATCCGGGCCGCAGGATTTGCTCGCGTTGCCGCTACCGAACCGCAGTTAGCACACGATTGTCAAGCGAAGATGCCTGTCCAATGCATTGTTGAGTTGACGGCGACCGATCGAGACTTCAAGATAAGCAGCACTGTGGCAACGCAGGCGCGCGATTCGAGCGAGACGCAGACCGAAACAATCGGTCAGCGGCTTCGCCGACTCAGGACCGAGCGGCGGCTCTCTCAGCGGGAGCTCTCCTCGCCGGGCGTGTCGTATGCATACATCTCACGAATCGAAGCGGGCACCAGACAGCCTTCTGTCAAAGCGCTCCGGATGCTCGCGCGCAAGCTCGGAGTCTCCGCGGGATATCTCGAGACCGGCTCGGAGCTCAATCAGGAAGAAGAGCGCGAGCTCCGCCTAGCCGACGCAGAGCTCAAGCTTCGCCTCGACCAGGATCCCAATGAAGCCGAGAGCGTCGTCCAAGATGTGTTGGAGGAGGCGTTGGCGGCAGGCGACAAGACCGCCGCTGCGCGAGCTCGCATCACGATGGGCCTCGCGGCAACGCAACGCGGCGATGACTCCCGAGCCGTCGAACTGCTGGAGGAGGCGGTCGATTCAGAGCTCGTCTCACCGCGTGATCGTCCTGACGTCTATGCCACCCTCGGGCGCGCATACGCTGCCCTGGGCACTCCGGCTAGAGCGGTAGAGCTGTTCGAGCGATCGTTGAGCCACGTTACCGAGCAGGCTCCCGACGACGTCTCCGCCCAGGTGCGCTTCGCGAGCTATCTGAGCTCCGCGCTGAGCGACATGGGCGAGCTCGAGCGCGCGCAGGAAGTCATGTCGGACGCCCTTACCCGGGCAGAGGACTTCGGTGATCCCTACACACGCGTTCGTCTGTACTGGTCGCTCGCGCGGCTAGCGGAGTTCGAAGGCAAGTACGTTGCAGCCCTCGACTACGTGCGGCGGGCGATTGCGCTCCTCGAGGCGACCGAGGACAGTCTCCACCTGGCGCGGGCTCATCTGCTTTCCGCTTGGATCATGGGCTCGCAGGGCAACCCTGACGGCAGCGGCCGGCACCTCGAGCTGGCCGAGCGCCTTCTCGGACCGCGCCCCGAGCCGATCGACATGGCGCAGCTCCGGATCGAGCAGGCAAAGCGGGACGCGCTGCTCGGAAACGGCGACTCGGCCGTCGCGCACGCGCGTGAGGCGCTCGACCTGCTCGGCGACAGTCACGACTTGGAGCGCGGCAGCGCCTCCTGGGCGCTTGCAGAAGGGCTCGCGCTCCAGGGCGACGTCGACGCAGCCAGCAAGGAGTTCGAGCACGCGGTGAAGCTGCTGAGCGACAACCGCCGCCTCCGCGAGGCTGCCCAGGCGGCGCGCGGCTGGGGGCGCATGCTCCGGAACGCCGGGCGGGAGGCCGAGGCGCTCGACGTGCTCGAGCGCGCGACCGACCTCGCCGTCCGCGGCGAGAACTCGGAGAGCAGCCGCCGCCGTTGACGCTCGAGGCCTCGTTCCGTCCACGAGGCCCCTACTCACTGGCTCTCACCGCCCGTCGTGCCGGCGACGCCACGCGCAGCTTTCGTGACGGCCTGCTGGACGCGGCGGTGCCGACCGGCGCCGGCGTCGAGCACGCTCGCGCCTGGCAGCGCCCCGACGGAACGGTCTGCATCCGTGCCGAGTCCGCCGAAGGGCTCGAGCGGATGCGGTTCATGCTCGCCGTATACGACGACCACACGCCGTTTCTGCGCCGCTGCGAGCACGATCCGCTGCTCCGCGAGACGGCCCGGCAGATGCGCGGGCTCCGGCAGATCCGCCTCGGCACCGTGGCGCACTCGCTCCTCCGCGCGCTCTGCGGCCAGCTGATCACGGCGAAGCAGGCGCGGATGATCGAGCGGCGCGTGATCGGGCGCGTCACCCCCGGCACGCCGCCGACTCGCGAGGCTCTCGGAGCCGTCGCACCGGCGCGGCTGCGCGCGCTCGGCCTGCACAGCCGCCGCGCAGCGTCGCTCGTCCGGCTCTGCCGGGAGCTCGACCTCGAGCGCCTGCGGACGCTGCCCACCGCCGCAGTCGAGGCGCGCCTCCTGCGCGAGCGCGGTCTGGGGCCGTGGTCGATCGGCGTGGTCTGCCTTGAAGGGCTCGGCCGCCACGAGCGCGGGCTCGTCGGCGACCTCGGCCTGGTGAAGCTCGTCGCCGCGCTCCGCGGGGGCGGCTGGGTCGAGGCCTCGGAGACGGCGGCGCTCCTCGAGCCGTACGAGGAATGGGCCGGCCTCGCGAGCGTCTACCTCCTCATGGGCTTCAGCCGCGGCCTCGTGCCGCTGCCTGCGACCCGCGCGGCCTAGACTCAGACGCCATGGCGCTCGACCCGCGACGCGTCGCGATCCTCGGCGTGGGCAAGATCGGCGAGTCTCTGCTCTCCGGATTGCTCAGCGCCGGCTGGCGCACGCCGGCGGAGATCGTCGGCTCCGGGCGCCGCGAGGAGCGGATCGCCGAGATCGCCGACCGCTATGGCGTCGCCACGACGCTTTCGAACGCCGAGGCGGTCACCGGCGCGGCGCTCGTCGTCATCGCCGTGAAGCCGCAGGACTTCGAGGTGCTCCTCGGCGAGATCGGCGGGCTGCTCGGCCCGGGCCAGATCGTCCTCTCGATCGCGGCCGCGATCCCGACGGCGCGAATCGAGCAGATGATCGCGCCCGACGTGCCGGTCGTGCGCGCGATGCCCAACGCGGCGGCGACGGTGCACGAGGGAATCGCCGGTCTCTGTGCCGGCGCGCACGCGGGCGACGAGCACCTCGCCGTCGCCGAGGACGTCCTCTCCCACCTCGGCGCGGTCGTGCGCGTCCCCGAGCCCGCGATGGACGCGGTGACGGCGGTCTCCGGCTCCGGCCCGGCGTACTTCGCGCTCCTCGCCGAGGCGATGGTCGAGGCCGGGATCCTGCTCGGTCTCTCGCGCGAGATCTCGACGCGGCTCGTCGTCCAGACGATGCTCGGGACGGCGAAGCTCCTGCGCGACGAGCACATCCACCCGGTGGAGCTGCGCGAGGCGGTCACATCCCCGGGAGGCACGACCATCCGGGCCATCCGCGAGCTGGAGAATGCGGGCGTGCGCGCGGCCTTCCTGAACGCGATCCAGGCGGCGATGGAGCGCTCGCGCGAGCTCGCCGCGGGGGCTCCGTGAACGGCCGAGAGATCGAGATCGTGGTCTTCGACGATGAGGAGGCCGCTGCGGCGGCATGCGCCGACCGACTCGTCGAGGGGGCGCGCGCCGGCCTCGAGATTGCGCTCACCGGCGGCTCGACGCCGCGCCGCGCGTACGAGCTCGCCGCGAGTCGCGAGCAGGACTGGAGCCGCGCCGGCGCCTGGTGGGGCGACGAGCGCTGCGTGCCGCCCGACGACGACCGCTCGAACTACAGGATGGCGCGCGAGGCGGTCCTCGACCGGGTATCGCAGCCGCCGCGCGTCCACCGGATCCGCGGCGAGCTCGACCCCGCCGAGGCAGCGGAGGAGTACGAGCGCGAGCTCGGCGAGACGCAGCTCGACCTCGTCCTCCTCGGTCTCGGCCCGGACGGACACGTCGCGTCGCTCTTCCCCGGCGCGCCGACGCTCGAGGAGTGCGCGCGGCGCGTCGTCGCGGCCGAGGCCGGCCGCGAGCCGTTCGTCCCGCGCGTGACGCTCACGCTCCCCGTCCTCTGCTCCGGGCGCTCCGTGCTCTTCCTCGTCACAGGCGAAGGGAAGGCGGAGGCGGCGCGTGCGGCCTTCGTCGAGGAGCCGAGCCGGCAGACGCCCGGGAGTCTCGTGCGCGCCCGCGAGGGGAGCACGGTTGCCATCCTGGACCGTGCCGCAGCGTCGTCTCTATCCCAAAGTTAGGATTCCAAGCGGTCTGCTGGACTTTTTGCCGTCAGTCCTATATCTAGACACCGTGCGCGAGCTTCTCGAGATCCACCGTCCCGACCAGTTGAAGGCGCTCGGACACCCGCTCCGGCTCCGCGTCCTCGAGACGCTCGGGCCCGGGGACGAGTTGACGAATCGCGAGCTCGCGAACAAGCTCGGCGTCGACCCGGGCCACCTGCACTTCCACGTGCGGATGCTCCTGAACGCCGGGCTGATCGAGCTGGCGGAGCGAAGCGGTGGGCGCGAGAAGCCGTACCGGGCCGTCGCGCGGCACGTCCGCGTTGCGCCGGAGCTGATTGCGACCGGGGCCGCGAACGACGCTCGCGAGGCGATGCTCGACCAGGTCCGCCAGGGGTGGAGCGAGTTCGCGTCCACCGGGACGTTCCGGAGCGCCCAGCTCAACGTCCATATCGACCACGAGGAGGTGCGCGCGCTCTTCAGGGAGTTCGTCCAGCGCGCCGCCGAGCTCGAGGACGAGTCGAAGGAGCCGCTGCTCGTCACCTTCTTCTCGCACCCGCCGCCCTCGGCGAGCGAGATGTCTTAGGGGAGAAGCGGCGAGGAGAGGTCGGTGCGGAGATCGCGCCGCGCCGCGAGCGCCTGGAGGACGATCACCGTGTCCGCGACGGGCACGTCCTCGAGGTACTCGTCGCGCGTCTCGAACGACTCGAGCACGCTCTCGACGGCCTCGACGTAGCCCACACGGTCGCCGGCCGCGATCGTTGCGAGGGCGTCGCCGACGTCGTGCGGGAACCCGTCCTCGGTGCGGAGCGCATCGGCGAGCGGTCGTGCCTCCCCGTCGCGCCCGAGCACGAGCAGCGCGAGGCAGGCGGCGTAGCGGCCGATCGGGGACTCGGCGTCCGCCGCGCCGTGCTCGAGCGTGAACCGCGCCTCCTGCTCGGCGGCCGGCCAGTCGTCGGCGAGGACGCGGCTCTTGATCATCCCGAGCGGCCGGCCCCAGCTCCCGGGCGGCGCGTCGGCGAAGCTCTCGCGGTAGCGCTCGGCCGCGCGGGCGAACCAGCTCGAAGCCTCGTCGCGGCGACCGGCCATGAGCAGCGCCAGGGCAGCGCCGGCGGCCGCGTTTGCCATCCGCGTGAGCTGGCGCTGGCGTGCGTCGCGATCCGCTTCGCCCGGCAGCCGCGTATCACCGTCCCGATAACGTTGAAGCTCGCGCTCGACGTGCTGCTCCCAGTCCACGGCGCGGATCATCACCGATGACGACCAACTTTCACGGCCTCGACCTCCTGACCGCCCCGGGGCTCGTCTTCACTCCGCGGGCATCGACCGAGGCGCTCGTCGACGCCGCGCTCGCGCACATCGACGACCGGCCCGTGACCGTCGCCGACGTCGGAACCGGCGCGGGCGCGATCGCGGTCGCACTCGCGGCTGCGAAGCCGGAGATCGAGGTCTGGGCGACCGATACGAGCGAGGCCGCCGTCGAGCTCGCGCGCGCGAACGCGGAGCGGCACGGGGTCGGCTCACGCGTCCACGTCCTGCGCGGGAACTTGCTCGAGCCGGTGCCGCGGTCGGTCGACCTCGTCGTCGCGAACCTGCCCTACCTGCCCGCGGACGAGCGACGGCCGGAGTACGACGCCGAGCCCGACGAGGCGATCTACGCCTCCGGCGACGGGCTCGGGCCGCTGCGGACGCTCGTCGCGCTCTGCGCCGACGGCAAGCTCGCGATGCCCGGCTGGGTGCTCGTCCAGTTCCACCGCGACGTGCTCGAAGCGGACTGCCAGCACCTTCCCGAGCTGCGCGACGAGCTCGAGGAAGCCGTCCTCGCTCGACGTTGACGCGAGAGGTCTACTACGTCGACGGGTTGCGGACGGCCTTCGGCCGCGCCGGCCCGAAGGGGATCTTCTGGCGGACGCGCGCCGACGACATGGCCGTGAAGGTCGTGCGCGAGCTCCTGCGCCGGAACCCTCGCGTGGCGCCGGAGCGGATCGACGACGTGGCCTTCGCGGCCACGGCTCAGGTGGGCGACCAGGGCCTGACCCTCGGCCGGGACGTGGCTCTTTTGGCCGGTCTTCCGGAGAGCGTGCCGGGCTTCGCGATCGACCGGATGTGCGCCGGCGCCCTCACCGCCGTGACGGCCGGCGCGGGCGAGATCGCGCTCGGCGCGGCCGACGTCGTCCTCGCCGGCGGCGTCGAGCACATGGGCCACCACCCGATGGCCGAGGAAGTCGAGTTCAACCCGCGCTTCGTCGCCGAGCGGCTCGTCGACCCGTCCGCGGTGACGATGGGTGCGACCGCCGAGAACCTGCACGACCGCTTCCCGCACCTGACGAAGGAGGACGCCGACGCCTTCGCGGTGCGCTCGCAGCGGCGCGCGGCGGCGGCCTGGGAAAACGGCGTCATGCGCGACACCGTCGTCCCGATGGCCGTCTTCACCGACGAGGGCTGGCGCGTCGCCGATCGTGACGAGTTCCTCCGCCCGGACACGTCCATGGAGGGCCTGGCCGCGCTGCGGACGCCGTTCCGGCCTGGTGGGCGCGTCACCGCCGGGAACTCCGCCGGGCTGACGGACGGCGCGACGGCCTGCCTGCTCGCCTCCGGGGACGCCGTCGAGGAGCTCGGGCTCGAGCCGCAGCTCCGGCTCGTCGGCTTCGCCTTCGCGGGAGTCGAGCCGGAGCTGATGGGCATCGGGCCGATCCCGGCGACGCATCGGGTGCTCGAGCGCCACGGGCTCACGCTCGACGACGTCGGCCTCTTCGAGCTGAACGAGCCCTTCGCCGTCCAGGTGCTGACGTGGTGCGACGCGCTCGGTGTCGACCCTGAGGACGACCGACTCAACCCCTACGGCGGAGCGATCGCATGCGGCCATCCCCTTGCGGCGACCGGCGTGCGGCTCGTAGCGCAGCTCGCGTACGGCTTTCGCGAGCGCCCCGACGTCCGCTACGGATTGACCGCCCTTTGCGTCGGCATGGGCATGGGCGCCACCGTGCTGTGGACGCGTGCCTGACACCGAGTTCAAGCTCGCGCGCGCGGGCGACGTGGCGCTCGTCACGATCGACAACGGCGAGGACCACACCAAGCCGACGTTCTTCGGACGCGTCGCGCTCGCGTCGCTCGACCGCGTGCTCGGTGAGCTCGAGCGCGGCGACTTCGCGGCGCTCGTCGTCACGGGGAAGCCGTTCGTCTTCGCCGCCGGCGCTGACCTGAACGAGTTCCACGGCGCGACCGCCGAGCTCGCCCGCGAGGGGAGCCGTGCCGGCCACGACCTCTTCGGCCGCCTCGCGGCGCTGCCCTTTCCGACCGTGGCCGCGATCAACGGCGCCTGCCTTGGCGGCGGGCTCGAGCTCGCCCTTCATTGCCGCGTCCGGACGATCTCGAGTGCCGTGAGGCATGTCGGGTTCCCCGAGGTCTTCCTCGGCATCGTCCCGGCGTGGGGCGGGACGCAGCTCGTCCCGCGCCTGCTCAGCGTGGAGGCGGCCGTGAGGCTGATCGTCACGAACCCCCTGCGCCAGAACCGGCTCATCGACGCGACGGAAGCACATGAGCTCGGACTGGTGGACGAGCTCTATGAGCCCGCCGAGTTCCTGGACGAGTCGATCGCGCTTGCGCTCGAGCTCCGAGACGAGGTCGCTCGCGGTCGCACCGTCCTCGAGCAGGACCCGGCAGGGGCCTTGCGCCGTGCCCGGGCGCACGTCGACGACACGGTGCACGGCGCCGCTCCGGCGCCGTACCGCGCGCTCGACCTGATCGAGGGCGCGTACTCGCGCTGGTCCCCCCCGGAGGGCCTCCGCGCCGAGGAGGAGGCGGTGGCCGAGCTCCTTCCCGGCCGCCACGCCCAGGCCTCCCTCTATGCCTTCGACCTCGTCGAGCGGCGCGCGAAGCGGCGGCCGCCACCGCTCGCGGAGACGCCAGCGCGAAAGGTCGAGAAGGTCGGCATCGTCGGCGCCGGCCTCATGGCGCGGCAGATCGCGACCCTCGTCCTCCGCCGACTCGAGGTCCCGGTCGTGCTCCGCGACGCGAGCTCGGAGCAGGTGGAGGAGGCGCTCGGCGACGTCCGCGGCGAGGTCGACCACCTCGCGGCGAAGGGCCGCTACGACGAGGGCAAGGCCCGTTTCCTCCGCTCGATCGTCACGGGCTCGACGGCCTACGACGGGTTCGGTGACTGCGACCTCGTCCTCGAGGCGGTCTTCGAAGAGCTTGCCGTGAAGAAGCAGGTACTCGCGGAGGTCGAGCAGCTCGTGTCCCCGGAGTGCGTGCTGGCAACGAACACGTCCTCGCTCTCGATCACGGACATGGCCGCCGACCTGCACCACCCGGAGCGCGTCGTCGGCATGCACTTCTTCAACCCGGTCGCGCTGATGCCGCTCCTCGAGCTCGTCCGTGCGGAGAAGACCGACGACGCGACGCTCGCAACAGCGTACGAGGTCGGCACGCGGCTCCGGAAGCGGATGGTCGTCGTCCGCGACGCGCCAGGCTTCGTCGTGAACCGCGTCCTGACCCGGATGACGCGTGTGCTGATGGGCGCGCTCGAGCACGGCAACTCGGTCGAGGAGATGGACGAGGCGCTCCTCGGCCTCGGGATGCCGATGGCGCCGTCGGTGCTCCTCGCCATGGTCGGGCCGCGCGTCGCGAACCACGTGCTCGAGACGATGCACGCCGCCTACCCGGATCGGTTCCCGCTCTCCCCGACGCTCGCCAACTTCGCCCGCGGCGACGACGAGGTCGTCGTCCTCGAGCACGCGCCGCGCAGTGTGGAGGAGATCCGCCGCGACGCGCTCGAGGCGGTCGCGGACGAGATCCACCGCCTGCTCGAGGAAGGCGTCGTCGCCGAAGCGGCCGACGTCGACACGGCGCTCCTGCTCGGCGCCGGCTGGCCGTTCTTCCTCGGCGGGATCACGAAGTACCTGGATCAGACGGGCGTGTCGGAGCACCTCTTCCGCAAGCCCTTTCACGCGTAGGCTTCCCGCGTGGCCCGCGACGACTACCGCATCCGCGTCGAGCTCCCGGAGGAGGAGAACGCGAGCGGGCTGCTCTCGCGGCTCGGCCTCGGGTCGTGGGCGGACGAGCTCGCGCACGAGCTCGAGGGAAGGCGCCTCGCCGTGTCGGAGGACGAGAACGAGCTCTTCGTCTACGCCGCGTCGCCGGCCGAGGCGGAGCGGGCGAGGGCGATCGTCGAGGCGGTCGTGGCCGAGGAAGGCATCGATGCGCGCATCAGGCCCGTCGAGCACTGGCTTCACGACGAGGAGCGCTGGGACGACGAGCCGCGGGAGCCGACGCCCGAGGAGGAGCTCCTCCAGGAAGGCGTCGCGCCGTGGGAGGTACGTATTGATTGCCAAACCCACCGGGAGGCCGAGGAGCTCGCGGAGCGGCTCGAGGCAGAGGGGTACGGCGTGGTCCAGCGCTGGAAGTACCTGATCGTCGGCGCTACGACCCGCGAGGAAGCCGAGGCGCTCGCGGCTCGGCTCCACGGCGAGGTCGAGTTCAGCTCCGCGTACGTCTGGGAGACCGTTCCGCAGAACCCCTTCGTGATCTTCGGGGGTCTCGGCGGTTCGGGTACGCCCCTCTAGGGGTATACTCAGCGCAGCCGCCCGCTCTAGGGGCCCTGAGAGCGAGCGGGTACCTCACTGAAGTTGCAGCACCTGGAAGCGTGCTGCACCGATGCAACAGACCACCGATCATCCGACCACAGCGCCGGAGAGCGGGCTCGCAGCCGCAGCGCTCCGCGCAGAAGCCTGGGCAGGCGAGGCGTTCCTGCACAACGGGGAGGACCCCGAGCAGGATCTCGCCCCCGGCACCGCGCGCAGACGCGCGCTCGACGACGCTCTCGCCGAGATCGAGGCCGGCGCGCGGGAGCCCTCGACCGGCTGGAAGGTGCGCTACGGGCTCATGCTCGGACTCGAGCGCATCCTCAGCGACCGGCCGCCGCGGCTCGCCTCTGGGACGGAGCTGCGCCGCCACCAGATCGACGCGCTCGCCGGGATGCTCACCGAGCTCATCGCCGCGGCACAGGCCGACGAGGCGCCGACGAACGGGAACGGAAACGGCGCGGTCGACGAGCTCGAAGCCGACGAGGAGGACGAGGAGCACGACGAGCTTGCCGCCGAGGAGGAGGCCGACGAGCAGGTTCACGCGGCCCCCGATCCCGGCGCGGTGCGGCGCTACCGCTTCCGTCATCCGACCGCCTCGGGCAAGACGATCGCCGCGGCCGGGTTCGTCGACGCCGCGCGCTCACTCGGCGTCCTGATCCTCACGCACCGGCGCCTGCTCGTCTCCCAGTTCCAGCGCGACCTGCGCACCGAGGGGTACGGCGACCGCTTCAGCGACCCGGTCGAGCGCGGCCGAGAGCCGCGCATCCGCAACCCGCTCACGATCCAGACGTACGCCTGGTTCGCGCGTCACGTCGGCGACCTGAACCCGACCGCGTACCAGCTCGTCATCTGCGACGAGGCGCACACCGCGCTCGGCGAGAAGACGAGCGCCGCGATCCGCAGCTATCCGGAGCCCATCTACATCGGGATGACGGCGACCGAGCAGCTGATCGCGAAGCAGGTCTCGGACGTCTTTCCGGCCTCGGTCGACGACCTTCCACTCGCCGACGCCGCCCGGCGCGGCCTGATCGCGCCGCTTCGCTGCCTGCGCGTCCCGCCGGTGGCCGCGATCCACTCGGTGCCGATCGTCGGCGGCGACTTCGAGGAGCGCGCCCTGGCCCAGGCCCTCGACCACCAGGCCCTGAACCAGGCCGCCGCAAGCCTCTACCGCGACCGCTTCGACTCGACGCCGGGGATCGTCTACGCGGCCGGCGTCGACCACGCGTACAACCTGGCGAAGGAGTTCCGCGCCGCCGGCCTCAAGGCCGAGGCCGTCAGCGGCCGCACGCCGCCCGTGAAGCTCGCCGAGACGCTCGCCGCCTACGAGCGCGGCGAGATCAACGTCCTCATCAACGCCATGCTGCTCGCCGAGGGTTGGAACTCGCCGCGCGCGACGGTGTGCATGCACCTCGCGCCGACGGCCAGCCGCCGCGTCTACCAGCAGCGGATCGGCCGGATCATGCGCATCCACCCGCGCAAGGAGGCCGGCGTCGTCGTCGACTTCGTCCCGAAGGGCGCGACGCACCACGAGCGCGTCGTCTCCTTGCACTCGCTCCTCGACTCCGACTTCTACCGCGAGGGCGCGCGTGTCACTCCCGCGCCGCGCCGCCGCGTCCAGCGCCGTGCCCGCCGCAAGCTGACCCCGGCGCCCTGGCTCGTCCCCGTCACGCCCGACGTGAAGCGGCGGCTCGGCGTGATCGCGCGCGAGTGGCAGCGGATCGACCCGAAGTACCTCGACGAGGACGAGCAGCGCTTCTGGGCGACGATCGCCGGCCGGCAGATCCGCTTCGACGAGCGCGCCGAGTTCGCCCGCAAGCTCACCGACCGCGGCGCGAGCCGCGCCTGCCTGGAGCAGTTCCTCGCCACCTGCGCGGCCGAGAACCCGAACCGGCGGCTGCGGATGACGGCGCTCGCCGACCGCGTCGCGATGGTCGTCGAGCGCGCCGACTTCGACGATCTCGTCACGCTCGTCGCCCAGGCGCCGACGTGGGAGAAGGACCGGCTCCAGGGCGTGCGGATCCTCCTGCGGGCGCTCGCGGACGGGAAGGCCGACGCACCGGAGCAGATCCTCGCCCGCTGGACGTGGCGGCTCGCCCGCGCGACGCGCAAGGTGCAGGATCGGCGTGCGAGCGCCGAGTTCCCGGAGGCGAAGCGGCTCCTCGGCGCGCTTGCGAACTCGCGCGGCCACCGGCACGAGGAGAACGCGGCGAAGCTCGTGAACGCCGCGCTCGAGCAGCCGGTGCAGGTCGGCGCGGCGCTTCTCGCCTCCGCCGAGGGCTACACGCCGCGCTCGAACCAGCTCATCGACGCGGCGCGGGAGCGGATCGCCTCACTGCCGGAGATCGCCGCGGCGCTCGCCGAGAACCTTCCCGCCCCGAAGGCATCCCCGGGCCGGTCGCGACGCCGGCGGCGGCGCAAGCGCGGGCGCCAGGCTCAGGCGCAGCAGGCGCAGGCCCAGCAGCAGGAGCAGCAGGAGCAGACGCCGGAGCAAGCGCCGCAAGCCGAAGCCTCGGACACGCCGCCGGAAGAGGCACAGCCGAAGCGGCGGCGCCGGCGGCGCGCGCGCGACAACGGGGCGGCACCCGAGTCCGAGCCGGTCGAGGTCGCCGAGCCCGAAGCGGCAGAGGCGTAACAAAACCGTTCGCCATCGGCACCATGTAGAAGCGGATGGTGCTCCTGCTCGTCATCGGCTTCCTCGCGGGTGTCGTCACCGCGATCTCGCCGTGCGTCCTGCCGGTGCTGCCGATCCTGCTGGCGGGAGGCGCCTCCGGCGGGCGGCGCAGGCCCTACGCGATCATCGCCGGGCTCGTCCTGAGCTTCACCGTCTTCACGCTCACCGCCGCCTGGGTCATCGACAAGCTCGGGCTCCCCGACGACTTCCTCCGCAACGCGGCGCTCGTCCTGCTCTTCGTCGTCGCGGCGACGCTGTTCGTTCCCCGGGTCGGTGAGCTCCTCGAGCGGCCGTTCCTGCCGCTGACCCGCCGCCGCCCCGCGGGGTCGGGCGGAGGCTTCCTCCTCGGCCTGAGCCTCGGGCTCGTCTTCGTCCCCTGTGCAGGGCCGATCTTCAGCTATGTGGCCGTACGGGCCGGCAGCGAGCACCTGAACACGAAGGCCGTGCTCCTGATCGTCGCCTACTCGCTCGGCGCCGCCGTCCCGATGCTGCTCGTCGCGCTCGGCGGCCGCGGGATCTCCGCCAAGCTGCGTGGCCCGCTCGTCCGGCCGGCGCTCGGCGTCGTCATGGCGCTCGCGGGCGTCGCGATCGTCTTCAACCTCGACACGAAGGCCCAGACCGCGCTCGGTGGCTACACGAACACGATCCAGGGCTGGTTCGAGCGCACCGACTACGTGAAGCGGCACTTGAACGGCGGCGGCCCGAAGCTCGTCTCGGCGGCGACGACGGCCGAGCTCGCCGACTACGGCCGCGCGCCCGACTTCAGCAACATCTCCGACTGGCTGAACACGCCGGGCGACCGGCCGCTCTCGCTGGCCTCGCTGCGCGGGAAGGTCGTGCTCGTCGACTTCTGGACGTACTCCTGCATCAACTGCCTCCGCACCCTTCCGCACCTCGAGGCGTGGGACCGCGCGTACCGCAAGGACGGCCTCGTCATCGTCGGCGTCCACACCCCGGAGTTCGCATTCGAGCACTCGCTCTCGAACGTGCGCGAGGCGACGCGGCGGCTCGGCGTCCGCTACCCGGTCGCGCTCGACAACGACTACGCGACCTGGAATGCCTACTCGAACCAGTACTGGCCGGCGGAGTACCTCATCGACCGGCGCGGCCGCGTCCGGCACTACCACTTCGGCGAGGGCGAGTACAACAAGACCGAGCAGCTGATCCGGCAGCTCCTCGCGCCGGAGCGGGCGCACCTGCCGACCGCGACCGCGATCGCCGACCGCACGCCGATGGCGGGGACGACACCGGAGTCGTACCTCGGGTACGAGCGGCTCGACCGCTACGCGGGGAGCGGCATCACGCACGACCGCTTCGCGACGTACCGCTTCCCGGCGAAGCTGGCGCTCGACGAGCTGGCCTACAGCGGGTCGTGGCTCGTCGGCGGCGAGCGGATCATGGCCGGAGGCGGCGCGCGCCTGCGGCTCCACTTCCACGCGCACGACGTCTACCTCGTGCTCGGAGGGGCCGGCACCGTGCACGTGCTCGTCGACGGCCGCGCCATCCGCACCGTGCGCGTGACCGGCGACCGGCTCTACACGCTCCTCTCCGGGACGAAGCTCCACAAGGGACTCCTCGAGCTGCGCTTCAGCCCGGGCGTCCAGGCGTACGCGTTCACCTTCGGATAGCTACTGCGCCGCGGGGCCCGGGTCGGGGCCGCCGCCGTCCTGCTCGCGCTCGCGGAGGAAGCGCGTCAGCTCGGCGGCGATCGTGTCGCCTGACGGAATGTCGAACTCGGGGCCGAGCTCGTCGACGCGCTGCTCGAGCTGCTCGACGTAGGCGGCCGTGTCGGGGTCGGCGGAGACGGCCTCGCTGACCTGCTCGCTGTAGCTGTCGACGGCCTGCTCGAGCTCGCCGGCGTCGACCGAGGCGCCGAGCAGCTCCCCGAGCCGATGGCACAGGGCGAGCGCCGCACGCGGGCTGGGGGCGAGGGAGACGTAGTGCGGCACGGCGGCCCAGAGGCTGACGGAGTCGAGCTCGGCCCTCCGGCAGGCGTCGTGGAGGACGCCGACGATCCCGGTCGGCCCCTCGTAGCGGGAGCCCTGGAGGCTGTACTGATCGATCAGCTTCTCGTCGGTCGCGCTCCCCGTCACCGGCGAGGGCCGCGTATGCGGGACGTCGGCTAGCAGCGAGCCGAGGCTCACGACGAGCTCGATGCCGAGGTCCGTCGAGAGCCCGACGATGAGGTCGGTGAAGCGGCGCCAGCGCGTGTTCGGCTCGATCCCGAGCAGGAGCACGGCGTCGCGCTCGAGCCCGGGGATGGGCGCGTGGTAGAAGGCATTCTCGGGCCAGTCGAGCTTGCGCGTGACGCCGTCGACGAGCGAGACGTGCGGCCGCGCGACCTGGAAGTCGTAGAACTCCTCGGGGTCGATGTCCGCGAAGCGCGCCGCCTGCCAGGCCTTCGCGAGGTAGCCCGCCGCGAGCGAGGCGCCCTGGCCGCCGTCGTTCCAGCCGCGAAACGCCGTGACGAGCACCGGGTGCCGAAGGTCTGGGCGATCGGCGATGCGGAGCTCGTCGGGCACGCGTCCAGTCTACGCGGGAGCCGTTCGGCGCAGGAGGGCCGCGAGGACCACAGTCCACCCCCAGACTGCCGCGGCGACGGCGACGTGGACGAGGACGAGCCACCAGGGCAGGTGCGTCCGGTACTGGAGCTCGCCGATCCCCATCTGCACGAGCAGGAGCGCCACGAGCCCGACCGCGAGCCGGAAGAGCAGCGGCACTGCGCGGCGCTGCGCGGCGAGGTAGCCCACCAGCAAGACGAGCGTGAGGCCGAAGATCGCGACGCCGGCCGCGTGCACGGGGAGCAGCACGTCGAGCCGGCCGAAGCGGACGACGCGGTCGCCGCCCGAGTGCGGGCCGGCCGCGGTCGCGAACGTGCCGGTGACGACGAGCGCGAAGGCCGAGCCGACGAGGACGAGCGCGCCGCGGCGCAGCTCCTCGGGGACGATCTGCGCCGGCGGCGAGACGGCCTCGAGCGCGACGAGGAGGGCCGCGCCGAGGACGAGCATCGAGAGCAGCAGGTGCGGGATCACGGCGACCGGGTGCAGGTGGACGTAGACGGCGAGCGCGCCGAGCGGCGCCTGGAGGAGCGTCCCCACGAAGACCGCGAGCGAGAGGCGTGGCACCCAGCGCGGGAGGCCCTCGGCGCGGCGCGCCGCGAGCCAGGCCAGCAGGGTCAGGACGATCGTCGTCCCGGCGACCATGCGGTTGCCGAACTCGATGTACGAGTGGTAGTCCTTCTCCGGGAACGGGTTTCCGGGCTGGCAGCCGGGCCAGTGCTCGCAGCCGAGGCCGGAGCCGGTGAGGCGGACCGTCGCGCCCGTCGAGACGATCACGTACAGCGCGCCGGCGGCGGCAAACGCGAGGGCGCGGAAGCGCGCCGGCGTGACCTCGAAGGCGCGAAGAGCGCGCAGGCGCGCGGGCGCGAACGACTCGACGTGCACCGAAACGAGTCTAGATGCGCTTGCGCGCAAGCAAACGGTTCGACCGGTCGGTTCAGACGGAGGCGCGGGCTAAGCCCGCACGTCCTGATGCCGGCATCGCAAGCGATGCCTAGAGAAGGGGCTGCAAAACGGCGGGATAACCGTCGGCGCCGCGGAACGGCGTCGGCCGCGAGCCGAGGAAGAGCGGGCGGTCGGCGGCGTTCAGGAGCACCGGCATCAGGTCAGGGCCGCGCAGGTGGCCGAGGATGCCCGCGGCGCAGTCGCGCTCGCCGAAGCTCGTCACGTCGTCCGCGCGCACGCCGGGCCCGGCGACGACGAGCGGCACCGGATCGCCCGAGTGGATCACGTTCGGTGAGGCCGGCGTCGCGTGGTCGCCAGTGACGCAGACGATCGCGCGGTCGATCGGCAGGTTCGTGAACACAGCGTCGAGCAGCTCGGCGGCCTCGCGCTTCACGTTCGGGTCCTTCGTGTGTCCCGCCTCGTCGATGCGCTTGTCGTGGACGTAGACGAACGTGTCCCCGGCGTCGAGCCGCTCGTTCGCGAGCTCGACGTTCATGTACGGGTTCTCGATCGGCATCAGGCCGACGCAGCGGCCGAGCCCGCGCAGGAAGGCCGACTCGGCGGCGAAGGAGCCGGTCACTCCGTGCCGCTCGAGGAACGACGGCACCTCTTGCGGACGGCCGAACCACTTCAGCGTGATGACGTTGAAGCGCTCGCCTTCGAGGCGGCGCATGACCTCGCGCGTCCACTCCTCGCACGCGCGCGCGGTGCGCTCGGCCTCGGGGACGACCGGCTGCGGACGAAGCATCGGGTACCACGCGCGGAAGAACGAGTCGCTGTCGGTGACGCGCTCGTCGGCGCCGCCGGAGATGCGGAGCACGGCCTCGCCGCGCCACACGTGCGAGAGCGAGAAGGTCAGCCCGTCGACGGTGATCCCGTCGCAGCGGGCCACGAGCTTTTCCGCCTCTTCGGCGTCACGCTCCGGATCAGGACGGCCGGTCAGCCACCACCCGTCGTCGCGCCGCTCGGCCGGGCGCAGGGCGGCGTACGCGAAGACGTGCTCCGCGCTGACGTCCTGCCCACGCCCGAGGGCCTCGAAGACGGCGCGGCCCGGAAACTCCTCGGGTCGGTACCCCAGCATCGACCAGTGCGCGACCTCGCTCGAGGGCGCGCGGCCCGGGCCGACCGAGTAGAGGACGCCGCACGAGCCGGCTGCGCAGAGGCGGTCGAGGTTCGGCGTCGCCGCGGCCTCGATACCGGTCCGGCCGTCGAGGACGTCGTGCACGCGGTCGGCGAGCCCGTCGAGCAAGAAGACGACGATGGGGAGCACTGCGACGGCGAGACTACGCCGGGACGCGCTCGAGCGCGCGGATCACCTTCGCCACGCCCGGCGGCACGAGCGAGTCCCAGTCGTCGCCCGAGCGCATCGCGGCTCGGACGTCGATGCCCGAGATCTCCTTCTCCGCGCCCTCGTCCAGCACGACCACCTCGTAGCCCGCGCCGCGCAGCCGCTCGAGCTTCGTCCCGCCCCAGTCGGAGAAGAGGCGCAGGAACTGCGTCACCCCGGGCGGCACGTAGGCGGGCCAGAGCTCCGGCTCGTTCACCGGGAACGGGATGACGTGGGCGTCGATCCCCTCGTCGGCCGCGACCGCCTCGACCATCAGCAGCCGCTCCACGTAGGTGAACGGGTTCGACTCCGGGAGGTGGCGAAGCGGGTCGGACGGCTCCTCCTTCACCCGCCGCGGGTCGGGATTCGTGATCCCGACGAAGAGCTCGTCGCAGCGCGCGGCCGCCCCGCGCAGGTACTCCAGGTGCCCGTTGTGGAAGGGCTGGAACCTGCCGTGGATCATCCCACGGCGGCTACTCGACGACGACGCCGCTTCCCTCCTCGACGTAACCGATTCGGCGGATGAAGAGCCGCCGCGCCGCGAATTCGGCCTCGAGCGCCGGCCCCTGCTCGGCCGGGAGCGAGACGAGCAGGCCGCCGGCCGTCTGCGGGTCGTAGCCGAGCGCCGCGAGCACGTCGGAGACGCCGTCGAGGCGGACGTGCGCCGCCGCGAAGTCGCGGTTGCGCGGGTCGCCGCTCGTGCGGACGCCCTGGCGCGCCATGTCGAGCGCACCGTCGATCGCCGGGAAGCGCTCCGACTGGAGGCGGACGCGAACGCCGCTCCGCTCCGCCACCTCGCGTGCGTGCCCGAAGAGACCGAATCCGGTCACGTCCGTCACCGCGTGCGGCTGGAGCGGACGGAGGACGTCCGCGGTGTCGCGGTTCAGCGTCCGCATCCAGCGGATCGCTCGCTCGAGCTGCTGCGTGCCCGCGTGGCCGCCCTTGTAGCCGGTCATGATCAGGCCCGTCCCGAGCGGCTTCGTCAGGAAGAGCGCGTCGCCGGGGCGGGCGCCGTTCTTCGGCCAGATCCCGTCCGGCCGGACGGTGCCGACGACGGCGAGGCCGTACTTCGGCTCCGCGTCGCGGATCGTGTGCCCGCCCGCGAGGAGCCCGCCCGCCGCGCGCACCTGCTCGTCGGCGGCGGCGAAGATCCGGGCGAGCATCTCCATCGGCAGCTCCTCCGGGAAGGCCGCGATCGAGAGCGCGAGGAGCGGCGTGCCGCCCATCGCGAAGACGTCGTTCAGCGCGTTCGTGGCTGCGATGGCGCCGTAGTCGGCCGGGTCGTCGACCACGGGCGGGAAGAAGTCGAGCGTGAAGATCAGCGCGCGCTCGTCGTCGAGCCGGTAGACGGCCGCGTCGTCGGCGGGCGCGAGCCCGACCAGGAGGTTCTCCTCCTCCACCGGCACGAAGCCGGCGAGGAGCTGCTCGAGCCGTGCGGCCGAGTACTTCGCTGCGCACCCCCCGCACGACGCGAGGTCGGTCAGCTTGATTGAGCCGGTGTCAGTCTCCACCGCGTCCTCCTCGCTCGCGTTCCCGGGAACTGTAGGGACCTGCGCCACTTCCGTCTATAGGCGTTGGGTCGCCGTTACTACGAGAGTCAAACCCCGACTATTCCCGCGAGGAGCGTCGAACGAGGGCGGGCGACGGCACCGTTGGCACCGCCGCCCGCTCCCTTAGGGGAGAGGAGGAGCCTTACGGTTCCCCCACGCCAAGGTTCGTGCTCCCGGCCACGAGCCCTGCAAGGTTTCGACACGCTTCCGGCGCCGTCGTGGCACGAGCCTGCTCACCGCTCCGGATAGCCTGTCTTCAGGGACGCGGGAGCGCCCCTGGGGGAGATTGGGGGCACGCCTGCCTCAGAGCTCGCCGGGCGTGCGGATGATCTTCCAGACCATGTAGAGTCCGAGCACCGTCGCGACGATGAAGCAGCCGGCGGCGAGCCACCGCAGGTCGTGGACTCGCGCGAGGAGCGCCGACGAGACGAGCAGCCCGACGACGATGAGCGCGGCGCCGATGCGGTTCGCCAACGAGCGCAGGACGTGCTCGATGTCGGCGAGGTCGGTCGGGACGACCCCGACCTTCAGTGTCCCGGTCTCGAGCCGGTCGACCACTTGCGTGACGCGGCGCGGCAGGCGCGAGACCGAGTCGAGCTGCGTGAAGAGGTACGAGAAGAACGCGTTCGGCTCCAACCGTCGCTCCGCCTCCCGGAACATCACCTCGAGCGCGTCCTCGCGGAGCAGCGCGACCGGGTCGAGCTGCGGGTCGAGCGTGCGTGCGATCGAGTCGGCCTGCGCGAGCGTCTTCCCGACGAGCGCGAAGCTCGGCGGCAGCCGGATGCCGTAGCGGAGCGAGATCCGCTGGAGGTCGGCGAGCGCCTCGCCGGCCCGGATCCCGGCGAGCGGCCGCCAGTGGTAGCGCGGCAGCTTGCGCCGCAGCTCGTGGACGAAGCCGGGCTCATCGGAGCCGATCGTCGTCAGCGAGAGCCCGAGGATGAGGTCGGCGACGTCGTCGGCCCGGTTCTCCGCCACCGCCAGCAAGAGGAGCGCGAAGCTCCGCCGCGTGTCGTCGTCGAGCCGGCCGAGCAGGCCGAAGTCGAGCAGGACGAGACGTCCATCCGACGTGAGCAGCACGTTCCCGCGATGCGGGTCGGCGTGGTAGACGCCCTCCACGGTCACCTGGTGGACGTACGCGCGGAAGAACTCGCGCGCGAGCTCGGCCGCCTGCTCGGGCGCGAGGCCGTGGTCCGGCCCGACCTTCACGCCGTCGATCCGCTCCAGCACCATCGCCTCCTCGGCCACGTGCGGCCGGATCACCTGCGGCACGACGAGGCGCACGTAGCCGGCGACGAGGCGCCCGATCAGCTCGGCGTTGTGCGCCTCCTCCTCGAAGTCCAGCTCGGCGCGGAGGTGCACCTCGAGCTCGTCCGCGAGCGCCTCGAGCTGGAGGAGCTGCGCCGTCTCGGACCGCTTCTCGAGCAGGCCCGCCGTCGCGCGGATGACGTCGAGGTCGAGGTCGACCTGCTCCACCACTCCGGGCCGCCGCACCTTCACCACGACGGACTGGCCCGTGCGCAGGAGCGCCGGGTGGATCTGCGCGACGGAGGCGGTCGCGACCGGGTTCGGGTCGATGCTCGCGAAGACGTCGCCGAAGGCGCCGCGGATTACGGGCTCGAGTTCGGCGAACGGCACCGGCGGCACCTCGTCGACGAGCCGCCCGAGCTCCTCGATGTAGACGTCTGGGAGGAGGTCCGGTCGTGAGGACAGGAGCTGCCCCAGCTTGATGTACGTCGTGCCGAGGCGCTCGAGCGCGAGCCGGAAGCTGCGCGCGCCCTCTCGCGTCGCCGGCCGCTCGCCGACGACGCCGACCTCGCGCAGCACGCGGAGCAGGCCGCTCCGCCGGGCGACCCGCGTCACCTCGAGCGCACGCTTCGCCCGTTGCGTCCGGGGGCCCACGACGCGGGATGATGCCGTAGGCCGACGCGGGACTTAGGATCCATCGGTGGCTGACCGGCGGACACGGCCGCGCTTCCTCGCGCCGCTCGCGATCCGCGACTTCGCGCTGATCTGGGCCGCGACGGCGATCTCGCGCCTCGGCGACGGCCTCTACCTCGTCGCCATCGCCTGGCAGACGTACGCGGTCTCGAACGTCCCGACCGCGATGTCGGTCGTCGGTCTCGCGACGACGGTCCCGCAGCTCGTGCTGCTCCTCTTCAGCGGCGCCCTGTCCGATCGGCTCCCGCGGCGGCGGCTCATGGTCGGCGCCGATGCGCTTCGTGCGGTCGCGATCGGCACGTTGGGCGCCCTGGCGCTGGCCGACGCGCTGTCCCTGGCGACGATTTTCGCGCTCGTCGCCGTCTACGCGGTCGGGACTGCGCTCTTCCAGCCGGCGTCGATGTCGCTCCTGCCGCAGGTCGTCCCGCAGGACCGGCGCGCGCAGGCCAACGGGCTGATGCGTCTCGCCGGCGCCTTGGCCATCCGGCTGGTCGGCCCGGCGCTCGGCGGAGGCGTCGTCGGGGCCTTCGGCGCCGGGACGGCGTTCCTCGTCGACGCGGCGACGTTCGTCGCCTCGCTGGCGCTCCTGCTCATGGTCTCCTCGTACCCGCTGCCCGAGCGGGAGGCCAAGAGCCTCCTCGCCGACGTGCGGGAAGGGCTCGGCTTCGTCCGCCGCCAACGGTGGCTGACGGCGTCGCTTGCCGCGGCCTCGATCGGGCTCCTCTGCTACGAGGGCCCGACCGTGATCCTCCTGCCGTACCTGATCAAGAACCACTTCGGCGGCCACGCCTCCGACCTCGGCTTCGTCCTCTCCGCCGGCGGTGTGGGTGCAGTGCTGGCCGCCTTCCTGATCAGCCACTTCGGCCTGCCGCGGAGGAGGATGGCGCTGATGTACGTCCTCTGGACGGCCATCGCCGGCTCGGTCCTCCTCTACGCGGTCGCGGGCAGCATCTGGCAGCTCGCCGTCGTCTGCTTCCTCGCGATCGGCTCGATGATCGGCGGCGAGGTGATCTGGATGACGCTGCTCCAGGATCACGTTCCCCACCAGCTCCTTGGGCGGGTGGCGAGCCTCGACACGGTCGTGTCGTTCTCCCTCGTCCCGGTGTCGATGGCGCTGACCGGCCCGATCGCCGCCGCCGCCGGGGCGAAGCCGACGATGCTCGTGGCCGGGACAATCGGCGTCTCCTGTGTCGCCGGGCTCTTCCTCACGCGACAGTCGTTACGACATTTTGATAGCAGCCCCTTGGACAGCGAGAGCTCTCGTGACATGATGGGCGACCTTCTGAACGTGACGCCGGAGAGGAGGTAGGGATGGTTCGCAGCGGCTTGCACGACGGACCGATAGAGCCGGTCCGCAAGGGTTTCTTCGACGGCGGTTAGGCCGGGCGGGTCGTCTTCTGAGCCGTCCAGGGCCGGCTCGAGCTTGGTGCTACAGGCTCCGAGAGGGGCCTGTGGCGCGTCACGGACCGTGACCGCGTCCGTCGTCCGCATCTCGCCGCGAACCCTCCGCAGGCACGTCCGGCGGACGTTCGTCGACCTCGCATCGCACGGAGATCTCGTCTGGGTCGACACCGGCGCGCGGCGCTTCCTTGTCGTGAACAGCCCCGAGCTCGTCCGCGAGCTCCTGGTCGACCGGGCGGAGGAGCTGGTGAAGCCCGACTCGCAGATGGTCGAGACCGGGCCGCCTGCACCGGCGAGCGCCGACGACGCCATCCCCATCCCGGAGTTCCGGGCCGCGCTCGCCAGGGGAATGGGCCGGGGGCGCGTGCCGGACGTGATCGAGAGCGTCACCTCGGCGGCGGCCGACGAGGTCGCACAGTGGCGCGACGGGATGCGCTTTCGCCTGATGCCGAGGATGCGCCGCCTGGCGATCGCCGCCACGTGCCGGCCCGCCTTCGGCAGCAGGTTGAGTCCGGAGGAGATCGCGCGCGCCGAGCGCGCCGTCCGCTGGATCGGCCGCGCCATCCAGGTCAACTCGCGAGCGGCGGAGCGGTGGGACCGCCTGACGCTCAATCGCCGGCAGCGCAGAGGAAGCTACGTCCAGCTGCTCGCACTCAACCGAAGCCTCGTCGCGAACGCCGACCGCAGCCGGCCGACCGAGCTGACGGCGACGCTCGACGACCTGCCGCGGCTCGCGCCGTCGCTGACGCAGGACGACCTGGAGGCGACGCTCGCCGACCTCTTCCTGGGCGCCGTCGGGCCGCTGGCGCAGACCGCCGCGTGGGCTCTGCTCCGCTTCGCGACCGAGCCCGAGGCGGCGGCGCGCCTCCGCAGCGAGTGGGAGCAGGTCCCGCCGGCGGGAAGGCTTCCATGCACGGAGGCCTTCGTCCGCGAGGTGACGCGCCTCCACCCGACGAACGAACGGATCACCCGTCACGCCGCGAGGGAGACGACGCTCGCCGGTGAGCGCATCCCGGAGCTGACGAGGGTGGTCCTCAACGTCCGCGCGCTGCACGACAGCCCGCTCCACTTCGAGGAGCCGGCACGCTTCGCGCCCGAGCGGTGGCTCGACGGCCGGCCGAGCCCGAGCAAGTTCGCGTACGTCGCCTTCGGCGTCGGCGGGCGGCGCTGCCTCGGCGACACGATGGCCATGACCGCGCTGACGGCGCTGCTCCCTGCGCTCCTGCGCGAATGGGAGCTCGCGTTCGGCAGGCTCCGCTTTACGACGACGGGCCGCTACCAGCCGGCCGAGAGCGTGAGGGTGACGGTGCGTGCGCTAGAGCAGCGTCCGCCGGACCTCGCCGCCGAGCTCGCCCGCCGAGACGGGCCCGGCGAGCTTCGCCTTGATCCTCCCGTCGGCGCCGACGAGGAAGATCCACGGCTCGCCCGGTAGCTGCCACTGGCGCATGAAGACGTTCACGCCGAGCGTCGGGTCGTTTCGCTTGTAGACCTCGACGTGGATGAACCGGACGCCGGTGCGGCCGAAGCGGCGGCGCACCGCGTCGACGACGTCGACGACCGGCCCGCAGGTGCGGCTGGTGCAGAACTTCGGCGTCGCGAACACGACCACGAACGGCTTGTGCGCGGCGAGCGAGCCGGCGACTGAGTAGCGCAGGAGGCCCTTGTCGGGCGGCGTCCTCGTCGTGAGCGCCGCGAAGTCGCCGTGCGTGCTCGCGATCGTCGGCGTCCGCGAGGGAGGCGCCTTCGAGCCGATCGCCGGCGACTGCGAGGCCGCCTGCACGTCGAGCGTCCCGAGACCGCGGACGCGGCTGCCGGTCGGCGCGGCGACGATCCAGTAGCGGCCTGGCTTCCGGATCGTCAGGTGCGCGACGAAGATCGGGTTCGGCCCCGTCCGCTCGAGCCTCGCCCACGTCCGCGCGAACGGCCGCGCGGAGCGCGACCGCGCCACGTGGACGAGCGCACGCGGCGCGACCACCTGCTGGGCGTCGTGCCGGACGACGAGGAACGACACGCGGACGTCCCCGACCGAGTAGTCGAACGTGCCGCTGATCAGGCCGACGCTCTCGCCGCCGTCATGCCACAGCGCGTCGAGGCTCCCGGGACGGGGCTTCGACGCCGCGGAATGCGACTTCGAGGACGACCCGCAGCCGCCGAGCACGAGCACGGCGAGAACGGCCGCGAACGCCCTGTTCACGCCGTGACTGTACCGAGCTAGCCGTTACCGTCGGAGAAGTTCAGCGGCTTGAGCGGGCCGGCGACGCCACCGAGGTAAAAGGCGAGGAGGCACGCGACGACAGCGATCCAGATCAGGCGAGCCTTCGTCAGCGGAATCACCTCCTTCCGAACCTAGAAGCGGACATCCTGTAGAGCTTCGGCGGCCTTGCGGTAGAGCAGCGCCGCCGTTCGATCCTCGCCGCGACGAGCCGCGAGGTCGCCCTGCGCCACCCAGACGGAGGCGCGGTGGCTGATCGACTCGAGCTGTCCGAAGCTGTTCGTGGCCTCGTTCAGCTCGATCTCGGCCTCGTCGAGGCGACCCTGCTCGATCAGCGAGCGCCCGAGGATGAGCTGCGCGCTGCCGATCGCGTCGAGGAAGTCGACGCGGCCGTCGAGGAGCCGAAGGGCCTGGCGCGCCTGCTCCTCGGCGAGCTCGACCTCGCCTCGTCCGAGGTGCACGTGCGCGAGCGACGAGACGACGCGACCGGCGTCGCCCTCGTTGCCGACGTCGAGCGCCGCCCGGAAGGCGTCCTTCAGGAAGACGACGGCCTCGTCGGCCTTTCCGAGCAGGAAGTTCAGGCCGCCGAGGTTGTTGAGGAGGCGGCCGACGTTCGTTCGATCGGCCAGGTCCTCGTAGTACGCCTTCGCCCGCTCGGCGTACGTGCGGGCGAGCACCCAATGACCTTCCCGCTCGGCGACGAGCGAGGCCTGGAAGTAGAGATCCGCGGTTGCGCGCGGGTCGTCGAGGCCCCGCGCGAGCTCGAGCGCCCGCTCGACGTCCTCGCGCGCCGCCTCGAAGTCACGCTGCCGGCGGTAGCAGCGGGAACGCCAGTTGAGGATCGCGGAGCGGAGCTTGTCGCAGGGAAGCCCCGAGCGCTCGGCTAGCAAGAGGGCCTCGTTGAGGAGGCCCATCGCCGTCTGGATGCTCTGGAGCTTGAAGCGGCAGACGCCGAGGCGGAAGAGCACGTCCGCGCGTTCGACGTCGGAGAAGCCTGGCTCCTGCGTCAGCGCCCGGGCGCGGTTCAGGAGCTCAATCGCCCGGCGAACCTCGCCCGTCCGCGCCAGCGCCTCCGCCTCGCCGGCGAGCAGACGAACCTCGAGCTCGGGCAGGCCCGTGGCGAGCACGGCCGTGCGGACGTCCTCGAGCTCCGCGATCGCCTCGCCCTCGCGGTTCCCCTCCGTCAGCGCCTCGGCGCGGGCAAGGGCGGTCTCGACGCGGCCGCGCTGGTCGGCGGTGACTCCGTTCGCCAGGAAGTCGGCGTCGACGCCGAGCCGCTCCGCGAGCCATTCGATCGCCTCGGGCGCGGGGCGCGTCTTGCCCCGCTCGATCTGGCTGACGTACTCCTTCGAGAACCGCTCGCCGGCGAGCTCCGACTGCGTGAGCCCCGCCGCGACGCGGAGCTGACGCAGGCGCTCGCCGAGCCGCACACCTGCGGAGGCGGCGGCTCGCGACGTGGAAGTTCGTGGGACGCGACTCATGTGGCGGCGTAAGTGAATCTCATACTTCACAAAAGCGCAACTCCCTCGAACGCGGCATCCCCCGAAAGAGGCATGTTCATGCGGTATCCGGCGGTGAAGCAGCTCAATGCAAAATCACTTGACCGAGTTACTTGACGTATTGGACGAAGAGGCTTACAGTGAGGCCACTTGCAGGGAGCCGGACGCCAGGCTCAATGCAGGTGGCGCGTCACTCGGGCGAAGCGCATCGAAGGCGTGGCTGGGCCGCAGAGCCAAGCTTTCGGGCCTTCGCCCCGGGTGGCGATAGCGCCCGAGAATTGACCCCCGGGAGCCGCAGCCGGGGGTCAATTCGTTGTGGGGGAAACCGGGTTTCCCCCACAGGCCCCCTCCTCGGCTAGCGGAGAGCCTGAGTGAACGAAGCCGGAATGAATCCGGCTTCGCGGCGGCTACGCTCCGATTGCTTCGGCGTGTCCGGGAGCGTGCTCGTGACGCACTTGGCGCACGGTTGCGACGGCGAGGATGGCTCCCACTAATGAGATCGCGGCGCCTACATAGAGGGCGTGGTGATAGCCGGTCACGAACTCGTCCCTCGGGTTGCCTGTGCCTGCGTGGATCTGCGTTGCGACGACGGCGCCCATCACGGCGATGCCCAGTGAGCCGCCGACCTGGCGCATGCTGTTGATCACGGCGGAGCCCACTCCGGCCTTCGCGACCGGGACCGAGCCCATCGCCGCGGCGGTGGTGGGGGTCATCACCAGCGCCATGCCGAAGCCGCCGACGAGCAGGCCGGGGAGGATGTTCCAGAAGCTGGAGCCCGCGTTCAGCGTCGAGAAGAGCAGGAGCGATCCGGTCAGGAGCAGCATCCCGAGGCCCATCAACCACCGTGAGCCGACCTTGTCGGAGAGGCGGCCGGCCTGTGGCGCGACGAGGATGATCAGGCAGGTCATCGGGAGGAAGGTCGCGCCCGTCCGGATGGGCGAGTAGTGGAGGACGTTCTGGATGAAGAGCGAGTTGAAGAAGAAGATCCCGAACATCGCGAGGCCGACGAGCAGCATCACGGCGTTCGCGCCGGCGAAGGTCGGCTCGCGGAAGAGCGAGAGGTCGAGCATCGGGATGCGCTGGTGCAGCTCGAGCAGGACGAACGCGGCGAGCGCTACGGCCGCAATCGCGAAGAGCCCCAGCACGCGCGTCGACGTCCACGAGTGGTGGTTCGTCGAGATGAGCGCGTAGGTCAGCGCGAAGAGGCCGATCGCCGACGCGAGGAGGCCGGGTAGGTCGAGCCGCTGCTCGCGGGAGGTGTCGCGTGTCTCGTCGATGAAGATCCGGGCCGCGGCGATGCCGAGGATGCCGATCGGCACGTTGATGTAGAAGATCCAGCTCCAGTTGATCTTCTCGGTGAGGATGCCGCCGACGAGCGGGCCGATCGCAAGCGCCATCGCCGAGACGCCCGCCCAGATGCCGATCGCCATCCCGCGCTGGCGCGGTGGGAAGGTGGCGGTGATGATCGAGAGCGTCGCCGGATTCATCAGCGCGGCGCCGACGCCCTGGACGGTGCGCGCGGCGATTAAGACCTCGGGCCCGTTGGCGAGCGCGCAGGCGAGCGACGAGCCGGTGAAGATCACGAGGCCGGCGATGAAGATCAGGCGGCGGCCGAAGAGGTCGGCGAGCTTCCCGCCCGTCAGGAGGAGCACGCCGAACGTGAGCGCGTAGGCGTTCACGACCCACTCGAGCTCCGCGCGGTCGATGTGCAGGGCCCGCTGCATCGAGGGCAGCGCCACGTTCACGACCGTGTTGTCGAGCATGATCATGAAGAGGCCGAACGCGACGGCCGCGAGCGTCCACCACTTGCGGTTCTCGGCGGCGAAGAGCCTGGCGCGCATAGTCCTCCTCGGACGTGTCCGTCGGGCCGTAGTGTTCCGGCCGTGCCCGATTTCGTCTGGAATCCGACTCCCGCCATCGTAGAGGCGGCAAACCTGACAAGGCTCTACCGACTGCTCGGGTGCTCCGACTACCACGAGCTGCACCGCGTCTCGGTCGAGGAGCCCGAGCGCTTCTGGCCCGTGCTGGTCGACGACCTCGGCCTCACCTTCGCGGAGCGGTGGTCGCGCGTGGTCGACACGTCGGACGGGATCGAGTGGGCGCGCTGGTTCGTCGGCGGCCGGGTGAACGTGGCGACGAACTGCGTCCACAAGTGGGTGGAGCTCCCGGGCGAGGCGGCGGTCTTCCTCGGCGAGGACGGCTCGCGCTCGGCGCTGACGTGGCCCGAGCTCTCGCGCGAGGTGACGCAGCTCGCGGAGGCGCTGCGCGGCTGCGGGATCGAGGCGGGCGACCGCGTCGCGACCTTCCTGCCCATGTCGCCCGCGGTGGCCGTCGCGTCGCACGCCTGCGCGCACATCGGGGCCGTCCAGGTGCCGATCTTCTCCGGCTTCGCGGCCCCGGCCGTGCGCGCGCGGCTCGAGGACTCGGGCGCGAAGGCCGTCGTCACCGCCGATTGGTCGTACCGGCGCGGCAAGCGCGTCGAGATGCTCGAGATCGTGCGCGAGGCGAACACCGTCGGCGCCGAGGAGATCGTGTGGAGCCGTGAGTCGAGCTGGCCGGAGGAGGTGACGCGGCAGCCAGGCGCGCTACCCGCGCTCGAGCTCGACAGCGAGCACCCGTACCTGCTCGCCTACACCTCAGGCACGACCGGCCGGCCGAAGGGCGCGCTGCACGTGCACGGCGGCTTCCTCGTCTCGATCGTCCGGGAGACCGCGTACCAGGCCGACATCCGTCGCGGCGACCGCGTCTTCTTCTCCACCGACATGGGCTGGATCATGGGCCCGTGGACGGTCGTGGGCGCGGGCGCGCTCGGCGCGACGGTCGTCTACATGGAGGGTGCGCCCGACTGGCCGGACGACCGGCTCTGGCGGATCGTCGAGGAGGAGCGCGTGACGATGCTCGGCGTCTCTCCGACGCTCGTCCGCGCGCTCCGCGCGAAGGGCGACCCGCAGGCGGACATGTCCTCGCTGCGGACGATCACGACGACCGGCGAGCCGTGGAACCACGACCCGTACATGTGGCTCTTCGAGCGAGTCGGCGGCGGCCGCGTGCCGATCGTGAACTGCTCCGGCGGCACCGAGGTCGGCGCGTGCTTCCTCACCACGTGCATCACCGAGCCGATCAAGCCGGTCGCGCTCGGGTTCCCCGCGCTCGGGCAGGCGATGGACGTCGTCGACGCCGAGGGTCGGCCGGTGCGCGGTGAGGTCGGCGAGCTCGTCTGCCGGAAGCCGTGGCCCGGGATGACGCGCGGGATCTGGGGCGACCCTGAGCGCTACCTCGACACGTACTGGCGCCGCTTCCCCGGGGTCTGGACGCACGGCGACTGGGCCTCGGTCGACGAGGACGGCTACTGGTTCCTGCACGGCCGCTCCGACGACACGCTGAACATCGCGGGCAAGCGGATCGGCCCGGCCGAGCTCGAATCGGCAGCCGTGTCCCACCCGTCGGTCGCCGAAGCGGCGGCCGTGGGCGTGCCGCACGAGGTGAAGGGCGAGGTGGCGTGGATCTTCTGCGTCCCGCGCGCTGGCGCGGAGGCCGGCGACGAGCTGGCGCGGGAGGTGGGCGCGCGCGTGGCGGACGAGCTCGGCAAGGCCTTCCGCCCCGAGCGGATCCTGTTCGTCGGCGCGCTGCCCAAGACGAGGAGCGCGAAGATCGTCCGCCGCGCGGTTCGCGCGCGCGTCCTCGGGCAGGACGCGGGCGATCTGTCGTCGCTCGAGAACCCCGAGGCACTGGAGGAGATCACACGTGTCGTCTGATCGACTGGAAGGCGTGGCGCTCGTCACCGGCGGCGGGCGCGGGATCGGCGCGGACGTCGCGCGCGAGCTCGCCGGCGCCGGGATGCAGGTCGCGGTCACCGCGCGAACTGCGGAGCAGGTCGAGGCTGTCGCCGCGGAGATCGGCGGCCGCGCGCTCGTCGGCGACGCCTCGCAACGCGAGGACGTCGAGCGCTGGGTCGCCGAGGTCGGCGAGATCGACCTCCTGGTCGCGAACGCCGGCGTCGAAGGCCCCTCCGGCGACCCGTGGGAGAACGACCCCGACGAGTGGTGGCACGTCTTCGAGGTGAACGTCCTCGGCGTCTACCTCTGCTGCCGCGCGGTCATCCCGGGGATGCTCGAGCGCGGCCGCGGCCTGATCGTCATCACCGGCAGCGGCGCGGCCTACCTTCCTGGCAGCACGAACACGTCGTACTCGGCCAGCAAGGCGGCGGTGTGGCGCTTCGGCGAGACGCTCGCGCGCCGGCTCGAGGGTCGCATCCCGGTCTTCGTCATCTCGCCGGGGCTCGTCCAGACGGACATGACCTCGTCGTTCCCCGACGATGCGCCGTGGACGCCGCCCGAGCTCGCGCCGCAGCTCGTGCGCGCGCTCGCGTCGGGGCGGGCCGACGCGCTCTCCGGCCGGTACATCCACGCCGAGCACGACGACGTGGACGACCTCGTGCGGCGCGCCGACGAGATCCGCGAGCGGGATCTGAACGCGATTCGGCTGGTACGCTAGGTTTTAGACTCATAGTCGAAAACCAGGAGCGCCACATGAGGCTCGCGCTTGCCCAGATCAACTCCGTCGTCGGCGACCTCGAAGGGAACCGCGATCGTGTCCTCCGCCGGCTCGAGGAGGCGAAGGAGGCGGGCGCCGACCTCGTCCTCTTCCCCGAGCTCGTCGTCACCGGCTACCCGCCGGAGGACCTGCTGCTCCGACCGAGCTTCGTCCGCGCTGCGGAGGGGACGCTCGGCGAGATCGCGCTCGCGACGCGCGGCATCGTCGCGCTCGTCGGCGTGCCGCTGCTCGAGCGCGACCTCTTCAACGCCTGCGCGGTGTGCGCGGGCGGCGAGGTGAAGGCGTGGTACCGCAAGCGGTTCCTGCCCAACTACGGCGTCTTCGACGAGGATCGCTACTTCGCGCCCGGCAGCGATCTGCTGCTCCTCGAGCACGGCCGCACGCTCGTCGGCCCGACGATCTGCGAGGACGTCTGGCAGCCGGGACCGCCGGCGACCGACCTCGCGCTCGCCGGGGCCGAGCTAATCGCGAACATCTCGGCGTCGCCGTTCCACGTCGGAAAGGACCGCGAGCGCGAGGAGATGCTCGTCACGCGCGCGCGCGACAACGCGTGCTTTCTCGTCTTCTGCAACGCGGTCGGCGGCCAGGACGAGCTCGTCTTCGACGGACACTCGCTCGTGCTCGACGACGAGGGCAGGGTGCTCGCGCGCGCGCCGGGCTTCGAGGAGTGCCTGCTCGTCGTCGACGTCGATCCCGAGGAGGTGCTCGCGCGCCGGCTCAGCGACGTGCGGAGGCGGTCGCTGGCCCGCGAGCGCGGGACGCCGCAGACGGAGACCGTGCACGTCGGCGCACCGCAGCCGTCGCGGAACGGACGACGGGTCGAGGCCGTGGTGGCGGAGCCGCTCGACGACCTCGAGCAGATGCGGCTCGCGCTCGAGCTCGGCCTGCGCGATTACGTGGAGAAGAACGGCTTCCGCGAGGTCGTCGTCGGCGTGTCCGGCGGGATCGACTCGGCGCTCGTCGCCGCGCTCGCGGCGGAGGCGCTCGGGCCGGAGCGCGTGCACTGCGTGTCGATGCCGTCACAGTTCTCGTCGGAAGGGACGCGCAAGGATGCGCGCCTGCTGGCGGAGAGCCTCGGCTGTCCCTTCGAGGAGCTGCCGATCGAGCCGGTCGTGGACGCGTTTCGCGCGACGCTCGCGCCGGTGTTCGGCGAGCGCGAGCCGGATCTGACCGAGGAGAACGTGCAGGCGCGGACGCGCGGCGTGCTGCTGATGGCGCTCTCGAACAAGTTCGGCTGGCTCCTCGTCGCGACCGGGAACAAGTCGGAGCTCTCGGTCGGCTACGCCACGCTCTACGGGGACATGGCTGGCGGCTTCGCGCTCCTGAAGGACGTGTTCAAGACGGACGTGTTCCGGCTCGCGCGGCACCTGAACGAGCGGGCGGGGCACGAGGTCATCCCGCAGTCGATCCTCGACCGCGCGCCGAGCGCCGAGCTGCGCGCCGACCAGCTCGACGAAGACTCGCTTCCGCCCTATCCCGCGCTCGACCGCGTGCTCGAGGCCTACGTCGAGCAGGACCGCTCGCGCGAGGAGCTGGCCGGCGACGGCTTCGATCGCGACGTCGTCGACCGCGCGATCGCGATGATCGACCGCGCCGAGTACAAGCGCCGCCAGGCCCCGCCCGGCGTGAAGCTGCGGCCGAAGGCGTTCGGCCGCGACCGGCGCACGCCGATCACCAACCGCTGGCGCGACTGAACATGTCTCTTTCGGCCATCTTGCGCAACTCGATGCAGTTGCGCAGGACGAAGCGGTGCCTGAAGAGCAAGCCCTCCAGCGGCGCAAGAGGACGAGGAAGACTAGAAGCCCGGAGGAGCGGGCAGCCGCTGAGTCGAGGAGTCAGGCCAGTAGTCTCCGAAGGTCGCTGAACCAGCGCAGCCGCTCGTCCCAGCCAACGGCCGCGTTCGCCGGCGAGGTGGACGGAAGGACGAAGAGCAGCGTGTCGTCGAGCCGGCGCTCCTGGAGGCCGAGCGACGGCCGCTCGCCGAACGCGCCGCGGTAGGCCTCCTTCCCCACGAAGGCGATCGCCTCCGGGCGCAGCTCGCGGGCCAGCGCCTCCAGCCGCTCCGCCGCTCCCGCGAAGTCGGCGCGGCGGAGGTCGCCCGAGCCGGGCGTCGTCCGGAATGCGGCGTTTGTCAGCCCGATGCCGTAGCGAGGCGCGTCGAGCTGCTCCTCCGGCGCGAGCAGGCGCGGCGTGAACCCGGCCGCGTGGAGGAGGCGCCAGAAGTCGTTGCGGGGATTCGCGAAGTGCGCCGCCGCGGCGGCCGACACGCGGCCCGGGTTGATGCCGCAGAAGATCACCCGCAGCCCCGGCGCCAGGACGTCCGGGACGGCGCTCGTCGAGCTCAGGCGGCTTCTGGCTCGCGCAGGTCGAGCCGGAGCTCGAAGAGACGCCTGAGCTCCTCGCCCGACATGTGTGCGTAGGAGCGGCGCGGCGTCACGCGCATGACCTTGACCTCAACTGACCCGGACCCGTAGCAGCGGGCGTAGCACTCGGCCTCGTTCAAGGGTCGCAGGCGTCGCACTCTCACGGCGGACCCTAGGTTCGCCGCCGGACAGCGGCGCTCCTCCATGTACTCGCGGTGGATACGCTGCCCGCGTGAGCACCGTCGCGTTCGACGTCGAGGCGGTGCGGGCGCGCTTCTCGGCGCTCCGCGCGCCGCTCGCCTTCTTCGACGGCCCCGGCGGGACGCAGGTGCCCGACGAGGTGATCGAGGCGATCGCGTCCTACCTCCGGGAGGAGAACGCGAACGTCGGCGGCGAGTACGCGACGAGCCGCGCGACCGACGCGCTCGTCGCCCGCTCCCGCCTCACCGGCGCCGGCTGGCTCGGCTGCTCCCCCGAGGAGGTGGTCTTCGGCGCCAACATGACGACGCTCAACTTCGCGCTCAGCCGTGCGGCCGCCCGCGAGTGGCGCGCCGGCGACGAGGTCGTCGTGACGCGGCTCGACCACGACGCGAACGTCTCGCCGTGGCTCGAGCTCGCGCGCGACCGCAACCTCGTCGTCCGCTTCGCCGACATCCGCGACGACTGCACGCTCGACCTCGCCGACCTCGAGCGGCAGCTCGGCGAGCACACCCGCGTCGTCGCGTTCCCGTGGGCGTCGAACGCGGTCGGGACGCTGACGGACGTGGCGCGCGTCGCCGAGCTCGCCCACGCGGCGGGCGCACTCGCGTGGGTCGACGCCGTCCACTACGCGCCGCACGGCCCGATCGACGTCGCCGAGGCCGGGGTCGACGTGCTGATCTGCTCGCCCTATAAATTCTGCGGCCCGCACCTCGGGCTCGCGTTCGGCCGGGCGGAGCTGCTCGAGCGCTGGCGGCCGTACAAGGTGCGTCCCGCGGCGAACGAGCCGCTCGGCCACCGCTACGAGACGGGCACGCTGCCGCACGAGCTCCTCGCCGGCTTCGTCGCCGCGGTCGAGTACTTCGAGTCGATCGGCTGGGACGCCATCCGCAGCTGGGAGCGCGAGCTCGGCGAGCGCTTTCTCGCCGGCCTGCCGGAGAGCTGTCGGCTCTACGGCCTCGAGACGATGGACGACCGCGTGCCGACCTTCGCGTTCACCGTCGCCGGACGGACGCCGCAGGAGGTTGCGATCCACCTCGGCGAGCGCGACGTCGCGGTCTGGCACGGCAACTACTACGCGCTCGAGGTGATGAAGCGGCTCGGGCTCGAGGACGGCGGCGCTGTGCGGGCCGGGATCGTCCACTACAACACCGCCGAGGAGGTCGACCGGCTGCTCGCGGCCCTCGGCGAGCTTTGAGGCTCCTCGTCCTCGGCGGCACCGGCTTCCTCGGCCGGCACGTAGTCGAGGCGGCGGTCGCGGCCGGGCACGACGTCACGCTCTTCAACCGGGGCCGGACGAACCCGGAGCTCTTCCCGGAGGTGGAGCGCATCGTCGGCGACCGCGACGGCGACCTCGCCGCCCTGCGGGAGCGGCGCTGGGACGCGGCGATCGACGTCCCGGCGCGCGTGCCCCGGCACGTCCGGCGCTCGACCGAAGCACTCGCCGGCGTAGGCCACTACACGTTCGTCTCCTCGGTCTCGGTCTACCGCGACTTCAGCCGGCCGGGGATCGACGAGTCGGCGCCGCTCCGCGAGTACGAGGCGTCGATGGGCGACGAGGTCATGGAGACGTACGGGCCGCGCAAGGCCGAGTGCGAGCGGATCGTCGCGGAGGCGTTTCCGGGGCGCTCGCTGATCGTGCGGCCGGGGCTCATCGTGGGGCCGTGGGATCCGACCGACCGGTTCACCTACTGGCCTGCGCGGCTGGCGCGCGGCGGCGAGATCCTCGCGCCCGGGCCGCCGGAGCGCGTGGTGCAGTTCGTGGATGCGCGCGACCTCGCGCCCTGGATCGTGCGACTCGTCGAAGAGGGCCGGGCCGGCGTCTTCAACGCGACGAACGAGGGCGTGTCGATGGGCGAGCTGCTCGCCAGCGCGCGCGTGACGTGGGTGACGGACGCGTTCCTGCTCGAGCAGGCCGTCGGCCAATGGATGGAGCTGCCGCTCTGGCTCGCGGATCCGGAGTGGATCGGGATGCACCACGTCGACGTGTCACGGGCGGTGGCGGCGGGCCTGTCGTTCCGGCCGCTTGCCGAGACCGTGCGGGACACGGCCGCCTGGGCCGCGACGCAGGAGGACGGGCACGAGCCGGAGGCCGGTCTCGCACCCGAGCGCGAGCGGGAGCTGCTCGACGCGTGGCGGACGCGCTCCTGAGCCGGAAGCTCGGCGCGAAGCCGGGCGCAGCGGTCACGGTCTTCTTCACGACCTCGCGCGCGGAGCTCGAGGCCCGCTTCGGCGCGCTGAAGGAGACGCTGGCACCTGCCGACGGCCTGTGGATCGCGTGGCCGAAGAAGGCTTCGCGGATCGAGACCGACCTCGACTTCGACGCGGTGCAGCGCGTCGGCCTCGACGCGGGCCTCGTCGACAACAAGAGCTGCGCGATCGACGAGGACTGGCAGGCGGTGCGGTTCGTCTATCGCCTGGCCGACCGTGAGCCATAGGTTCTGCCGCGGCGCTGCGATCGTCCTGGCAGCGCTGCTCGTGCCGGGAACGGCGCAGGCAGCGCTCTTCGCGGTCTTCTCGCAGCGAACCGCGCGACCCGGCGACCGCGTCGAGCTGCGCATGGTCGGGAGCGGGTTCGCCCCCGCGCCCGCCAGACACGCCGCGATCCGCGTGTTCCTGGTCGAGAACGGGGTCGCCGACTCGGTCCGGTCGTCGCGCGATCCTCGGCTCCGGTTCGTCGGCGTCTTCGACGTCGACAGGACGCGGCCGATCGTCTTTCGCGTCCCCGCGGACCTCGCCGCCGGCACGTACACCGTCGCCTACGACTGCCCGCCGTGCGCCGCCTACTCGTTCGGGAGGACGTTCTTCTCGAGCACGGTGAGCGCGAGGAACACGACGGCGTACTACCGCCCGCGGATCACGCTCGTCGTCGAGGCGCGACGCGGCACGGCGTGGAAGACGCCGGTGATCGTCGGCGGGCTGGCCGCGGTCGCCGTCGCCGCCGGTCTCGGCCTCACTCGTAGGCGGCGCGGGCCCGCTCCCACCGCGGATCGTCGCGGCGGATCGGGTCCGGATTGACGCCGCGCGCCTCCGCCAAGTCGATCGTCAGGAGCTGGAAGCGCACGACGTCCACGACCGGGTGGCGCGTCGGCACGAGCTTCACCTCGCAGCCGAGCTCCTCGAGCGCCCGCACGGCACCGCGCGCACGCTCCGCCGCACGGCCCTCGCCCTCGAGCACGAAGCACCGCACCGACTCGTCGATCGCGGCGAGATGGCCGTGTAGCAACTCCTCGGTGTGGTACGCCTCCGCGGCGACCTGCGCGCCCTCGCGCAGCTTCAGCGCCGCCTCCTGCGCCGTCGGCCAGTCGCGCCCCGCGCCGACGAGGAGCCACCGCTCGTGCTCGGACACCGGCTCGCGCTCGCCTCGCAGTGCATCCGCGACCGCGTCCGCGAGCCCGGACACGTCCTCACCGCGCAGGGCCGCGAGCGCCGTGACCGCACAGGTGTAGCTCACCGTGTGGCACCAGCTCTGCTCGATCGCCGGCGTCGCGACGACCACCTCGTCGCACCCCTCCGCGAGCGGGCTCTCGGGCGCCCCGGTCACCAGCACCTTCCGCCCCGCGAAGGCCCGTGCCGCCTCGAGCGACAGGGGCGTCGTCCCCTCGTGGCTCACGACGACGAGCGTGTCGACGGCCGGCGAGGCGAGCACCGCCTCGAGCGCCTCGACCGCGAAACCGCCTGTCTGCGCCGCGTGGAAGGAGGTCCCGCAGCCCGTGTGGGCGACCGATCCCGCCGGCAGCCGCCGGTCGACAGGCACCCCGCGCAGCCACTCCGGCTGCGCCGCGACCGCGGCCCGCATCTGCTCTCCACCCGCCACGGGGACGTCTATACCATGGCCGGCGTGTTCGTCCACACGGAAACCGTCCGCTTCCGCGACCTCGACTCGATGGGACACGTCAACAACGCCGTGTTCCTCACCTACCTCGAGGAGGCCCGGATCGCGTTCCTCTTCGGCCGCGGGGCGACGACCGACTCGCTGATCGTCGCGCGTGTCGAGATCGACTACCGCTCGCCGGTCCGGCTCGGCGAGACCGTCGAGATCGGCGTCCGCTGCACGCGGCTCGGGACGAAGAGCTTCGACCTCGAGTACGAGCTCCGCGTCGACGACCGGGTCGTGGCCGAGGCGCGCAGCGTCCAGGTCTTCTACGACTACGACCGGCGCGAGGCGGCCGAGCTCCCGGCAGACTGGCGGCAGGCGCTCACGGCGTGACGGCCTTCGAGCGACACACGCTCCGAAACGGCGTTCGCGTGCTGACGGCGCCGATGCCGCAGGCGCAGTCGGTGACCTGCGCGCTCATGTTCGCGGCCGGCTCGCGGTACGAGACCCGCGAGACGAACGGGATCGCCCACTTCGCCGAGCACATGTTCTTCAAGGGCACCGAGCGGCGCCCCTCGGCGCGGCAGATCGCCGGCGAGATCGACTCGATCGGCGGCGAGTTCAACGCCTTCACCGGCAAGGAGCTGACCGCGTACTACGTGAAGTGCGCCGCCGAGCACCGCGACGTCGCGCTCGACGTCCTCGTCGACATGCTCCGCCACTCGCGCTTCCAGCCCGAGGAGATCGAGCGCGAGAAGGGCGTCATCGTCGAGGAGATGAACATGTACTTCGACACGCCGCGCGACTACATCGGCGGCGTCTACGACGAGCTCCTCTACGGCGACCAGCCGCTCGGCTGGGACATCATCGGCCGCAAGGAGACGGTGCGCGCGGCCGGGCGCGAGACCTTCCTCGACTACCTCGGCCGCTGGTACAAGCCCGATCGGCTCACCGTCGGCATCGGCGGCAAGGTGGGGGACGGGCTCTTGGAGCGGCTCGACTCGCTGCTCGGCGACCTCGACGGCTCCGCCCCGGGCGGCCCGGTACCGGTCGAGCTGCGCGAGAACGGCGCCGTCAAGCTGCACACGAAGGCCTCCGACCAGGCGCACGTCTGCCTCGGCGTCCGCAGCTACCCGCTCGAGCACCCGGACCGCTACGTGCTCCAGGTGCTCGCCACCGTGCTCGGCGGCGGCATGTCGTCGCGCCTCTTCAGCGAGGTGCGCGAGCGGCGCGGCCTCGCCTACTACGTGTTCGGGACGAACCACAGCTACGTCGAGGCCGGGTCGCTCTACTCGCAGGCCGGCGTCGACATCAACCGGATCGACGAGGCGGTGACGACGATCGTGGAGCAGTTCCGCCGCATCGGCTCCGAGCCGGTGCCGGAGGACGAGCTCCAGAAGGCGAAGAGCTTCGCGAAGGGCCGCTTCGTGCTCCAGCTCGAGAGCCCGCAGGGGCTGATCATGTACGGCCTGCGGCGCGAGACGCTCGAGGGCCGGACGACCGAGCCCGAAGAGGTTCTCGCCGCCCTCGGCGCCGTGACCGCCGAGGACGTGCAGCGAGTCGCGCAGGACGTCGTCGCCGCCCGCGACCTGAAGCTCGCGCTCATCGGCCCCTTCGACGACGCCGAGCGCTTCGAGCAGCTGCTGGCCTGAGCACGCGCTCGCTCGACGACGTCCGCTCGCTCCTCGAGGCTCCTTCGCCCGCCGTGCTGGCGACGACGCGCACGGACGGCAGCCCGTACGTCTCGCCGGTCTGGTTTCGCTGGACGGGCGAGGCCTTCGAGGTGGTGATCGCCCTCGGCGACGTGAAGCTGCGCCATCTCGAGCGCGACCCGCGCTGCGCGCTGCTCGTCTTCGAGGCAGTCCCGCCGTTCCGCGGCGTCGAGGCGCGCGGCGAGGCGACCCTGACGGAGGGTGACGTGACGGAGGCCAGACGCTCGATCGCTGGCCGCTACCTCGGGTCCGACGGCGGCGAGCGCTTCGCGGCAGCGCGGCGCTCAAAGCCGGGCGTGCTCCTCCGCCTCGTCCCGGTCGAGCCGCGCGTCTGGGATCTCGAGGGCATCCTTCCGCGCTAACAGCGCTTGCCCAGGCCAAACCAAACCGTCTTCGCGCGTCTCCCGACTCGAAAGGCCAACGGCACGCAGGCCGAGCCAGACCGCAGGTAGAACCCGCCGGCGTAGCCGTTCCACACCTTCGGCGGAAGGAAGGCGGAGCACGACGCAATCTGGAGTCCGCTCCCAATCTGGCTGTCGCCCCATGTGATCGCCACCCGCCTGCGCCAAGCCTTCGGAACGGTGACGACGACCGCCGAGCTACCTCCGCGCACGTTGAGGCCCGCCTTCCTCCAGAACGGCCACGCTTTGTTGCGAGAGGGAACGACCTGTGGCAGATGCGCGGGCGGAACCGAGACGGTGCCCAGGACGACGCGATACCCGGCCGCGTGGCCAGAACGGACCTGAAGCACGATCCCGCTGCAGCTCACCGTCGGTGGAGCGGTCGTCTTCGCCGACCGCGCGGCCAGAGAGGCCGTCGTCACGACGCCCGTCAGCGCGAACGCCACGGTGACGTGCTTGAGCGCCACTGTTTCCCAGACGAAGGATCGACCCTCCCGCGGGGGAGGGTCAACCCTTTACTCCTCGCTCGACTTCTCGGTCGCCGCGCGCTCCTTGATCTCCTCGACGACGGTCGGGTCGGCGAGCGTCGTCGTGTCGCCGAGCTCGCGCTGCTCCGCCACGTCGCGGAGCAGGCGGCGCATGATCTTGCCGCTCCGCGTCTTCGGCAGCTCGGGCGTGAAGACGATGTTCGCCGGCTTCGCGATCGGGCCGATCTTCTTGCCGACGTGATTGCGGAGCTCTTCGAGCATCTCGATCGAGCCCTCGTCGCCGCCCTTCAGGCTCACGTAGGCGACGATCGCCTGGCCCGTCCGCTCGTCCTTGCGCCCGCAGACCGCGGCCTCGGCCACCTTCTGGTGGTCGACGAGCGCGCTCTCGACCTCGATCGTCGAGATCCGGTGCCCCGAGACGTTCATCACGTCGTCCACGCGGCCGAGCAGCCAGAAGTCGCCGTCCTCGTCGATCCGGGCGCCGTCGCCCGCGAAGTAGGCGTCGTCGTACTTCGACCAGTACGTCTCGCGGTACCGCTCGTCGTCGTGGTAGATCCCGCGCAGCATCGCCGGCCACGGACGCTTGAGCACGAGGTAGCCGCCCCCGCCGGGGCCGACCTCGTTCCCCTGCTCGTCGTAGACGCCGACCTCGACGCCCGGGAACGGCTTCGTCGCCGAGCCCGGCTTCAGCGTCGTCACGCCGGGGAGCGGCGTGATCAGGATCATCCCGGTCTCGGTCTGCCACCACGTGTCGACGACCGGCGTCCGGTCGCTGCCGATGTGCTCGCGGTACCAGACCCACGCCTCGGGATTGATCGGCTCGCCGACCGTGCCGAGGAGCCGCAGAGACGAGAGGTCGTGCTTCTGCGCGTACTCCGGCCCCCACTTCATGTGCGTCCGGATCGCGGTCGGCGCGGTGTAGAGGATGTCGACCTTGTAGCGCTCGACGATCGCCCACCAGCGGTCCTTGTCCGGGTAGTTCGGGACGCCCTCGTAGATGACGCCCGTCGTCCCGTTGCACAGCGGGCCGTAGACGATGTAGCTGTGCCCGGTGACCCAGCCGATGTCGGCCGCGCACCAGTACACCGAGTCCGGCTTCACGTCGAAGATGTAGTGGTGCGTCGTCGCGACGCCGGTCAGGTAGCCGGCGGTCGTGTGGACGATGCCCTTCGGCTTCGCGGTCGTGCCGCTCGTGTAGAGCAGGTAGAGCAGATCCTCCGCGTCCATCGGCTCGCACGGGCACGACTCCGCATCGTCGCTCTCGCCCTCGATCGCGTCGTGCCACCAGACGTCGCGGCCCTCCTCGAAGCCGACGTCGCCGCCTGTCCGCCGCAGGACGATGCACCGCTCCACGCCGGGTGAGTCGGCGAGCGCCTCGTCGGCGTTCTTCTTCAACGGAACCGTGGCGCCGTTCCGCCAGCCCTCGTCCTGCGTGATGAGGATCTCGCACTCCATGTCGTTCAGGCGACCGGAGAGCGAGTCCGCGGAGAAGCCTCCGAAGACGACGGTGTGCGGAGCCCCGAGCCGGGCGCACGCGAGCATCGCCACCGGCAGCTCCGGCACCATGCCCATGTAGATCCCGACCGGCGTCCCCTTCTCGACGCCGAGCTTCTTCAGGGCGTTCGCGAACCGCACGACGTCGCGCTGGAGGTCGGCGAACGTGATCGTGCGCCGCTCCTCCTCGGGCTCGCCCTCCCAGTGGTAGGCGACCTTGTCGCCGTTCCCGGCCTCGACGTGCCGGTCGACGCAGTTGAAGCAGACGTTGAGCTTGCCGCCGAGGTACCACTTCGCGTAGGGCTGCTCCCACTCGTAGAGCTTCGTGAACGGCTCGAACCAGCTGATCCGCTCCCGGCCCTCCGTCTCCCAGAAGTCCTCCCAGTCCCGCTCGTAGATGTCGGGCTGGGCGTTCGCCTGGGAAGTGAAGTCCTCTGGGGGCTCGTACCGACGCTCCTCGAGGAGCATCGTCTCGATTGCCTGCCCTCCGGACTGCGTCGTCGCCATCGCTCTGCCTCCTTAACCCTCGGCTCGTCGCGGCATCGGGCTCGGCCGTCTTGCCGCTGTCGGCAGCTCGCCCCAGAACGGCCTTCCGACCCAGAGCACCGGCCGCGGCGACATGCCGTTCACTACGCCCGCCGCGGAGGTATACCAGGCCACCGCAGCGGTGACGATGCCTGCCCAGCCGCCTGCGTGCAGCCACCAGTTGTTCGCAGGCGCGCGTCCGGACGCTTCGAGGAAGAAGCCGATCACGAGCAGGACCTCGGTGATCTGAAGCGTCAGGAAGACGCCGAAGACGGCTGCGTTCACGCGCGTCGACCAGAGGAGCATGTAGAAGTTGAAGATCGCGAACGCGAGTAGGAACCAGGCGAGCGCGTTCGGCAGGTCGCCCTTGTTCGCGCCGATCGCCGCGCCGAAGTTCTTCGACAGGACGGCGAACGTCACGAAGCTGCCGAGCGCGAGCCAGAATCCGCCGTAGGTCGAGAACGCGGTCGCTCCGAACACGTTGCGGTTGCGGAACTCCCACATCCCGGCGAGGAGCTGGATCAGCCCGCCGTAGAAGAGCGCGGCGCCGACCCAGATCAGGTCGGGGATGAAGGTGGCGTTGTGCCCGCTCAGGATGAACGTGGTCAGCGCGAACGCCGCCAGCCCGAGCGGCGCCGGGTCGGCAGCCGGTAAGGGCTCGACGGGAGCTGCGCGGACCTCTTCGGCAACGACAGCCATGCGTGCCTCCTCGTATCAAGCCCGACCTCGGGCAGGAGCACGCGCCGGGGCCGAGCGAGGGCCCAATAAGTTGTTCGATCTCCGATGTACCTGCTTGAAAGCTGCTTAAACCTCCCCTTGGGCACGCGTAGCCGCGCACGGCGCGACAGGGGCGGAGCGCCCAGCTCCGCCCCCGTCGCCCACTCCACTCAGTACTTCGCGTTGTCCTCGTTCGCGTCGCCGCGCCCGAGCTCCCGGTTCGACGTGTCGTCCGTGAAGATCGTCGGGTACATCACGTTCGTGCTGTCGTTGACGTGACCGAAGCCGGCCGAGTGGCCCATCTCGTGCGCCATCGTCGACTGGACGTCCGTCTTGCCCGACACCGCCCCGTTCACCCAGGTCGTGCGCCCCGTGTTGTCGAAGCGGGTGTCGCTTTCCACGATCGAGCTACCGCTCGTCCACCACTCGGTGCACGCGATCGTGTTGGGCGACGAGCAGCCGGAGAGGTTGAGAGCCGCGACGCTGCCCCAGCCGACGGTGTTGATGCCGTTGTGGCCGAAGCCCTGCGTCGTCGTGCCCTGGTAGGAGGTGTTGAACGACGATGAGTCGCCGATCCCGCACCAGTCGACCACCTGCGTCCACTCGGTGTGTGCCGCGCGCATGCCCGCGAGGGTGTTGTCCAGGTTGAGGTAGCCCGGCGTCGAGCTCGAGCCCCAGTACCAGTTCATCGTGCTGTTCCACTTGACCGACAGCGCGTTGCGGACGTCGTTGCCGCAGCTCGCCGCGAGGTGGCGGCGCGGCCGCCGCGTCGCGAGCGCGCGCGACGAGGAGGCGCCGTAGGTGGCGGAGACGGCGGTCGCGTCGCCGTTCCCGAGGTCGTACCAGGTCGTCAGCGGCCGGCCGGCCGAGTCGGTCGACTGCGTCGCGAAGACCGACCCGTCGCTCCGGCGCAACGTGACGTCCTGGCCTCCGAACTGGTTCGGCTGCGCGGCCCTCGTGCCGCCAGCGGGTGTGACGAACGGTGGCGGCTGTCCGGGGAACGTCGGCGGCGGCCCTGCGCCACGAGCGGCCGCGGACGCGGCGACGACGGCAGCGGCGAGCGCGAGGGCTGCGGCGATCGTACGGCGGTTCATAGACCCTCCTTTGGGAGGTAGACACCGGATCCGCCGCAGTCGCCTTCTTCTATCGCATCCGACGCCAATAGTCGAGAGCGGAGGCACCGCTTGCGGTGCCGTCGTCAGGCCGTGCGAGGTTTGCCCGCGCGGCCGTCTGCACTGACCGGTCGACACGCTGTCTCGCCTGGACGGCACCGAGCCCATCGCCGCAGCGGCCGAAACCCGCGGACTAGACTCGGTCCCGTGGAAGAGGCGCACGCGCGCGCAGAGGAACTCATGCAGGCGTGGGAGCAGGAGCTCCGGCGCGAGCTTCCCGCAGGCGCCGAGATCTTCGATGCGCACGTCCACCTCGGTACCGACATCGACGGCTTCCGCGGTGACTACGACGAGCTCGAGCGCGTCCAGGCTCGCTTCGGGATCTCGCGGGCGTTCGTCTTCTGCCTCGACGAGCCCGACCGGCACCCGGCCTTTCGCGCCGCGAACAACCGGACGCTCGCCTACGCCGAGCGGTCAGGCGGCCGGCTCATCCCGTTCGTCCGGCTCGACCTCTCGGAAGGCCCCGTCGAGGAGGCGACGCGCTGCATCGACCTCGGCGCGCGCGGGATCAAGCTCCACCCGCGCGCGCAGCGGTTCTTCCTGAACGACGAGCGGCTCGCGCCCGTGTTCGAGCTCGCCGCCGACCGGCGCGTGCCGATCCTCATCCACGGCGGCCGCGGGCTGCCGCCGATCGCCGACCACCTCGCGCGCCTCGTCGAGCGCTTCCCCGAGGCGCAGCTCATCATCGCCCACGGCGGCATCGCCGACCTCGCCGCGCTCGCCGAGCGCTTCGCCGGCAAGGCGGGCGTCTTCTTCGACACGTCGGTCTGGAGCCCCGTCGACCTGCTCGACTTCTACCACCAGATCTCACCCGAGCAGGTGCTCTACGCCTCGGACTACCCGTACGGCCAGCAGCCGAGCTCGCTCCTGATCGCGTTGCGGACGGCGATGGTGGCGGGGCTCGACGAGGAGCAGCTCCGCAACATGCTGGCCGGGAGCGCGAACCGGATCGCGAACGGCGAGCCGCCGCTCGAGCCGTCCCCGCCGAAGGGCGGCGAGACCTTCGAGCAGCCGATGGCGCTCGCCCGCGTCCACCAGTACCTGTCGATGGCGACCCCGCTCCTCTGGACGCGGCAGCCCGACACCGTCGGCGTCGTCGGCCTCGCGATCAACGCGTGCGACGAGCGGAACGGCCGCGTCGCCGAGCTCGAGCACATCAAGGAGCTCCTGATCACGGCACGCGACCTCTGGCGGACGCTCCCCGAGATCGAGGACGAGCGCGAGCGCGTGACGACCTCGCGCGCGACGTTTCGGCTCATCCACCTGGCGGACATCCTGGCGGTGACCAGTGGTGCTTGAGCTCAGGATCAACGGCGGCGTCCACGCCGTGGACGTGCCGGTCGACCGGCCGCTCGCGTATGTCCTGCGCGAGGAGCTCGGCCTGACCGGCACGAAGATCGCGTGCGGCGAGGGCCACTGCGGCGCCTGCACGGTACTCCTCGACGGCATTCCGACGCTCTCCTGCATCACGCTTGCGCACACGGTCGGCGAGCGCGAGGTGACGACGATCGAGGGCCTGCGCGAGCACCCGCTCGTCGGGGCCTTCGTCCGCGCCGACGCGCTCCAGTGCGGCTTCTGCACGCCGGGCCAGATCGTCTCCGCCTCGGCGCTCGTCGCGGCGAACCCGAGCCCGACGCAGGACGAGATCCGGCACGCGATGGCCGGCAACCTGTGCCGCTGCGGCACCTATCCGAAGATCGAGGAGGCAATTCTCAGTTGGCGCGACTGATCCGCACCGAGAAGGAGGTCGAGGGCCGGTTCACCGAGCAGTGGATCGTGGTCGACGAGGACGCGCTCGACCAGTGGCCGGCCGGGCCGCGCACGGTCGTGGGGCAGCCGGCCCCGCGTGTCGACGGCGTCGAGCGCGCGACCGGCGCCGCGATCTACACCGCCGACGTCCAGCTCCCGGGGATGCTGCACGCCGCCGTCCTGCGCAGCCCGCACGCGCGGGCGCGCGTGAGGCGGCTCGACATCGAGGCTGCGGGCGCCGCGCCGGGAGTCCGAGCCGTGCTCGGCCCCGACGACCTCGACGTCCTCACCGACGAGCCCTCCTACCAGGGGCACGCGGTGGCCGCCGTCGCCGCGGATTCCTTCGCGGCTGCGCGTGCGGCACTCGAGCTCGCTGCGCCGGAGTGGGAGGTGCTGGAGCCGCTCCTCGACCCGGAGGAGGCCGTCCGTCAGGGCTCGCTCCTCAGCGAGCCGCGGCACCACGACCGCGGCGACTTCGACCGAGGCCTCGCCGAGGCGGACGTCGTGGTGGAGGCCGAGTACCGGACGCAGACGCTCCTCCACAACCCGCTCGAGACGCACCAGTCGGTATGCCACTGGGAGGCCGACACGCTCGTCGTCTACACCTCGACGCAGAACATCTGGGGGCTGCGGGACGAGATCGCCGACGCCTTCGACCTGCCGCACGACAGCGTCCGCGTGATCTGCCGCTTCATGGGCGGCGGCTTCGGCGCGAAGAACGACGCCGGCGACTACACCTTCGTCGCCGCCGAGCTCGCGCGCCGGACCGGTCTGCCAGTGCGCTGCGCGCTAACCCGGCGCGAGGAGAACGTCGTGAGCGGAAACCGGAACGCGACCATCCAGCGGCTCACCATCGGTGCGCGCTCGGACGGCACGCTGACCGCGCTCGGCGGCGAGTTCTTCGCGGCCCTCGGCTGGGACGGCTGGCTCGGTCCCACGGCGGGCCCGATGCAGATGCTCTACGCCTGTGAGAACGTGCGGACGGTCGAGTACGGCGCGAAGCTGAACCTCCCGCCGATGGCAGCGTTCCGCGCCCCCGGCTTCGTCGAGGGCACCTTCGGGCTCGAGTGCCTGCTCGACGAGCTCGCCGCGCGGCTCGAACTCGACCCGATGGAGCTGCGGCGGCGGAACCACGCCGACGCCGACGGCACCGACGGCCGGCCCTACAGCTCGAAGAACCTGATGGAGTGCTACCGCCGTGCGGAGGCGCACTGGGAGCGGCGCCACGCCGTGCGCGCCCGCTCCGACGGCCCGTGGAAGCGCGGCGTCGGGATGGCGAGCCAGATCTGGTACGGCGGCGGCGGGCCGCCGTCGTACGCGTGGATCCGCGTCGGCTCGGACGGTCGCGCGGTCGTCGTGACCGCGATGCAGGACATCGGCACCGGCACGCGGACGGCGATGGCGCAGATCGCGGCCGAGGAGCTCGGCCTGCCGCTCGAGCACGTGCGCGTCGAGATCGGCGACTCCGCCCGCGGCCCGTACTCGGTCATCTCCGGCGGCTCGTCGACGACGCCGTCGATGGGGCCGGCGGTGCGCGCGGCCGCGTACGACGTCAAGCGCCAGATCTTGGAGATCGCGGCGCAGCGCTTCCACCTCGAGGAGCGCGTGCTCGACCTGAAGGACGGCAACGTCGTGTCCTCGGACGGCGGCTCCTGGCCGCTCACCGAGGTGACCGGGCTGCTCGAGGACGCGCAGATCCTCGGCAAGGGCTCGCGCGGCCCGAACCCGACCGGGATGCGCGTGATGACCTTCGGCGCGCAGGTCGCCGAGGTCGCGGTCGACGTCGAGACGGGCGAGGTGCGCGTCGAGCGCGTGGCCGCGATCCACGACGTCGGCCGGATCATCAACCCGCTCGGGGCGCAGAGCCAGGTCGAGGGCGGGATCGTCCAGGCGATCGGGCACGCGCTCTCGGAGGAGCGGCTCGACGACCCGGCGACCGGGCTCGTCCTCACGCAGACGCTCGACGCCTACAGGGTGCCGACGATCGCCGACGTCCCGGAGATCGTCACCGAGCTCGTCGACCTCCCGGACGAGCACCTCACGAATCTCGGCTCGAAGGGGCTCGGCGAGCCGCCGATCATCCCGACGGCGGCCGCGATCGCGAACGCGATCCGCGACGCGACCGGCGCCGACGTGCGGTCGCTCCCGATCACGCGCGAGGAGTTGCTGCGCGCGCTCGAGGCGGCGCGCGAGCAGGAGCGGCGTGGAGCTGCTGCGCCCGCCTGACGCCGCGCAGGCGGTCGCGGCGCTCGGCAATGGCTCGGTCGGGCTCGCCGGCGGCACCGACCTCGTCCCGCTGCTCCGCGACGGGATCGTGGGGGCCGAGACGCTCGTCCACCTCGCGGACGCCGTGCCGCGCGGAATCGACGGCACCCGGATCGGCGCCGGCACGACGCTCGCGGAGCTCGAGGTCGACCCGCAGATTCCGGCCGCGCTGCGGGAGGCATGCGCGCAGGCCGCCTCGCCGCAGCTCCGCTCGATGGGGACGATCGGCGGGAACCTGCGCCAGGCGACGCGCTGCTGGTACTGGCGGCTCGAGCTCCCGTGCTGGCTGCACGGCGGCGAGGTCTGCCTCGCGAAAGCCGGCCAGCACCGCGAGCACGCGATCTTCGGCAACGAGCGCTGCGCCTCCGCGCACCCGTCCGATCCGGCGGCCGCGCTGCTCGCGCTCGGCGCGCTCGTTCGGACCGACCGCCGCGAGCTTCCGCTCGCGGAGCTCTACCGGCTCCCGACCGACGAGAACCGCGACGTCGTCGCCTTGGAGGCCGACGAGCTCGTGCTCGAGCTCGACGTCCCGGCGCCGGACGCGAGCGTCTACCTGAAGGCCATGGATCGCAAGAAGTGGTCGTTCCCGCTCGTCGGCGTTGCGGCAGCCCGCTTCGGCGAGCGGGTCTCCTTCGGCCTGGCCGGGGTCGCGCCGATCCCGTGGGCGCTCGACTCTGCCGACGACCTCGACCGCGCGACGCCGCTCCCGGGCACCGCGTACAAGGTGCAGATCGCCCGCGTGCTGGTCGCACGCGCGTTTTCGGCTCTGTAGCAGCGGGGTACGGATGCGGCTGCTGTGCGACTTTCCGTGCTCTTCCTCGCCCTCGCCGTGAGCTGCACGGCCGCTACGTCGTCGGGAACGGTCGTCGGGCGGGCGAGCCCGGCTCGCGCGAAGCCTGCTGCGGCTGCCGCGCGCGCGACCGATCCGGCCTGCCCGCTTCCGAGCCGTTACCGCGGCGCGTTCGAGACGGCGGCGCGGGACACCGCGCTTCCGCTGCCGCTGCTCCTTGCGGTCGCGCGCGTCGAGTCGCGCGTCGACCAGGCGGCGCGTTCGAGCCGCGGCGCGCAGGGCCTCCTCCAGGTGCTCCCTTCGACGGCGCAGGCGCTCGGGCTCGACCCGTCGAGCGCGCGCACGAACGTCCTTGCCGGCGCGCGCTACCTGCGGCAGCTCCTCGTCCGCTTCGGCTCGGCCGACCTCGCGCTCGCCGCCTACAACGCCGGGCCCGCCGCGGTCACCCGGGCGGGCGGCGCGCCGAGCGGAGAGACGATCACCTACGTCGCGAACGTCAACGCCGCCTGGCGCTCGCTCCGCGGCTGCACCTGATCGGGGCAGTCGTTCTCGCCGCTGGAGCGGCCACACGCTTCGGCTCGCCGAAACAGCGGCTCCTCCTTCCGGAGGTCCTGGAGCGACTCCGACGTACGTCCGTCGAGGACATCGTCGTCGTCCTCGGCGCCTACGACGTCGAGACCGACGCGCGCGTCGTCCGCTGTCCCGACTGGGAGCGAGGGCCGGGGGCGTCGCTCCGCTGCGGCCTGGCCGCGCTCGACGCCGAGGCCGCTGTCGTCGTGCTCGCGGACGGCCCCGACCTCGCGCCCCAGGCGGTCGAGCGCGTGGTCGCGGCGTGGCGCGAGCACGGAGAGCCGGTCGTCGCCGCGAGCTACGGCGGCGAGCGCGGCCACCCGGTGCTGCTCGCGCGCTCGGCCTGGGGGACGATCCCCGACGAGGGCGCGCGGGGACTTCCGGCTCTCCTCGTACCGTGTGACGATCTCGGAGCTCCAGGAGACGTCGACCGCGCCGACCAGCTTCCGGAGAGGCTCCGGTAGCTCGGCCGTCGCGGCGGCGCGGCTGCGGCGCCGGTTGACCGTCGAGGACGCCGCCTGCCGCTCCGGCCTCTCCGCCGACGAGATCGGCTGGCTCGAGGAAGGCCGGCTGTATCGCTTCTCGACTGGCGACGATGCCCTCGCCGCTGCGGTGGTCTACGCCACGGCGCTCGGCGTCGGGCCTGCCGAGGCGCGGGAGCTCGCGGGTTTGCCGCCGCAACGCGCTCGGGGACGAGTCCGCCGGTTCGCCATCCTCGCCGCGCTCGCCGTCTCGATCGCCGGGCTCGCCGCCGCGATCGCCTTCACCGGGACGAACGAGGCCCGCCGCAACGCGCCGCGCCACGGCGCCACGCTCCCGCCGCCGTGGAAGGTGCGCGTCGACGTCCTGAACGGCGCGGGCGACATCAACTGGACGCGGCAGGTCGCGAGCCGGATCGGCGCACTCGGCTACCGCCTCGGCCGCGTCGCCCGCGCGAACCGCTTCGACTACCGGAGCACCGCCGTCTACTACGAGCCCGGGGGCCAGGCGCTCGCGATCCGCCTCGCCCGCACCCTCGGCACCGTCACCTCACCGCTCCCCGGCGGCTCGAACCCGCGCCGCCTGGTCGTCATCGTCGGCCCGCACCGAGGCCCTAGCTGACGTGAGCTGGTTCATCCGGAACATGCGCGACGTCCAGTGGTACGACGCGGGCCGGTTCGGCGTGTACGGCGACTTCGAGCAGGGCGAGCGGTTCCCCGAGTTCGGCTTCAACTTCGGCGTGGTGTGGCCGGGTCAGCCGGTCGCGGTCTACCACCGCGAGGACCATCAGGAAGGGTTCCTCGTCCTCTCCGGCGAGTGTCTGCTCGTCGTCGAAGGCGAGGAGCGCACGCTCATGCAGTGGGATTACTTCCACTGCCCGGCGGGAGTCGCGCACATCCTGGTCGGCGCGGGCGAAGGACCGGCGTTCGTCGTCGCTGTCGGCGGCCGTGTCGGACCGGCGAACCTGTTCTACCCGGTCGACCCCACGGCGTCGAAGCACGGTGCCGGAGTCGAGGAGGACACGGCTGTGCCGGCCGAGGCCTACGCGCCGTTTCCGAAGCCGGAGCCGGTCCCGTTCCGCGAGGGTTTCCTACCCGGTTCGAGCTACTAGAAGAGCGGCGTCCGGAGCTGCGCGAGCCGCGCCTTCAGCTCGGGCGGCATCGGCTCGGCGACGACCGCCTGCCGGACGAAGCGGCGCAGGTGCTCCTCGAAGCGGTAGCGCCTGCGGCAGTAGGAGCACAAAGCGAGATGCTCTTCAGCGAGCGCACGCTCGCTCTCGCTCAGCTCCCGGTCGAGGAACGGCTGGAGCACCTCCTCGCAGCGGGCGCAGGGATCGTCGGCGAAGCTCGTCATGCGGCCCCCAACGCCTCCTCGGCCATGCGCTGCTTGAGGACGCGGCGGCCGCGGTGCAGCCGGGACATGACCGTGCCGATCGGGATGTCGAGGATCTGAGCTGCGTCCGCGTAGCTGAAGTCGCCGATGTCGACGAGGACGACGACGTCGCGGAAGTCGTGCGGCACCGCCGAGAGAGCCGAGACGACCGAGTCCTGCGACAGTCTTTCCACCACTCGCTCCTCGTCCGCAGAGTCCTGATTGGACTCCTCCAGCCTGTTGTACAGGAAATAGTCACCCTCCTCCAAAGGCTCGAGGCCAGGGGTACGTTGGAGGCGGCGGCCGCGGTCGATGTTCAGGTTCGTGAGGATGCGGAGGAGCCACGCGCGGAGGTTGGTGCCGGGACGGAAGGAGCGCCAGCTCCGAAACGCCCGCGCGTAGGTCTCCTGCATCAGGTCCTCGGCCTCCTCACGCGAGCCCACGAGGTGCCGCGCGACCCGGTAGACCTGGTCGGCGAGGGCAAGCGCATCCTCTTCGAATCGCACACGGTCACGGGCCTCCGTTGCCAGTCTGCGCGCGTCGGTCTCGGGGGTGGTCTCGCTCATCGCGGGCCACCCTAGCAGCGCGTTTTCTACGGGGTGTCGGAACGCTCGGCCCGCCCTCGCTATTCCGCGGGAGGGGTTTGGGAAGCCGCTCGCGGAGGTAGATCGGGGTCCGTGGAAGGCTACGACGTCATCACGAGCGACGAGCACAAGCTGGGCCACGTCGTCGGCACGATGGGCGACAACGTCGTCGTCGAGCACGGCACGCTTCGCAAGACGAAGCACGCCGTCCCGAAGACCTTCGCGCACGTCGACGACGGCGAGAAGGTCGTGCGGCTCACCGTCTCCAAGGAGATCGTGGAGGAGTCCCCGAAGCTGAACGGCGACGAGCCGGACGAGCGGGCGATCGCCGAGCACTACGGTCTCGCGGCGGGGTACGACGCGCCCGAGACCGAGGGCGACGGCGAGCTGCTCCCGGACGACCCCGCCTGGTCGGCCGAGGAGCAGGAGCTGCGAACCGGGCTGCCGACGGCGGAGCAGGAGCGCCTGCGGGCGAAGGAAGGCGACGTCACGCCCGAGTCGCCCGGCCTGCTCGGCGAGCGGTCGATCAAGCGCTTCTAGGTTCTAGCTCGTCGCGGCTTCGCGGAAGCCGCCCTTCGCGAGGGCGGCGAGGAGCGTCGCGCGGTCCGTCCGCTCGTCGTCCCAGCCGAGGACGACCTGGCCCATCAGGTTCGCGTTCGCGAGCTCGAGACCCTCCTGGCCGCGCAACACCGCCGCGAGGCGGCCGACGCAGCGTTCGCAGCGGATGCCGTCGACCTGGATCGTCTCGGTGCGGAACGCCATCGGGCTCAGGCTACCGTCCGCTCCACGAGATCGGCGCAGACGGCGGCGAGGCCCTCCGCGCGACCGACCTCGAGCTGGCGCGCAGCCTCCGGCTCCCCGAGCGGGGCGATGCCGAGCCGCGTGAAGAGCTCGGCGGCGAGCTCCCGCGCGGGAAGCGCGCGCGAGCCGTCCGGGTGGATCAGCTCGGCGTCCATGCCGAACCGGAGCGCGGCCCAGCGGTTCTGCTGGTAGTCGCCGCGTCGCGCCGGGTCGTACGGCGCCGGCGGCTCCTCCAGAGCGGCGCCGACGAGCGCCCGGAGCAACTCCACGAAGGCGCCGGTGCGCTCGAGCGCGGTCGGCTGGTCCGGCATCCGGATCTCGAGCGTGCCGAAGCGGGGATGCGGCCGGACGTCCCACCAGATCCGCGTGTAGTCGGCTGTGACGCCGAGCCGCACGAGCCGCTCCACCCACGCCTCCCAGTCGGCGTAGGAGCGGAAGGGCGGCGGCGCGCCGCTCCGCGGGAGCTCGGCGAGGATCGCGGCGCGGGTCGAGAGCAGCCCGGTCTCGCGCGCGGCGAGGTACGGGGAGTTGACCGAGAGGGCGAGCGCGAGCGGCAGCCACTGGAGGATGCCCTCGAGCGCGTGGAAGCACTCGTCCCCAGAGCCGACGCCGACGTGGACGTGCAGGCCGCTCACTCCCTGGCGGCGGGCGATCGGGCCGACGTACGCAACCATGTCGAGGTAGCGCTGCTCCTGCACGATCGGCAGCTCCTCCGGTTGCATGAGCGGGTGCGTGCCGGCGGCCGCGATGCGCAGGCCGTTCCGCCGAGCGATCGCATCCGCCACCGTGCGAAGCTCGGCGAGCGCGGCCACAGCCTCGGCGGTGTCGGCGCAGATGTCGGTGTTCAGCTCGACGATCGAGGCGTGCATCTCGGTCTTCAGCCGGCCCGGGAGGTCGAGCCCTTCCGACTCGCGAACGAAGAGCTCGACGGCGCCGACGGGCTCGAAGCTCTCGCCGTCGAGGATCATCAGCTCCTCCTCGACGCCGACGGAGAGGGGCGGGCTCTCGCCCCAGGCGCTCTCGATCAACGACGGACGCCGTGCACGGGGCGGCCGGCCGCCTCCCACGCGTAGTACGACGCGCTCGGGCCGAACGACGGCTCGTAGGCGACGACGTGCGGGTTCCGGCCGACCTCCTTCGCGCGCTGCGCGTGCCAGAGGAGGTTCGGGTCGTCGCGCTCCTGCCACACGAGCACGAGGTGGGCGGCGGTCATGAAGTTGGCGACGAACGAGCAGCTCTCGGCCGGGCACGGGAACGGATCGGTGCGGACGCAGAACCAGCCGCTGTAGTCGTCGCCGCCCTCGTCCGTCCAGAGCTCCTCCTCGGCGACGAGCTCCTCGTCGGCGACGACGACGCGGCCGGGCTCGATCTCCATCCGCCGACTGTAGCGTGACGCCTCGTGCCGAGGATCGCGGTCATCGGAACGAGCGGGAGCGGGAAGACGACGGTCGCGCGGGAGCTCGCGCGGCGTCACGGCGTCCCGTACGTCGAGCTCGACGCGCTCAACCACGGCCCGGGCTGGACGGAGACGCCCGACGAGGAGTTCCAGCGGCGCGTCGCGGCGGTGACGGATGGGAGCGGCTGGGTCGTCGACGGCAACTACGAGCGCAAGCTCGGCGACCTCGTCCTGGAGCGCGCCGACACCGTCGTCTGGCTCGACCTGCCGCTGCGGGTGGCGCTCACGCGCGTGACGCGGCGGACGATCGGCCGGATCCGCACCGGCGAGGAGCTCTGGAACGGCAACCGCGAGAGCTGGCGCCTCGGCTTCTTCGGCTGGGAATCGATGTTCGTCTGGACGATCCGCAGCCACCTCCGGAGCCGGCAAGTGCGGGCGGAACGGCTACGCCGACACTCCGGACTCCGGGTCGTCCGGCTGCGCTCACCGCGGGAGGTGGCGAGCTACCTCAGCGACTAGAGAACTGGCCGGAGGTCCCGGGCAGGCGTGCGGGACCTCCGGCTCGTGCTTCCGCGGGCCGCGCTGGCTTGCGCCCGAGCGGAAGCCGGCCCCCAGGGGATGGGGCCATCTGGGGGCGGCGTGTTCGAGACAGGCATGTGCCTCATTGCCGCCCAAGCTTTGCGTCGACGGTCATCTTCTTCGTGCTGCGATAGAGCTCGAGCTGGAGCGTGTCGCCGGGCTTCTTCGCGGCGATCACGTCGCGCAGGCGCTCGAGGGAGGAGATCGTCTGGCCGTCGGCCTTCACGATCAGGTCGCCGCCGATCGGCCAGGTGTCGCCCGCGACGACCGCCTGCGTCGTCGCGGCGTGCAGGCCGGCCTTCGCGGCGCCGCTGCCGGACTTCACCGACGCGACGAGGACGCCGTGCGAGACCGGGAAGTGGAAGACGCTCGCGATCTCCGCCGTGATCGCGACGCCCGTGATCCCGAGCGACGCGTGCTCGACGGACCCGTTCTTCAGGAGTTGCGCGACGACCGTGCGGACGGTGTTGATCGGGATCGCGAAGCCGATGCCCACGTTGCCGCCCGCCTCCCCGGCCTGGCCGGTCTCGATCTGCGCGTTCACGCCGATCACCCGGCCGTTCGCGTTGATGAGCGGACCGCCCGAGTTGCCGTGGTTGATCGCCGCATCCGTCTGGATGACGTGGTCGATCGTGTAGCTGTTCGGCGCCGAGATCTCGCGCTGGAGCGCGCTCACGATCCCGGCGGTGACGGAGCGGTCGAGGCCGAACGGGTTGCCGATCGCGACCACCGAGTCGCCGACGCGCACGGTGTCGGAGTCGCCGAGCGCGAGCGGGGTCAGAGCGCGCGAGCGGGCGTCGACCTTCAGCAGGGCGATGTCGGTGCCGGGGTCCTTGCCGACGACGCGCGCCTTCATGCTGTCGTGGTTCGAGAAGCTGACCTCGACGGATTTCGCGCCCGCGATCACGTGGTAGTTCGTGACGATGTGGCCGGCCTTGTCGATGACGAAGCCCGAGCCGAGCGCGCGCTGCGTCTCCTGCTGCGGGAAGCTGAAGCCCGGGAGCGGGAAGCCGAACGGGTCGGTGTTGCTGTCGACCCGCACGACGCTCGTCGAGGTGACCTGGACGACGCCGGGAGCAGCGGCGCGGTAGATCTCGTTGATCGAGAGCGGGCGGCCGGTGCGGAAGGACGCCGGCGCGGAGGTGGCGCCGCTCACGATCTCGCGGACCGTCGTCGTGTGTCCGTCGAGGCCCGCGAAGGCGGCGACGCCGCCGAGCGTCAAACCGGCGCCGATCGCGGCTGCGACGACGAGCTCGGCGGCGCGCCTGAGGATGCCGGAGTCCATCGAGGCGCGTTATAGCCAGCTGCGGTTGGGTGCTCTTTGAGCGCCCGTTGCGCTCGCGTTAAGCCGACACCGCTCCCGGGGATGAAGTGAAGATGGCCGTCGCAGTCGCCCAGCGCCGCGAGGCGCGCAAGCTCGCGAACGAGCTGAAGGAAGCGGTCGCCCGCCATCGCCTGCTTACCTTCGCCTCGGCGGTGTCGTTCCGCGCCCTCGTCGCGCTCGTGCCGCTCACGCTGCTGGGGCTCGGCGTGCTCGGCGCGCTCGGGCAGGCGTCCGTCTGGACGAACTCGATCGCGCCGGCGATCGAGCACCACGTGACGCCGCCGGTCTTCGACGCCATCGACTTCTCCGTGCAGCGCATCTTCGCGAGCGACAAGGGCTCGCTGATCACGCTGGCGACTGCGCTCGTGCTCTGGCACATGACGGCCGCGGTGGCCACGGTCATGGAGACGCTGAACGAGATCCACGACGTGAAGGACGAGCGCTTGTGGTGGCGGAAGCTCCTCGTCGCGCTCGGGCTCGCGGTCGCGATCGTCCTCTGCGTCGTCGTGGCGGTGCTCGTCGTCACCGTGGCGCCGAAGGTGGGCTCGGGCGCGGTGCACTTCGTGCTCGGCGTCGGCCGCTGGCTCGTCGCGGCGGCGCTGCTCGGGGTCGCAATCGGAGCGCTCGTCCGGTACGCGCCGGCCGAGCATCCACGGCCTCGGTGGGCGAGCGCCGGCTCGATCGCGATCGTCGGCGCGTGGATCGTGCTCTCGCTCGTCTTCCGCGTCTGGGTGAGCGACGTCTCGAACTTCAAGACCGGGATCGGCTTCCTGACGGCCTTCCTCGTGCTCGGCGCCTACATCTACCTCTCGGTGCTCGTCTTCGTGCTCGGCGTCCAGCTCGACGAGCTGTTGCGCAAAAAGGAAGAAGGCCGTTCGTAAGCAGATGCAAACGTTTGGCCGGCGAGCGCCCGGGAATCAGACCTCTGATACATCGTAATACGTTGTAAAGGAGGCCAAGATGAGTACGCTCGAAGAGCGCAGAGCGACCGCCTCGGCCGGTGTGAGCGAGTCGTCGAACGGGTTCGGCACGCGGGTCTTCCTGCAGCCGATCGCGGCGCCCTCGATCCTCGGCCTGGCGGGGTTCGCGGGCGCGACCTTCATCGTCGCTTCGAACCTCGCCGGCTGGTGGGGCACTCCGTCCTCGCCGCTGGCGTTGGCGCCCTTTGCCGCCATGTTCGGCGGCTTTGCGCAGTTCATGGCCGGCATGTGGGCCTACAAGGCGCGGGACGCGATCGCGACCCTCGCGCACGGGACCTGGGGGTCGTTCTGGCTCGCCTACCTGATCCTGAACATCCTCGTCGGCGCCCACGTCGTCGCGCAGCCGACGCCCTGGTACCACAACCCGGAGGTCGGGTTCTGGTTCTTCGCGCTTGCGGTCACGACCGGGATCGCAGCCGTCGCGGCACTCGCCGAGAGCCTCGGCCTGACCGCGGTCCTGTCGACGCTGGCCGCCGGCTCGGGGATCCTGGCCGGTGCGTTCATCTACGGCTCGCACGCCTGGGCGCAGGTCGCGGGCTGGGTGTTCGTGTTCTCGGCCAGCTTCGCCTGGTACATGGTCGCGGCGATGCTGCTCGCGTCGACGACGGGACGAACGGTGCTGCCCATGTTCAAGTACAAGCGGGCGGCCAACGTGCCCGGCAAGAAGCCCATGCACCCGATCGAGCTCGAGTGGGCTGAACCGGGAATCAGGATGGGCCAGTAGCACGACGAGCCCGCCCCCGAGGATGCGGCTGCCGAGCCTTGCCTCCTCAGCGCCCGCAGCCGCATCCTCTTCCGGCGGCGCCCGCGCGGCCGACGCAACCCGTTTCCTCGCTGCATGACCGGGAATCGCGTGAGGGTGGACACCCGACTCGCGGCGGAGCTGCAGGTCTTGCTGGAGGGAGTCGCGCTGCCCGCGCACAAGCGGGAGCTCGTGGAGTACGCGCGCAGCCAGGACAGAGCGGCAGCGAGGCACCTCGAGTCGCTACCCGACCGCGAGTATCGGTCGCTCGACGAGGTCGGCGAGGCGCTCGCGCCCGTCCAGCCGCCGCGGTCGCAGCCCGTGGCGGCGGTGCCGCGCGAGGAGAGCGACGCGCCGCCGGGTGGCGACGACTACGTCGAGCCCCACCCCGAGCCCGGCGCGGTGCGGGACGACGCGCCGCCCGACAACCCGCCGCAGAAGACGCTGGAGCAGCAGAGCACGACCCAGAAGGAGCAGCTGGAGCGGCAAGAGGAGAAGCTCGGCTAGGACTTCGCGGCGAGCCGCTCGCGCTGCGGGATCACCGTGTAGCGCGGGTCGCGCGCCGACTGGAAGCCGGCCTTGAAGACCGACCAGCGCAGCGCGAGCTCGCCGGCGAGGACGAGCGTGCTGCCTGCGACCGCGGCCGCGCGGCTCCGCCTGCCCTTCGCCGCGAGGAGGGCGGCGCCCGTCGCCGTCAGGCCCTTCGAGACCCGGCCGTACCGGCCCGCTTCGCCCTGCTCGTAGACCTCGCCGACGAAGCCGAGCCGGCGCTGCATGACCTCCTTCAGGCCGAGCGCTCCGGCGGCGCCGAGGATCGCCAGCCGGCGCGCCGGCCCTGCCTCGTCTCCCGCGAAGAGGGTCGTCGCCGCCCCCGCGCTCGCCGCCGCGCTCGCACCGAAGAGCCACGGCAGCTCGCGGCGCGCCTCGTGCCAGACCGGGATCGCCGTGTCGGCGAGGAGCGTGCCGGTGTAGGTCGCGAGCGGCGGGCCGGTGAGGAAGGACACGGCCTCCGCGGCCACCGTGGCCCGCTTCAGGATCCCGAGCCGCTCGAGCAGCGCCGCCGTCGTCGAGGAGCCGCCCGAGACGAAGAGGACCCACGAGCCGACGCTCATCGGCGAGGTCACCTTGAAGACGCGCAGCATGTTCAGGAAGCGCTCCGGCCGGCCGAGGTCGGAGATCAGCAGGGCGGGCGAGACGAGGTCGGCGGCGGCGCCGACGTAGAGCGCCGTCTTCGCCAGTCGCTCGCGATCGGCTACGCGCGCGAGGCCGTGCAGCACGGAGCAGCCGCCGGCGACGCCGCCAGTGAAGAAGTAGAACGGGATCTCCGGCTGCCAGACCGGCTCCTTGAGGATCGGCCGCCCGTAGTACGAGCGCATCTCGGTGCCGGTCTCCGTGATCGACCCACTGTGCGTCACCGGCGCCCTCCGAGGAAGGCGAGCGCGGCGCCGACGACGGTCGCCGCGGCCGCGACGGCGGTCGTGGCCCACATCTCCGGCAGGTGCTTCGTCGTCACGACCGGGTCGGGCGGCAGGCCGTACACCTCCGGCTCGTCGAGGAGCAGGAAGAACGCGCCCGCGCCGCCGATGCCGTCGTCGGGGTCGTCGAGGTAGAGCTGCGCGCCGTTCCAGCCCTCCGTCTGGAGCTTCTCCAGCCGTTCGTGCGCGCGCCCGCGAAGCTCGTCGACCTCGCCGAACTGGATCGAGTCGGTCGGGCACGCCTTCGCGCACGCCGGCTCGTGGCCGCCCTTCAGCCGGTCGTAGCAGAGCGTGCACTTCCAGACGCGCCCGTCCTCCTTCTTGCCGAGGAGCGGAAGCGCGAGCGGCGCGTCGCCGGGCTCGCGCGGCAGGTGGCGCTTGTCGAGGACGCCGAACGGGCACGCGGGCACGCAGTAGCCGCAGCCGTTGCAGACGTCCTGCTGCACGACGACGGTGTCGTACTCGGTGCGGAAGAGCGCGCCGGTCGGGCAGACGTCGAGGCAGGCGGCGTGCGTGCAGTGCTTGCAGACGTCGCTCTCCATCAGCCACCGGAGCGGATCCTCCGAGTCGTCGTCAGTGCGCGCCGGCTTGCGCTGCTCGACGAAGGCGACGTGGCGCCAGGTGTTCGCGCCGAGGGTCGACGTGTTGTCGTAGCTCTCGCCCGTCCAGACGAGCCCGTCCTCGGGGACGAGGTTCCACTCCTTGCAGGCGACCTCGCAGGCCTTGCACCCGATGCAGACCGAGGTGTCGGTGAAGAAGCCCATCCGGGGCTTCGCCTCGGCGCCGTACGTGCTCACCGCGCCCGCTCCCGGAGCTCGGCGACGAACTTCGGCAGCCGCGGGCCGCGCGGGCGGCGGCCGGGCCGGATGTCGCACGTGAACGCCTTGACCTCCTGGATGTGCACGTTCGGGTCGAGCGCCATGTGCGCGAGGTCGTTGGCGGCGCCGCCGGTCGTCAGGCCGCGCGAGCCCCAGTGGTAGGGCAGCCCGACTTGGTGGTGGACTCGCCCGTTGATCCGCACCGGCCGCACGCGGTCGGTGACGAGGACGCGGGCCTCGATCGCGGCCCGCGCCGTGACGATCGTCGCCCAGCCGCCGTGCTCGAGGCCGCGCTCGCGCGCGAGGTCGGGGTGCACCTCGACGAACATCGCCGGCTGGAGCTCGGAGAGGTACGGCGAGAAGCGCGACATCCCGCCCGCGGTGTGGTGCTCGGTGAGCCGGTAGGTCGTCGCGACGTACGGGTACTGCTCCGCGCCGGGCTCGCCGTCGACCGGGTTGTACGGATCCTCCGGGAGGTCCTTGTTCCACTGGCGGCGCGGGTTCGCGCGCTGCGAGTAGAGCGGGTTCGAGAACGGCGACTCGTGCGGCTCGTAGTGGGTCGGCAGCGGCCCGTCCTCGAGCCCCTGCGGCACGTAGAGCCAGCCGCGCCCGTCCGCTTGCATGATGAACGGGTGGTCGCCCCGGATCGCCTCCGGGCCGGTCGCGTCGTCGGCCGGCACGTAGTCGGGCGGCTTCTCCTCGTCGAAGTCGGGCGTGTCGGTGCCGGTCCACTTGCCCTGCTCGGCGTCCCACCAGACGTAGCGCTTGCGCTCCGACCACGGGTTGCCCTGCGGATCGGCGGAGGCGCGGTTGTAGAGGAGCCGCCGGTTCGCCGGCCACGCCCACGCCCACTCGAGCGCGGTGTAGCTCTGCTCCCAGTGCGGCTTCTTGCGCGCGGCCTTGTTCTCGCCCTCGGCGAAGACGCCGCAGTAGATCCAGCAGCCGCAGCGCGTCGTACCGTCCGCGCGGAGGAGCTTGTAGCCGGCGAGGTGCTGGCCCGTGTCGTCGTGGCCGCTCACCTCGGCGAGCACCGCCTCGGCGCTCGGCTCCTCGAGGTCGCCCTGCGTCGGGTAGTGCCACGTCAGGTCCTGGATCGGCCGGTCGCGCTCGGCCTGCGAGTCTGCGAGGCGCTCGCGGATCTTGAGGCCGAGGTGGTAGTAGAACCAGAGGTCGGAGCGGCAGTCCTCCTTCGGCTCGACTGCCTTGAAGTGCCACTGGAGGAGGCGCTGCGTGTTCGTGAACGAGCCGTCCTTCTCGACGTGCGCGGAGGCCGGCAGGAAGAAGACCTCGGTCGGGATCTGCTCGGTCTTCAGCTCGCCCGACTCGATCTCCGGGCTGTCGTACCAGAAGGACGCCGTCTCGATCTCGACGAGGTCGCGGACGACGAGCCAGTCGAGCTTCGAGAGCGCGAGCCGGTTCGCCTTCCCGTTCGCCGAGCCGACGGCCGGGTTCTCCCCGACGACGACGTACCCCTTGACCTTCCCCTGGAGCATCTGCTGGACGGTCCAGTAGTTCGAGTTGTCGTCGTCGATCCGCGGCAGGTACTCGAAGCAGAAGTCGTTCTCCTGCGTCGCCGCGGCGCCCCACCAGGCCTTCAGCAGGCTGGTGATGTAGGTGTCCATGTTCCCCCACCAGCCGGCGGGGGCCGACGTCGCCTGGATGTACCCCTCGAGCCCGCCGTAGTGCTCCGTGTGCGGCATCGGCAGGTAGCCGGGGAGGATGTTGTAGAGCGTCGGGATGTCGGTCGAGCCCTGGATCGACGCGTGCCCGCGCAGGGCCATGATCCCGCCGCCCGGCCGGCCGATGTTGCCGAGCAGGAGCTGGATGATGCAGGCGGTGCGGATCATCTGGACGCCGACGGTGTGCTGCGTCCAGCCGACGGCGTAGCAGAACGCGCTCGTGTGCTCGCGGCCCGAGCTCTCGCAGAGCGCCTCGGCGACCTCGAGGAACTCGGCCTCGCTGCACCCGCAGGTCTGCGCGACGAACTCGGGCGTGTAGCGCGCGTAGTGGCGCTTCAGGATCTGGAAGACGCAGCGCGGGTGCTGGAGGGTCTCGTCCTCCTCTGGCGGCTCGCCGTGCGAGAGGCCCGCGCCGCCGCCGCCCTTGCCGACCTGCTCGCCCTTGCCGCTGAACCCCTCCTCGCGCTGGCCCGCGGCGCCGTGCACCTTCGTGCCCGCGTACTGCCACGTCGTGACGTCGTACTGCCCCTGCTCGGGATCCCAGCCGGAGAAGACGCCATCGAGATCCTCGGTGTCGGCGAACTCCTCGCTGATGATCACCGGCGCGTTCGTGTACGTCTTCACGTACTCCTCGAACCAGCGGTCGTGCTCGAGGATGTAGTTCACGATCCCGCCGAGGAAGGCGATGTCGGAGCCGGCGCGGATGCGGACGTGCCTCGTCGCCATCGCGCTCGTGCGCGTGAAGCGCGGGTCGACGTGGAAGACCTTCGCGCCCCGCTCCCTGGCCTCCATCACCCACTGGAACCCCACCGGGTGGTTCTCGGCCATGTTCGACCCCATGATCACGATGCAGTCCGAGTTCATGAGGTCCTGCTGGTAGTCGGTGGCGCCTCCTCGTCCGAACGAGGTCCCCAGACCGGGGACCGTGGAGCTGTGTCATATGCGGGCTTGGTTCTCGACCTGGACGACCCCGAGCGCCGTCAAGAGCTTCTTGATCAGGTAGTTCTCCTCGTTGTCGAGCGTCGCGCCGCCGAGGTTCGCGATCCCCATCGTGCGCCTCGCCGGGTCGCCTTCCGGCGTCTCCTCCTGCCAGGTCTCCTCGCGCGTGGCGAGGAAGCGGTCGACGATCATCTCCATCGCGTCGTCGAGCGAGAGCTCCTCCCAGCGCGTCCCGTACGGGCGGCGGTACTTGACCTTGTACTCGCGCAGCGGGCCCTTCACGTAGTTCAGCGACGCCGAGCCCTTCGGACACAGGCGGCCGCGCGAGATCGGGCTCGCCGGGTCGCCTTCGATCTGCGTCACCTCGCCGTCGGAGACGTAGACGAGCTGCGCGCAGCCGACGGCGCAGTACGGGCAGATCGAGTGCGCGACGTGGTCGGCCTTCTCGATCCGCGGTCTCAGCGTGCGCGAGCGCTCCGACTGCACCGCCTTGCCGAGCCCGAGCGGGTCGCCCTCGCGCAGCTGGCGGACGACCGGCCACGAGTCGAGCAGCTTCGGCACGCGCACGAGCGCGTATCTACCTGTGCGGCGGGTGCGTGAAACACATCTGAGTGCGATCTAAGGCGAGGAGCTCAACACAGAGGGGGCCGGTCAGCTCATTGACGCCACGAGGCAAGCGTCCTACGCTGAGGTGTCAGAAGGGAGAGCGGGTTGCGGCTGACAAGCGGGACGTGTCTTGGGGCTGTGGCCGCCATTGCGGTCGCACTAAGCGCTGGCTGTGGGAGTTCCACGTCGCCTCACCGAGAGGCGTCGCCGACCACGACCAAAGCTGCAGACGTTACGGACATGGACGGGTACACCTGCGCGCCGAAGCAGACGAAATACGCCCGTTGCCCCGGCAATCCGTACTACGGCAAGACGCTCGCTCAGGCGAGATCCGCAAAGAAGGCCAAGGCGCGCGCGGAGGCTCGGGCCGCCGCAGCTGCCCGCGCGAAGGCCAGGGCAGAGGCAGCCGCCCACGCGGCGTACGTGCGTGCCCGAAACGCCTGGCACGCGGGGTACGACCCGGTCCCGACCGATAGCTACGGCGGCGACCCTGGGGCCTACGTGAAGTGGCTTGACCCCTCTAACTTTTCCTGTGACGAGTTCGCGGAGTATGGCTGCTGGAAGGTCGAGGTTGTCGTTCGCGACGGCTGCCCGAGCTACGTGGGAGTGGAGGCGAACGAGTACCAGGGCACTGCCGTGGTCAATGACCTTCTCGACAACAATGGGACGGGCGTACCGCCGAGGACACCCGTCGTGTTTGAGCTCGACGCCTCAAAGGACGGCACGACAGTCGACGACCTCAAGGTCGAGTGCGACTAGATGACCAGGGGTATCAGCGCAGGCCGAAGACGAAGGCGGCGCCGAGCGCGGCGACCCCCGCGGTGAGCCAGGCGACGTAGTCGGTGACGATGCCGCTGTGCAGCGCCTTCAGGCGCAGCACTGGCGCCCGCGTGAGCGCTCCGAGGCCGCCGAAGAGGGCGAGCAGCGCGAGGCCGACCGCGCCGGCGGCGGAGACGAGGCCGGCGGCGATGCTCGTCTCCGACGGCGCCGGAGCCGAGGCGTGCGGCGACGGTGGGGGCTTGCCCTCGAGCACCTCCGCCGCGTGCGCCGGGCGGTCGAGCGAGCGTGTCGCGGCGGCCACGGCCTTGCCGGGCAGCCCCGGCCAGGCCGCCAGGCCGACTCCGACGACGAGCAGCGCCGCGGCCGAAGCGAGCATGACCGCAAGCGAGCCGCGCGGCGGGTGCGACGGCTCGTCCTGCTCGGCCGAGACGGGCTTCTCCCCGAGGACCGGCTCGCGCTCGGAGCCCCAGCCGAAGTAGATCCGTCCGACGGCGCGGAGAAGCGCCCCGCCGGAGAGGATCGAGACGACGGTGAGCACGATCGGCAGCCAGCGGTAGCCGCCGGTCGCTCCGTCCACGATCAACGCCCGCCCGAAGAACGAGCCCACCGGCGGCAGGCCGGCGATCGCGAGCGCGCCGACCGCGAAGAGGATCGCCGAGGAGCGGAGGCCGCGCCCCCGCGCCTCCAGCTCGTCGCACGAGCGGAGACGGCGGACGAGCACGCCGACGACGAGGAGGAGCGAGCCGCGAACGAGCCCGTCGGAGACGACGTAGAGCGTCTCGCCGCCGAGCGAGCGCGCCGTCAGCAGGCCGATTCCGACGAGCCCGATCCCGATCTGGCCGATCGTGACGAAGGCGAGCATTCGCTTCAGGTCGCGCTGGAGGAACGCCATCGCGCTCCCCACGAGCGCGCTGGTCACGCCGAGCGTGACGAGGATCGCCCGCAGCGCCGGCGTGTGCGGCGCGAGCGGGCCGGAGAAGACCGGCCAGTAGACCTTCGCCACCGCGTGCAGCCCGAGGTCGCTCATCACGCCCGAGTAGAGGACGCAGACGGGCGCGGGCGCGACCGCATACGCGTCGGCGAGCCAGAAGTGGAACGGGACGACGCCGGCCTTCACGAGGAAGCCCGCCGTGACGAGCAGGAACCCGACGAGGACGAGGCCGTCCGCGCGGCCGCCGGCGAGCGAGCGTCCCATCTGCGCGAGGTTGAGCGCGCCGGTGCGCCCGTAGAGCAGGCCGATCCCGAAGAGGAGGAAGAACGCGCCGAAGCCGTTCACGATCCCGAAGTTGAGCGCTCCCTGGAGTGGCGCCGGCTCGTCGCCGTAGCCGGTCAGGGCGATCGCGGCCACGCTCATCAGCTCGAGGAAGACGAAGAGGTTGAACAGGTCCCCGGAGAGCGCGAAGCCCTCGACCGCGCCGAGGAAGACGAGCAGGAGCACGTGGAGGAGCGGACCTGTCTCGTCGAAGTAGCGCCACGAGAAGGCGACGCTGGCGGCCGTCAGCAGCCCCGCGAGCGCGGCGAGCGCGGCGCCGGCGCCGTCGACGTCGAAGGCGATCCCGAGCGCGACGCCGTGCGAGGGACGCCAGCCGCCGAACCAGTAGACGAGGTCATGCCGGCCGGTGCGCGTGAGCAGGACGACGCCGATCACGGTTACCGCCACCGAGACGACCGCGGCGACGAGGTCGCCGAACCACGCCGGCACGAAGTGGCCTACCGCGGCGAGGAAGGCGGCCGCCAGGAGCGGTAGCGCGACCGGGAGCGGGACGAGGACGTCCATCAGCCGCGCACGGCGGGGATCTCGTCGGGGTCGAGCGTGCCCTCGCGCACGTGCACCTGTACCGCGACCGCGAGCAGGAGCGCGAGCACGGCGACGCTCACGACCACGTCCGTCAGCACAAGCGCCTGCACGACCGGGTCGGTCGCCTTCGTCCCGAGCGGGATGCCCTTGAAGATCGGGGCCGTGCCGTGCTTGCGGTAGCCGACCGCGAGCAGCAGCACGTAGGTGGACGACTGCGCCACGGTCAGGCAGACGACGAGGTGGACGAGGTGGCGGCTCGTCACGACGCCGTACAGGCCGACGACGAGGAGCCACACCGAGAGCGCGTACGGCAGGTAGCTCATCGCCGCTCGACCATGACCTCCTCGAGGAACTCGCCGAAGAGGAGGAGGAACGCGGCCGCGACCTCGATCGCCGTCGCCCAGTTGAGGAGCGGAATGCTCCCGCCCGAGGTGAGGGCGCCGATCCTCCCGAGCGGCAGGAAGTTCTGCTGGAAGGCGAGGCCGCCGGCGAGTGAGCCGAGCGCGAGCCCGACGAAGGTCGCCGCACCGCCGCCCTCGAAGACGTCGACGACGGCGGTGGGCGTCAGCCTGCGGTACGCGCGGTGCTCGGCGGCGAGGTAGACGAGCAGCAAGCCGAGCGCGACGACCGTGCCGCCCTGGAAGCCGCCGCCCGGGGTGAGGTAGCCGAAGGCGGCGACGAAGAGGCCGAGGAGGACGACGACGGGGACCGCGGCGAGGCCGATGAGCCGCACCGGCTCGCTGTGGACGGGGTCGAGGATTTTCCGCGCCTCCTCCTCCCGCGCCTCCCGCAGGATGAGGGCGGTGGCGGCGACGGCGCCGAACAGCATCAGCTCCTCGCCGAGGGTGTCGAAGCCGCGGTAGTCGAAGACGACGGCCGTGACGACGTTCGTCGTGTGCCGCTGCGCGAGGACGACGTGGTTCAGGACGAGGCCGTAGGGGCCGTGGTAGTCGCCGAAGGCCGGTAGCCCGGCGACGCCGTAGCCGAGGAGCGCGGCCAGGCCGGCCACGGAGACGAGGAAGAGCGGGAGCCGCGTTCGCGCGCTCACCGGCGTCGCTCCTCGCGGGCGCGGAGCTTCGCGAGCGTGGCGAGGATGACGAGCGGCGCGGCGCCGCCGCCGACGGCCAGGGCCGAGAGGGCCACGTCCGGCGCCTGGAAGACGAGGAAGAGGACGACGAGCTGGAGGCCGTAGAAGCTGTTCAGGAGCGCTTGGCGCAGGAGGTCGCGCGCCAGGACGACGGCGAGCCCGCCGACGCCGACGAGCACGAGCGCTGCGACCTGGAGCGGGATCACCGCTCGCGCCTCGCGCGCGCCGCGCGGGCGGTCGCGATCGTCACCGCAGGGCTGCCGAGCAGAAGGAGGACGGCGACGACGAGCGCGGCCGAGGCGGCGACGCTCCGCACGCCCTCCTCGACGGCGATCGCGACCGCCACGAGGATCGGCCCGAGGGTGCCCGCTGCGGCCGAGTAGTGGAGGCGGGCGAAGACGTTCCGTGCCGCCACGATCCCGACGCAGCAGACGAGCTCGGTGGCGACCGCCGTCCACACGAGGACGTGGACGGCGATCTCGTGCGCGGTCACACGCGCTTCTCCATGAAGCGCGCGAAGACGAGGCCGCTGACGAGCGAGATGCCCGCGAGGACGAGCGGTACCGTGGTGTAGATCGAGCGGTGGAAGCCCTCCGAGAGGAGGAGCAGCACGACGGTCACGACCGTGGAGACCAGCTCGAGCGCGGCGAGCGCGTCGATGCGCGGCGCGCGGACGAGCAGCCAGAAGGGCGCGACGAGCGCGACGAGGAGGACCGTCGCCGCGACGAGCCAGACGTTCACCGCGAGTCGAGCTCGTGGACGAGGGCTGCGCTCCGCTCGCGGTCGACGTCGACGACGTAAGCGTTCGGCGCGATGCTCCCGAGCAGGCCGGCCAGCGCGCGGTCGCCGGCCGTGCGGGCCGGGACCTCGACCTCGCGGAACCTGCCGTCGGGCCGGCCACGCGCGAGCGCGAGCGTCATGACCGCGAAGTCGCGCACGATCTCCCACGGGAGGGAAGCGGCGCGGCGGAGCTGGCGCGGGTCGAGCCCGAAGCGGAGGAGCCCGAGGCGCGCGAGGAGAATCGCGGCGCCGACGGCGAGTCCGGCGGCGATCGCGCCCGCGATCGTCGTCTGCGTCGTCGTCTGGCCGACGTAGAGCTGCCAGAGGCCGAAGAGGACGGCCCACCAGAGGACGATCCGCACGGCTGCTGATGTACCTCCGGCCGGTCGCTCGTACACCTGAGCAGGGGGTCAGGGCCCCCTGCCTGGCGGATTGGGCCACGCCACCGCGGGTTGGGACGTGGCCTTCCGGGAAGTCTCTCCACATAGACCAGCCACCAGGGGAGGTTCGTCATGCGTCGCATCCTCCGTCTCGTCCCGTCGCCCGCCATGGTCGTCGCCTGCATCGCGCTCGCGGTCGGCCTCGCCGGCACGGGGTACGCCGTCACACGCCTGCCGCGGAACAGCGTCACGACGGTGCAGGTGAAGGACTTCTCGCTCCTCGCCCGCGACTTCAAGCGGGGCCAGCTCCGGGCCGGGCCGCAGGGGCCTGCTGGGCCGGCCGGACCCGCCGGGCCGGGGGCAAAGTGGGCGCTCGTCGCCCCGAGCGGCGCGATCATCGCCCAGTCGGGCGGGATCAGCGCGCGCCACGTCGGCGACGGCTACTACGTGCTCGACTTCGGCGCCTCGGTACAGGGCCACCTCATTTTCGCGTCGTACTCGCGCAGCTCCGACGACCGTGGTGGCCCCGGCGAGCTCCGTGCCGGACCGTGCACGACGGCCACGAACGAGGGCGACAACTGCGCGACCGGCAACGACCCGAGGTTCGTCGCCGTCATCACCTACTCGACCGGCAACGTCCTGCCGCAGGACCACTCCTTCTACGTCGCGGTCGTGTAACGCGAGAGCGCCCCTCGCGGGGCGCTCTCGAACCACGCCGAGCAGGTGCTACCAGAGGCGATAGGCCTGGCGGGAGACGAACACCCCATGTCCTGCGCGGCTGCGGCAGGTGACGCCGCTGCGCCGCGAGACGCAGGTGAACGCGCCGCGCCGCCACGTCTTCCCGTAGCGAAGCGTCACGTAGCTCGGGGTGCCGTCGTAGAGGATTCCGCCCGCGCAGACGGGCGTGCCCTTCTTCGTCGCGCCGAGCGTGAAGCCGTGCCAGTCGAGACCCGCCCCGCCCGGCGCCATGCACTGGTCCTGGAGCTTCTTCGCATAGGCCGAGCGGTCGATCGTGCAGAGCATCATGGCCGGCGGGCCCGCCGCGTACAGGCAGCGGATGTTGCCGGTCGGAGAGCGGAAGCCCGGCACGCGATTCGCCGCCGAAGAAGCCGTCGCGAGGCTTGCGGCGAGGCCTGCTGCGACGAGGCCGATGATGACGATGCGCTTCATGGTGTCCTCCTGATCTGGGTTGCTGCTGACGAGGCACACCTTCGGGCGACGCGGCAAACAGCGGCCAAAGGGTCGGCAAAGCGGAGGAAAGAGGGGGTTTGATTCACTAGAGGCGTGGCCGATCCGTTCTCGTCCCGCGCAACGCTCGACGTCGGAGGGGAGCGGTACGAGATCTTCCGGCTCGACGCGCTCCAGGAGCGCTACGACGTCGCGCGGCTCCCGTACACGCTCCGGATCCTGCTCGAGAACGTCCTCCGGACGGGCGACGACGCGGGCGTCGAGGCGATCGCGACGTGGGACGCCCACGCGCAGCCGTCGAAGGAGATGGCGTTCATGCCGGCCCGCGCGCTCCTCCAGGACTTCACCGGCGTCCCCGCCATCGTCGACCTCGCCGCCATGCGCGACGCGATGCGTGACCTCGGCGGCGACCCGGCGAAGATCGACCCGCTTCTCCCGTCCGACCTCGTCATCGACCACTCGGTGCAGGTGGACGCGTTCGCGAGCCGGATCGCCTTCAGCCGCAACGTCGAGCTCGAGGTGGAGCGGAACCGCGAGCGCTACGCCTTCCTGAAGTGGGGCCAGACGGCGTTCGACAACCTGCGGGTCGTCCCGCCCGGCACGGGCATCTGCCACCAGGTGAACCTCGAGTACCTCGCGCGCGTGGTCGAGTCGCGCGACGGCCGGGCTTTTCCGGACACGCTTGTCGGCACCGACTCGCACACGACGATGGTGAACGGGCTCGGCGTCCTCGGCTGGGGCGTCGGCGGGATCGAGGCCGAGGCGGCGATGCTCGGCGAGCCGATGACGATGCTCGTGCCGCAGGTGGTCGGCTTCCGCCTGACCGGCCGACTGCCCGAGGGGTCGACCGCGACCGACCTCGTCCTCACCGTGACGCAGATCCTGCGGCGGACCGGCGTCGTCGGGAAGCTCGTCGAGTACTTCGGCGAGGGGCTCGAGCGGCTGCCGATCGCCGACCGCGCCACGCTCGGGAACATGTCCCCCGAGTACGGCGCGACGTGCGGCTTCTTCCCGGTCGACGACGAGACGCTGCGCTATCTGCGCATGACCGGGCGCGACGAGCACCGGCTCGCGCTCGTGGAGGCCTACTGCAAGGAGAACATGCTCTGGCACGAGCCGGGCGAGGAGCCGACGTACTCGGAGGTCGTCGAGCTCGACCTCTCCTCCGTCGAGCCGAGCCTCGCGGGGCCGCGCCGCCCGCAGGACCGCGTGCCGCTCGCGACCGCGAAGGAGGCGTTCGTCGAGGCGCTCGGCACCTTCGGCGTCGACTACGCCAACAACACGTACGACAAGGAGGTCGCCGACAGCTTCCCGGCCTCCGACGTGCCGACCGGCGACGGCACGCACGAGCCCGAGGAGGCGGCCGGCGCGGTCGCGACGGCGACGCCAGAGAGCGCGGCGGTGCGCGTCGAGCTCGACGGCGAGTCGTTCGAGCTCGACCACGGCTCCGTCGTCATCGCCGCGATCACGAGCTGCACGAACACGTCCAATCCGAGCGTGATGATCGGCGCCGGCCTGCTCGCGAAGAAGGCCGTCGAGCGCGGCCTCCGCCGCAAGCCGTGGGTGAAGACGAGCCTCGCGCCCGGCTCGAAGGTCGTGACCGAGTACTACGACCAGGCCGGCCTCACTCCCTACCTCGAGGAGCTCGGCTTCCACACCGTCGGCTACGGCTGCACGACGTGCATCGGGAACTCCGGGCCGCTCCCGGAGCCGATCTCGCAGGCGGTCCTGGACAACGACCTCGTCGTCTGCTCCGTCCTCTCGGGGAACCGCAACTTCGAGGCGCGCATCCACCCCGAGGTGAAGGCGAACTACCTGGCCTCGCCGCCGCTCGTCCTCGCCTACGCGCTCGCGGGCCGGATGGACGTCGACCTCGAGGACGAGCCGCTTGGACAGGACTCGGACGGAAACGACGTGTACCTGCGCGACCTGTGGCCTTCCGCGGAGGAGATCGCGGACACGATTGCGGACGCGATCCGAAGCGACATGTTCAGCCGCACCTACGCGGACGTGTTCTCCGGGGACGAGCACTGGACGGAGCTCGACGTGCCCGAAGGAGACCTGTTCGCCTGGGAGCCCGAGTCGACGTACGTGCGTCTCCCGCCGTACTTCGAGGGCATGTCCCGGGAGCCGCAGCCGGTGGAGGACTTCTCGGGCGCGCGCTGCCTCGTCATGGTCGGCGACAGCGTCACCACCGACCACATCTCGCCGGCCGGAGCGATCCGGCCCGACTCACCGGCCGGGAAGTACCTCGTCGAGCACGGCGTCGAGCGGAAGGACTTCAACTCGTACGGCTCGCGGCGCGGCAACCACGAGGTGATGGTACGCGGCACGTTCGCGAACGTCCGGCTGCGAAACCTGCTCGTCCCCGGCAGCGAGGGGACGTGGACGGTGCACCTGCCGAGCGGCGAGGAGGGCTCGGTGTACGACGTGTCGCAGCGGTACCTCGCGGAGGGCGTCCCGCTCGTCGTGCTGGCGGGGAAGGAGTACGGCTCGGGCTCGTCGCGCGACTGGGCCGCGAAGGGGCCGAACCTGTTGGGCGTGCGTGCCGTGCTGGCGGAAAGCTACGAGCGGATCCACCGCTCGAACCTGCTGATGATGGGCATCGTGCCGCTCCAGTTCGCGGACGGCGAGTCGGCGGAGTCGCTGGGCCTGAGCGGGCGCGAGGAGTTCGCGGTCTCGGGGATCGACGGCGGCGCGGCGAGCGAGGTGACCGTGCGCGCGGACGACAAGGAGTTCCGCGCCCGCGTGCGGCTCGACACGCCGCGCGAACGCGACTACTTCCGCCACGGCGGGATCCTGCCGTTCGTGCTGCGACGGCTACTGGCCGCCTGAGGCGGCGTCCTCGCCGCGCGCGGCGCGCTCTTCCTCGAGCCGCTCGTGGTGCTCGATCCGCTCGATGAGCATCCGCCGGACGTACTCGTCGCGCTCGTGCTCGTCGAGAGTGAGGATCTCAGAGATCTTCAGCGTCTTCTTCGTCGTAGCGATTCGCTGGGCTCCAGCGGCGGTCTCTGCCATGGGGCCATCGCTCGGAATCGTCGCGGCAGCAGGCCGCCGCTGCAAGATGGCCTCTTCGGACGCGGTGCTAACGGCGGAGGGCGTACTCGAGCGCGGGCGCGAGCTGCGAACGCCAGAAGCGGCCGTCGTGCCCGCCGGGCCCGAGCCACAGGCGGTGGCGTAGGCCAAGCGTCGAGAGAAGCCCGGCGTAGCGCTGCGTCCACCCGGCCGTGATCCGGTCGTGGGTCGACCCGCAGGAGAGGAAGAACCGCGTGCCGAGCCGGCGCAGGAGCGGCGCCTCGCTCCGGGCGAGGAGCGTCGGGTCGTGCGCGGCCCTCACGGCGGCGTCCGCACCGCGAAGCGAACCGTCGCGGGGCGCCTCGAAGGAGCCGCTCCATGCCTCGAGCGTCCCGAAGAGCCCGGGGTGACGCAGGCCGATGTCGACCGCGCCGTAGCCGCCGGCGGACAGGCCGGCGAGCGTCCGCTCCGGCGGTGCGCGCGAGATCGGCAGGTGCGCGTCCGCCCACGGCAGCACGTCCTCGACGACGAACCGCTCCCACGGGCCGGTCCACTCGCCGTGGAACCGCCACGTCACGCCGGCCGGCGGCATCACGGCGACGAAGGGCGGGACCGCGTGGCTCGCGATCAGCCGGTCGGCAAGGCCGGTGAGGCCCAGTCCGTCCGCGAAGGAGTACGGCCCGCCGGGCATGCCCTGGAGGAGAAAGACGACCGGGTAGCGGGCGGTCGGCGATGCGTTCGGCGGCAGGTAGACGAGCACGGGCCGCCGAGCGACCGGCACGAAGCGGTTCGGGATCGTCCCCCGCCACACCGTCCCGCCGGCCGGGCCCTGCTCGACCTGGACCCACGCGGGAGGCAACGCGAGCACCTCCAAGGTATAGCGGCGGCGTGTTGAGCGGAAGCGGCGGCGGCGGTTAAGCCTCGGCGACGTCGAGGACGGCCGCGCCGCGCACCCGGCCCGAGCGGAGCCGGTCGAGCGCCTCGTTCGCGTCTTCGAGCGGGTGGATCTCGACCTCCGTCCGCACCGGGACGCGCGGCGCGAGCGCCAGGAACTCCTCGCCGTCGCGCCGGGTCAGGTTCGCCACCGAGCGGACGACGCGCTCACCCCAGAGCAGGTCGTACGGGAACGACGGGATGTCGGTCATGTGGATCCCGGCGCAGACGACGACGCCGCCCTTCGCCGTCGCGTGGAGCGCGGCCGGGACGAGCTCGCCTGCGGGCGCGAAGATGATCGCGGCGTCGAGCTCCTCCGGCGCAGGCTCGCCGACCGCGCCCGCCCACTCGGCTCCGAGCGAGCGCGCGAACGCCTGGCCCTCCTCGTCGCCCGCGCGCGTGAACGCGAAGACGCGCCGCCCTTCGTGCCGCGCCACCTGCGCCACGATGTGCGCGGAGGCGCCGAAGCCGTACAGGCCGAGCCGCTCGGCGTCGCCCGCCGCGCGCAGCGAGCGGTGGCCGATCAGCCCAGCGCAGAGGAGCGGCGCGGCCTGCTCGTCCGGGTAGCCCTCCGGGAGCGGGAAGCAGAAGCGCTCGTCGGCGACGGCGTACTCCGCGTAGCCGCCGTCGAGGTCGTAGCCGGTGAAGCAGGCCGCGTCGCAGAGGTTCTCGCGCCCGCTCATGCAGTAGCGGCAGGTGCCGTCCGTCCAGCCGAGCCACGGGATGCCGACGCGGCGGCCGCTCGCCTCGTCGATCCCGACGATCTGGTGGCCGACGACGAGCGGCAGCTTCGGGTGCGGCAGCTCGCCGTCGACGACGTGCAGGTCGGTGCGACAGACGCCGCAGGCGAGGACGTGGACGCGGAGCTGCCCGGGGCCGGGTGTCGGTGGAGGCCGCTCCTCGAGCCGGAGTGGGCGGCCCGGCGCATCGAGGACCATCGCCCGCACAGGGAGGAGTGTCGCAGCTAGGTTGGCGCCGTGGACGTGACCGAAGCGAGCTTCCAGACGGACGTCGTCGAGCGCTCGCGCGAGGTGCCCGTCGTCGTCGACTTCTGGGCCGAGTGGTGCGGCCCGTGCCATGCGCTCGCGCCGGTGCTCGAGCGCGAGGTGGCAGCGCGCAACGGGCGGCTCTCGCTCGTGAAGGTGGACGTGGACGCGCATCCGCGGCTCGCGGACGAGCACGGCATCCGCGGCATCCCGGCGGTGAAGGCGTTTCGCAACGGGCACGTCGTGCGCGAGTTCGTCGGGGCGCAGTCGCCGCAGTCGGTCGGCGCCTTCCTCGACGAGGTGCTCGCGCCCTCGCCGGGCGAGCGGCTGCTCGCCGAGCTGCGTGAGTCGGGCGACCGGCCCGAGCTGCTCGCGGCGCTCGAGGCCGACGACCACGAGCGGGCGCTCGAGCTTCTCCTGGCCGAGGTGCAGGAGGAGGCTGACCCGGAGCGGCGCGACGAGCTCCGCCGCCTCATGGTCGCGCTCTTCGACGAGCTGGGGCCGGAGCACCCGCTCAGCATGCGGTTCCGGCGGCAGCTCGCCGCCGCGCTGTACTAACGCACCGGCTCGAGCGAAGCGGCTCGCCGCGCCTCTTCTTCCGCGAGCTCCCGCTCGTGCTCCACCCGATCCGACCCCTGAAGCTCCAGGCACACACGCCGCGTCACGACGAGCACCGCCAGCGGGACGACCCAGATCGCGATGCGGAAGAACAGGATCTGCCAGCCGTAGGAGACGAAGAACGTGACGAAGACGCGGTCGGCCGACCCCGCCAAGAAGACGAACGCGATCCACGTAAACAACGCAGCGCCGATCGCCGTCCGCCACGGCGCATCGCGCGGCCGGTCCAGCAGGTTGTGGAACGCGTGGTCGCCCGTGAACCGCCGCTCCAAGGCCGGGAACGTGAACAACACCCCGAAGACGACGAGCGGGAAGAGCGCGCCGCCCCAGAACGGGTTCGGCACGAGTGTGTAGTTCCCGATCGTGAGGTCGAAGCCGGGCACGAGCCGGAGCGCGCCGATCAGCCAGCCGAGGTACCAGTCGGGCTGCGCGCCGTTCGTCCCGGACCCGACGTGGTACGGCCCCCAGAGCCAGATCGGGTTGATCTGGACGAGGCCGCCCAAAAGGAACAGCACCGCCGTCACCGCCGACATGAGACCGAGCGAGCGCGGCGTCTGGCCGGGGAAGGTCGGCACGCCGACAACCTTCCGCTCCGTCTTCCGCCGCCCCCGGAACTGCGTGTGGTGCCGCGCCGCGACGAGCGCGAGGTGCGCCCCGAGCAGCGTCGCGATCAGCATCGGGAAGAGGAAGACGTGCGCGACGTACATCCGCGACCAGAACGCGTGCGTGCCGGGAAACGGCCCACCCCAGATCAGCTCGGCGAGGTTCGCGCCGACGATCGGCACCGACATGAGCACCGAGTAGCCGATCGCGAGCCCCATCCCGGAGAGGAGGTCGTCGGCGAGCGAGTACCCGAGGTAGCCCTCGAGCAGCGCGAGCCCGAGCATCGACAGCCCGATGTAGTACGTCAGGTCGCGAGGCTTGCGGAACGCGCCGGTGAAGAAGATCCGCAGCAGGTGGAGGACGATCGCGACGACGAAGACGTCCGCCGCCCAATGGTGCGTCTGGCGGATCAAAAGGCCCGCCTTGACCTTGAACGAGATGTCCACGACCGACCGGTACGCCTGCGTCATCTCGGAGCCGTGCAGCGGCTGGTACTGGCCGTCGTAGTACGTCGTCGCGGTCGACGGGTCGAAGAAGAGCGTGAGGTAGATGCCGGTCCCGACGAGCACGATGAACGCGTACAGCGCGACCTCGCCGAGCAGGAACGACCAGTGGTCGGGGAAGACGTACCGGAGCGCCTTGCGCAGGAACGGCGCCGCGCCGCTCCGCTCGTCCAGGAAGCGCACCGTTCGGCGGATCACGACGGCCTCCGATTCCGCACGCCCCACCACGCTGGCCCGACCGGGCCGGAGAAGTTCCCGGCGGCCCGCAGCTCGCCGTCCGGGCCCACGAGGAGCGGCAGCTGAGGAAGCGGCCGGCCCGCCGGGCCGAAGAGCACCTTCGCGCCGCGCGCCGGATCGAACGTGGAGTAGTGGCAGGGACAGACGAGGGCGGGCCGGGGCTCGACCCCCGGGAAGGTCGGCTTGCGGTAGAGCGCGACCGCGCAGCCCGCGTGGGTGCAGATCTTCGAGTACGCGACGATTCCGTGCGGCGCCCAGCCGCCGCGGCCCGCCGGCAGGTGCAGGTCGGCCGGGCGCAGCCGGACGACGACGAGCGGCGAGCCGAGCTCCTCGCGGTCGGCGCCCTCGGGGTACGCGGTGTAGAAGGTCTCCTCGAGGACGTCGTCGGCATGGATCGGCCGGCCGCGCTCGTCGACGAGCCGCACGCCGCGCCGCCATGGCGTCCGGAAGAACGGCGCGATCTCGAAGGCCGGCCCGAGCGAGAGCGCGGGCGTCACGAGCGCCGCCCCGAGCGCCGCCCCCGCCGCCCCGCCGCCGAGGAGCAGCAGGCGCTTGCGCGTCATCCGGTCGCCGCTCTCCTCGACGAGCTGCTCGAGCGTCTCCTGCTCGGCCGGGTGCGCCGGGACGGGGTAGTCCTCCTCGAGCTCCTCGGTGGCGACGAGCCGCTCCGCGATCACGATCAGCGCCGCGGCGAGGAACGCGAACGCGAGCCCGAGCGAGAGGCCGAGGAACTGCGTCTGGTGCGGGATGCTCTCGACCGCGTAGACGACGACGAACGCGATCGAGCACGCCGCCGTGGCGCCGAAGAGCGCGAGCACGAGGAGCTCGGCGCGCGGTGACGGCTCGCCGGCTGGGACGATCCGCTCCCGCTCGATGGGCGGCGGCCGCCGCCCGCGCCCGAGCAGGAGCACGATCGCCGCGACGATCCACCGCCAGAGCGCGCTCACGCGGTGTTCCTCTTGCCGATCAGGACACACACCGCGACGAGCGCCGTCCCCGCGAGGAGCCAGGCGACGAGCCCTTCTGGGACCGGGCCGATGTGGCCGATCCCCCAGCCGCCGCGGTCGTCGGGGTGCTTCGCCCACTCGACGTAGGCGACGATCGAGTCGAGCTCGCGGTCGGAGATCTGCGTCTTCGGGAAGCGCGGCATGAGGTACGGCCCGACGCGCACTGCTTCCGCGATCTGCGTCGCGTTCGCCTGCTTGAGCGGCGGCACGCGCGCGCCGGTGACGTAGCCGCCCTCGCCGACGACCTGGTGGCAGCCGGCGCAGTGCTCGGTGAAGAGCCGCAGGCCGACGGGGATGCTGCCGCGCTCCGGGTGCGGCTTCGGCACCGGCTCGCCCTTCCCGAGCGAGGCGACGTAGGCGACGAGCGCGTCGATCTGACTCGGCGTGAAGAGCGGATGGCGCCGCGTCGGCTGGTCGCTCGGGCTCCGGAGCGGCATGTACCCCGTGCGGAGGTAGAAGTCGGCCGCGATCGCGCCCACCCCGCGCAGGCGCGGCCCGCGCGGCGTGCCGCTCCCTGCCGGGCCGTGGCAGCGGAGGCAGTTCTCGGAGTAGAGCCCGCTGCCCGACTGCGCGGCGGCCGCGCCCGGGAGCGCGAGCGCGACCGCCGCGCCGGCGAGGAGCAGCCGTCTCATGACGACCCGCACGACGACCACCAGCCGGCGCCGATCCCGTTCAGGACGATCGCGCCGAGGAAGAGGACGTTCCCGGCCGAGGCGGCGAGAGCGAAGAAGTGGATGCGGCCGAGCGGCGGCGGGCCGTCGTACTCGAGCTCGCGCGTCCGCAGCGCGGTGACGACGGCCGCCCACTCGGCTGCGAGGGCCACGGCCGCGGCGGCCACCGTCACCCCGATCTGCCAGCCGGTCATCCCGAAGGCCCAGCGGGCGCCGGCGGGGTTGCAGCGCGCCGAGGAGAGGAAGAGGAGCGCCCCGTGCTGACACGTCCACGCCGCCGCTCCGCCGAGGAGCCCGAACCACTGGAGGAGCTCGGAGCGTCTCACAGCGCCGGCGACACCTGGGTCAGGACGACGAGGACGGCGAGCCCGTTCACGAAGTGCCAGAAGAAGGTCGTCGCCCAGAGGCCGGTGAGCCGGTACCTGGTCAGCCCGGTCGAGAGGCGGAGAAGGAGCCAGACGTCGAGGAGCAGGCCGACCGCGACGTGCGTGTGGTGCGCGCCGACGAGCGTGAAGTAGATCGACTCGTAGGCGTGGTCGCCGGGGGAGAACTTCGCGAGGTCGCCGAGGAAGAGGTGGATCTGAAGCCCGAAGTAGGTCGCCTGCACGGCGAGCGCGACCGCGAGCAGGAGGCGCGTCGCGGCGAGCCGTCCCTCCTGCGCCGCCCGGAGCGCGAGCTGCATCGGCACGCTCGTCGTGACGAGGATCGCCGTGAGGACGAGAGGCAGGACGACCTTCGGCTCGGGTGTGCCGAGCGGCGGCCAGTGCACCGCCTTGAAGCGCAGGTAGTAGTAGGTCGCGAGGAGCGCGCCGAAGAGCACCGCCTCGCTGCCGAGGAAGAGCGCCATCCCCCACCACCCGTTCGGGTGGGCGAGCGGCTTCGGGCGCGGAGCCCGGCGCGGAAGCGCGTGCTCGCTCATGCCTCCGCGGGCTCCTGTGCGTGCCAGCCGCCGAGCGCGAGGACGCAGAGCGCGCCGAAGATCCCGGCGACCACGAAGTGGGCGAGGAGGAGCATGACGAAGAGGAGCGTCACGAAGACCCCGAGGGTGAGCGGCCACCACGACTCGGACGGCATCTCGAGCACCTCGTCGAGGTAGCCGTCGCGCACCGTCGAGGCGGGCGTCTCGTGCCCTTCCTCGAGGACGAGCTCGCCCGCCTCGAGCTTGCGTGCGTCCTCGGCCCGGTCGTCGCGGTCCCAGTTCGGGTACGGGCTCGTCACCGTCGGGATGACCGCGAAGTTGTAGTGCGGCGGCGGCGAGGTCGTCGCCCACTCGAGCGTGCCGCCGTAGAAGGGATCGGGGCCGGCGGGCGGGCCGCGGAAGCGGCTCCAGACGAGGTTGCCGAAGATGAGCAGCAGGCCGGCGGTGAGGATGAACGCGCCGATCGTCTCCGAGAGGTTGTAGGCGTCCCAGCCGAGCCCGGACTGGTAGGTGTAGACGCGCCGCGGCATCCCGAGCAGGCCGACGATGTGCATCGGAAAGAACGTGAGCGCCGTCCCGAGGAAGGTGAGCCAGAACGACGCCTTCGCGACCGGCTCGTGGTACAGCCGCCCGCTGACCTTCGGGAACCAGTAGTACATCCCGCCGAGGATCGGGAAGACCGCGGCGCCGAAGATGATGAAGTGGAAGTGGGCGACGACGAAGTACGTGTCCGTCGTCGCCTGATCGAACGGGATCGCGGCGAACATGATCCCCGAGAGCCCGCCGATGACGAAGAAGGTGATGAAGCCGCCGATGAAGAGAAGCGGCGCCTTGAACTCCGGCTTGCCCATCATCACCGTGACGGTCCAGGCGTAGATCTGGATCGTCGAAGGGATGACGACCATCATGCTCGCGGCCGCGAAGAAGACGAGCGTGGCCGTCGGGATCCCGGTCGCGAACATGTGGTGCGCCCACACGCCGAAGCCGATGAAGGCGACGAGGAGTTCGGCCATCGCGACGAGCGGGAACGCGATCATCCGGTGCTTCGCGAAGGTCGGGATGATCGACGTCGCGATCCCGAAGGCGGGCAGGACAATGATGTACACCTCCGGGTGGCCGAAGAACCAGAACAGGTGCTGCCAGAGCAACGCCGAGCCGCCGTGGCCGACGTCGAAGAAGTGGAACCCGAGGCGGCGCTGAAGCTCGAGGAAGACGCAGTCGACGGTCAGCGCCGGCAGCGCGAAGATCAGCGAGAGCGACACGGCCAGGATCGCGAAGACGAAGAGCGGCATCCGGTTGAGCGACATGCCCGGCGCGCGCAGCTTGAAGATCGTGACGACGAAGTTGATCGCCGCCACGGTCGAGGAGATGCCGTTGAAGATCAGCCCGAGCGCGTAGAAGTCGATGTTGAGCCCGGTGTCGTAGCGCTTGAGCGCGAGCGGGACGTAGTCGAACCACCCCGCGTCCGGGGCCATGTTCAGGAAAACCGAGGCGTAGATGAGGCACCCGGAGCCGAGGAAGAGCCAGTAGCTGAGCGCGTTCAGGCGCGGGAAGGCCATGTCCCGCGCGCCGAGCATGAGCGGCACGAGGTAGTTCCCGAAGGCCCCGATCGTCATCGGGATGACGAAGAGGAAGATCATCGTCACCCCGTGCATGGTCATCAGCTGGTCGTAGCGACTCGGGCCGAGGACGTGGTCGTCCGGGCGCGCGAGCTGCGTCCGCATCAGGAGCGCCTCGACGCCGCCCGCGCCGAAGAACGCGAGCGTCGTGAAGAAGTAGAGGATCCCGATCCGCTTGTGGTCGACCGTCGTGAGCCAGCCGACGAGGCCGGGGCGTTCCTCCCAGATCCGGTCGAGCCGGCCGATGCGCTCGCGGGCGCGGAGGCCGAGGACTTCCGTGGTGGCCATCAGCGCAGGCTCTCCAGGTACGTCGTGAGCGCGCGGTAGTCGGCGTCGGAGAGCGGCACGCGTGGCATCCGGTTGCCGGGCTTCACGTGCTGCGGGTCGCGCAGCCACTCCTCGAGCGCGGCGCGGTTGTTCGGCAGGACGAGCGCGGCCAGGGTCGTCCGCGTGCCGAGGTGCGTGAGATCGGGGCCGACCGTCCCGTGCGCGTTCGTGCCGCGGATCGTGTGACAGCTCGCGCACGGGCTCGAGAGGAAGACGCGCTGGCCGCGGCGCTCGTCGGCGGTGGTCGGGGCCCTGGCCGGCTTGGCCATGTTCGCGAGCCATGCACGGAAGCGGTCGGGCGGGTCGGCGTAGACCCACATGGACATGTGCGCGTGCTGGAGCCCGCAGTACTCGGCGCACTGGCCGCGGTAGGCGCCCGGCTGGTCGGCCTCGAGGAGAAGCCGGTTCGGGTGCCCCGGGATGAAGTCCATCTTCCGGTTCAGCTCCGGCACCCAGAAGCTGTGGATCACGTCGGCGGTCGTCCCGACGACGTTCACGCGGGTTCGCGTCGGGATGTGGATCTCGTTCGCCGTCACGGCCTTCGTGCCGGGGTAGCGCACCTCCCAGAACCACTGGCGGCCGACGACGTCGATCGTCATCTGCGTGCTCTTCACGCTCGGCGCGGCGGTCGAGCGCAGGACGAAGATGTCCGACCAGACGAAGAGCGTCGCGAGGACGACGACCGGGACGGCGATGCCGAGGGAGACCACGAGGATCGTCGCCGCGCGCTCGCCGCCGCCGAACGGGAGCTGATCGCGGTTCCGCCGCGCCCAGCCGAGGAAGAGGAGCAGGGCGATGACGCCGAAGCCGATCGCCGAGCCGACCAGCATCACCCACCAGAGCGTGTCGATCCGCCGCTCGGCGTGGCTCTCCGGGTGGAGGACGTTCTGCCGGCCGCCGGCCCCGCTCCCGCAGCCGGCCAGCGCGAGCACGAGCGGGAGGAGCGCCGCGATGGTGACCAGCCGGAAGCGACGGAACGTGTTCAGCGAGGTGCCCTCCTGGATCAGCCTCCGACGTGCCCGCGTGTCAGAGCCGTAAACGCGACGCGCGTGGTAGGAGCCGCGTCGCGGTCGCCTTGAAGCTCGCGACGACCGGCCGGCCGACGGCGAGGCCGAGCCGCTCGACCGAGGCGGCGGTCACCTCCGCGGTCAGCTCGCCGACCCGCACGCGGACGCGGTTCCCGACCAGCGCGAGCGAGACGACCGGCCCGTGCACGTGGTTCAGCGCCGACTCGTCGGCGACGGCGTGCAGGCCGAGCGAGACCTCCCACGGGTAGACGAGCACGCTCACCGGGCCGCTCGCCTCGTCGGTGGAGTAGACCGTCCCGCCGGCCTCGAGCCGCACCTCGGTGAGGCCGTCGCCGGTCCGGCGTGCGACGCCGTCGACCAGCGTGCCGCCGGCGAGGCTCGCGACGAAGCCGTCCGCCGGCGAGGCGACGAGGTCGGCGGGCGTCGCGACCTGCCGCAGCTCGCCCTCGACGAGGACCCCGACCCGGTCGGCGAGCGCGGCCGCGTCCTCGAAGTCGTGCGTGACGAGGAGCGCCGGCAGCCCGAGCTCGCGCACGAGCTCGCCGAGCTCGGCCCGCACCCCCGCGCGCGTGTGCGCGTCGAGAGCCGCGGTGGGCTCGTCCAGGAGGAGCGCCTTCGGCTCTCGCGCGAGCGCGCGCGCCAGCGCGACCCGCTGCCGCTCGCCGCCCGAGAGCTCACGCGGGCGCGCGCGCGCGAGGTGCCGGATGCCGAACCGCTCCAGCAGGTCGTCGACCCGCGCCCGGCCGCCGAACCCCACGTTGCGCTCGACGCTCAGGTGCGGGAAGAGCGCGTAGTCCTGGAAGACGAGTCCGACGGAGCGCTCCTCCGGTCGCCGGTCGACGCGCGCGTCGGAGTCGAACCAGATCTCGCCGTCGCACTCGATCCGCCCCCGCGCCGGCCGGGCGAGCCCCGCGATCGCCCGGAGCACCGTCGTCTTCCCCGCGCCCGAGGGGCCGACGAGCGCGACGGTCTCGCGGCCGACGTCGAGCGCTAGGCCGACGTCGAAGCCGCGGGCCGGAACGGTGAGATCGACGCGGAGCGCGTCCATGCGGGCGCGAGCTTGAGCAGGAGCAGGAGGACGGCGCCGGCGAGGACGAAGAGCGTCCCGATCGCGAGCGCGACGTCGAAGTTCGTCTCGAACTGGGCGTACACCGCGAGCGGCAGCGTCTGCGTCACGCCCTGGAGGCTCCCGGCGAAGATGATCGTCGCGCCGAACTCGCCGAGCCCGCGCGCGAGCGCAAGCGCCGAGCTCGCCGCGAGCCCGCCCGCCGCGAGCGGCAGCGCGACGCGCGCGAAGACCCGTCCAGGCCCGGCGCCGAGGGTGCGCGCCGCGGCGAGCAGGTCGTCGTCCACCGCCTCGAACGCGGCCACAGCGCCGCGCACGTAGAACGGGCTCTCGACGAACGCGACCGCGAGCACGACCGCCGCCTGCGTGAACCCGACCGTGATCCCGAGCGCGTGCAGCGTCCCGCCGAGGAGCTGGTAGCGGCCGAACGCGGCGAGGAGCGCCACGCCCGCAACCGCCGGCGGCAGGACGAGCGGCAGCTCGACGAGCGTGAGCACGGCTGCGCGTCCCGGGAACCGGCGTCGCGCGAGCACGTAGGCGGCCGGCGTGCCGACGAGGAGCACGCACGCATGCGCGATCGCGCTCGTCTTCAGGCTGACGACGAGCGCGTCGCGGAAGACCGAGCTGCGGGCGGCGTGGAAGAGGTCGCCCGGCGGCACCCGCAGGAAGAGCGCAAGCAGCGGCAGGAGGAGGAAAGCTGCGGCCACGGCGGTCGCGAGCGCCGCCACGGCGAGCGTCGCGGCCCTCACCGCGGCAGCCCGAAGCCGGCTCGCTTCAGGAGCAGCCGGCCGCGCTTCGAAAGCACGCGCGCAACGAAGGCGCGCGCCGCGGCCGCCCGCTTCGTCGATCGGACCACCGCGATCTCGTACCGGATCGGCGGCTGTGCCCACGCAGGCAGGCCGATCGTCTTCGTCTGCTTGACCACCGACCGCGAGTCGGTGAAGTAGACGAACCCGGCGTCCGCCTCCCCGAGCGCGACCTTCGCGACGATCCCCTTCACGTCGGTCTCCTGGCTGACGACGTTCGCGAGCACGTCGTTCGTGATCCCGAGCGAGTCGAGGATCTGACGCGTGTAGGAGCCGATCGGCACCGACTTGTCGCCGATGACGACCTTCAGGCCCTTGCGGCGCAGGTCGTAGACGGAGTGGATCCCGGCCGGGTTCGCCTTCGGGACGAGCACCACGAGCCGGTTCGTGGCGAACACCTGCGGCTTCCGCACGACGCCCTGGTGGTAGAGGAGCTCCGGGTACTTCGGGCTGGCCGCCGCGTAGACGTCCGCGGGCGCGCCCTGCTGGAGCTGGAGCGCGAGCTGGTCGGAGCCGGCGAAGCTGTACCGCGGCGCGCGGTCGATCTTCGGGAAGACCTGCGTCAGCGAGGCGGCCGCGAAGACGGTGACCCCGCCCCCGGCGGTGGTCGCGGCGGGGACGGCGAGCGCGGCGGCCGCGGCGACGAGGAGCGCGAGCCGCCTCACCGCTCGACCATCACCGAGGTCGCCTTGACGACGCCGGTCGCGCTCATCCCCGGCCGCAGGTCGAGCGCCTCCACCGCGTCGCGGGTGATGACCGCGACGAGCCGCGCCGGCTCGGTGACCTCGAGCTCGACCTG
>Ga0207700_10000022_pt1 | contig 166246 bp, 155 predicted proteins | sample LARL82metaG_FD_184348 | JGI IMG/M metagenome (GOLD analysis project Ga0207700, IMG submission 184348) | Corn, switchgrass and miscanthus rhizosphere microbial communities from Kellogg Biological Station, Michigan, USA - LAR L8-2 metaG... | ecosystem: Host-associated > Plants > Roots >...
CGCTGCGTCAGGCTTTCGCCCATTGCGCAAGATTCCCCACTGCTGCCTCCCGTAGGAGTCTGGGCCGTGTCTCAGTCCCAGTGTGGCTGATCGTCCTCTCAGACCAGCTACGGATCGTCGCCTTGGTAGGCCATTACCCCACCAACAAGCTAATCCGCCGCGGGCTCCTCCTCGGCCGGAGGCCGAAGCTACCTTTTCTCTCAAGCCCGAGGGCTCGAGAGGCCATCCGGTATTAATCCGGGTTTCCCCGGGCTATCCCGGTGCCGAGGGCAGATTACCCACGTGTTACTCACCCGTTCGCCGCTGTCCCCAGCCCCGAAGAGCTGGTTCTCGCTCGACTTGCATGTGTTAAGCGCGCCGCCAGCGTTCGTCCTGAGCCAGGATCAAACTCTCCGTGAAGAAGTGGTTGCTCCCGTAGGAGCAAGCCTTCACTTTGAGCTTGAGCTCAAAGTCCAGCCCGTTGAGGATGGCTGTCCCGGCGAAGCCGGCACAGCCTCCAAACGGCATCGCAAGCGATGCCTTGGGCTGAGACAGGGTTCGTCCTACCCGGCGTCGCCGAAGCGGGCCGAGCAGGTCTCGACGTAAACGCACGCTGTTGAGTTTTCAAAGACCGTCGCTCCCTGGCGACGTAAAAAAGCCTCCGACTCGCGCCAGAGGCCCCCAGATGCTCGGAAATCTTCGTATCCGATTGCGTCCGAAGGCGCTCCAATGTCGAGGTGCAGGGACTTTCCTACGCCGCCCTTCCGGGCAGCCGGGGAATGATAGCAGCGTCGGGGCGCCTGTCAAGAAGCCGCGAAGCGCATGAAACGGCGCTTCCCGGCCTGGAGCAGCGCGCCTCGGAGCCGCTCGGTGGGAAGGTCGAGCTCCGTCACCGGCTCGCCATCCAGGCGGACGCCGCCCTGATCTATTAGCCGGCGCGCCTGACTCGTTGTCATCCCGAGCTCACGGCTCAAGACGCGCGGAAGGTGCACTGGGTCATCGTCGGCCGGCAGGGTCACCTCGGGCACGTCCTCCGGAGCCCTCCCTTCGCGCACGACGCGCGTGAAGTGCTCCTCCGCCCGTCGTGCCGCCTCCGCCCCGTGTGAGCGGGTGACGACGAAGCGTGCAAGCTCAAGCTTCGCCTCGAGCGGGTCCCCGCTCGGCGCCGGCCGCTCCATGACGAGCGCGTAGTACTCCGGCAGGAGGTCGTCCGAGATGCGCATCGCCTTGCCGAACTGCTCTTCGGGCGGATCGGTTAGACCGACGTAGTTGCCGAGCGACGCGCTCATCTTGCGACCGTCGAAGCCGAGGAGAAGCGGGGTCGTCAGGACGACCTGGGGCTCCAGCCCGTACGCCTGCATCACTTCGCGTCCAGCGAGCAGGTTGTAGAGCTGATCGGTGCCGCCGAGCTCGACGTCGGCCTCCACGGCCACGGAATCGTATGCCTGCATCATCGGGTAGAGCAGCTCCGAGACCGAGATCGGCGCCTTCGCGGCGAATCTCTTCGCGAAGTCGTCACGCTCAAGCAGCCGCGCGACGGTGATCGCCCGCGTAAGTCGCACGACCTCGGCGAAGTCGAGCTTCCCGAGCCACTCACCGTTGAAGCGGACCTCGGTGCGCTCGGGGTCGATGATCTGCTTCGCCTGCTCGAAGTAGGCCTTCGCATTCCGGTCGATCTCCTCGTCGGAGAGGATGGGCCGTTCGGTCGAGCGGCCCGAGGGGTCGCCGATCCGTGTCGTGTAGTCGCCCACGATCAGCACGCCGACGTGGCCGGCATCCTCGAACGCGCGCATCCGTTGGAGCGGGATCGCGTGGCCGATGTGGATCTCCGACGAGGTGACGTCGATGCCGAGCTTGACCCGCAGTGGCCGGCCCTGCGCCAGCTTCCGCTCGAGCTCGCCGGCGGGTAGGACGTCGACGGCGTTCCGAGTGAGGTCTTCGACGACGACGGCCACGGTGGCCGATTCTAGGCGGCGACGGCCGGTCAGCCGAGCTTCGGAACCGCCCGAGCCGTCATCGCGACGCCCGCGACGAGGATCACGAGCGCGCTCACGGCCGGGAGCAGGCCGATGATCCGGCCGTCGAAGCCGACCCGGCCGAACGCGCGCTTGGCGAGCACGGCGAGCAGACCGACGCCGGTGATCGAGAGGGCGAGCCCGGCGCTGAACGCCACGATCAGGAGTAGTCCGAACGCCACGCGGTGGAGGGAGATCGCGGCCAGCAGGACGACGAGGGCCGACGGGCACGGAAGCAGGCCGCCAGAGACACCGACGCCGACAAGCGAGCGCCAGCCGAGGTCGGCGTGGTGGTGATGGTGGTCGCGCGCGTGTGCGCGCGTGTGCGCGAGGCGGCGGCGGATCCGGCTCCAAAGCACGGCTGCGCCGACCCCGACGACGAGCAGGCCCGACACCAGGTTCAGCCACGGGTACAGATGGTCGGGCACGACGAACTGCGACAAGCTGAGCGTGACGAGCCCAAGTGCGAAGACACCGATGGTGTGCGTCGCTGTGACGATCAAGCCGAGCAGCGCGGCGTGTAGCGGCGTGCCGCGGCTTCCGACGAGGTACGCCGTCACGATCGTTTTCCCGTGCCCCGGCGACAGCGCGTGGGCGGCGCCCCAGAACAACGCCGCCGCGAGCGACGCGACGATCACGAGGGCGCTCAGGTGCCGGCGGCCGATCAGACGCGCGAAGCCGCTGTCGGCGACGCGATCTGGCGCCTGAAGCGCCCGGCCTCGGGTCAATGCGGGCTGCGTTGCGGGGCCAGGGCTCGGAGCGAGCTGCGTCACGACACTCGTCACGTCGAGAGGGCTCTGGAGGAGATCCTTCGGGTACGCGCGCAATTCGTCACTGATGCTGTGCGCTTTCGCGCCGACGACAATCTCCTTCCAGCCGATGCGGCCCCTATAGTTGTTGTCGTGATAGATAACACTGCTCTGACCCTTAAGGACCGGCCCGCGCAGCACGACCTCGAGGCGAGTCGTGTGGAGTCCGCCTGCCCCCCGCGGATGCGCGAGAGCTTCTGCGACCGGGATCAGGCGCGCGCGCCGCCCGTCGACGTTGAGCTCGGCGTTCCGGGCGATCCGGCGGGCATAGGCCTGCGGGTCGATTCTCCCGGCCTGGAACGTCGGGATCTCCGCCATATCGAGGACATAGAGGACGTAGAGGCGAGGCCCTGACGTCTCCAGCCGGCTGAACCGGTTGATCGTGAAGTTCCCGAGCGGGTGCGCCGCGGCGCTCGCCGGGAGCACGAGCGCCGCGAGCGCCGCAAGGCCGGCGAGGGCGACGACGACGGCGAGCTTCCTCACGACGCGTACCTCCGCGCGAGCGGCGCCCACAGGAGCGAGAAGTGCGGGTTCAGGCCGAGCGCACGGCGGAGCCAGAGTCGGGCCTGCACGTCGTGGCCGAGGCAGCGCTCGATCATGCCGCGGTGGAAGTCCTTGGGCGCGTCGCGCGTCCCGAGCCTAAGGGCGCGCTCCGAGAAGCGCAGCGCCTCACCGCAGTGGCCGGTCCGCGCTAGCGCCCAAGCCAGGACGTCGTCGCCGTCGATCGACGGCCGCTCGCGCCGAGCGAGGCGGGCGAGCGCAAGGGTGCGTTCGAGACGGATGCCGTGGTCGACGTCGAAGAGCGCGGTCTCGAGGTCCGTCTTGACGCCGTTCGCGACGAGCAGGCGCTGGATGACGCCGATGAGCGCGTACTGGCGGCGTGCCAGGCGCTCGTGGCCGGTCACGTGCTCGAGGTCGCCGAGCGTCGTCACGAACTGTGGCAACGGGATCGTGTTCACCGCCCTCCGCTCGAGCCGGATCGCCTGCGGATAGCGTCCGCGGGCCGCCTCGACCTGGGCGAGCGCGTCCAGGGCGTAGACGTAGCCCGGGTACGCAGCGAGCGCTGCGCGGTACTGGCGCGTCGCCGGTGCCAGCCGGCCGTGCGACCAGTAGAGCTTGCCGAGCTGCACGTGCGTCCAGGCGAGAGGCTCGGGCTCGTCGACGGCCGCGTCCACGGCGAGACGCATCGCCGCGACGGCGCCTGCGACGTTCCCGCGGAGCTCGCGCCCGTATGAAACTCGTGCGTAGGCGGCGAGGCCAGGCCGGAGGCCCGCCAGCCGGTCGAAGGCCGCGAACGCCTCTCGGTAGCGACCGAGCTCGACGAGCGCGTCGCCAACGACGCCGTAGCTCCGTGCGGTCGTCGGTGAGAGCGCGACCGCGCGACGGCCGAGTACGAGGGCCTCGCGGAAGCGGTGCCTCGAGAGCGCGAGCGAGCCGAGGCCGCTCGTCGCGAGCAGGTCGTTCGGCGCAAGGACGAGCGCCCGCCGGAGCACGCCCTCCGACTTGGTGTAGTAGGTCGGGTCGCCGGTCTCGCGCGCCCGCTGCTGGTATGCGAGGCCGAGGAGGTCGTACGAGTGCACGTCTCGAGGGTTGCGGCGGAGGGTCGTCTGGAGCGTGCGGACGAGCGACGCCGTGTCGGCCGTGCCGAGCTCGTTCTCAAGCGCGCCCGCTGCGGCTTCCGGCGGCGGCGCCGGCACCGCGCCCCGGGAGTCGCGGAAGAGCCCACCGAGCAGAAGCCCAGCCGCCAAGGTGGCGGCGACGGCGAAAGCGAGGACGAGTCGGATACGCATCACTTGCGGCTCGCGCCGGCGGCCGCGGCGGGCCCCGCCGCAACAGGGCCCTCCGCGGCCGGACGGCTTACGGCTTCGGCTCTCCCTTCGTGTTGTCGAAGCCGGCGTTCGGGTCGTTCGCGTACGGGAACGAGCCGAGGTAGCCCTTGTCGTCGGCGTTCACGCCGTCGCCCAAGGGGATGTTCGTCCCGATCAGCGCGCCCGCGACCGCCTGCTCGGTGATGTCGATCACGTCGTCCTCGAGGCGACGGCCGTTCGGGTACCCGGCGAGGTCGCCGCCGAGAACGCCCATCCGGTTCACCTTGTCGGGCGCAGTCGGCGGGATCGACAGGTTGAGCCGCAGCTCGTCGGCCTCCGTCGGCCCGGTGTAGTTCAGGTTCGGTGTCTTGAGGCCGGTCAGGAGCACCGCTACCAGATCGCTCCGGTCGGCCTCCTTCACGCCGAGGTTGTAGAGCTTGTTGATCACCGCGGCGAGGATCGGCGAGGTGTAGTACTGCTCGAACTGCTTGTCGGTCGCCGGGGTCAGCCGGTTCCAGAGGTCCTTCTTGTCGGTCGGGATGACCGCCTCGTTGATGAGTGGGTTCCCGAGCCGCGAGACCTGCTGCCAGACAGTCTTCTTGCCGAGTCGCACCTTCGTCTTGCCCTTGACCTTGACCTTCGACTTCCCGACTGTCACGACCTGCCGGTCGGTCGACGACCAGACGCCGATCACGTGGCTCGAGGTGTCGTAGTCGGCGATCGGGAGCTGGAGCGCGATCGTGTGCACGGCGTAGCCGGCGAAGAAGTCCTTGCCGCCGCCGGCATTGCCGACGCCCTTGCGGATCGCGAGCAGGTCGAAGATCGCGCCGATGTCGCCGAAGAACGGATCGTCGCGCTGGCCGGCGAACACGGAGCCGCCGCCGTCGAGCGAGAAGATCCCCTTCGTCGCGAGGTCGTGGTAGTTCGGCGTCGAGCGCGGCCCGATGTTGTCGGGCGGCGTCGTCCCGGTGGCGACAACCGACGACTTCTTGCCGACGATCTTCGTCACCGTGTACGGCTGCGCGGTGTCGCCGAGGAAGAACTGCCCGGCGTTGCGCTTGAAGCGGACGCGGAACGTCACGTCCGGCTTCCCGTCGCCGTTCCGGTCGATGTAGACGTTGTACCGAGCGCTCGGCGAGAACGTGTAGTAGTTCGGGCCGGCGGCTGGGTCCTCGCCCGGGATCCAGTTCGAGATGATCGTGAACGTGTCCGGCTTGTCCGGGCTGCGGAACGCGTAGAGGTCCGTGTTGTCGGCGGACGGATCCTCCGAGATCAGCGGCGCCTCGCGGTGGCTCGAGGCGCTTCCTGCCTGCGGCGCCGGGCCTCTGGCGAGAGCGACGGCGACCGCCGCTGCCGCCGCGCCGGCGACGACGAGCAGGAGAATGACCTTCTTCATCCCTCACACTCCTTCTCGGGGTCGCGGCTTGTTCGCCGCCGCGAGCGGACCGGTTCGATCGGATTTCGCCGAACCGAAATCGCCGCCGAAACGAACGCCGGATATGACTCGACGCGGGAGCGTGTTAGCGTTCGGCGCCCGCCAGCGGAGGCGGACCCCGATGCCGCGAGATCTCGCCCACCTCTCGGACGAAGCCCTCGTGGCGCTCGTCGCCCGCTCGGACGAGGTTGCGCTCGGCGAGCTCTACGACCGCTTCGGCCGGGTCGCCTACGGGCTTGCGCGGCGGATCCTCCGCGACGACGCCCTCGCGGAGGACGCCGTGCAGGAGGGCTTCCTCGCCGTGTGGCGGTCGGCGGGCCGGTTCATGCCCGAGCGGTCGAAGGCGAGCACGTGGCTGCTGACGCTCGTGCACCGGCGTGCGGTCGACCTCGTCCGGCGGGAGGAGCGCCGGCGCGCGGAGGCGCTCGACGAGCGCGCGCACGCCGCAGACGCGTCGAGCGACGAGGCCGTCTGGCTTCGCTACGAACGAGAGCGGGTGCAGGCGGCGCTTGCACGGCTGCCGGACCAGCAGCGCGAGGCGATCGAGCTCGCCTACTACGGCGGGTTCACGCAGTCCGAGCTCTCGGAACGGCTCGGACAGCCCCTGGGTACGATCAAGAGCAGGATGTTCACCGGCCTTGGCCGCCTTCGTGAGCTGCTCACGGAGCCGGAGGCCGAGGGAAGAGAGCGATGGAAGCCGACACCATCCACGAGCTGACGGCCGCGTACGCCCTCGACGCGCTCGACGAGCGCGAGGAGCGGGAGTACGAGGAGCACCTCGCGCGCTGCCCGCGCTGCCGCGAGGAGCTCGCCTCGTTCACCGAGACGGCGACCAGCCTCGCGTACGGCGTCGAGTCGCCCACGCCGCCGCCGGACCTCCGCGACCGGATCCTCCAGCGGGCCCATGCCGAGCGGCCGAACGTCGTCCCGCTCCGGCCGGCCTGGCGCTCGTGGACGGCGGCTGCGGCGGCGGTCGCGGCCTGCGCGGCGATCGGGCTCGGGATCTGGGCGGCCACGCTCTCGCGCTCGCTCGACCGCGAGCGGTCGGCGAAGGAGCAGCAGGCCGGCGTGCTCTCGATCGTCAGCGATCCCGCTGCACGTCGCTTCGCGTTGAGCGGGGCGCACGGCACGCTCGTCGTCTCGCACACCGGCGCGGGTGCGCTGCTCGTCTCGAACCTACGGCGTGCGCCCGCCGGGAAGACCTGGGAGGCATGGGTGATCCAGGGCAAGACGCCGAAGCGCGCCGGCACATTCGGCGAGGCGAAGCCGTTCAAGCTCACGCGGCCGGTCCCGCAGGGCGCTGTCGTGGCGGTGACCTTGGAGCGCCACGGCGGCGTGAACGCGCCGACCACCAAGCCGGTTACAGCCGCGCAGGCATAGGCCGGCTCAGGTAGCGGGACCCAGCGATCCCGAAGCGCCACGGCAGCTCGGTGGCGCGCGAGATCCCGATGCGCGGGCCGCGGACGATCTCCGGTTCCGTCTCGCGCTCGCGCAGCTCGAACGGCGGCTCGTCGAGCGGAAGCCCGTCGTGGTCGCGGGTGACGCCGAGCGCCTGGCAGAGCCGGCCCGGGCCGGAGGCGAGCAGTCGCGGCTCGTCGAGGCCGCGCCTCGCCCGCATGGCCTCGAGCCCGAAGCGCGGCTCGAGCGCGCGCAGGAGCACCGCCGAAGCGGACCCCTCCTCCTCGCAGACGAAGTTGAGGCACCAGTGGATCCCGTACGAGCGGTAGACGTACGCGTGCCCCGGCGGGCCGAACATGGCCGCGTTCCGCTGCGTGCGGCCGCCGTACCCGTGACTCGCAGGGTCCTCGTGGTGGTACGCCTCGACCTCGACGACCGGGCCCCCTGCGCCGTCGACGAGGAGCACCATGCCGAGCAGGTCGGGCGCGACCTCGTGGACGGAGCGGGCGAAGAAGTCGCGGCCGATCATTCGTCGGGGCGCCGGGAGTCGTAGCGGACGAAGCGCGGGAGCGCGAGCGCGCAGACGACGGTGCCGGCGATGCAGGCGATCCCGCCCGAGACGACCGAGAAGCGCAGGCTCGTCAGCGAGGCGACGACGCCGGACTCGAGGTTGCCGAGCGACGGCGCGCTCGCGACCTGTGCGAACTCGATCCCGGAGAGGCGCCCGCGGAGGGCGTCCGGCGTGGCGGTGAGGAGGATCGTGCTGCGCAGGACGGCGCTGATGAAGTCGGCGGCGCCTGCGAGCGCCAGCATCCCGAGCGCGAGCCACAGCGTGCCCGCGTAGCCGAACGCGACGAGCGCGAGCCCCCACAGCGCCGCGGCCACGCAGACACCGAGCCCCTGCCGGCGCACGTGCGTCACCCAGCCGGAGACGAGCGAGGCGGCGAGCGCGCCGGCATACGGCGCGGCGTAGAGGAAGCCCACTGTCCGCGCCCCGCCGCCGAAGTGGGCGCCGTAGGCGGGGAAGAGCGCCATCGGCATCCCGAAGACCATGGCGTTCGTGTCGACGAGGAAGATCCCGAGGAGCGCCTGCTTCGTCCGCACGTAGCGGAAGCCCTCGACAATCGAGCGCAGGCTCGCGCGGTCGGCGTCCTCGGCGGGCGGAAGCGCGGGAAGCCGCCACACGCTCCACAGGGACACGCCGAAGGTGGCCACGTCGAGGAAGTACGTGAGCGGGAAGCCGATCGCGGCGACGAGCACCCCGGAGAGGGCCGGGCCGGCGACCGCGCCGAGGTTCCCGTAGACACCCTCGAGCGCGTTCGCGGCCGCGATCTGGTCGTCGGCCACGAGCCGCGGCAGAAGCGAGCGCATCGACGGTGTGCCGAAGCTGAAAATCGTGGTCGCGAGCGCCTCTCCCACATAGAGCGCCCACACCTGCGGGTGCGGCAGGAGCGCGTTCCCGGCGAGGAGGAGCGACACGATCGCAAGCCCGACCTCGGTGTGGAGCAGGAGCCGGCGCCGGTCGACCGCGTCGGCGATCGCGCCGCCGACGATCGGCACGACGAGGAGCGGCACGAGCGCGCAAAGGCTCAGCAGTCCGACGGCGAGCGTCGAGTGCGTCAGGTCGTAGAGCTGGATCGCGATCGCGACGGCCGCGATCTCGCTCCCGACGTACGAGATCGACTGACCCGCCCACAGCCGCCGGAAGGGCGGCGAGTCGCGGAGCGGCGAGACGTCGAGCGCGGCGCGGCGGACGAGGCCGCCGAGGCCAGGCTTGCGCTCCGGTGCGACCTCTTCGGCTATCCCTTAGAAGAGTCGCTCGTTTTCGTCTGCACCTGTCGTCGACTCGAGCAGACGCCGCGCGCGGCGGTTCAGGTCTCCCAGGTCCAAGCGGCCTTGCTCCGACCCCTCGACGATCCGGCGGGCGAGCGCGACGGCGTCCTCGACGACGGCTACGTTCGCGGCGGCGGATTGGCCCATGTCGGCGAGGATCGTCCGCTCGGTGCGAGACGCGACGATCGGGTCGGGGACGCCCTCGATCCAGACGCGTGTGCGGCTTCCGCCGCCCCGGTCCGACCCGCGGATCGGCTCGAGCGCGTAGATCCGGTCGGCGCGCGCGTACTTGCCGAAGCCGAGGAAGACCATGCGCGGACCGTCCGTCATGCCGCGATTATCTCCTACGACGGGCGATCCCTAGGCCGGGGGATCGGGGTACGAAGCATCTCCGCCGATTCGGTACGCGAACCGCTCGACGGGTCGGTCAAGCCGTTGCGGCGCTCCTTCCCTCGGGAGACGGCGACGGGACTCGCGGCCGGCGCGACGGGAAACCGACGAGGAGGTATGTCAATGACATTCGATCAGTGGCTCGAGCTCGTGCGGACGCACTGGAAGCGCGAGGAGGGCCAGACGATGGCCGAGTACGGCGTCGTCCTGGCGGTGATCACGATCGGCGCCGTCGGGGTCTTCACCGCCCTTTCCGGCGGCATCAGCGGCGCGCTGAACAACGTCGTCGGCCTGCTCCCGAAGTAGGCGAGCGCAAAACCTCGGAGACGGACGCGCGGGCCACGCCCCGCGCGTCGTCGTTTTGCAGGGAGACGTTTGACTCGTGTCTCCTGATGGGATAACGGCTGGTCCAGTCGTTCTCCCTGAAGGGGGTCGGTACATGCGCAAGCTCGTCGTGCTCCTCGCTCTCGGGTGCGCCCTCGTGGCGTCCGGCGGCGCCCAGGCGAAGGGGCCGAACCCTCCGGGACTCGAGAAGATCCTCGGCACCGTCCCGAAGAATCCGCATGCGGCGGCGGCAGTCAGCGGCTCCGGGCAGCTCAGCTACCACGGCGGCCCGGTGATGCTGACGAACAAGACCTACGCCATCTACTGGATTCCAAGCGGCTACTCCGTCAGCTCGCTCTACGTGTCGCTGATCAACCAGTTCCTGTCAGACGTGGCGGCGGCGAGCGGTCACACGAGCAACGTCTACTGGAGCGACACGCAGTACTACAACTCGTCGGGCACGCACATCAGCTACAGCTCGACGTTCGGCGGGTCGTACACCGACACCGATCCGTTTCCGGCGAGCGCTTGCACGGACGGCGTGTCGCAGACGACGGTCTGCCTCTCCGACGCACAGATCCAGTCGGAGGTCTCGAAGATCAAGTCGCGCCTCGGCTGGGTCTCGAACCCTTCGACGCTCTTCTTCGTCTTCACGCCGCGGTACGTCGGCAGCTGCACGGGCTCGTACTGCGCCTTCAGAGACTACTGCGCGTACCACAGCTGGTACGGCAGCGGATCGACGGTGACGCTCTACGCCAACCAGCCGTACACGATGACCGTGCCCTCGTCTTGCGACACCGGCCAGCACCCGAACGGGAGTGAGGCCGATCCGACGATCAACGTCGTCAGCCACGAGCACAACGAGGCGATCACTGACGAGCAGGGCAACGCCTGGTACGACCTCGCGGGCTACGAGAACGGCGACAAGTGCGCGTGGGACTTCGGGTCCGCGCTCGGCTCGACGTCTTACGGCCTGTACAACCAGGTGATCAACGGGCACACCTACTACGTCCAGCGCGAGTACTCGAACGCCACCGCGCGCTGCGTCCTCACCGGGACGTAGACCGCGAGGCTCGGAGGCGCGGCGCGTTCCAGGGCGCGCCGCGCCTCGTCGCGCCGGTCTCTGCGCGGAGGGCTTCAAAAAAGATAGTGTTGGCGGTCTCCCCCACCGGCAAGGAGGCGCCGATGTCCGCTCACGACCAGCTTCTCGCCGCCAACGAGACCTATGCGTCCGGATTCGCCAAGGGAGACCTGCCGATGCCGCCCGGACGGCGGTTCGCCGTCATCACGTGCATGGACGCACGGCTCGTCCCCGCGAAGTTCCTCGGCCTCGAGGAGGGCGACGCCCATGTCATCCGCAACGCGGGCGGCCTCGTCACCGACGACGCGCTGCGCTCGCTCGTCATCTCGCACTGGCTGCTCGGCACCCAGGAGGCGTTCGTGATCGCCCACACCGACTGCGGGATGCTGACGTTCACGAACGACGACCTGCAGCGGAAGCTCGCCGACGAGGGCGATGCGGACGCGTCGGAAGTCGACTTCCAGCCGTTCTCCGATCTCGAGGAGAGCGTCCGCCGGAGCGTGCGGAAGATTTCCGATTCGCGCCTGCTGCCGGAGTCGTTCACGGCGAGCGGCTACGTCTACGACGTGACGAGCGGTCGCCTGCGGGAGGTCGCCTAACGCTCCTCGAGCGCGGCGAGGCGCCGCTCGATCGAGCGCAGCGCCTCCACGAGCTCCTGGTGCTCGTCGCCGCGGGCGATGAAGCTCGACGCGATCGTCGCGGTGAGGACGGAGATGAAGCCGATGCCGACGATCATCAACGCCATGGCGACGATCTGGCCCGCCACGGTCTTGATCTGGACGTCGCCGTAGCCGACCGTCGTTATCGTCACGACCGCCCACCAAATGCCGGCCCAGAGGTTCGGGACGTCGTGGCTGTCGACAAGGCTTACCGACGCGCCCGCGACCACGGCGGTCAAAGGGCGATATAGCGGAAGCCCTCCCTGGAGGTCAGCACCCGCTCCGCGCGCACCGCCCGCATCCCGAAGACGCCAGATGACCCAGTTTTGCGGCGGCGGCCGCGCTCCGTAGCGCCGCCGGCGCGGGCGATTCCTCGACGACCACCACCGGGAGCGCGAGAAGCGCGAGCGCGAGCATGAGCGGCTCGAGGGCGTGGACGATCCGGCCGTCGTCCTCCTGCCGCCACATGGAGCGGCAGTTCGCGCTCGGCGCGCCGGTGCCTTTTGGTTAGGTGCGGATCGCCGCTCGGAGCGAGTCGACCACGCGCTCCTGGTCGTCCGGGTCGAGCCCGGTCGAGAACGGCAGCGCGAGCGTGCGCCGGCTCGTCTCCTCGGCGACCGGGCACAGGCCCTCCCGGAAGCCGTAGTCCTCGCGCATGTACGGCTGGAGGTGGATGCACGGGACGTACTCGGCCGTCGCGACGCCCTGCTCGCGCAGGGTCGCCATCACGCGGTCGCGGTCGAGCTCCAGCGCGAGCTTCACGACGTAGACGAACCACGAGCGGCGGTGGTCGGCGTCGTCGGCGAGCGGCACCTCGACGCCGTCGAGGGACGCGAGCCGCTCCGAGTAGCGCGCCGCGACCTCGGCTCGGCGCGCGAGGATCTCGTCCAGCTTCTCGAGCTGCGCGAGGCCGATCGCCGCCTGCACGTCCGTCCAGCGGTAGTTGAAGCCGAGCTGCACGTGGTGGAACCACCCGCCGCCCTCGTAGGCGCGGCCCTGGTTCCGGAGGCTCCGGAGCCGCCGCCACTCCTCCTCGGAGTGCGTCGTGACGACGCCGCCCTCGCCCGTCGCGATCTGTTTGTTCGGGTAGAAGGCGAAGACCGCGGATGGGCCGTGTGAGCCGAGCGGCGCCCCGCGGTACTCGGCGCCGAGCGCCTCGCACGAGTCGTCGATCAGCACGAGCCCGTGCCGGTCGGCGATCGCGCGCAGCTCGTCGAGCTCGCACGGGTAGCCGAAGATGTCGACCGCGACGATCCCGCGCGTCCGCTCGGTGATCGCCGCCTCGACCGCCGCCGGGTCGAGGTTGAACGTCCGCGGGTCGACGTCGGCGAAGACGGGCGTCGCGCCCTCGAACATGAAGCAGTTCGCGCTCGAGACGAACGAGAACGGCGACGTGATCACCTCGTCGCCCGGGCCGAACCCCGCGATGTGGCAGAGCAGGTGCAGGCCCGCGGTGCCGCTCGAGACGGCGGCCGCGTACGGCGCTCCGACGCGCGCGGCGAGCACCTCCTCGAAGGCGTCGATCGTCGGGCCGAGCGAGAGTCGCCCGGAGCGGAGCACCTCGAGCACGAGCTCCTCCTCGCGCTCGTCGAGGTACGGCGCGGAGAGCGGGATCTCGCGCCGCGCGGTGGCGGTGGGCTTCACGCCTCGGCGGGCGTCTGCACCGGGTTTGGCGCGTACTCGAGCCACTGCGCCCAGCGCTCGCTGCGCCCGCGCGCGGTGTCGAGATAGGCCTCCTGGATCTCGAGCGTGATCGGGCCGACGCCGATCTCGACGTCGTCGATCGAGCGGAGCGGCGTCACCTCCGCGGCCGTCCCCGTCATGAAGACCTCGTCCGCGACGAAGAGATCGGAGCGGATGAGGTTCTTCTCGATCACCGTGTAGCCGAGGTCCTGGGCGATCTGGATCACGGTGTCGCGCGTGATCCCCGGCAGGATCGAGGCCGAGAGGTCGGGCGTGAAGATGCGGCCGTTCTTAACGACGAAGACGTTCTCGCCCGAGCCGTCGGCGATGAAGCCCTCGGCGGTGAGCAGGATCGCCTCGTCGTAGCCGGCGCGGTTCGCCTCGGTGACGGCGAGCATCGAGTTGACGTAGACGCCCGTCGCCTTGGCGGCGTGCGGGATGACGTTCGGCCCCACGCGCTGCCAGCTCGAGATCTTCGCGCGGATGCCCGCCTTCAGGCCCTCGTCGCCGAGGTACGCGCCCCACGGCCAGCTCATGATCACGACGTCGATCGGGTTGCCGGTGGCCGCGACGCCGAGCTCGCCGTAGCCGTAGAACGCGATCGGCCGCAGGTAGCACTCCGGCAGGCCGTTCACGCCGATCAGCTCGAAGCAGGCCGCCCGGAGCTCCTCGATCGTGTACGGCAGGTCCATGTAGAGGAGCCGCGCCGAGTTCTCGAGGCGATTCAGGTGGTCGCTGAGCCGGAAGACAGAGGTGCCCTTCTGGGTCGCGTAGGCGCGGATGCCCTCGAAGACCCCCGAGCCGTAGTGGAGGCCGTGCGTGCCGACGTGGATCCGGGCGTCCGCCCAGTCGACGAGCTCACCGTTCATCCAGATCTTCTCGGTCTCCTGCATTCCTCGCTCCTTCCGGACGGCGACAGACCGAACTTTACCCTTGGCGTGGGCCGGAAACGCCCCCCGGTTCGGGGAGGCGCTCCACGAAGTCGCCCGGCTCCGCGTGCGTGAGGCGGACGAGCTCGGCCGGCGAAAGGGTCGCGAGATGGCTCGTGGAGCCGGCTCCGACCCACACCTTGTCGAGGGTGAGGAGCGTCTGGTCGACGAACGCCGCGGCGACGCCGGGAAGCGGAAACGGCGCGACGGCGCCGGGCTCGAAGCCGGTCGCCTCGACGACCTGCGCCGCTCTCGCCACCTTCGCGCGCTCGGCCTTCGCGGCTCTCGCGACCTTGCCGGCGTCGGCGCGCCGGTCGCCCGGCGTGAGCGCGACGACGAAGCGGTCGCCGCAGTCGAAGACGACCGTCTTCACGATCTGGGCCAGGTCGCAGCCGGCCGCGCGGGCGGCGTCGGCGGCGGTCGGCGTCTCGACGCTGAACTCCTCGATCCGCGCCTCGGCGCCCGACTCGCGCAGGAAGGACGCGACCCGCTCGACGGGCTCGGGCCAGCTCGGCACGGACGCGATCGTAGGCGAAACCCCGACGCGGCCTCGCGCGTTTAGCCGTGAGACGAGATGGAGGAACCGGAGGCACGGATCGCTCGGACCGAGGCGCTCTTCCGCAACGTGAACGAGCGGATCGCGGAGAGCGCGCGGCGGACCGAGAGCGAGCACCTCACCTTCGTCTGCGAGTGCGGCGATCCAGACTGCACCGAGAAGGTAGCGGCGCCGCTCGGCGTCTACGAGGACGTCCGCTCGGACGGCACGCAATTCCTGCTCGTGCCGGGTCATGAGGACGAGCGGGTCGAGCGGGTCGTCGAGGAGCGGCCGCGCTACAGCATCGTCCGAAAGGTGCACCAGGCCGTGGCCGCGTACGTGCGCCGGCTCGACCCCCGCGCCGAAACGGCCTAGGAAGCGCGTCTTTACGCGAGCGAGATGAAGCGCGCGTCGTCGAAGCCCTCGGCGCGCACGCGCTGCTGGAGCTCGGGCGGCGCGGGCGCGTCGATCGTCAGCGCCATCAGCGCCTTGCCGCCGCGGCGCGTCCGGGAGACGGCCATGTTGGCGATGTTCACGCCGGCCTCGCCGAAGAGCGTCCCGACGCGGCCGATCACGCCGGGCACGTCGTCGTAGCGGAGGAAGGCGAGGAGCGGCGCGAGCTCGAGCTCGACCTGGAAGCCGAGGGCGGCGACGAGCCAGCGCCGGTGGTCGCGGCCGATCGTCGTGCCGGCGACGTGCACCTCGTCCTCGTCCGAGTGGACGCCGACACGCAGCAGGTTGGTGAAGTTCCGCGTCGCCGACTGACGCCGCTCGTGCACCTCGATCCCGCGCTCCTGCGCGACGAGCGGCGCGTTCACGTAGTTCACCGGCCCGTCGACGCGCCCCTGGAACGCGCCGTTCAGCGCGGCGGCGGTGAGCAGGCGCGTGTCGAAGTCGGCGAGGCCGCCGTGGTAGGTGAGCTCGATCGCGTCGGCGCGGCCCGCGGCGAGCTCCATCGCGAGGCGGCCGAGGTCGGCCGCGAGCGGCACGTACGGGCCGAGCACCTCGAGGTCCTTCGCGCCGATCGACGGGATGTTCACGGCGTGCGTGACGAGCGCGCCCTCGAGCGCGGCAGCGACCTGCTCGGCGACGACGACGCCGGCGCGGTCCTGCGCCTCGGTCGTCGAGGCGGCGAGGTGCGGCGTGACGACGACGTTCGGGAGCTCGAGCAACGGGCCCGAGTACGGCTCGGAGGCGAAGACGTCGAGCGCCGCGCCCGCGACCTTGCCAGAGCGAAGCGCGTCGAGGAGCGCGTCCTCGTCGACGAGCTCGCCGCGGGCGGCGTTCACGAGCCGCACGCCGTCGCGCATCGCGGCGAAGGCGGCCGCGTCGACCGAGCCGCGCGTCTCGTCGGTCAGCGGCAGGTGGAGCGTGACGAAGTCGCCGGCCCGCAGCGCCTCCTCGGCCGTCGCGACGCGCTCGACGCCGAGCTCCCGGAAGCGCTCACGGCCGACGAACGGGTCGAAGGCGACGACGCGCATCCCTAGCCCGAGCGCACGGCGCGCGACCTGCTGGCCGATGCGGCCGAAGCCGAGGACGGCGAGCGTCTTCCCCTCCAGCTCGACGCCCGCATGCGCAGATCGCTCCCACCGGCCCTGCTTGAGCGCCGCGTGCGCCTGCGGGATGTTGCGGGCGAGCGCGACGAGCAGGCCGACGGTGTGCTCCGCGGCGGAGACGACGTTCGACTCGGGCGCGTTCGCGACGACGATGCCGCGCCGCGTCGCCGCCTCGACGTCGACGTTATCGACGCCCACGCCCGCGCGGCCGATCACGCGCAGCCGGTCGGCGCGCTCGAGGACGTCCGCGGTCAGCTTCGTCGCGGAGCGGACGACGACCGCGTCGTAGCCGCCAATCCGCTCGGCGAGGTCGCCGTCCGGCTCGTCGTCGACGTCGAAGCGCTCGCGGAGGAGCGCGACGCCGGCCTCGGCGATCGGCTCGCAGACGAGGACGCGCGGCCGCCCCTCGGTCACACGCGCGCTGCGCCCTCGTACGCCTCGAGCGCGCGGGTGACCGCGCCGCCGCGCTCGATCGGGACGCCGAGGTCGCCGAGCACGACCTCCACCGCAGCCAGCGTCGTCGTGACGTCGAAGACGTCGTAGTAGCCGATGTGGCCGATCCGGAAGATCCGGCCCTTGAGCTCGCCCTGGCCGTTCGCGATCGTGATGCCGAAGCGGTCGCGCAGGCCGCGCACGAGCTCGCCGCTGTCGGAGCCGTCCGGCATCCGGACGGCCGTGACCACCGCAGAGGAGTCGTCGTCGGGGGAGAAGAGATCGAGGCCGAGCGCCTTCACGCCCTCGCGGCAGGCGCGGCCGAGACGGCGGTGCCGCTCGAAGACCGCCTCGAGCCCTTCGTCGAGGAGCAGGCCGAGCGCCACCTCCTGCGCGCGCACGAGCGAGACCGCCGGCGTGAACGCGGCGTCGAGCTTCGCCTGCGCCTTCAGGATCGCGCGCCAGTCGAAGTAGAAGCTCCGCGCCTCCTGCTCGAGCGCCGCCGCCTGCGCCGCGGCGGACACGCTCACGTAGGCCAGGCCCGGCGGGGTCATCAGCGCCTTCTGCGAGCCGGAGACGACGGCGTCGAGGCCCCACTCGTCGGTCTCGAGCGGTACCGCGCCGAGGCTCGAGATCGCGTCGACCGCGACGAGCGCGCCCGCCGCCTTCGCGGCCGCGGCGAGCTCGCGGACGTCGGCAACCGCTCCCGTTGAGGTCTCCGAGTGCGTGAGGAAGACGACCCGCGCGCCGCCCATCCGCTCGAGCGCCTCCGGGAGGTCCTCCGGCACCGGGTTCGTGCCCCACTCGTACGAGAGCTTCTCGACCGTGCAGCCCCACGTCTCGGCGATCTCGGCCCACCGCTCCGCGAACCGGCCGGCGGAGACGACGAGGACGCGGTCGCCCGGGGGGCAGAGGTTCGCGACGACGGACTCCATCCCGCCCGTGCCGGACGAGGCCAGGAGCAGCACGTCCGAGGCGGTCCGGAAGACGGCGCGCAGCCGCTCGAGGCAGCGCTCGTAGATCGGCCGGAAGTCCGGCCCGCGGTGGTGGAGGATCGGCTCGGCGAGGGCGGCGAGGACCTGCGGCGGGACCGGCGTCGGCCCCGGGGTCATGAGGTACTGCTTGCCGGCCATCTCCCGCCCAGAGTACAAGCTGTCTATTCTCCGCTGATGCTGCGGAGGTTCCTCGGGGCGGCCGCCGCTTTCCTCGTCCTCGCAGGTCCGGCCCAGGGCGCCTCCACACCGCTCGTCGAGGTGCTCGACGCGCAGGGACGGATCGCCGCCGAGGGTGCCACCGGGACGTTCGCCTACCCGGCGAACGGCTCCGCGGTCGACGTCGGGTCGGCGTCGGCGACCTCGGCGGGCACGGCGCTCACGGACGTCTCGCTGCTCGGCAGTCGCGTCCAGGCGACTCGGGTCGTCGTGCCGCGCCACGGCCTGCGCGGCGCCTCCGTCGAGAGCCTCGTCGTGGACGGGCGCGTCGTGCCGGGGCGGCCGAACACGCTAGTGCCGCTCGGCGGGTCGAGCTACCTCGTCGTGCTCCAGACGGCGGTCGTGCCCGGCTCGAAGACCCGCAGCGTCGGGCTCGTCGGGATCCGCGTGCACATCGGCGAGGCGTCGTTCGGCCTGCCGGCCGGGACAGATCTCCTCGTCGGGCTCCCTCCGGCTGCGGTCCGCGCGGCGCAACCGGCACGCTCGGGGGCTCGCGACGGCTGGGCGACGCTCGGCTTCACCGGCACGCCGGGGCACGGACAGGTGCTCTTCGACGGGCCTGAGTTCGTCGGCGCTCCTCCGGCGGGCCCGATCGGCGTGCGCGCGGTGCAGATCGCGGAGCGCTACCTCGGCGTGCCGTACGTCTGGGGCGGCGCCGACCCCGCGACCGGCTTCGACTGCTCCGGCCTCGTCATGTACGTCTACGGCCAGCTCGGGATCGACCTCCTCCACTTCAGCGGCGCGCAGTACCACGAGGGCGTGCCCGTTCCGTTCGACGCCCTCGCGCCCGGCGACCTCGTCTTCTTCGAGCCCGGCCGGCTCGGGCCCGGCCACGTCGGGATGTACATCGGCGGCGGCCGCTTCATCCAGGCCCCGCACTCGGGCGACGTCGTGAAGATCTCGAGCCTCTCCGACTTCGCCTACGCGTCGAGCTACGTCGGCGCGGTGCGACCCTATGTGAGCTAGCGCCGAGTCGCGAAGCTCACAACTTGCTGGAACGTAGGCCGGTTGGCCCAGCGCATCGTGTCCGTGAGGAAGCCGGAGAAGCGGATGCGCTCGGCTGTCGCGTCGGCGCGCCAGGCTGACGGATCCGGTCCCTGCGCGGCCTCGAGCTGGTTGCCGGCTGCGTCGAGGGCGGCCCACAGGTCGGCGCGGCAGCGGGCGAAGTCGCCGTCGCCGCAGAAGCGGGTCGCGAAGCCCTGCCCGCCGAAGAAGCCCCGCAGGTCCCGGTCGACGTAGCCGTACCAGCCTGTGAGATACGAGGAGCCGCCCGGGTTGGGCGCGTCGTCCCGCGGCGTGAGCTGGGCCAGCCGGTCGACCAGCGGGCCGAGGACCGGGCGCAGGACCGCGTCGGCGAGCTTCGGCCAGGCGGCGTCCATGATCGCCGCGCCCGGGTCGTCGATCTTGCCGTCGAGGTCGCGGTCGAGGCGGCTGGCGCCGTCAGAGCGCCACGCGTCGAGCTGCGTGAGCAGCTGCGCGTCGCGCAGGCCCGGCGCCGGCCCCGTCTGCAGGACGCGTTCGATCGCCGGCAGGACGCGCACCGCGCGAAGGTCCTGCGTCGCCGCCTCGTTCATCGCCGCGACGAGGCTCGCCGGCGTGTGCTTCCGCCGCGCCGCGACGGCGGCGTCCAGCAGGTCGACCCGCTGGACGGAGCCGTACGCCCAGTTGTCGTCCGCCGCCGGGACGCCGCGGCTCGGCTTGTTGTTCCAGTTCACGATCGCGCCGGAGGGCGGGTCGATCGTCTGGGCATGCTGCGAGGCGGGCACGAACCCGCGCCACTCGTCCTCGCCCGTGCCCGGCGTCGGCAGGCCCATGTCGACCCCAAGCGCCCGGATCGGGATCCGGCCGCTCGAGAACATCGCGATGTCGCGGGCATCTGCGTAGAACCAGTTGAACGTCAGATTCACTTTGCTCATCGCGCGCAGAAACGTCTTGGCGGAATGGACGCGGTTCGTGTTCAGCTCCTGGAAGCCGATGCCGCTCAGAAGCTCCCGGCCGCGGGTCGAGCGCGCCTGCGCGATCGCAACCCGGCGACCGTCGAGTGTCTGCGCGTAGCCGATCACCGGCCCATGGACGGTCGTCCGGTAGACGAGCCGCCGGTCGGGCTCGCCGAGTCGGCCGTGCAGCGTCCCGGCGTCGAAGGTGCCCATCGCGCGGCACTCGCCCTTGAAGAGGTAGTGCGTGTCGTCGCCGCACAACGTCTCGGCGAAGTCGTCGACGATGTCAGTCTCCGCCGAGGTTGCGCTCCACGCGAAGTCCTTGCCGCGCCCGAGGAGGACGTAGAACGAAAGCCCGGGGAACGCGGCGCCGCGCGCGTCGATGCCGCCGCCGTGGAGGTCGAGCTCCATGAGGATCTCCGGATACGTGTAGCCGACCTGCGGCCCCGCGACCATGATCGGGTGGCCGGTCCCCGAGCGGCGCGCCGAGACGAGGAGCGCGTTCGACATCGCGGTGTGGCGCCGCACGCCGAGCGGCTGCGCCCACGGCTGGAAGTCATGGACGACCTGGCCGGCCGCGGGGGCGGGCGGCGGCGTGTACCACGACACCTTTCCCGGCGTCGAGACCGGCGTCTCCGGATCGTCCTGCTCGCGGAGGTCGTTCCAGACCTGCTGCCCCGCCGCGGTGCCGAGCCGGTCCTCCAGCGCGGCGAGCAGCTCGGAGCGGCGCACCTCGTCGCCGCCGCCCTTGCCGAAGACGGCGCCGATCAGCGAAGCGATCGCGATCACGTCGTTGCGCGTCCAGGGCGCTCCGGGCACGCCGTGCGCACGGCGGTAGGCGTTGATCCCGGCGACATACGCGTCAACGTCGTGGATGAGCTGCACGCCCTCGGGCCCCGCGCGGCGTAGGAGCGTGACCTGGGCGGCCAGCGCAGCTTCCGCCGACGGGCTCGACTCCACCTCGCGGCCCGAGCCGACAAGCGAGTAGGCGTCGATGCCGGGCACGTCGAGGGCTGAGATCCGGCCGGGCCCGCGCAGCAACTCGATCAGGAAGCCGCGGTCCTGGGCGGTCGCCCAGCCCGCGCCGAACTCGACGTCGGCGCGCGTCCGGCCGTAGACGTGCGGCACGTCCCAGCGGTCGCGGAGGATGCGGACGCCGCTGCGCGGCCGTTCGACGCGAGTCGGCTTCTGCCCACCGAGGCCGAAGATCTCCGGCTTGAACGTGCGGGCGAGGTCGCCGGGGCGAACGGCGTCGAACATCGGCGTCAGCCGGTCGTAGAGACGCAGCTGATCGCTTGCGTGCGGGCCGAGGATGGCGAGCGAGCCGCTCTCTCCTGGCGGCAGGACGTTCAGGACGACGCTTCGTACGGGCGTGCGCCCCGCCGCCGACGCCGACAGGCCCGTCACGAGGAGGGCCGCGGCGAGCAGCGTCACCGTCGTCCGCACGGGACGAGGCTACTACTGTCCTCGCCTGTGCAGGCGAACCTCGCCTTCGCCGCGGCGCTCCTCGCCTTCCGCCTCGCCGGCGCGCTCGTCCGCCGCCTGCGCGCGCGGCCCGCACCCGAGCTCGTCGCCTGGGCCGGCTCGCTCTTCGCCTACGCCCTCGCCTGCGCGGCGCTCGCATGGGGCGCGGCAGCCGGCTGGGACGGACGCGCCTTCCGCGCCTACTACCTCTTCGGCGGGCTCCTGACGGCGCCGCTCCTCGGCGTCGGCTCGCTGCTCCGCGCCGGGGTGCGGTGGATCGGCGCCGTGGGGCTGGTGTACGTAGGGCTCGCGGTCGGCGTCGCCGTCGCCGTCCCGGTCTCGGGGTCCTTCGGCGGATCGGGGATCCCGCCCGCGCAGGACCACCTCGACTTCTTCCCCGCGCGGCTGCTCGCGATCCTCGGGAACGGCCTCGGCACGCTCGCGGCGGTGGCCGTCGCGGTGCTGACGATCCGCAGGCGGCCGCTCGGGAACGGGCTCGTCCTCGCCGGCCTCGCGGTCGCGGCCGCGGGGAGCGCGCTCGTCGGGCTCGGGGAGGCGGGGACGGCGGCCGTGTTCGCGGCCGCCGCCCTCCTGCTCTACCTCGGGTTCTCGGCGCCCGCGGGCTGGCGGGTCTCGCCGACGAGCTCCTCGAAGAGCGACCGGTAGTGCTGCATCGCCACGCGGAGGTCCTCCGTGGAGGCCCGCTCGCGCTCGTGCGCGATCGAGATCGCGTGCGCCGCCCGGTAGTTGTTCACGACCTCCGGATGGTCGACCGAGACGTCGGCGGCGCGCTGCTCGAAGTCCTCGACCGGGTAGCCGCGCTCGCGCATGACGCGCTGGATCAGCACGTCGGCCTCGGTGATCGCTCCGCCGGGGTCGTCGACGAAGCGCGCCTGCGTCGCCTGCCACTCGTCGGCGTAGCGCTCGCGGGCGGCGGGGTCGAGCGGCTTGACGTCGAGCTCGTCGCGGCGCTTCTGTCGCCCGGCGAGCTCTGCCTCGGCCTCCCGCTTCGACGGCGCGTCGGCGACCGTCCGGTCGTACTCGGGGCCGAAGCCCTCCTTGAGCGTCCTCGTCCGTCTGGCGCGGAGCGCGTTCCAGAGCACGAGCGCGAGCACCACGACGGCGGCGATCGCGATGACGATCCAGACCCAGGTTGCCATTTCCTGCCTCCTTTTCGACAGGACGTTCCCGGGCGCAGAAACGGGAAACGGCGTTGCACGTCCGGACGTTCGTTCCTAACTTCTTGCGCCGCGAGTCGTTTAACAGTCCTCGGAAGACGAGAACAACCAGCGTCGGCGCGCTTCGCAGGCTCGCCCATAGCGCCGATGCGCCGTTCTGTTCCCGAACCGGGGGTGGTGCTTGAAGGAGAAGCTGCGCGCGTTCGGCGCGTTCGTAATCGTTTGCGGCATTGGGGGGTTGCTCCTAGCTCCAGGCGGGGCCGGGAGCGTGAAAGCGCAGGTGCCGGCGGACTCGCTCGTCCGCCAGATCGAGCACCTGCAGAAGACGACGTGGCGTTGGCAGCGGGTGATGAGCCGCCCCCTCACTGCCGGATCGTCCAGCTACCGCACCGAAACGAGCCTTCGCTATCGACGGTGGGTGCGGAACGTCTGGCGGGTGCGCGCGCTTCGCGCCCGGCGCCGGGCCCTCAATCCGCCGTACAAGAGCGTGTGGCTCTGCATCCATCGCTACGAGGCGTCGTGGCACGACGGCGGCGGCCCGTACTACGGCGGCCTCCAGATGGACGTCTCGTTCCAGCTCCACTACGGGCGGCGGCTCTATCGCCTGAAGGGCACCGCCGACCATTGGACGCCGCTCGAGCAGATCTGGGTGGCAGAGAAGGCCCGCCGGAGCGGCCGCGGCTTCTGGCCGTGGCCGAACACGGCGCGGCTCTGCGGCGCGCTCTGAGCCGACGAAGCGGGAGCCGCCCTCCCGCCCGCCGTGTCTCCTTTGGGACCGTCAGCTACCGGATGCTTTGAGCTTCTCACGCAGGAGCTCGTTCACCGCGCGCGGATCGGCCTTCCCCTGCGTCTCGCGCATCACCAGGCCGACGAAGAAGCCGAGCAGGCCCTCCTTGCCGCCGCGGTACGCGGCGACCTGGTCGGGGTTCGCGGCCAGGATCCGGTCGACGAGCGGCTCCAGCTCGGCGGCGTCGGTGATCGCCGTCTGCTCGAGGTACTCCGCGGCCGCGAAGCCCGCTGAGGCGCTCGCCGCGATCGCCGCTGTGTAGACGTCACGCGGCAGCCGCTCGCGCTCGCGGATCACCTTCGCCAGCTCCCCGGCGTCGACGGCGTCTGGATCGACGCCCGCGCCGGCGACCTCGTTCATGACGACGTTCGCCGCCACCCGCGGCTCGAGCTCGTCGGCCGAGAGGAGCCGCTCGTAGAGACCATCGCGCCCGCTCGCCACGAGGTCGGCCGCCAGCTCGAAGCCGACCGCACCTTCGAGGCGCCGCACGCGCGCGCCCGGCACCTCCGGAAGCTCGCCCCGCAGCCGCTCCACGAGCTCGCGCGGCGGCTCGAGCGGCACGAGGTCCGGCTCCGGGAAGTAGCGGTAGTCGTCGGCCTCCTCCTTCGCGCGGTGCGGGGTCAGCTGGCCGGTGTCCGCGTCGAAGTCGAACGTCTGCTGGACGACCTCCTCCCCACGCTCGTACAGCGCGATCTGCCGCGCCGCCTCGGCCTCGATCCCTCGCGCGATGTAGTTGAACGAGTTCATGTTCTTCAGCTCGGCGCGGGTGCGGAGCTCGGTCGACCCGGCCGGCCGCACGGAGACGTTGGCGTCGACGCGCAGCGACCCCTTCTCCATCTCGGCGTCCGAGATCCCCAGCTCGACGATCGTCTGACGCAGGAGCTGGAGGAAACGCTTCGCGTCGTCGGCCGAGTGCAGGTCGGGCCGCGTCACGATCTCGACGAGCGGCGTGCCGCCGCGGTTGTGGTCGACGAGCGAGTACTCCGCGCGCACGCTCCGCCCGCCGGCGCCGCCGACGTGCACGCTCTTCGCCGCGTCCTCCTCGAGGTGCGCGCGGACGATCCCGACCTCGAGGTCGCCGCCCGCGCCCGGCACGACGAAGCGGCCCTCGCGGCACAGCGGCTCGTCGTACTGGGAGATCTGGTAGCCCTTCGGCAGGTCGCGGTAGAAGTAGTTCTTGCGGTGGAAGAGCGCGCGCGGCGCGATCTCGCAGCCGAGCGCGAGGCCGAGCTTGATCGTCCACTCGACGGCGCGCTCGTTCGGGACCGGCAGCGAGCCCGGGTGCGCGAGGCAGACCGGGCACGTGCGCGTGTTCTCCGGCGCGCCGTACGCGAGCTCGCAGCGGCAGAACATCTTCGTCCGCGTCTTCAGGTGGACGTGGATCTCGAGGCCGATGACCGGCTCCCAGCTAAACATGCGCCAGCTCCCTCGCCTCCTCGAGCGCCTCCTCGATCGAGCCGCGCACTTCGACCATCGCCAGGCGCTCCTCGAGCGCGAGCGAGTGCATCCGGATCAGCCAGAGCTCGCGCTCGCCGGCCTCGAGCGAGAGCTTCAGGTCTCCGATCAGGACGGCGCGCGAGCCGTCGAGGACGCGCGGCTCGGTGCCGAAGATGCGCCCGGCCGCGACGACGAACTCGGCCGCCCCGTCCTCGATCCGCCTCATGCGGCGGCTCCGGCGAGGCGCGGCGGCACCGGGTCGAAGGCGAGCGCGCGCTCGAGCGCGTGGCCGGCGCGGAAGATCGTGTTCTCGGAGAACTGCGGGCCGATCAGCTGGAAGCCGACCGGCAGTCCTTCCGAGAGGCCGCACGGGATGGAGAGGCCCGGCAGGCCGGCCATGTTCGGCGGGATCGTCAGCACGTCCGAGAGGTACATGGCGAGCGGGTTCTCGGTGCGCGCGCCGAGCGGGAACGCGACCGTCGGTGAGGTCGGCGAGACGAGCACGTCGAAGCGCTCGAAGGCGGCGGCGAACTCGCGCCCGATGACGGTGCGGACCTTCTGCGCCTGGCCGTAGAACGCCTCGTAGTAGCCGGCCGAGAGGGCGTAGGTGCCGAGCATGATGCGGCGCTTCGGCTCGTCGCCGAAGCCCTCGTCGCGCGTCCGCTCCTGCATCGCCTCGAAGTCGCCGTCGCCGACGCGGAGGCCGAAGCGCACGCCGTCGTAGCGGGCCAAGTTGGAGGAGGCCTCGGCCGGGGCGACCAGGTAGTAGCAGGGCATGCCGTACTCGACCGAGCGCGGCAGCTCGCACTCGCCGAGCTCGGCGCCGAGCTCGCGGCAGAGCTCGATCGCGGCCTCGACGGCGGCCCTCACGCCGGGCTCGATCCCCTCCGCCTCGTTCAGCTCGCGCGGGATGCCGACGCGTAGGCCCCGGAGGTCGTCGGCTTCCGGGATCTCGACGGGGTTGGGCAGGTCCACGGTGGTCGTGTCCGCGGGGTCGCGGCCGGCGATCGTGCGGTAGAGGCGCGCGCAGTCGCGCACCGTCTTCGTGATCGGGCCGACCTGGTCGAGGCTCGACGCGAAGGCGACGATGCCGTAGCGCGAGACGGTGCCGTAGGTGGGCCGCAGGCCGACCGTGCCGGTGAGGGCGGCGGGCTGCTTGATCGAGCCGCCGGTGTCGGAGCCGAGCGCCCACGGCGCGAGGCCCGCGGCGACGGCGGCGGCGGAGCCGCCGGAGGAGCCGCCCGGGACGCGGATGGGATCCCACGGATTGCGGCTCGGGCCGTAGGCCGAGTTCTCCGTGGACGAGCCCATTGCGAACTCGTCCATGTTGGTCTTGCCGAGCACGGGCAGGCCGGCGGCCTTGCAGCGGGCGGCGACGGTGGAGTCGTAGACCGGGACGTAGCTCTCGAGGAAGCGCGAGCCGGCGGTGGTGCGGATGCCCTTCGTGCCGATGAGGTCCTTGAGCGCGATCGGGACACCGTCGTGTGACGGCTCGTCCACAGTAGTGAGGAAGCAGTGGAGGTCGCCGTCGCGCGCGGCGATCGCGTCGCGGTAGGCGGCGAAGAGCTCGGCGGCGGAGACCTCGCGCCGCTCGAGCAGGCCCATCGCTTCCTCGGCGGTCAGGCGGAGCGTGTCGATCATGCGGCGCCGCTGCCCCTCAGCCCTCGGCCGGCACGCGGAAGAAGTCGCCCTCGCGCTCGGGCGCGTTCGCCAGCGCCTCCTCGACGGGCAGGCACGGCTCCGGGTCGTCGGTGCCGAACACGTTCACGAGCGCCAGGGGATGTGACGTCGGCGGCACGTCGGACAGGTCCAGCTCGGACACCTTGCCGACCGCGTCCAGGATCGCGTTCAGCTGCACCTGGAGGCGCTCGATCTCGTCCTCGCGGAGCGCGAGCCGCGCGAGGCGCGCCACATGCAGCACGTCGTCTCTAGTGATCGCCATCGACTCTCAATCGTCGCAGTTCTCCCACCAACACGAGGGGCCCCTTTCGGGGCCCCGGTTAGATCCCGAAAGGAACTCTTAGCCTGACGCGGCCTGGACGTTCGCGGCCTGTGCGCCCTTGGGGCCCTGCACGACCTCGAACTCCACGCGCTGACCCTCGGTCAACGACTTGTAGCCGTCCATCGCGATCGCGGTGAAGTGGACGAAGACGTCCTCGCCACCCTCACGCTCGATGAACCCGTAGCCCTTCTCGTTCGAGAACCACTTCACGGTGCCCTGAGCCAACTTTCCTCCTTCAACAACATGAAGCGACGGCCCAGGCACCGAGCCGTCGACCGACGATAAAGCGGCCAGAGAGTAGCGTCACACCCTGGGGAACGCAAGCGCTCCGCGGCGGTAGCGCGCGGCCCGAACCGTGTTCCGGAGCAGGCTCGCGATCGTCATCGGCCCGACCCCTCCGGGCACGGGGGTAAGGAACGCGGCCCGTTCGGCCACGCCCGGGTCGACGTCGCCCACGAGGCCGGCTTCCGTGCGGTTCTGGCCCACGTCGACGACGGCGGCGCCCTGCTTCACCATCTCGGGATCGACAAGTCCTGGGATCCCGGTCGCGACGACGAGGACGTCCGCGTCGAGCGTCTGCCGCGCGAGATCGTCGGTGTGTGAGTGGCAAATCGTCACGGTTGCGTTCGCCTGGAGGAGCAGATGGGCGACCGGCTTGCCGACGATGTCGCTCCGCCCCACCACGACCGCCCGCGCCCCGTCGAGCGGGATCGAGTACTCGTCGAGGAGCGCCATGATCCCGTTCGGCGTCGCCGGCACGAGCGTCGGCCGCCCGAGGTAGAGCTGGCCCGCGTTCAGCGGATGGAAGCCGTCGACGTCCTTGACCGGGTCGACCGCGCGGATGATCCGCGCCTCGTCGATCCCCGGCATCGGCAGCTGGGGCAGGATCGCGTCCACCTCGTCGTCGGCGTTCAGCTCGCGAAGGAGCTCGAGCACCGCCTCCTCGGAGGTCTCGGCGGGGAGCCGGTGGTCGATCGTCCGGATCCCCACTTCCTCGGCCGCCTCGTGCTTGCGGTTGATGTAGAGGTGCGAGGCCGGGTCGTCGCCGACGAGGACCGTCGCGAGTCCCAGCTCGCCGAGCTCCTCGACTTCCTCCTTCACGGCGGCGCGCACCTTCGCGGCGAGCGCGCGCCCGTCCATCAACGTCGTGGCCACTTATCCGACTGGAAGCTCGATGTTGCCGACGTCGATCCCGAGCGAGCCCGCCAGGCGGACCCCGAGCTCGATGTCCTCGCGCAGCCGCTGCACGTCGCGCGCCTCCATCGCGCGGCCGATCCACGCGCGCTCGCGCGGCCGCCAGAGCGCGTGCGCGACGAAGACCGGGAGCAGGCGGTTCGCCGCCTCGACGAGCGCGCTCTTCGTCTTCTCCGACGCGCTCCGGAGCAGGACGCGCTCGTACGCCATCCCCGCGCCGTGGTGGATGCCGTCGTCCACGGTGAGCCGATTGCAGAGGTCCTCGAGCACGGTTCCCCGCGACGAGCGCGCGATGAGCCGGAAGCGCCCGATGATCAGCCGCTCGTAGAAGACCTGCATCATGAAGACCTTCTCCTCGAGCGTGTCCGCCTCGAGCACCTGGTGCGCGAGCGTGTCGAGGTGCGGGTCGCGCTCGGTCGTCCCGCCGGCCTCCGAGGCCAGCTTCAGCCACGCCTCGGTGTGGCGCGACTCGTCCTGCACCATCGTCGAGTAGTAGAGCTTCGCCTCCGGGTCGGGCGCGATGTTGAGGAGCTGCGAGGACATCTCGCACGCGAGCTCGTCCGCCTGGAGCTGCTGCGTCACGACCGAGCGCCACACGTCGAGCCGGCGCGCGCGCTTCTGCGGCGTCCCCTTCGTCGTCTCCGGGATCGGCGGCACCTCGCCCCACGGGAGGTCGCGAACCTGCCACTCCTGCTTCTTCGCGAGCTCGTAGTAGCGGAGGACGCCGGTGTACTCCTCGCGCTCGAGCGACCAGTCCTCGACGACCTGCGTCGTTGCCATCGCGGGATTATCCCAGGGGTGACCGGTGGTGCGGCTCGTACAGGTCGACTTCGACGCCGCCAGGGAGGACCATCTTCGTGACGATGCCGTAGCCGCGGTCCTCCGGCTCGCCCCGGATCTCGATTCCCTTCGCCCGTAGCTCGGCCACGGTCGCCTCGATGTCGTCGCACATGAGCGAGAGCTCGTGCGTCGTCTCTCCCTCGGAGGGATGGACGCCAAGCTCGGCGGGCGGCAGCGCGAAGATCAGCCAGCCGTCGCCCGCGTCGACGTGCTCCCAGCCGAGCGCGTCGCGGAAGACGGCGCGCAGGGCGTCGGCTTCCGGGGTGTAAAGGAGGACGTGCGCCCCGACGATCCCCATGTCGCATCCTCGCGCTCGCCGCGGCCGGTTGCGGCGGCTCGAGCCACCGGACGCCCGCCCAGGTCGTGCGGGCCTGGAGCGCAGCCGTGAACCGAGGCGACGACGAGGCCGCCGCGGGGCTCTTCGGCGCGAAGGTCGTCTTCGTCGCCGGCGACTCCCAGACCGTCCTACGAACGCACGCGCAGGCGCTCGCGTTCAACCGCGCGCTCCGATGGTGCGGCCCGATCGTCAGGCTCGCTCGGCGCGGCGACGAGGTGGTCGCCCAGTTCTGGCTGCGCACGAGAGGCCACTGTGAGCGTGGCGGCGGGGAGCGCGGCTCGGTCGCCTTCACCGTCCGCGACGGCAAGATCGTCTTCTTCGACCAGATCGGCGCCTAAGCTCCCCCTGTGCAGACGCGGAAGTGGCCCCGCCGGAACGACCCGGACTCGATCCGCGCGCGCCAGGCGGCGCTCGGGCTCGACGGCGAGGTGACGGCGCTCGACCTCGCACCCTTCGTAGGCGCGCAGGAGTCGCTCACCGGCGTAGCGGTTACGCCGGTGTCGGTGGTCGGGCCGCTCCGGATCTCGCTCGGCGAGTACGAGCTCACCGAGCCGGACGGGCGCGTCGAGGAGCGCGGCCGCTCCGAGGAGGACGTCTACGTGCCGCTCGCCCACACCGAGGGCGGGCTCTCCGACTCCGTCTACCGCGGCGCGCGGGCAGTCGCCGAGTCGGGCGGCTTCCGCACCTTCGTGCTCGCCGACCGGATCACGCGCGCGTCCTGCTTCGTCTGCCGCGACACCGAGGAGGCGGTGAGGCTCGCACGCTGGATCGAGGCCGAGCTCGACGCGGCGCGCGCCTGGCTCGAGCAGCTCGACGATCCGGCGCGCTCGCGCTTCGCGAAGCTCCGCGAGGTGAAGACGCACGTCGTCGGCCCAATGTGCCACGTCCTCTGGCGCTGGACGACCGGCGACGCGGTCGGCGCGAACATGATGACCCGGAACGCGTACCTCCTGAACATGGGCTTCGTCATGGAGCGCGCGCCGGTGCGGCCGGAGCGGGCGATCCTGGAGGCGAACATGGGCGGCGACAAGAAGCCGTCGTTCGAGTACTTCCAGTCCGGCCACGGCAAGACCGTCCTCGCCGAGGCGACGCTCACCGAGGCCGCCGTGCGGCGCGTGCTGCGGACGACCGTCGACGACCTGCTCGAGCTCTCGTGGGCGGGAACGCACGGCGCGGTCGCCTCCGGGATGCAGTCGGTCGCGTTCACGCCGGCCTCGGCGATCGCGGCGCTCTTCGCCGCCACCGGCCAGGACATGGGCATGGTCGGGACGAGCTCGATGGCGCACGGAACCGGGCGCCGCGTCGAGGGCGGACTGCACATCGCGCTCCGCCTGCCGGGGCTCGAGGTGGCGACGGTCGGCGGCGGGACGGGCCTTTCCTACGCGCGCGCGTGGCTCGAGCTGATCGGCTGCGCCGGGCCGGGCAAGGTGTACCGCTTCGCGCAGATCGTCGCCGCGACGACGCTCGCGCTCGAGCTCTCGGCCTCGGCCGCGATGGCCACGGCCGGATCGGAGAACTTCTACCGCGCACACCACGAGCGCGGCGGCCTGCGGTGAGCTCGGCGGACATCCCGCCGCACCACGACCCGGCCTGCTGGGGGTGCGGCGACTCGCCGTGCGGGCTCGGGCTGCCGAGCCCGGAGGTCGAGGGCGCCGAGCTCTACGAGGCGTACCTCCACTTCGACGAGCGCCACCAGGGCGGGCCGGGGATCGCCCACGGCGGGCTCGTCTCGGCGGTCCTCGACGAGGCGTGCGGCCTGCTCGCGACCTGGTACCGCTTCCCGACCGTGACTGCGCGGATCTTCGTCCGCTACCGCCGCCCGGTGCCGATCAACACGGAGGTCCTCGTCCGTGCGCGGGTCGAGCCCTCGCGCGGCCGGCGGATCCGCGTCCGCGGCGAGCTTCTCGACGGCGACGAGCCGCTCGCCGAGGCGCGCGCGGCCTTCCTGCACGTTCCACTCGAGCACTTCCTCGCCACGCCCGAGGGCCAGGCCGCCGCCGAGGAGTGGCGCCGGCGGCTCGCGGGAATGTAGCGAGCGAGCGCGTGGACGAGGCGACGGGGCCGCAGCACTGGTGGGAGGAGGCCCAGGAGGTCGGCGGCGCCAACTCCTGGGGGCGCGTCGACACGGAGCGCGACCTGGAACCACCGCGCTAGATGCTCTTCCGCCAGATCCTGCACGAGGACCTCGGCTGCGCCTCGTACGTCGTCGCCGACGGCGGCGAGGCGGCGATCGTCGACCCGAAGTGGCAGATCGAGGACTACCTCGAGCTCGCGCACGAGCACGACGTCCGCATCCGCCACGTCCTCGAGACGCACAACCACGCCGACCACCTCTCCGGCCGCGGGCGCCTTGCCGCCGCGACCGGCGCCACGCTCTGGGTGAGCGCCGAGGCCGGCGCCGGGTATGACCACGAGCCGCTCGAGGACGGCACGGCGATCGAGCTCGGCGACGCCCGCATCACCGCTCTCCGCACGCCGGGGCACCGGCCCGAGCACCTCGCCTTCGTCGTCGAGGACCGGAGCCGCGACGAGGCGCCGTGGCTCCTCCTGACCGGCGACTCGCTCTTCGTCGGAGACGTGGCCCGCCCGGACCTGGCCGTCGAGCCGGAGGGGGGCGCGCGCGGGCTCCACCGCTCGCTCGCGCGCCTGCTCGACCACGAGGACTTCGTCGAGGTCTGGCCGGGCCACGTCGGCGGCTCGCTCTGCGGCGGCGCCGGGATGAGCGAGAAGCCCGGCTCGACGATCGGCTTCGAGCGCCGGTTCAACCCGCTGCTCCGGCTCGCCGACGAGGACGAGTTCGTGCGCGAGCTCACGGCCGCGCCGCAGCCGCAGCCGCCGAACTTCGAGCGCATCGTCGCGCTGAACCGCGGGCCGCTCGTCGCCGAGACCACCGCCCTCGAGCCGCTCGCGCCGGCCGGGACGCAGGCGCTCCTCGACGCGGGCGCGGTGCTCGTCGACGGACGCGAGCCGCGCGAGTTCGACGCCGTCCACGTCCCGGGCTCGCTCAGCGTCACGCAGGCTCACTCCGGGGTCGGCACCCGCGCCGCCTGGGTCGTCGAGCCCGACGCCGACGTCGTCGTCCTCGCCGCGAGCGACGCGGACGCGCGCGGTCTCGCGCGGAACCTCGAGGCGATCGGCTTCCGCAGCCTGAAAGGCTTCGTCGCGGGCGGGATCGGCGCGTGGCAGGCGGCCGGGCTCGAGACGGCCTCGACGCCGGCGATCGACCCGGCCGAGCTCGCGCGGCGCCTCGGGGCCGGCGGCGTGACGCTCCTCGACGTGCGCGAGAACGACGAGTGGGCCGAGGGCCACGTCGACGGGTCGCTGCACGTGCCATACCACGAGCTCCGCGACGGCGTCCCCGCCGGTGTCCCGCGCGACAAGCCGGTCGCGGTCGCCTGTGCCGCGGGAAACCGAAGCTCGCTCGCCGCCTCGCTCCTGCGTCGGGCCGGGCTCGAAAACGTCATCCATGTCACCGACGGCGGCGTCCAGGACCTGTTGAAAGGGAGATCCGACGGCGAAACGAACTAAGGTGCCCGTGGTGGCCGACGGAACGACAGCCGGACGCAGCACCCGCCAGGCGCCGATCCGCATCGGCGCGGTCGTCGCGCTCGCGGTCGCGATCGCGTTCGTCGTCTGGCTCGTCGTCCGCGGCAACGACAACTCGTCCTCGACCGCGAAGACGACCCCCACGGCGACCAAGCCGGGCAAGACGACCGCGCCCCCACATGAGACGGTCAAGGCCGCGAGCGTGCACAGCCTGCGCGCGCTGGCCCGCGCGTCCGGCCACCCGATCTACTGGGCCGGCCCGCAGCCGAACGTGAAGTACGAGCTCACGCAGGTCACCGACGGGCGCATCTTCATCCGCTACCTCCCGAAGAGCGCGCCGATCCGCACGAAGCACCCGTATCCCATCGTCGCGACGTACCCGGTGCCGAACGCGTACAAGGCGGTCCGCACGGCCGCGAAGGAGTCCGGGGCGGTCACCTTCCACACGAAGCGCGGCGCGCTCGCGGTCTACAACCAGAGCGCGGCGACGAACGTCTACTTCGCCTTCCCCGGCTCGAAGTACCAGGTCGAGGTCTTCGACCCGAACCCGGGCCGCGCGCGGCAGCTCGTGCGTAGCGGCACGATTCGCCCGATCGCCTGACGCTCCTCGCCGCCTGGGTGCTCCTGCCGCTCGTCCTGGGCGCGCTCGCGCTCGGCTGCGGGCTGCTCCTGGAGGCGGCCGGCCGCGTCACGCTGCCGTGGCCGCTCCTACTGCCGGCCGGCTTCGCGCTCGTCGTCGTCGCCTCGCAGTTCCCGACACTCTCGGGCGGGACGGCGGTACTGGCGGCGCCGCTCGTCGTCGCGCTCGCCGTCGTCGGGCTCGCGCTCGCGCCGCGGCGCGTGCTCGCTATCGACCCGTGGGGAGCCGCGGCCGGGCTCGCCGCCTACCTCGCCTACGGCGCGCCGACGATCCTCTCGGGCCGAGCGACCTTCGACGGCTACATCAAGCTCGACGACACGGCGACGTACCTCGCGATGCTCGACCGGATCGAGACGCACGGCCGCGACCTCTCCGGCCTCGCGCCCTCGACCTACGAGGCGACGCTGCACACGAGCCTCGCCTACGGCTATCCCGTGGGCTCGTTCGCGCCGCTCGGCGTGGCGCAGCGGCTGCTCGGGATCGACGCGGCCTGGCTCTGGCAGCCGTACCTCGCGCTCCTCGGCGGCCTCGTCGCGCTCACGCTCTACGCGCTTGCCGCGCGCTTGGTGCCTTCGCGGCCGCTACGGGCCGGCGTCGCCTTCGTCGCCGCCCAGCCCGCGATCCTGTACGGCTACTCGCTCTGGGGCGGGATCAAGGAGCTCGCGAACGCGCTCCTCGTCGCCGTCCTCGCCGCGTGCGTCGCGCCCCTCCTCGAGGACGGGCCGGCGCGGGCGGCGATCCCACTCGCGGCCGCCGCGGCGGCGATCGTCGGCGTGATGAGCGTCGGCGGGGCGATCTGGCTCGCGCTCCTCCTCCCCGCGCTCGTGCTGCTCGTATGGCGCCGCGGGGTGGGGTTGACCGTTCGGGCCGTGGCCGTCTTCGGCGTGGTCGGTGTGGTCTTCGCGATCCCGCCGATCGTGGCCGCGTTCACCTGGCTCGAGCACTCGGGCGCGTTCACGAGCGGGACGGAGCTCGGCAACCTCGTCGGGCCGCTCCGCTTCATCCAGGTCGCCGGGATCTGGCCGAACGGCGACTTCCGCCGCGTGCCGCACGACCTCGCGCCGACGCACGTGCTCGTCGGCGTCGTCTTCGCCGCCGGCGCGGGCGCGCTCGTCTGGGCGTGGCTGCGCCGGTCGTGGGAGCTCCTGCTCTACGCGGCCGGAGCGCTGCTCGGCGCGGTCGTCCTCTTCGAGGTCGGCTCGCCCTGGGTGGCAGGGAAGTCGCTCGCCGCCGCCTCGCCCGCGTTCGTCCTGCTCGCCTTGGCGGCCGCGGGTGGTCTCGCGGCGGCCGGCCGCCGGATCGAGGCCGCAGTGCTCGCCGCCGCGGTCGTCGGCGGCGTCGCGTGGTCGAACGTGCTCGCCTATCGCGAGGTCTGGCTCGCGCCGCGCGCCCGCCTCGCGGAGCTCGAGTCGATCGGCAAGCGCTACGCCGGCCAGGGCCCCGCGCTCATGACGGAGTTCGACCCGTACGGCGCGCGCCACTTCCTGCGCCGGCTCGATGCCGAGGGCGCCTCGGAGCTCCGTCGGCGCGTCATCCCGCTGCGCTCGAACCAGCCGCTCCAACCGCTGGACTACGCCGACATCGACCGCTTCCGACTCGACGCGATCGAGGTCTATCCCACGCTCGTCCTGCGCCGCTCGCCCGTCTCGAGCCGGCCGCCCTCCGAGTACCGCCTCGTCGAGCGGAGACACTGGTACGAGGTCTGGCAGCGGCGGGCGGACGCGCCGCGGGTCCTCGAGCACCTCCCGCTCGGGACGGAGACCGACCCCGGCGCGATCCCGAGCTGCGCGGCGGTGCGGCGGCTGGCGGCTCTCGCGGGGGTGCGACGGCTCGTGGCCGCGCCGCGGGAGCGCGTCGCCGTCTTCCCCGTCGCCGGCTCGTCCTTCGCGACGGGCTTCCACGCGACCGCGGGCGCCTACGACGTCTGGGTCGGCGGCTCGTTCCTGGGCCTCGTCTCGGCGGCCGTGGACGGGCGCCGGGTCGGCGTGGCGCGCCACCAGCTCGAGTGGACGGGCCAGTACGTCGACCTCGGGTCCGCGCGGCTCGGGACCGGCGACCACCGCCTCACGTTGTCGCTCCGGGCCGGCGGCTGGCGGCCCGGCTCGCGCGGTGTCTCACCGTTCCCGCTCGGGCCGGTCGCGGTGGCGCCGGACGTGCCGGTGCGACTGGTCTCGGTCGCGCCGGGCCGGGCGGCGTCGCTGTGCGGGCGGCGGCTCGACTGGGTCGAAGCCGTGGCCTAGGCGGGGGCCAAGCCCTCCTAGCGGGGATTGGCTCCTACTACGGGTTGCCGCAGATCGCGTACGCGGTCGCGTGCGCCGTGTTCGAGCCGGTCATGGTGGTGGTCACGATGCCGACGACCGTCCAGACGGTCGAGCTGCTGGCGTACGACTCGAGCATGGCCGTCCGCTCGCGCTGGCCGGTGGCGGTGACCTGACCGCCGCCGCCGAGCACGACCTTCCCGCCGGTGCACGTCGCCGTGTCGGTGAAGGTCGTCCCCGCGTTCGGGTTGCTCACGGTGTTGGCGCCGGCGCCGTCCTGGACGATCGAAGCGCCTGTCGACGGGCCGGTCGGTCCGCGCGCGCCCGTCGAGCCCTTGGCTCCGGTCGTGCCCTTGGCTCCCGTCGTGCCCTTCGCGCCGGTGGGCCCGCGGGATCCCGTCGGCCCCTTCGCGCCCGTCGTGCCCTTCGCGCCGGTCGCGCCCTTGGCCCCGGTCACGCCCTTGGTCCCCGTCGTGCCCTTGGTCCCTGTCGCGCCCTTCGCGCCGGTCGGGCCCTTCACGCCTGTCGGGCCCTTCACGCCGGTCGGGCCCTTCGCGCCTGTGGCTCCCTTTGCGCCGGTCGTGCCCTTTAGGCCCGTCGCACCCTTGGCTCCGGTCGTGCCCTTGGCCCCGGTTGTGCCCTTGGCCCCGGTCACGCCCTTCGCTCCGGTTGCTCCCTTCGCCCCGGTGGGTCCGCGAGCGCCGGTCGGACCCTGCGCGCCTGTGGCTCCCTTGGCACCGGTCGTGCCCTTAGCGCCCGTCGCGCCCTTGGCACCGGTCGCACCTTTCGCGCCGGTAGCACCTTTCGCACCGGTCGCGCCCTTCGCTCCGGTCACACCCTTGCTGCCCGTCGCACCCTTCGAACCCGTCGCACCCTTCGCGCCCGTCACGCCCTTGGCCCCGGTCGCACCCTTCGCTCCGGTCACGCCCTTCGCCCCGGTCGGACCCTGCGCGCCTGTGGCTCCCTTAGCGCCCGTCGCGCCCTTGGCACCGGTCGCACCTTTCGCGCCGGTAGCACCTTTCGCACCGGTCGCGCCCTTCGCTCCGGTCACACCCTTGCTGCCCGTCGCACCCTTCGAACCCGTCACGCCCTTGGCCCCGGTCGCACCCTTCGCTCCGGTCACGCCCTTCGCCCCGGTCGGACCGCGAGCGCCGGTCGGACCCTGCGCGCCTGTGGCTCCCTTAGCGCCGGTCGCGCCCTTGGCGCCGGTAGCACCCTTGGCGCCCGTCGCGCCCTTCGCCCCGGTCGGACCGCGAGCGCCGGTCGGGCCCTGCGCGCCTGTGGCTCCCTTGGCACCGGTCGCGCCCTTAGCGCCCGTCGCGCCCTTGGCGCCGGTCGCACCCTTTGCTCCGGTTGCTCCCTTCGCTCCGGTCGGGCCGCGAGCGCCTGTCGGACCCTGCGCACCGGTGGCTCCCTTAGCGCCCGTCGCGCCCCTCGCGCCGGTGGCGCCCTTCGCTCCGGTTGCTCCCTTCGCCCCGGTGGGACCGCGAGCGCCCTGGGCGCCTGTGGCTCCCTTGGCACCGGTCGCGCCCTTAGCGCCCGTCGCCCCCGTCGCGCCCTTGGCCCCAGTTGCGCCTTTGGCGCCAGTGGCGCCGTTGGCGCCGGTCGCACCCTTCGCACCGGTCGCGCCCTTCGCGCCCGTGGCTCCCTTCGAACCCGTCGCGCCCTTGGCCCCGGTCGCACCCTTTGCTCCGGTTGCTCCCTTCGCTCCGGTCGGGCCGCGAGCGCCTGTCGGACCCTGCACACCTGTGGCTCCCTTCGCACCGGTCGCGCCCTTCGGGCCCGTCACACCCCTCGCGCCCGTCGCGCCCCTGGCGCCTGTCGCGCCCCTGGCGCCTGTCGCGCCCCTGGCGCCGGTCGCGCCGTTCGCTCCGGTCGCGCCCTTCGCTCCAGTGGGGCCACGAGCGCCGGTCGGGCCGCGCGCACCCGTCGGGCCGCGCGCTCCCGTCACGCCCTTCGCACCCGTAGCACCCTTGGAACCAGTCGCGCCCTTCGCGCCGGTCGCACCGTTCGCTCCCGTCGCTCCCTTGGCGCCCGTCGATCCCTTCGCGCCGGTGGCACCCTTCGCACCCGTAGCGCCCCTACCGCCAGTCGCGCCGTTCGCGCCCGTCGATCCCTTCGCTCCTGTGGCGCCCTTCGCGCCGGTCGATCCCTTCGCTCCTGTGGCACCCTTCGCGCCCGTCGCGCCCTTCGCTCCCGTGGCGCCCTGGGCGCCGGTCGATCCCTTCGCACCGGTCGGGCCACGCGCACCCGTCGGACCGGTCGAGCCGGTCGCGCCTTTGGCACCCGTCGTGCCCTTGGAACCAGTCGCGCCCTTCGCGCCCGTCGATCCCTTCGCTCCTGTGGCACCCTTCGCGCCCGTCGATCCCTTCGCTCCCGTGGCACCCTTCGCCCCGGTCGATCCCTTCGCGCCCGTGGCGCCCTGGGCGCCGGTCGATCCCTTCGCACCGGTGGGGCCACGAGCGCCGGTCGGGCCGCGGGCGCCCGTGGCGCCTGCCGAGCCTGTTGCACCCTTTGCTCCCGTCGCGCCCTTCGGCCCGGTCAGGCCGTGCGCGCCCGTCGCGCCTCGAGCACCCGTCGTTCCCCTTGCTCCTGTCGCGCCGTCGGCGCCGGTTGTGCCCTTCGCTCCCGTTGGGCCGCGGGCGCCGGTCGGACCACGCGCACCTGTCGGGCCCTGAGCTCCGGTTGCACCCCTCGCTCCGGTTGTGCCCTTGGCTCCGGTTGCGCCCTTCCCGCCCGTCGGGCCTCGGGATCCCGTGGTGCCCTTCGCACCGGTCGCTCCGGTCGCGCCCTTGGCGCCGGTTGCGCCCCGCGCACCGGTTGTGCCCTGCGCTCCCGTTGGACCACGAGCGCCGGTCGGACCGCGTGCGCCGGTCGGGCCCTGAGCGCCAGTCGCACCCTTCGCCCCCGTCGCTCCGGTGGAACCCCGCGCGCCCGTCGGGCCGGTGCTTCCCGCGGCTCCCGTCGCGCCCTTGGCGCCGGTGGTGCCGCGAGCTCCGGTCGATCCCTTCGGCCCGGTCGGGCCGCGAGAGCCCCTGGCGCCTGTCCCACCGCGCGCGCCCGTCGCGCCCTTGGCGCCTGTCGCTCCCTTGGATCCCGGCGCTCCGCTTGGACCCGTCGGTCCGCGCACTCCCGTGGGGCCCCTGAGGCCCGTCGGGCCTCGCGCGCCCCGCGGCCCGCGCCGCGCGCGCTTCGGCCAATCGACCGCGGTCTCACCGCGCTTGCAGCGCTGAGTCGGCGCGACGATCCGGATCGCGCCGTCGCTGTTCTTGACGCACGAGTGAATCAGCGCCCGATTGCCGCCGTGCCCGGCGGCGCCGCCGGCGAGCACGCCGGCAATCACCGAGCAGGCGGCGACGGCAAAGCTCCACCGCAGACGGCCGTGCCACAAGACCCCCTCGGCGCGGAGCCACCTTCCGCGATCGAGATGCACGGGGTTTAGATCGGCAGTTACGCGACTCACTTGACCCGGACTGATTATCCGGGCCTCCCCCGACGGAGGGCCGGTCGCTGGCAGCTCAGTCGCTGCCTCCGGGCCGCCTGGCGCCGTCAGAAGATCGATTTTCGCTTGCGACTCGGGCCTACGGCGTGCAGAGCACGTACGCCGTGTTCGAGCCGGTGGCGCTCGCGAACCTTGCCGTCCAGGACGTGGGGTTCGTGCCCGACGCCGTCGGAGTTCCGGTCGAGTTCGACGGGAAGCTCGCGGTCAGGTCGATGCTCTGGCCGCCGGTGCTGAAGCCGCCGCCGCCGACTGCGTGCTGGCCGGCCGGGCACGTCGCGGTCACCTGGACGTTGTTCGCGTTCGCCGAGACGACGGTGACGGTTGCCGTGCCGGACACGCCGGTCGGGCCGCGGGAGCCGGTGGTGCCCTTCGGGCCGGTGGGACCGCGAGCGCCGGTCGGGCCCCGGGCGCCGGTCGGGCCAGCGGGTCCGGTCGCGCCCCTCGCGCCGGTGGCTCCGCGGGCGCCGGTCGGGCCGCGCGTGCCGGTCGTACCGTTGGCGCCTGTCGTGCCGTGGGCGCCGGTCGCGCCCTTGGCGCCAGTCGGGCCCTGAACACCTGTTGGCCCGCGCGCACCGGTGGGACCCTGCGCGCCCGTCGGGCCGGTCGCGCCGCGAGCTCCGGTGGCGCCGGTCGCGCCCTTCGCTCCGGTCGGGCCGGTCGCGCCCTTGGCCCCGGTCGCACCCGTTGCGCCCTTTGCTCCCGTGGCGCCGGTCGCGCCCTTGGCCCCGGTCGGACCGGTCGCGCCGCGCGCTCCTGTCGGGCCGCGCGCGCCGGTCGGGCCTGTCGCGCCCCTAGCTCCTGTCGGGCCCGTCGCTCCACGCGCACCCGTTGCACCGGTCGCACCGCGCGCACCAGTCGCGCCCGTATCACCCTTCGCCCCAGTCGGGCCGGTCGCTCCGCGAGCTCCTGTCGGCCCACGTGCTCCGGTCGGGCCCGTTGCGCCCGTCGGGCCGGTCGCACCGCGCGCGCCCGTCGCTCCAGTGGCCCCGCGCGCCCCGGTGGCGCCAGTCGCTCCCTTAGCCCCGGTGGCGCCGGTGGCGCCCTTGGCTCCCGTCGCGCCGCGCGCACCAGTCGCTCCCTTAGCCCCGGTGGCGCCGGTGGCGCCCTTGGCTCCCGTCGCGCCGCGCGCACCAGTCGCTCCCGTAGCACCCTTCGCCCCGGTCGGCCCGGTCGCTCCGCGAGCTCCCGTCGGCCCACGTGCTCCCGTCGCGCCCGTCGGGCCCGTCGCACCCCGCGCACCCGTCGCCCCAGTAGCCCCGCGCGCGCCCGTCGCCCCGGTCGCACCCTTGGCGCCCGTCGCACCCGTCGCACCCGTCGCACCCTTGGCGCCGGTCGCACCTGTCGCACCCTTGGCGCCGGTCGCACCTGTCGCACCCTTGGCGCCGGTCGCGCCGGTTGCTCCACGAGCTCCGGTGGGTCCGGTCGCTCCGCGGGTGCCCGTGGCGCCACGCGCACCGGTCGCGCCGGTTGCTCCACGTGCGCCGGTGGGACCGGTCGCGCCAGTCGGACCGCGAGCTCCCGTCGACCCCGTCGCTCCGGTCGGCCCCGTCGCTCCTCTTGCACCGGTCGCGCCCGTCGCCCCACGAGCGCCTGTTGCGCCCGTCGCGCCGCGTGCACCGGTCGGACCGGTTGCGCCTGTCGGGCCGCGAGCGCCCGTCGGGCCGGTCGCTCCGGTCGGCCCCGTCGCTCCTCTTGCACCGGTCGCGCCCGTCGTCCCACGAGCGCCGGTCGCGCCCGTCGCGCCACGTGCCCCCGTCGGCCCGGTCGCCCCGCGCGCGCCGGTCGGGCCGGTCGGACCCGTCGGGCCGGGAAGGCCGGTCGGGCCGCGGGCGCCGGTCGGGCCGTTCGTGTTCCACGAAATCTTGTGCTCGTTCGGCTTACAGGTGGTACTCGCGCTGACGATCCTTATCTCGCCCGAGCTGTTGTTCACGCACGCGTAGATCGTGCCGGCCGAGGCTGCCGGCGCGACGACCGCGGCCACGCCGAGCGCCGCCGCAGCCAGACAGAGCACCCGCCGCAGATGTCCCTCGGTTCGCGACAAACCTCGAGCCACCAAACCCCTTACCCCCTTAACCGGCACCGCAACAGAGCCAGATCGCTCCGCACCGTACCCAAGGCTTTCACGGTTTGCAAGTCCTCCGCTCCGCGATTCCCGTCAGAATTTCCCGCACGATGCGATCGGCGACGAGCGCCGTGACGTCCGCGGAGCCCACGGCCGTCGGGATCACCTCCACGACCTCGGCGCCCACGAGCTCGATCGTTCGCGCCACCTCCCGGCACGCGCGCAGCAGCTCGCCGCTCGTCATCCCGCCCGGCTCGGGCGTGCCCGTTCCAGGCGCGAAGGCCGGGTCCAGGACGTCCACGTCCACGGAGACGTAGGCCGGTCCGGCGCCCACGACCTCGACCGCCCGGCGCACGACCTCGGCGATCCCGAGCTCGCGCACGTCGTGCATGAAGAAGCTCGTGATCCCGCGCTCCGCCTGCCACGCGAGCTCGACCGGGCCGGGCCAGTAGCCGCGCAGGCCGATCTGGACGTACCGGCTCGGATCGACGTGTCCCGACTCGACGAGCGCCCACATCGGCGTGCCGTGCGAGGGCTCGACACCGAAGACCTCCGTGCCGGTGTCCGTGTGGGTGTCGAAATGGACGAGGCCGAGTGGGCCATGACCGCCCGCGCACGCGCGCACGTCCGGCTCGGCGATCGAGTGGTCGCCTCCGAGGACGACCGGGAGCGCGCCAGCGTCGACGACCTGGCGCACGGTCGCCTCGATCGCCTGCCGCGACGCCTCGGGCGCAGCGGGGACGACGGGCGCGTCGCCGAAGTCGACCACCCTGAGCTCGGCGAGGGCGTCGACCTTCGCCTCGAGGTGCGGACCTGGCGGGCAGCTCGCGGCGCGGATCGCGCGCGGCGCGAAGCGGGCGCCCGGCCGGTCGGAGACGAGGTCGTCGACGGGCGCGCCGACGATGGCGACGTCCACACCCGCCAGCTCCGCCGGATCGTGCGTATAGGGCATGCCCGCATAGGTCAGGAGCCCGGCGTAGTCGGGCTTGTCCGGCAGGCCTAGTGCGCGCCAGCGCTCGAGCGGGTCGATCACGTCGGCGATCCTATGGCGCATGGCGGAGCTCGACCGGCTGGAGACGGAGCGCCTCGTCGGCGAGCGGCTGCGGGAGGAGCACTTCGCCTATCACCGGGCGATGGACACCGACCCGGACGTCATGGCGACACTCGGGGGCGTGCGCTCGGAGAACGAGACTTGGGAGATCCTCCGGAGCGGGCTCGGCCACTGGGAGCGGCACGGCTTCGGGCCCTGGGTGTTCCACGCGCGCGCGACGGGCGAGACGGTGGGCGGGGCCGCGCTCCGGCGCGTGGTCGTCGAGGGCCGGGACGAGGTCGAGCTCGGCTACCGCATCGCCGCGGCCTGGTGGGGGCGCGGGATCGCGACCGAGATGGCCTCGGCGCTCGTGGCCGTGGCGCGCGACCGGCTCGGCCTGGCGGAGATCGTCGCGTTCACGCTGCCGACGAACCTCGCTTCGCGACGCGTGATGGAGAAGGTCGGCTTCACGTACGAGCGTGACATCGAATGGGCCGCGCTCCCGCACGTGCTGTACCGGCTGCGGCTGGGGCGCGAATAGGCTCCCGCACGTGACCGTCGACGTCTCGCGCTCGCGGATCGCGGATCCGTCGCTCGCGTCGGCCGGCGAGCAGCGGATCGCCTGGGTCGCGCGGCATTCGCCGGTGCTGAACGGGCTCGCGCGGGCGCGCCTGGCGGACGGCGCGCTGCGCGGTCGCCGCGTCGCCGTCGTCGTCCACTTGGAGGCGAAGACGGCGTACCTCGCGTCGCTCCTCGCCGAGGCGGGCGCCGAGGTCGTCGCCGCCGGGTCGAATCCCGGCACGACCCAGGACGCGGTCGCGGCCGCGCTCGTGGCGCGCGGGATCGAGGTGCACGCGACGCACGGGGCCTCTCCGGACGAGTTCGAGCGGGACCTGCTCGCGGCGGCCGACGCCGAGCCGGACATCGTCGTCGACGACGGCGCGGAGCTGACGAGTCGGATCCTCGAGCACCGGCCGGCGGTGGCCGCGGGGCTGCGCGGAGTCACCGAGGAGACGACGACGGGCGTGGCGCGGCTGCGGGCGCTGGAGGCGGCGGGCCGGCTGTCCTTTCCGGCCATCGCGGCGAACGACGCGGCCTGCAAGCACCTGTACGACAACCGCTACGGCACCGGTCAGACGACGGTCGAGGCGATCCTCCGGCTGACGAACCTGCTCGCGGCCGGAAAGGAGTTCTGCGTCGTCGGCTACGGGTGGGTCGGGCGCGGCGTCGCGCGCTACGCGGCCGGAAACGGCGCGCGCGTCATAGTGGTCGAGATCGACCCGGTGAAGGCGCTCGAGGCGTACATGGACGGGCACCGGGTCGCGGGGGCGGAGGCGCTTGCGGACGCGGACGTCGTCGTCACCACAACCGGCGGCGTGGGCGTGCTCGGCCCCGACGCGCTCGCGCTGCTGAAGGACGGGGCCATTCTGGCCAACGCGGGCCACGACGACCGGGAGATCGACGTCGAGGCGCTCGGGCCTGGCGAGGAGGTGCGGCCGGGCGTCACGCGCCACGAGCTCGGCGGCGGCCGAGCCGTCTACCTCCTGGTGCAGGGCCGGCTCGTGAACATCGCCGGCGCCGACGGCCATCCGGTCGAGATCATGGACCTGTCCTTCTCGGTCCAGGCGCTGGCCGCGCACCTGCTCGCCTCGGCCGCGCTGCCGCCCGGGGTGCAGCCGTTCCCGGAGGAGCTCGACCGCGAGATCGCGCGCACGAAGCTCGCCTCGCTCGGCATCGCCCTCCCAGGCTCAACCCCCGATTCGGGGATCTCGTAACACCGCGCACGACGCGATGACTTTGGGCGGCATGACCTCTCCTGCGCGTCAGCTCGGCCACATCCGGCCTGTTCCACCCCCGACCCTGACCCCAGCACCAGGCCCCGGCGGCGCCGAGTCGTACAAGCGCCTCGCCGACGTCTTCCACCAGCTCCTCGCCGAGCAGGAGCTCGACACGCTCCTGCAGCAGGTCGCCGCGACGCTCGGCGACATCGTCCCCTACGACACGCTGACGGTCTTCGAGGCCGAGGAGGCCGCACGCGAGCTCGTCGCCGTCTACGCCCGCAACGGCTGGGCCGAGCAGGTCCTCGGCACGCGAGTCTCGTACGGCGAGGGGATCACCGGCTGGGCGGCGCTGAACCGCCGACCTGTCCACACGGACGCGGCGCACACCGACCCGCGCAGCAAGACGGTCCCCGGCACGCCCGCCGACGAGCCCGAGGCCCTGGTCTGCATCCCGCTCATCGCGCGAGCGCACGTGAAGGGCGCGCTGAACATCTACCGGCTCGGGGAGACGGCGTTCTTCACCGACGAGGAGTTCGAGCTCGCGCAGCGCTTCGGCGACGCGGTCGCGCTCGCCCTCGACAACGCGCGCACGCGCAAGCAGCTCGAGCTCCAGGCGCAGACCGACTCGCTCACCGGCCTCTTCAACCACCGCTACTTCCACGAGCGGCTGCGCACCGAGCTCGTGCGGTCGAACCGCTCCGGCGAGCCGCTGGCGGTCGCGATGCTCGACCTCGACGAGTTCAAGCGCGTGAACGACGTGCACGGCCACGGCACCGGCGACGAGGTGCTCGTCACCGTCGCCGACCTCCTGCGGGCGGAGTTCCGCGCCTCGGACGTCGTCTGCCGCGTCGGCGGCGAGGAGTTCGGCGTGATCATGCCGAGCTGCGACTCGGCTGCCGCGCTTCTGGCCGTCGAGCGCCTCCACGAGCGGCTCGCGCGCGAGACCTTCCAGCCGGTCGGCTCGCTGTCGCTCTCGGCCGGCCTCGCCGCGGCGCCCGAGCAGGGCATGAACGCGCGCGAGCTGGTCGCCTCGGCGGAGGCGGCGATGATGACGATCAAGGCGCGCGGCGGCCGCGGCAGCTTCGTCTTCAGCGAGGACGACGTCGAGCGGCCCGAAGGGAACGGCGTCGCCGAGCGCGACCTCCGCTCGATCGCGCACCTGAAGATGCTCCAGCGCCTCGGCGGCCAGCTCAACCGCCTGAACGAGCTCGGCGAGATCGGCTCCGCCGTCACCGACGAGCTCCGGAAGCTGATCGACTACCACAACTGCCGCGTCTACGTCCGCGAGGGCGAGGAGCTGCGGCCGATCGGCTTCCGCGGCGACGAGTGCGAGGACTGCCGCCAGGGCCTCGAGAACCTCTCGTGCCGGCTCGGGCTCGGCGTGACGGGCACCGCGGCCGCGCGCGGCGAGACGATCCTCGTCCGGAACGCGCGCGAGTGCGAGTTCGCGCAGGTCGTCCCCGGCACCGACATGGTTGACGAGTCCCTTCTGGCCGTGCCGCTGCACTACGGCGCGGGCGTGACCGGCGTAATCGTCGTCTCGAAGCTCGGCGCCGACCAGTTCCCGGACGACGACGTCCGCGTGCTCGAGGTGCTGGCGAGCCACGCGTCGGTCGCGGTCGAGAACGCGCGCCTGTACGACACCGCCCGGCGCGAGGCCGCGAACGCGAACGAGCAGCTCGAGGTCGCGAACGCGCTCCTCGCCTTCAGCCGCGAGGTCGCGACTCCGGACGAGCTCGGCGACGTGCTCGAGCTCGTCGTGCGCCGAACGGCCGAGCTCCTGGACGCTCCGCGCGCCTCGATCTGGCGCCAGGAGGGGCCGCAGTCGGAGCTCCGCGCCCTCGCCTTCCACGGGTACGAGCCCGAGGACGAGCGCCGGCTGCGCGAGGTGCGGGTCGGCCCGGCGCCGACGAAGAAGCTCCTCGCGGGCGAGGTCGTCGTGCTGAGCGCGGAGGAGCTCTCGGCGCTCGACGGCGTGCCCGCGGAACTCTCGAGCCCGTCGTTCGCGTTCGCGCCTTTCCGCGTCGAGGAGCGGTGGAGCTGCCTGGTCGTGAACGCGCCCGACGGCGACGACGGCTTCTCGGAGCAGAAGCTGCGCCTACTGGCCGGCCTCTCGCACCAGGCGAAGCTCGCGCTCGCGAACGCGAGGAGCTTCAGGCGCCTGCGGCAGACGATGCTCTCGACGGTGGAGGCGCTCGCGAACGCGGCCGAGGCGAACGACCGCTATACGTCCACGCACGCGCGCGAGATCAAGGAGCTCGCGCTCGAGGTCGCCGCGCAGCTCGACCTCCCGCCCGACCGGATGGAGCAGCTCGAGCTCGGCGCGCTCTTCCACGACATCGGCAAGATCGGCGTCGCGACGAGCATCCTCCGCAAGCGCGGGCCGCTCACCCCCGAGGAGCGCGCCGAGATCGAGAAGCACCCCGAGTGGGGCGAGACGATCCTCTCGCCGATCGACGAGCTCGCCGAGGTGCGGCCGATCGTCCGCCACTGCCACGAGCGCTGGGACGGCGCGGGCTACCCCGACGCGCTGGCGGGCGACGACATCCCGCTCGAGTCGCGGATCATCTTCGTCTGCGACGCCTTCCACGCGATGACGACCGAGCGGCCGTACCGGCAGGCGCTGCCGGTCGAGGAGGCGGTGCGGCGGCTGCGCGACGGCGCCGGGACGCAGTTCGACCCGGACGTGGTCGAGGCGTTCTTGCAGTTGATTCAGGCGAGCTGAGCCAGTCGCGCGCGCGCGAGGCGCGCGAAGAACCACCACGTGAGGATCGCGCCGCCGGCGTAGCCGACCGAGCTCGCGACAGCGGCGCCGGAGCCGCCGAGGCGCGGCACGAGGACGATCGCCGCCACCGCCGTCAGCACCATCCCGGCCACCGAGACGGCGAGGCTGAGCCCCGGCCGGCCGCGGCGCACCGAGAGGTAGACGACGAGGATGCTGACCGGCGCGTAGAGGATCACGCCGGGGAGCAGGAGCGCGAGCGAGGTCGCCGCCTTCTTGTAGTCATCGCCGAAGACGAGCGGGATCACGAACGGCGCCGCGGCGGCGATCGGCACCGCGACCGCGACGGTGAGGAGGAAGCCCTTGACGGCAGTGCGGCCGACGAGGCGGGCGGCCGCGCGGTCGTCTCCGCGCAGGGCGGGCGCCGTGATCGACGTCGCGAGCGCGCCCGCGACGAGCCAGATCGACTCCACGGCCTGCATCGCGATCGAGTACACGCCGACCCCGGTGTGGCCCCGGTAGTGGTCGAGGACGAAGAGCTCGATGCGATAGCTGAAGAGGTTCACGACCTGGACGGCGCCCATGAGGATCGCGAGGCGCGCGATCGCGATCGTCAGCGGGTCGTCGAGCGGCGGCACATCGGGCGGGAGCCAGAGCGGGCGCGTGGCGGCGAGCGCGACGGCCGCCGTCAGCGCGTTCGCGGCCACCCAGGAGGTGAGCGCAGCGCCGACGCCGCCGTGGAGCGCGACGACGAGGATCAGCATCCCGGCAAGGGTGGCGACGGTCGGCAGGAGCTGGAGCACGTTCCAGAACCGGATCCGGCCGAGGCCGAGGAGGACGCCGGAGACGGTCTGCCAGATCACGTTCGGGACGAGCGCGAGCCCGGCCAGCGCCGCGAGCCGGAAGCCGAGGCCGGCGGTGAGGCCGCCCCAGACGGCGATCGCCCCGGTGCCGATGGCGCCCGCGACGACGGCGATCCCGAACGCGCGCAGGACGAGGCCGCGCAGGTCGGGGCTCTGCTGCCGCCGGCTCGTGACGGCGACGCCGAGCTGGCCGAGCAGGCGCGAGAAGATCGTCACAGTCAGCACCGCGAGCACGAAGGCGCCCCGTCCGTCCGGGTGCAGGAAGCGGCTCTGGAGCACGACGAGCGCAAGGGCGAGCGGCGTCGAGAGGCCGCGGAAGACGAGCGTCTCGACCGCGTTCGCCCCTGCCTTGTGCGCCGTCGCGACCTCGTCGGCGCGGACGAGGTTGGGCGTGACAGGCGGCGCGATGTCCGTCGCGGGCGCGGCCCGAACCGCCGTCGCCGCACGAGGGTGCGTGCCCGCCCGCGGGAGCGCCGCCGCGGCGGCCCTCACCTCAGTCGCGGCTTGCGAGACCGCCTGCCGTCTCGCCTCCGTCGATGGGAATGGCGGCACCGGTGATGTACGCGGCCTCGTCGGAGGCCAGGAACGCGAAGAGGGCCGCCACCTCCTCCGGCCGCGCGTGCCGGCCGAGCGGGATCCGCTCGTCGACCGCCCGCAGCAGCTCGGGCGTGTACTCGGCCTCCTGCATCGGCGTCAGCACGTAGCCGGGGCACACGCAGTTCACGCGCACGGCCGGCGCGAGCTCGAGCGCCAGTGTCCGCGTCAGCGCCACGACGCCCGCCTTCGACGCGTTGTAGTCCGCGTACAGCGGGTGCCCGACGAGCGCGTTCGTCGACGCGGTCATGAGGATCACCCCGCCCTCGCCCATTCGTCGCGCCGCCTCCTGCGCGCACGCGAACACGCCCTCGAGGTTCACGGCGAGAACGCGCCGCCAGTCCTCCACCGAAGCATCCACGAACGGCCGCCGCACGCTGATCCCCGCGTTCGCGACGAGCACGTCGAGCCCGCCCAGCAGCTCGTCCACGCGCACAAAGGTCTCCGCAACCGCGGCCGGATCCGCCACGTCCGCGACCACCGCCCCCGCGAGCCCGTCCACGTCGTCGTCCAAGGCAATCGACACGACCCGCGCGCCCTCGTCGACGAACCGCCGCGCCGTCGCCGCGCCGATCCCGCTCGTCCCGCCGGTTACGACGACACGTCGCCCCTCGAGCCGCCCCATCGGGGCGACTCTACGGCGCGAGCGCCGCGCAGAGCTCCGCGACGTTCAGGACCGACCGGCCGCTGAACGCGAGCGGCGTCCCGTCCGCCGCAAACGTGAGCCGCCCGTCGACGCCAAACACCACCCCGTCCCCGGGCACGTGGAAGGCGTACTCCTTGCCGGTGAGGACCATGTCCCCGCTCACCAGGTCGAGGTGCACCGGTGCCGGCCCGTTCGAGACGAGGGTGTGCCAGGCGCTCCCGATCGTGTGGGTGAGCGCGCCGTGCACGCTCTGGCGGACCGGCGTCCCGAACTCGTCGTAAAAGGTCGTCATCTTCACCGTCCCCGTCCCGGTGAAGACGATGTCGAAGGGGCACGGGCTGTCGGCACCCGAGAAGACGGTGACGTCGTTCACCGGCATGAGCTCGACCGTCGGAGCTCGCGCCGCCGCGGCCGCCGCGAAGACTCCCGCGACGGCCGCCACGACGATGAATCCCAGCGCTCTCATTCGTACTGCAATGCGTGGAGGACGTTGAGCCGAGCCGCGCGGCGCGCCGGCACGACAGCCGCGACCACCCCCGCGAAGATCGCCACCACCGCGAACACGAGCAGCGTCAGCCACGGCACGTGGAACCCGACGCCCACGCTCGAGAGCCCCTGCGTCACGAGCGCCGCGAGGAACAGCCCCAGCGGCAGCCCGAGCCCCGCCCCGATCAGCGCCGTGATCACGCTCTCGTGCCGGATCATTCGCCGCACCTGGCGGCGCGTCATCCCGATCGCCCGCAGCATCCCGAGCTCGCGCGTCCGCTCGAAGACCGAGAGCACGAGCGTGTTCACCATCCCGAAGAGACTCACGATCACCGACAGCGCGAGCAGCACGTACAGGAACTGGAGCAGCTGGTCGACGCCGTGCGCGCGGTTCGCCACCCAGTCGTCACGCGTCCGGATCTTCACGTCCGGGAAGCCCGACAGCGCGCGCTTCAAGTCCGCCGTCGCCGAGTCGCTCGCCCCGCCGCGCACGTTCACGAACGTGAAGAGGTTCTTCGGCCGCGGGAAGCCGCTGTCGAAGGCTGTCTTCGAGATCATGACCCCGTCGAAGAGCGGATCCATCTTCCCGGGGTCGAAGATCGCCTGCACGCCGAAGGCGATCTTCGCCCCCGACGGCGGCCGCACCGTGAAGAGGTCGCCGATCGTCAGATGGTTCCGGTCGGCGAACGTCTTGCTGATGAGCGCGCCGAATCCCCTGCGGCCCGATGTGCGGGCCGTCCTTCCAGTCGAAGTGGTAGGCGCGAGCGAACTCCGGCCCGATCCCGGCCACGCTCACGGTCTCGCCGAAGACCTTCGCCTTCTCGGAGCGCACGCTCGCCGCCAGCGTGACGCCGGGCGCACGCGCCGCCGCGGCACCGGCCTCGGACGGGAACGGGTCGAAGCCGTTCCCCGCCGTCGCGACGTAGTCGGAGCGCACCTGGTGCTTCAGCGTCTCGACGTCGGAGGCCTTGAGCCCCTTGCCGAGCGTGGCCACGAACGTGATCAGGGCGAGCCCGATCATCAGCGCGGCCGCCGTGTTCGCCGTGCGTCCCGGGTTGCGGGTCGAGTTCTCGCTCGCGAGGAGACCCGGCGTGCCGCCCGCCCGCCGCGCCGGTGAACCCACCACCGCCGCGAGCGGCTTGACGAGCCGGCCAGACACGAGCGCGACGCCGATGAAGAGGAGCAGCGTGCCGACGCCGAGCGGAAGCAGCACGCCGGCGATCCCCTTCGCGAGGAACAGGCCGTCGGCGAGCAGCGCGAGCGCGAGCACGAGCAGCGCCCCCGCCATCCACCCCGACCAGCGCGAGAAGCGCGACCGCGGGAGCACCGCGCCTTCCCGCACCGCGGCGATCGGCGGCACGCGCGTCGCTTGCATCGCCGGGAAGATCCCGGCCAGCACGGTCACGATCACGCCCGCAAGGAGCGAGACGATCACGGTCCGCGTCGCGAAGACCGTACCGGTCTGCGGGAGGTCGGCGCCGAGCGCGACGAAGATCGCGTTCAGGCCCTTCGCGATCGCAAGCCCGAGGAAGAGCCCGATCACCGCCGCGAGGAGGCCGATCAGGAACGCCTCGACGAGCACCGAGCGCAGCACCTGCCGCCGCGAGGCACCGAGTGTCCGCAGCGTCGCGAACTCCCGCGTCCGCTGCGTGACCGTGATCGCGATCGTGTTGAAGATGACGAACGAGCCGACGAAGAGCGCGAGCGCCGCGAACGCGAGCAGGAGGTACTTGATGAAGCTCAGCCCGGAGGTGATGTTCTTCGCCTCCTTCTTGCCCTGAGCCTCGCCGCTCTCGACCTGCGCGCTCGGCGGCACGATCGGCCTGAGCTCGCGGACGAGCTGCTGGTCGCCCACGCCCGGCTTGCCCGCGACCGAGATCACGTCGAGCTGACCCGGCTTGTGCAGAAGCTTCTGCGCGGTCGGGACGTCGAAGACGGCGATCGTCGCCGCCCCGATCGTGCTGACGCTGCCCAGCTTCGCGATCCCGACGATCGCGAACTGCTGGGTCGGGCCGTCGGCCGAGGCGCCGACCCGGCCGCCCACGTGCAGGCCGTGCTTGGACGCCGTTCCCTGCTCGACGACAACCTGCCCCGGCCCGGTCGCCCACTTCCCGCTGACGAGCTTCATCGGGTTGAACTGCGGATACCTCGGGTCGAGCCCGAAGCCGAAGGTCGGCGCGCCGCCTTTGCCGCCGATCGTCTTGCCGTTCTTGCCGATCAGCTTCACGAGGTCGGTCGTGCCGTTGAAGTTGACGATCCCGCCCGCCGCCGCCTGGACGTTCGGCTGGGCGCGCACCTGCTGGAGCAGCTGCTCGGAGATGGTCGCGTTCCCGCTCGACGCGCCGGCGACGACCTCCTTGCCGGAGATGACGACGCTCGTGTTCTTGTAGGTGCTCACGAGGACGCCGGTGAACGCCTTGTTGATCGTGTCGGTGAGGACGTACGTGCCGCTCACCATCGAGACGCCGAGGATGATCGCGAGCGCGGTGAGAAGCGCCCGGGTCTTGCGCCCGAGCAGGCCCTTGACGGCGACCCCGATCATCGCCGGGTCAGCTCTTCCATGGCGGCGATCACGTCGCCGGGCTGCGACGGCCCCATGTCGCGGACGATCCGCCCGTCGGAGAGGAAGAGGATCCGGTGCGCGATCGCGGCCGCCTGCGGGTCGTGCGTGACCATGACCGTCGTCTGGCCGTAGGACTCGACCATCGTCCGGAGCAGCTCGAGGATCTCGCCGCTCGTCGTCGAGTCGAGGTTGCCGGTCGGCTCGTCGGCGAACATGACCGTCGGCCGCGACACGAGCGCCCGCGCGATCGCGACCCGCTGCTGCTGGCCGCCCGAGAGCTCGGCCGGCCGGTGCGTGCGCCGATCGGCGAGGCCGACCTTGCCGATGAGCTCCTCGAGCCAGCCCTTCTCGGGCTTCTGGCCCGCGATCGACAGCGGCAGCGTGATGTTCTCTTCCGCGGTCAGCATCGGGAGCAGGTTGAAGAACTGGAAGATGAAGCCGATGTGCTTGCGCCGCAGCTTCGTGAGCTCGGTGTCGCCGAGCTTCGTGATGTTGGTGCCGTCGATCCAGACGTCGCCCGCGGTGGGCTTGTCGAGGCCGGCAAGCAGGTGCATCAGCGTCGACTTGCCGGAGCCGGACGGCCCCATGACGGCCGTGAGCTTCTCGCGCTGGACGTCGAGATCGACGCCGCCGAGCGCCTGAACGGCCGTGTCTCCTGCGCCGTACTGACGGCTGAGCTGCCGCGCCGCCACGACTGCGCTCGGCGCGCGCTCGGCCACTCCCTCCGCCGGTACCGCGATCGCCTCGCTCATGTGAGCCTCCTCGGTTGTAGTCGGTCTGCGGCTGGGCTCGCTACGAGAGTTACACAGTCGGATGCGAGGTTCTAGGCCAGCCCTGCCTGGAGGCTGTTACATTGTCGGGGAGTAAGGGGGAGAGAATTGACGTTACTGCGGATCTTCGGCGTCCTCGCCGTAGCGGCCCTTCTGGCCGGCGCGACGGGCGCCTCTAGTGGACTGGCGGGTACGACCCGCTCGACAGCGACCGCGATCGACCTCGGCACGCTCGGCGGCGACTTCAGCACCGCCGTCGCCGTGAGCCCGAGCGGGCAGGTGGTCGGCGAAAGCTCGACGGCCGCCGGCCCGCACCATGCATTCTCCTGGACCCGGTCGGGTGGGATGGTCGACCTCGGCACCCTCGGCGGGCCCTCGAGCTCCGCCCGCGGTGTGACCCCGAGCGGCCAGGTGGTCGGCGAAAGCGACCTCCCCGGCGGCGGGGTTCATGGCTTTTCCTGGACCAAGGCGGGCGGAATGGTCGACCTCGGCACCCTCGGCGGCACCTTCAGCTTCGTCGAGGGCGTGAACGCAAGGGGCGAGGTGGTCGGCGACAGCACGAACGACGCCAACGAGTTCCACGCCTTCCTCTGGACGCAGGCGGGCGGGATGGTCGACCTCGGCACCCTCGGGGGGAGCGGCAGCGGCGCCGCCGCCATCAGCCCCAGCGGCCAGGTCGTCGGCGGTAGCACGCTCGCCGGAGATGCCGAGTCGCATGCCTTCTCGTGGACTCGCGCCGGCGGAATGGTCGACCTGGGCAGCCTCGGCGGCGATAGCACCGCCGTCGACGTGAGCCCGAGCGGCCAGGTGGTCGGGAACAGCGCGCTCGTTCCGGGCGGCGGCCGGTTTCTCCCGGTCCATGCCTTCTCGTGGACCAAGGCCGGCGGAATGGTCGACCTCGGTACCATCGGCGGCGACTCCACGCTGGCCACGGCCGTGAGCCCGAGCGGACAGGTGGTCGGCGAAAGCGAGCCCGCGCCCGGCGACGTCGGGTTCCACGCGTTCTCCTGGACCCAGAAGGGCGGCATCGTCGACCTCGGCACCCTCGGCGGCTCCTTCAGCGCCGCCAACGACGTGAACGCGCGCGGCCAGGTGGTCGGCAGCGCCAGCGTCGCCGGCAACGCGAGCCATGCCTTCTCCTGGACACAGGCGGGCGGGATGGTCGACCTCGGCACCCTCGGCGGCACCTACAGCGACGCCGACGCCGTCAATGCGCGCGGCGACGTCGTCGGCTCGAGCTACACGACGGGAGATGCGGAGTTCCATGCGACGCTCTGGCACACCTAGAGCCGTGCGCCGAATCCTCGGCGTCCTCGTCGCAGCGGCCCTCCTGAGCGGGCTAGGCACCTCGGCCGGTTCGGCAAGTGCGACCGGCTCGACCGTGACCGCGATCGACCTCGGCACCCTCGGAGGCTTCCTCAGCACGGCCGCCAACGTGAGCCCGAGCGGCCAGGTCGTCGGCTCGAGCGTCACTGCCGGAAACGCGGCCGAGCATGCCTTCTCCTGGACACAGGCGGGCGGGATGGTCGACCTCGGCACCCTCGGCGGCACCTTCAGCTTCGGCGAGGACGTGAACGCGAGCGGCCAGGTCGTCGGTGAGAGCGCCACCGCCGGGAACGCGGCCGAGCATGCCTTCTCTTGGACACGGGCGGGCGGGATGATCGACCTCGGCACCCTCGGCGGCAGCTTCAGCGGCGCCAACGCGATCAACGCAGGCGGCCAGGTGGTCGGCCTGAGCGGCACCACGACCGGGACCGACGCCTTCTCCTGGACGCAGGCGGGCGGGATGGTCGACCTCGGCACCCTCGGCGGCGCCTTCAGCGAGGCCGACGCCGTCAATGCCCGCGGCCAGGTCGCCGGCATCAGCACGCTCGAGAGCTTCGCGTTCCACCCCTTCTCCTGGACCCGTGCCGGTGGAATGGTCGACCTGGGCTCCCTCGGCGGCACGTTCAGCTCCGTCACCGGCATCAACGCTAGCGGCCAAATCGTCGGTGACAGCGAGACCGCCTCCGGTGAGAACCACGCGTTCTCCTGGACGCAGAAGGGCGGCATGGTCGACCTCGGCACCCTCGGCGGCACCAGCGCCTTCGCCTTCGGCGTGAATGCGAGCGGGGAAGTCGTCGGCACGAGCACGACCGCGGGCGACTCCGAGGCGCACGCCTTCACGTGGACTCAGGCAGGCGGGATGGTCGACATCGGCGGCCTCGGCGGCACGAACAACGGCGCCAAGGCGGTCAACGCGCGGGGTCAGGTCGTCGGCGTCGGCAGCACGTCGGGCGACCTGCTCGACCGCGGCTTCTCCTGGACACGGACCGGTGGGATGGTCGAGCTCGCTCCCCCGGCCGGCTACACCATGAGCGAGGCGACCGCTCTCAACGCCCGAGGCGACGTCGTCGGCCTGAGCAGCACGGCCGACTTCTCCGCGATCCACGCGACGCTCTGGCGGACCGGCGGAGGCTAGCTCCCCGGTAGAGGCAGAAACTCGAGCAGCTCGATCGAGCTGCCGCCGGGCATGTGCAGATGCGGGTGGTCCTCGAACAGCTCGGCGGCCGCGTCCTTGGACTCGGCCTGGACGATCGAGTAGCCCGAGACGTCGCTGTCGCCGCCGAGCGGCGCCCCGAGCTCGACGATCGCGTCGCGGTTCTGCTCCTCCCAGTCCATCCACGCGGCCATGCCCGCCTGCGCTTGCTCCGGCGTCGCCGCGGCCATCTGCTCGGCCGCGGACACGGACGAGCGATACAGCACGAGGAACTTCTTCATGCCTCCCCTTACGCGGTCAGTTCGGACGCGGATTCCTCGAAGACGGCCGTGTGCGTGTCGACGTCCGCCTCGGTCGTCGCCGGCGACATCAGCGCCATGTTGTGGAACGGCGTCAGCAGGATCCCGCGGTTCAGCGCGTACAGGTGGATGAAGCGGTCGAGCTCCGGATCGCCTCCGGCGGCGGCCTCGGCGCCGGTGCGGGCTCGCTCGCGGCGGAACAGGTACTCGATGCGGCAGCCGAGGCGCACGACGTGCCACGGCAGGTCGTAGCGTTCGATCACGCTCGCGACACCCGCTTCGAAGCGCTCGCCGAGCCGGATCATCCGCTCGAACGCCTCCTCCGTCAGCACCTCGCCGAGCGTCGCCCGCATCGCCGCCAGCGAGAGGACGTTCGCGGCCAGGGTGCCGCCGATCCCGCCCACGTCGGCCTGCTCCTCGGGGAGCGCCTCCTCCAGGCCGCGCGCCACCTCCGCGCTGAACCCGTACGCCGCCGCCGGAATCCCGCTTGCGATCGGCTTCCCGATCGTCAGCATGTCGGGCTCCAGGCCGTACGCGGCCGTGTAGCCGCCCGGGCCCGCGCTGATCGTGTGCGTCTCGTCGATGACGAGCAGCGTCCCGGTGCGGCGCGTCGCTTCCCGCAACGCGTCGTGGAAGCCCGGCTCCGGCAGGACGATGCCGATGTTCGTCAGCGCCGGCTCGGCCAGCACGCACGCCACGTCGCCGTGCGCGAGCTCCCGCTCGAGCGCCTCGACGTCGTTGAGCTCGACCATCCGCGTCGTCTCGGCCGGCGCGACTGGCGGCCCGACGCTGCCCTCCCGCGGCCGCACCTCGCCGTCGACGAGAGTCGCGACCGTCTCGTCGACCGTGCCGTGGTAGCACCAGTTGAAGACGAGGATCTTCGGCCGGCTCGTCACAGCGCGGGCGATCCGCACGGCGAACCGGTTCGCGTCCGTCGCCGTCAGCGCGAACTGCCAGTACGGCAGGCCGAACCGCCGCGCGAGCTCCTCGCCGACCCAGAGCGCGTCCTCGCTCGGCAGCATCAGCGTGATCCCGCGCGCGGCCTGCTCGGCCACCGCGCGCACTGCGGGCGAAGGCGAGTGGCCGGTCATCGCGCCGGTGTCGCCGAGGCAGAAGTCGACGTACTCGTGCCCGTCGACATCGACGAAGCGCGCGCCGTGCGCCTCGCGCGCGAAGACCGGGAAGCCCCCGGCCCAGCGCACCATCCAGTGCATCGGCACGCCGCCGAGGAGTGACGTCTTGGCGCGCTCGGTCAGCCCGAGCGAGCGCGGGTGCTCGCGGCGGAACCGCTCGAGCTCTCGCTCCATCAGCTCCGCCAGGCGATCCGTCATGCGCCAATCCAATCGAATCGGCGACCGACGCGGCCTTCGGGCGGGTGCAGACTGGACGAACGAGGGGCGCCGGCGACGAGGCTCGGCCTACGGTGCGGGAGAGGAGCCGGGCTTGACGAGCCGCGGTGTTTGCGGCAACACCTCGCGGTCTCGGCGCCGCCCCCTGTGAGGCTGGTGCTGCGCCCGGCTCCTCTCTTCGGCCCTAGAACCCGATGATGATCTCCCGCGAATCGGTGTCGGTGCCCGAAGGCGCCACGAGGGTCGCGGTCGCCGTCGCCTTTCCGATGTCGAAGCCACTGAAGCTGCCTCCGGTGACGGTCACGGCGACGTCGTGCTGGTTTCCGTCGCAGACGACCACCTGCTCACCGGTGCCGATCGTCGTGGATTGCGTCTCGGGAGGGTTCTGCTCGACGGTCACGTCGACGATCCCGGGCGTCGGCGAGCCTTCACACGTCACGTGGAGAGCGACCGAGACCACCACCTCGGTCACGTACTGCGCTTGCAACAAGATGCTGACGTCGGTCGTACCGTCTGCCTTCGCCAAGCCGGAGCCGGAAGTGGCCACGGCAAGGGCAAGCGTCGCAACGGCCACCAAGAGCCGGCGGCCCCACTTCATCTCGTCTCCCTTCGTGCGGGGGGTCTGGACGATCGTCAACTACCCGCGGTACTCCTCTTCTAACTGACCAGGGTGGGTCGATCTAGAAGGCGTCGAGCGTCGGAAACGCCGCGTCGGCCTCGAGGCAGCTCTGGAGGTAGAGCGCCGCGCCGAGATCGCCGGTGAAGAGCGTGTAGCGGCCACGGCCGTACTCGGCTCGCGCATGCTCGACCTGCTCGGCCGCGTGCATCGCGAAGCGGCGGGCGCGCTCGAGCCAGCGCTCGTCGCCCGTCCGCTCGAGGAGCTTCAGGAAGGCGTAGCCGTTCCCGGCCGTGCCGTGGCAGAGCCCCGCACCCTTCGTGAGCGGGCCTGCGCGCCACGTCAGCTCGCCGCCGGCCTCGAGCAGGGCCGTGAGCTCCTCGTCGCCGGGCGCGAGGGAGGCGAGCGACGCGACGATCCCCGGCGCGCCGTGGCACCACTGCACGCGGAACTTCTCCGGCTTGCCCGCCTCCTCGAGCGACGGCGGCCACTGCACCATGCCGTCCTGCCGGAGGGCGTGGCGCGAGAGCGTCGAGATCGTCCGGCGCTCGAGCTCTTGCCGGCGGTCCGGATCGCGGGCGAGGACGAACACGTTCCCGGCGAAGCCATGCGCAGGCCCGAAGACGTGGCGCTTCCGCTCGTCGAAACCCTGCTCCCAGAGGTCGTCGCGCCACTCGTCCCAGATCCAGTCGGCGGACGCGCGCCACGCGTCGAGCCACGCCGCCTCGCCGGTGCGCTCCCACAGCACGTGCGCCGCCAACATCGTGCCCGGCGAGCCCCACACGAGCTCGCACGCCGGATTCTCGGCGTTGCTCCGAACCACCTCGAGGAGCCGCCGCTCCAGCTCTGCGGTCGGCGCGAAGCCGTGCGCGACGAGCAGGATCCCCGCCTCGCCGACCATGAGCGACGGAATGGCGCCGCCGTACTCCTCCTCGAAGTCGGGCTCTGTCGCGTAGCGCTCCGGTAGCGCCGCGGCCACCGCTCCCCAGTCGCGCGCGAGCTCGACCGCCCCCAGCCGCGCGAGCCGGTCGAGCCCCCAGACCATGCCGGCCGCGCCGAGGTACAGCGTCGTGAGCCGCGCCGACTCCGGCTCGTCGTCGAGCGGGTGCGGCGTCCAGAGCCGGTCCGGGTCGAACGCGCTCTCCGCATCGGCCGCGATCGCCGCGACCGCGTCCCGGACGGCTCCCTCGTGCCAGCCGCGCGCCGTGAGCGGCTCGTGAGCCTCCGGGTTGAAGAGCGGCCTGCTGACGGAGCTGTTAGCCGGTGAGCGTGCCGGAATCGGTGATGGTGGTGATCTGGTTGAAGTTCTCGTCGATGGAGCGCACCCGTTGCGAGTGGTACGAGAGCGTGAGGAGGCTGCCATCGAGATGGGCGTAGCCGTGTGTGCCGTCGGTGACGAGGAGCGTGAGCGAGAACGTCCGCGCCTGGGAACGCGGGTCGACTTCCTCGGCTCCGACGAAGCTGCCGGGTTGCACGACTCCGGTGAAGCCGCCCCGCTTTCCGGAGAAGGTGATCGCGCCGGTGACCGGCTCGCAGAAGGACGGAAAGTCGCAGGAGTACGAAGCGCCGCCCGTGAGCGTGCCCTCGTACGTTCCTTTGCCGAGAGCGCCCGCGAAGGTGCCGTGGATCGTGTTGACGATGGCGGGGTTGTCGAACGTTTCGCCTGACCACTCCGACGTTCCGGTCAGCGTGGTGCTGCCGGTCGCAGCGACGGCGACCGCCGAGCTCGCGAACGCGACCAGCAGGATGCCGAGTAGGAACGCAAGACGTCTCATGACTCTCCCCCAATCTCCGACAACGGACGCCTGAGCCGCATCATAGAGGCGCCGAGCGGACTCGAACCGCTGTACGAGGCTTTGCAGGCCTCTGCCTAACCTCTCGGCCACGGCGCCGCGCGGCCAGCATCGTAGCCGGGCCTAGTGGCGGGGACGACCCTCGTCGTAGCCCTTGACGTAGCCGGGCGGGTAGCCGCTCACGGGGCCCATGACGTCGCTGTGATGCTGGATCGCCGCAGCCGTCGCGTCGAGGTTCTCGACCGGTTGCCTTCCTCGGTTGCATGGTCCGCCCGATCGAGCGAGCCGATCCGCAGCCACTCCCGGAGACGGCGAAGCACGACTGAAGTATGGCGCCTGCCCCGAGACCTCGCCGGACGGCGACGAGGCCTCGGCTCAACTGATCCCGATCAGTGTGGCTGCGACACCTGGTAGCAGGCGACGTCGTACTGCGAGATCGGGTTGTAGTGGCTCTGCGCGTTCGCGAAGCCGGACGTGTTGAAGCCCGGCGGGGAGCTCGGCTGCTCCTCGCAGGACTGGCTCGGTAGCCCGGTCCCGGAAGGATTCGAAGCAGCGAACCCAGGCGCCGCCACTGAGAGCGCGACAGCACACGCGAGAGCCGTGAGCATCCGCTTCATGGCACCTCCCCTCTTCTCGGGTGCGAACTAGGTCATACGGAGATCGGAGCCGACCGGTTTTCGGAACCGGCCGGTTTTCACCGCATCGCAGGCCGAATAGACTTCCCCAGATGCCGGATCGGGCTGCGGCGGTCGAGGACAAGCGGGCGCTCATCCGCGCTGCCGCGGTGCGAGCGTTCGCGAAGAAGGGCTACCACGCGTGCCGGGTCAGCGACATCGCCGAGGAGGCCGGGGTCGCCTACGGACTCGTCTACCACTACTTCGGGTCGAAAGAGGCCGTGCTGGAGACGGTCTTCCGCGAGACCTGGCAGGCGATGCTGACCGCGATCGAGGGGGTCGAAGAGCTCGGCGAGCCGGCGCCGGAGCAGCTCCGCAAGGTGGGGGCGATCGTGCTCCGCACGTGGCGCAACGATCCCGACCTCGTGCGCGTGCTGGTGCACGAGGTCACCCGCTCGCCACAGCTCCAGAACGAGATCGGCGAGATCGTGCTCGCCTTCCGGGCGCTCGAGCGCATCATCGAGCGGGGCAAGGCGGAAGGCAGCTTCCGCGCCGATCTCGACCCGCACCTCGCGGCGACGATGGTCTACGGCGCGCTCGAGGAGATCCTCACCGGCTGGGTCATGGGCCAGCTGCCCGACTCGGACGAGGACGTCGCGGCCGCCGAGCGGGCCGTCGCGGCGACTTTCGCGCGCGGCTTGGGCTGAGCGGGCCCTGCGCCGCCGACGTTGATTGACAAATCAATCGAAATTCTCTGTGGAATCCTGTGGAAGAAATTCAGATGTTTCGGGACTTGCGTCTGCGGAAACGAACGCTAGTATTCCGAGGCCGTAAATTCAGCGGCTCAACCGCCCAGAGATCCTCTCGCCAGAGAGGTACGGAGGGCTCGACTGCGGCCGGGCCCTTCGGTTTGCATGGGGACGGTTAGAAGCGTGGGGGAACCCCTGGTTCCCCCACGAGCCCCCTCCTTGCGAGCGGAGTCGCAGGGCAGCAGTTACAGGAGCCGCCCCAGGCTTCCTCGCTTCCAGCGGCTTTGTGTCTGTGAGCCTCCCGGCGGGCAAAGCCCGCCTCCGGCGCCAACTCGCCCTGGTACCAAGAGGGGTAGCCGACCTCGGAGATCGCGAGGATCCGCCGCCGAAGCCGGGTTCATCCCGGTGAGAGGCTCACAAACAAAAGAACCGCCCGAAGCTCGAAAGCCTCCAGCGGCTCCTGCGCCGCTAGAACCAAGACCCCGCTCGCAAGGAGGGGGTCCGTGGGGAACCAGGGGTTCCCCACGGATAATCGCGGAATGCGCCTCGGGATCATCGGCTGCGGGTACGTCACGCTCGAACGGCACCTGCCGGCGTTCCGGCACGTGCCCGAGATCGAGGTCGTCGCGGTCGCGGACGCGGTTCCGGAGCACGCCGCAGAGGCCGCGCGGCGCGCCGAGGCCCGCGCGGTCGACGTCGACGCGCTGCTCGGCGACGAGGCCGTCGAGGCCGTGGCGGTCTGCACGCCGCCCGCGACGCACGCCGAGCTCGCCGTCGCCGCGCTCGACGCCGGTAAGCACCTCTTCCTCGAGAAGCCGCTCGCGGGGTCGCTCGAGGAGGCGGATCGGATCGTGGAGCGCGCCGCCGGGTCGCCGCTCCGCGTCGTCGTCGGGCTCAACTTCCGCCGGCACCGGCTGGTGGAGCGGGCGCGCCGCGTCGTGCGGGAGGGCCGGCTCGGCCGCATCCAGGCCGTCCGCAGCGCGTTCACGAACCCGGTCCTCGACGGGGCGACCGATTGGAAGACGAGGCGTGCGCACGCCGGCGGCGCGCTCGTCGACCGCGCCGTCCACCACTTCGACCTGTGGCGATACGTTCTCGACGAGGAGGTCGCGGAGGTGTTCGGGCTCACACGTTCCGAGCGTGGTGATGACCAGAGCACGCTCGTCACGGCGCGGTCGACCGAGGGGACGCCGCTCACGACGCTCGCGCTCGACGACAGCGTCGTCACGCACGACCTCGCGGTGTACGGCAGCGAGGCGGCCGTCTTCGCCGACCTTTGCCGGTTCGACGGCTTCGACGTCGCGCCGCGGACGGAGCTTCCGGGCTCGCCGGCAGCGCGGCTCCGGCGGGCGCGCGACGCCGTGCGCCGGCCGGGCGAGTCGCTCCGGACCGTCCGCGGTGGCGGCGACTTCCGCCTCTCGTACGTGGAGCAGTGGCGCCACTTCGCGCGTGCGGTGCGCGGCGAGGAGGAGGCCTCCCCCACGCTCGCGGACGGACGCGCGGCGCTCGAGGTCGCGCTCGCGGCGGCGCGCTCTGCCGACTCGGGAGCGGCGGTGCGGCTGCGATGAGCGGCGTCGCTTGCGATGCCGCCTTCAGGCGGTGCCTGCTTTGCCGGTGCCGCCGTCTGCGCCGCTCGCCTGGGGCGCCCGGATACAAGGTGGACGCATGAGCGCCGAGCTGAGCGTGATCCTCGCCACCGACCGGCTGGAGACGATCCGCACGGTGCTCGAGCGCCTCGGCGAGCAGACGGCGCGCGAGCGGCTCGAGCTCGTCGTCATCGCGCCGACCGCGTTCGACCTCCCGCAGGACGGGTTCGGCGCCGCGCGCGTCGTCAAGACCGGCGGGGATCCGACCGACGTGGCCCGCTTGCGCGCGGAAGGCGTGCACGCCGCCTCGGCGCCCGCCGTGCTCCTCGCCGAGACGCACTCGTTCCCGGCGCCCGACTCGCTCGAGCGGCTGATCGAGCGGCACCGCGAGCCGTGGGCCGCCGTCGGGCAGGCGATCTGCAACGGGAACCCGCAGACGATGCGGAGCTGGACGAACCTCTTCCTCGACTACGGCCGGTGGGCCGACCCGCACCCTGGCGGCGCGCTGCGCGAGCTGCCGACGCACAACTCGTCGTTCAAGCGCTCGGAGCTCCTCGCCTGCGGCGACCGGCTGCCCGAGCTCTTGCGCTACTCGGAGGCGATCAACGCCGTGCTGCGCGACCGCGGCGGGCATCTCTACCTCGAGCCGCGGGCGCGCACCTTCCACGTGAACGTCTCGCGCGCGACCTCGTGGGTCGTCGAGCGGACCGCCGCCGGGCGGGCGTACGCGGCCTCGCGCGCGGCGTCCTGGCCCGCTTGGCGGCGCGCCGCCTACGCGCTCGGGTCGCCGCTCATCCCGCTCGTCCGCGGACGGCGGGTCATCCACGACATACGTCGCACCGGCCGCGCCGCGGAGCTTCTGCCGCGCATCCTCCCGGCGCTCGCGGTCGGCCTGACGCTGAGCGCGGTCGGCGAGCTCGCTGGGTACGCGCTCGGGGCCGGCCGGGCGCCGCAGGCGATCGGTGAGATGGAGCTCCGGCGGATGCCCCACGTCCGGCGCGGCGACCTGTGACCGACGTGCCTGCCTGCTCGGTCGTCGTCCCCACCTACGAGCGCCCGGACGCCCTGCGCGGCTGCCTCGAGAGCCTCGCCGCGCTCGACTACCCGCGCGAGCGCTACGAGGTGGTCGTCGTCGACGACGGCGGCCGCAAGCCGCTCGGCGAGGTGCTCGCGCCGGCGCAGGAGCAGATGCGCGTCGAGCTCGTCGCGCAGCCGCACGGCGGGCCGGGCGCGGCGCGGAACGCGGGCGTCGCGCGTGCCGGCGGCGAGCTGATCGCCTTCACCGACGACGACTGCCGTCCGCGTCCAGACTGGCTGCGGCGTCTGGCCGACCGCTTCCGAGCCGCGCCGGAGGAGGCGACGGGTGGGCGCACCGTGAACGCGCTCGGACGGAACCCGTACTCGCATGCGGCGCAGCTCGTGATCGACGTCGGCTACCGGCAGAACAACGAAGGGCCCGCCAATCGGCGCTGGTTCACGACGAACAACCTCGCCGTCCCGGTGACCGGGTTCCGCGCGGTCGGCGGCTTCGACCCGAGCTTCCGGACGGCCGAGGATCGCGACTTCTGCTCGCGCTGGACGGCGCACGGCCTGCGGATGGAGTACGAGCCGCGGGCGGTCGTCGCGCACGCGCACGACCTCACCCTCGGAAGCTTCGCGCAGGTGCACTTCGCCTACGGCCGCGGCTCGTTGCGCCATCGCCGCAAGCAGCGCCGGTGCGGCCGCCCGGTCCCCGTCGAGCCGTCGTTCTACGTCACGCTCACCCGCGAGGCGGGTCGGGCCGGCCTGCTCGCGCCGCTCCTCCTCTGGCACGTCACCCACACCGCCGGCTTCGCGTGGGAGTGGGCCCGGACGCGGGCGGCGCGATGACCCAGCCGCAGACCGAGCGCGGCGTTCTTCCTGCCGTCGGGTCTCTGCTGGGCCGCGCCGGCCGGGCCGGCGGCCGCCGGCTCCAGGCTGCGATCGGCGGCGCGGAGCGGACACGCGTGGTCGTGCTCCTCGCAGCGGTGCTGGGCCTGTCGAGCGCCGACGCCTCGACGGTGGGGGCCGCGGCCCGGCCGCTTCGGGACGCGCTCCACATCAGCAACACCGACATCGGCCTGCTCGTGACGGTGACCTCGCTCGTCGCCGCGGTCGCGAGCATCCCGTTCGGCGTGCTCGCCGACCGGATTCGCCGCACGTGGACGCTCGGAGCCGTGATCGTGCTCTGGGGCGCGGCGATGATCTGGAGCGCAACGGCCGGCGACTTCGGCGAGCTGCTCCTGACGCGCGTCTTCCTCGGCGGCGTCACGGCGGCGGCGGGGCCGCTCGTCGCGTCGCTCGTCGGCGACTACTTCCCCGCCGCCGAGCGCGGCCGGATCTACGGCTACATCCTCGCCGGCGAGCTTTTCGGCGCGGGCATCGGCTTCGCGGTCACCGGCGACATCGCGGCGCTCTCGTGGCAGGCGGCGTTCGTGATCCTCGCTCTACCGGCGTTCGTGCTCGCGTGGCTCGTGTTCAAGCTCCCCGAGCCGGAGCGCGGCGGACGTAGTGCGCTCGTCCACCCCGAGGCGCCGGTCGAGGAGGCGCCGGCCGACGAGCCGCACGAGACTGATGCGCAGCGCTTCGCGCGCGAGCGCGGGGTCGAGCCGGATCCAGAGCTCGTCCTGAAGCGGGACCCGCGCCGGATGGGCCTGATCCGCGCGACGCGCTACATCCTCAGCATCAAGACGAACATCGTCCTCATCGTCTCGAGCGCGTGCGGCTACTACTTCCTCGCGGGCGTCCAGACCTTCGGGGTCGAGTTCGTGACGAAGCAGTACGGGATCGCGCAGGTGCTCGGAACGCTCGTGCTGCTCGTCGTCGGCGCCGGTGCGATCGTCGGCGTGCTCGCGGGCGGCGCGATCGGCGACCGCCTGCTCCGCCGCGGCTACCTCAACGGGCGCATTCTCGTGAGCGCGATCTCCGCCACCGCGGCGGTCGTCCTCTTCGTTCCGGCCATCTTCACCGGGAGCGCCGTCACCGCACTGCCGTACATCACCCTCGCCGCGCTCGCGTTGTCGGCTCAGAATCCGCCGCTCGACGCGGCGCGGCTCGACATCATGGTGCCGCTCCTCTGGGGGCGGGCGGAGGGCATCCGCACCTTCTTGCGGACGATGGCGCAGGCCCTCGCGCCGCTCCTCTTCGGCGCCGTCTCCGACCACGTCTTCGGCGGCGGGCGCTCGGGCCTGCAGTGGACGTTCGTCGTCATGCTCGTGCCGCTCGGCGCGAGCGCGTGGCTCCTCTACCGCGCGCTCGGCACGTATCCGCGCGACGTCGCGACCGCGGCAGCCTCGGCGTCGCGCGCCGGAGCGCCGCGGACGAGAGAGACGCTCGCGTAGAGCGGTTCTGCGGCGCACTCGGTCATCGCGTCGCCCACCTGCGCACCGGCACCGCGAGGACGGCCACCGCCGCAAGGGCACCGGCGATTCCCAGCGAGAAGGCAGCGACCTTCGTCACCGTCATGACGTGCTTCAGCGACGGGGCAGCTGCAGCCTCGAAGGCGAACAGGACGAGCAGCGCTGCCGCGGCCCGCATGCTGCCGCGACGCCAGAACCACGCCGTGCAGGCAAGGAAGAGCGCCGCGAAGACGGCGGCCACGGCCGGGACGTCGATCCAGAAGATGTCGACGGCCTCCCAGATCCCGAAGGCGAGGCCGAGGAGGATGAGGCAGATCCGAGTGGGGCGCATCGGCGGTTCCTTTCGGTTGCGGACTCGCTCTCGACGGTAGGCGGCAGCCGCGGCCGCGTCGTCGGCGCGGCGGGCGATCTTGGGATCAGCCGACCGGCTGATCTTCGGGCGACCGGAGATCAGCCGGCTCACCGATGACACGGCGCGGAAACGCGTCTACCTTGCAGCCATGCGCCTCCATCTCCCCCGCCCCGATCCCGTCAAGCTCGACTGGGCGGTCGCCGCGGTGCTCGCCGTTGGAGGCCAGCTCGAGGTGTGGCTCGGGAACGGCGCCCACGGCGAGCGGCCCGAGATCGCGATCAGCGGGATCATCCTGGCCGCCGCGGTAGCCATGCGACGGCGCTACCCGGCCGCGGCGGGCATCGTCGCGGTGGTCCTTGCCGACGTCATCGCGCTCGCTTGGCGGCCGCCGTCGCTCGTCACCTACGGGATCGCCTGGATGTGCGCGGTCTACGCCCTGGCCGTCTGGACGAGCGCGAGGTCCTTCGCGGTGGGTGTCGCCGTGTTCGCGCTACCCACGCTCGTCGCGAGGGCGGCCGGCGCAGGCCCGAGCGGCGGCGTCGAGTTCACGGTCATCGCCCTCGTCGTCATCCTCCTCGTCCGCCAGGGGATCCGCGGCCGCGACCGGCGCGCCGAGATGGCCGAGCGGGAGCGCGAGCTGGCCGCGCGCGAGGCCGTCGTCGAGGAGCGGGGCCGGATCGCGCGCGAGCTCCACGACGTGATCGCGCACAACGTGTCGATGATGGTCGTCCAGGCGGGCGCCGAGCGGCGCGTCCTCGACGGCGCGAACGGCTCCACGCGCGAGGTGCTCCAGACGATCGAGCAGATCGGCCGCAGTGCGCTCACGGAGATGCGACGCCTCGTCGGCATGCTGCGCAGCGACGGCGAGGATCCGCTCGCACCCCAGCCGGGCCTCGACGACGTCGCGACGCTCGTCGGGCAGGTGCGCGCGGCGGGCCTGCCCGTGGAGCTCACGGTCGAAGGCGAGCGGCGCGACCTGCCGGCCGGGATCGCGCTCTCCGCCTACCGAATCGTCCAGGAGGCGCTGACGAACGCGCTCAAGCACGCGGGCGACGCCCACGCGCAGGTGAGCATCCGCTACGGCGCCGACTCGCTCGAGCTCGAGATCCTCGACGACGGACGCAGCGGAGCGGCGCTCGGCAACGGCGGGCACGGTCTCGTCGGCATGCGCGAGCGGGTCGCGCTCTACGGCGGCCGCTTCGACGCGAGCCGGCGGCCGGGCGGCGGCTTCGCCGTGCGGGCGAAGCTGCCGATCGCATGACGAGCATCCTGCTGGCCGACGACCAGGCGCTCGTCCGCGTCGGCCTGCGCAAGATCCTCGAGGCCGAGGCGGACACGACCGTCGTCGCCGAGGCCGAGAACGGCGAGGAGGCCGTCGCCGCGGCCGCGCGGCACCGGCCGGACGTCGTGCTGATGGACATCCGTATGCCGGTGCTGGACGGAATCGAGGCGACACGGCGCATCGTGCGCGAGCGGCCGGGGACGCGCATCCTGATCCTCACCACCTTCGGCCTCGACACGTACGTCTACGACGCGCTCCGCTCGGGCGCGAGCGGCTTCATGCTGAAGGACGCGCCGCCGGAGGAGATCGTCGCCGCGGTGCGGATCGTCGCGAGCGGCGAGGCGCTGCTTGCTCCGGCGGTGACACGTGCCGTGATCGAGGAGTTCGCGCGCCGCGAGCCTCCCGCGACCCCCGCGCCTCCCGCCGCTCTCGACGAGCTGACCCCGCGCGAGCGCGAGGTGCTCGACCTCCTCGCGCGCGGCCTCTCGAACCCGGAGATCTGCGAGCGCCTGGTGATCAGCGAGGCGACGGCGAAGACGCACGTCGCGCGCATCCTCCAGAAGCTCGACCTGCGCGACCGCGTGCAGGCGGTGATCTACGCCTACGAGAGCGGCCTGGTCGCGCCCGGCTCAGCGACCTAGGCGGTGTCGCAGGTACAAGCGCCGGGTGCGCAGGTGTGACGTGGCTTGCGCGGTTTGCGTGGCATTTGGTGACCCCCTTTGGCGGCGTTTGTCGGCCCTCGATCTCCGCGGGGTGCGCGGATAAACGTCAGCCGTGGCGGATCCGCTGGCGCGCCTCGGCGTAGCGCACGACCTCGTAGCCGATCAGCGCGCACGTCGTCGTCGTGACGAGGGCGAGCGAGACGAGCGCCGGCAGCGTGGTCGCGACCGGCGCGAGGACGGCCAGCACCCCCGCCGCGACGAGGCGCGGGTAGTTGAACGAGCCCACGTTCCGGCGCTTGAAGGCGCTGAGCGCGAGCAGGTAGAGGGCGACGCCCCCACACAGCGCCGTCGCGGCGACGCCGGCCAGGTGCGCGTGGGCGTGCCCGAGCGTCACCTTCACGCCGAAGGCGAAGACGACGATGCCGGCGATCATCGGCAGGTGCAGGTACGTGTACGAGTCGCGGGCGATCCGGACCTGCTGCTCCCGCGGCGCGGCTCGAAGCCGCCGCTCGGCGACGATCGCCACCACGTCGAAGTAGGCCCACCAGAGCGCGGCCGCAACGGCGATCCCGAGCAGCGCCCCCGTGATCACGCCCGCACCGAGGGCGAGGCTGCTCGCGCCGGCGCCAAGGGCGACGATCGACTCGCCGAGCGCGATGATCACGATCAGGCGGTGGCGCTCCACGAAGTGCGACGGCGCGACGCTCCAGTCCGTCGTGCCGCTCAGGAAGAGGCCGCCATAGTCGATCGCGAGGGCGGCGATCCAGCACAGCGCCCGCCCCGTCCCGGGCACGGCGCCCGCGACGACGAGCAACGCGGAGGCGGGCACGATCGTCCGCGAGAGCCGCAGGATGACCCCGCGCAGCGCCGGGTCGTCGCGCGCCACGACCATGTACGCGACCAGGTGCAAAGCGCGGACGAGGAAGAACGCCACGCCGAAGAGGAGCGCGTCCTTGCCGAACGCGTTCGGCACCGCGAGCGAGGCGACGAGTACCGGCCCCATCGCGACGAGCAGGACGAAGCGGATCGCGCCCTCGTCCGTCGCCGCCCGGTTCTGGAGCCAGACGTACGCGCTCCAGGAGAACCAGAGCACCATCAGGATCGCCATCGCCTCGACGAGCCGCGTCCACGTCGGATCGTGCGACAGGAAGCGCGTCACCTGCGTGATCGCGAACACGAAGACGAGGTCGAAGAAGAGCTCGAGCGCCGTCACCTCCTGCTCGACCTCGACCGCCCGCTCGAGCGCCTCGGTGCGCTCGGCCTGCTCCAGCATCGTCCTACCGTACTCTCCGGCCATGGCCAGCCGGATCGTGCTGCTCCGCGGGATCAACCTCGGCTCGACGAACCGGATCGCGATGCCTGCGCTACGCGAGGCGCTCGCGGAAGCCGGCTTCGAGGACGTGCAGACATACCTCCAGAGCGGGAACGTCGTGCTCTCGAGCCGGGCGGCGCCGGCCACGGTCGCGCGCAAGTGCAAGGCGATGATCGCCGAGCGCTTCGGGCTCGACATCGACGTGGTCGTGCGGACGCGCGACGAGCTCGCGGAGGTCGTCCGGCGCAACCCGCTCGGCAAGGTGGCGACCGACCCGAAGCGCTACCAGGTGAGCTTCCTCGACCGAAAGCCCGAGCCGAAGGTCGTGGAGAAGCTGGCGGCCCTTGCCGCCGGCGACGAGCAGCTGATCGCCGAGGGCCGCGAGCTCTACGCGTGGCACCCGGCCGGTGTCGCCCGCTCGAAGCTGTGGGCGGGCCTAGCAGGCCGCGGCCTCGGCGTGACGGCCACGGCCCGCAACTGGACGACTGTGACGAAACTGCTCGAGCTCGCCGACGAGGACTAGCGCTCCATCCGCAGGCCGTGGCGCTCGGCGAGGACGGGGATCGTGCCAAAGTCGATGTCGAGGTCGTAGCGGGCGACGATTTCGCCGATCGCGGCCTCGTCCGGCTCGGGCGCGGCCAGGAGCGGCGCGATGTCGCGGAAGTAGTTCTCGAAGCCGGCCGGCGAGATGATCTCGAGCAGTCGGGCCGGCTCGTCGCCCGCGTTCCAGAACGCATGCGGGACGCCGCGCGGCTTGAAGACCAGGTCGCCGGGGCCGGCCTCGAGCACCTCGTCGCCGAGCTGGACGCCGATCCGGCCTTCGAGCACGTACGAGTACTCGTCCTCGTTCGCATGCGTGTGCACCGGAGCGCCGAGCGCGCGCGGCGGGAGCGGGTGCTCGACGAGGCTGAACGTGCCTCTGGTCGTCTCGCCGTCGACCATGAAGCGGACGCCGAGAGCGAACAGGTTGACGCTCTCGCCCTCCTGGGGGCCGAGCACGTGCTGGACGGTCGTATTCATGGTTTCTCCCTTTTCGGTAGACATAGCGTTCAGCGGATAGTGCAGCGCCCGCGCGGCAGTGTCAAGTTTGAACTAACATCTCGTTCATCGAAATGAAGACGACGCGGAAGTACGAGCTGAAGAAGCGGGCCGCGCAGCTGGCGGAGACGCGCCGCCGGATCACCGAGGCGACCGTCGAGCTGCACCGAACCGTCGGCCCCGGGGCGACGCGGATCAGCGAGGTCGCACGTCGCGCCGGCGTCCAGCGCGTCACGGTCTACAACCACTTCCCCGACGACGCCTCGCTCTTCGCCGCGTGCTCGGCGCACTGGCGGGACCTCCACCCCGCGCCCGACCTAACCGCCTGGGACGGCGACCTGCGCACGGCTCTGCGCGAGCTCTACGCCTGGTACCGCGAGACCGAGCCGATGACGGCGAACGTCCTGCGGGACTCGCAGACCCTCCCGGCGCTGCGGGCGATCGTCGACGCCGGCTTCGGCGCGTACCTCGACGCCGTCCGCGAGACCCTCGCCAAGCCGTTTGGATCCTCGGAGCGCGTCGACGCCGCTCTCCGCGCCGCGCTCGACTTCCACTTCTGGCGTGCGCTCGCGCCTCTCGGCGACGCCGAAGCCGCCGAGCTCGCCACCAGCCTCGTCGAGCTCGCGGCACGCTAGGAAACAAATCGTATTCCGCTGAGTTTCGCAGCAGCGACCGGGGGTATGCGCTTTGCACTGACGGCAAGCGACACGAGGAGGGGAGAAATGCCAACAACCTTGCAACTCGAGGACACGCCGCTGATCGAGAACGGGACTGATCTGCTCGGTCAGGATGGCCGCCACACTCTTCCCGGTGAGCTCGCCGGCGCCCAAGTCTACGCCGAAGTTCGCGACGGCAAGGTCGTCGGCTACGAAGCCGAACGAGATGGGGAAACGATCGAGACGTTCGTGCTCCGACAAGTTCCGAGCAAGCTCACCGGCAATGGGGGCCAGTTCTCTGCCGAAGCGCCGCGGGAGGAAGTCCGCTGCTTTCTGTGTGCACAGTCCGGCACGACGATGACCTGCCGGGAGGTCCCCTGCCCGGGAGGGGGATAGCTGACACGACCACGCCGCTAGCGAGCGTCGAAGCCGACGTGCGCTGAGGCGGCGTCCTGGAGGTGGTCGGCCGCCGGGAGCGTGACCATCGCGAGCACGAGACCCGCGAGGCTCACGCTCCCGGCGACGGCAATCCGCAGCGCGAGACCCGGAACGCGGCGCCGAAGCGCGCGGAGCAGCATCGGCGCGCGCGTGAGAACGTGCAGCGACGTCGCGGAGAGCCAGACGACGAAGCTCGCCTTGTGCAGCCCGACGAGCGTCCCCTGCGTCTGGTCGAGCGCGAGCAGCGCGACGCCTGTCGCGAACACCAGCACGGTCGTGATGACGACGACGGGCGCGACGAGCACACGCAAGACGAGGTGCGGTGGGCCGCGGCGCACGTACTCCTCGGCGCGGAGGTAGTAGCGCAGCATCCGCCAGCCCGTGCTCGCGAGCTTCAGGGCGACGACGGGGAGCAGCAGCATCCCGACGAATGCGTGCACGGGCAGCAGCGACCTGATCCGAAGGATCGTGGCTCCCTCGGCCGCGAGCAGCACGAGCAGGATCGTCGCGACGACCGCCGTCAGCTGCTCGTTCGCCTCGCTCCCGCCGCGGAAGAGCCGCTTCAGCATCGAGCCAGTCAAGCAGGAAGCTCGGCGCGCAGGCGATCGGAAAGCTTCTCGAGAAGCTCGAGCGCCTCCGCCTCCTCGCGACGGTTCTGCGCGAGCGGCTCGACGACACCGTCCGGGGCGAGCTGGAGCAGCACGTCGTAGCTCGCGATCTCGAAGTGCTCGGTCGTGATCGCGGCGCCGGCGTGGAAGAGGTCGGCAAGCCGCGGCTCGGCGATCTTCCCGGCCGTCGCCTCGTGCTCGGCCGCGAGCCCCGCCGCGGGCGCGCTTCGGGCCGACGCGGGCTCGGTGCCGAGCGCCCGGAACGCCTCCTCGACCCGCGTCACGTGGCCGCGCGTCTGCGCCAGGTGCTCCTCGACCGCAGCCGCGAGCGACTCGCTCTGCACCTGCTTGCGCAGGCTCGGCAGCACCTCGAAGACGAGCATCCGCTCGACCCACAGCATCTCCGCCAGGAGCTGGAAGAAGAGGTCGCGCGGGCTCGCCAGCTTGTCGCTCACAGCCGCTTCTCCTTCAGGAGCCTCGCGAGCCGGTCGGCCAAAGCCATGATCACGAGCGCCGGGTTCGCCGCACCCTGCGTCGGGAAGACGCTGCCGTCGCAGACCAGCAGGTTCGGCACCTCCCAAGCGCGGTGCGAGGAGTCGACGACGGAGTCGTCCGGCGTGAAGCCCATCCGACAGCCGCCGACGAGGTGGGCGTAGCGGTCGATCTTGAGCGTGTCCTGCGCCTCCGCGCCGTCCCAGATCTCCTCGAGGATCTTCGTCCCGTAGGCGATGTTCGCCTTGTCGTTCTCGCAGAGGCTGTAGCTGAACGCCGCCACCGGCATGCCGTTCGCGTCCTTCTCGCCCGCGAGCGTGACCCGGTTCTCGGCCTGGGGCAGGAGCTCCGAGAGGATGCCGAGCACGCTCCAGTGGTTGTAGTCGCGCATGTACATGCGCAGCGACTCGCCCCAGTGGCCCTCGGCGGTGACGTGCTCGGCCCAGCCGATCGGGAGCGGCGAGATGGTCTGGATCGAGAACCCTCGCGCGAAGCCGCGCGACTCGTCGGTCTCGTAGAACTGCTCGGACGAGATCTCCGGCGGCGGAGCCTTGTACATCCGCAGCTCGTACGGGAAGCGGGCCGCGACCTGCGTCGCGCCCTGCACCATCACGTAGCGGCCGACGTGGTCGTTGCCGTTCGCGAGCCCGTGCGGGAAGCGGCGGCTCGTCGAGTGCAGGAGCAGGCGCGGCGTCTCGATCGCGTAGCCGCAGACGGCGACCGCGTCGGCGCGCTGATGCTCCTCGCGCCCGTCGCGCACGTACGTGACACCGGCGCAGCGACCGCTCCCTTCGTCGACCTCGACGCGGACGGCCATCGAGTCGGCCCGCACCTCGACGCCGTGCTCGATCGCGTCCGGCAGGTGCGTGATCAGCGGGCTTGCCTTCGCGTTCACCTTGCAGCCCTGGAGGCAGAAGCCGCGGTAGATGCAGTGCGGGCGGTTCCCGAACTTACCGTTCGTGATCGCCACCGGCCCGACGCGCATCTCGATCCCGTATTTGCGCGCGCCCTCCCACGCGAGCGACGCCGCGCCCGCGACCGGATGCGGCCCGTGCGGATAGGAGTGCGGGTCGCCCCACGGCCAGTCCTGCCCGGCTACCGGCAGCTCGCGCTCGAGCCGCTCGAAGGACGGCTTCAGGTCCCAGTACGAGAGCGGCCAGTCGGCGCCGACGCCGTCGCGCGTGCGCGTCTCGAAGTCGGAGGGATGGAAGCGCGGCGTGTAGCCGGCGAAGTGCGTCATCGACCCGCCGACGCCGACCCCGGAGTTGTTCTTGCCCATCTCGATCGGGTCGGCGCCGCCGATCACGCGCGTGTCCGTCCAGTAGATGGGCGCCGAGCCTTTCTCGTCGGAGACCCAGTCGCGGTCGGGATCCCAGAACGGGCCCTTCTCCAGGATCACGACCCGCCAGCCGGCGCGCGCGAGCCGCTGCGCGAGCGTGATCCCGCCCGCGCCGGCGCCGACGACGACGACGTCGACGGCGTCCTGCTTTCCGTACCGCCGCATCCGGTCGAGGTTCTGGAGGCCGCGCTTGTGCGGGTGGAGAAGCCAGGGCGAGTCGTTCTCCTTCGGCATCGCGAAGGCGCCCTTGCGGAAGAGCGTCGCGAGGCTCACTGCCGCACCGGGTCGACCGCGAACGCCTGCTCGCCCTCCCACTCCTCGCGCTCGGCGGTGTCGATGTGCGGACTGCCGAAGCGCGAGTAGCCGCGCGGGTAGGCCGGCCCGCCGAAGCCGATCTCGTTCCAGGCCCAGGGGTGGGCGTAGAACATGTCGCACGCGTAGCGGAGGACGAGTGACCACGCGCGGCTCACGTTGAGGTTGCTCCAAGCGCCGCCGTGCAGGCGGGCCTGGGAGAAGCGGCGGCAGATCTCCTCGCGCGTCGTCTCCCCCGCGGCCGCGAAGGAGTCGGCGCCGAGGGCGCGCGCCTCGTCGTCGAGCCCGCGGACGACGCGCCGCCAGACCTCGGGGTCGTCGGGCATGTCGAAGTAGCGGTAGCCGTCGCCCTGGCCTTTGTGCAGCTTCTCGTCGATGAAGGCCGCGACGGGGATGCGCGGCTCGTCGGGCTGCGCCGTGAGCGTGTCGCAGAACGCCTTGACCGTCTCGCGCTCGCGCTCGTCGAAGAAGCGGAACGGCGGCGGGTCGTTCACCCGGTCGAGGACGACGCGGCGCGTCACCTCGTCCCAGTGGCCGGCCTCCTCCAGGACGTCGTAGTCCGGGTAGCGGCCGATCATCTGCGGCGTCGTCCCGCGCCGCTGCCGTGGAAGCTCTTGCTTAGGTCTCACGCTTGACGATTGCCGCGACGAGCCCGAAGGCGCCGACCATGCAGAGCGACCCCGGCGCGAGGAGCGGCGGGCCCATGACGAGGTTGTACGTCGGCTCCTTGAAGCCGCCCGGCTTCGCCTGGATCCCGCGAATGTGCGTCACGATCCCGACGAGGCCGTCGAGGAAGTAGAGCGCCGAGACGGCCGGCAGCACCGTCCGCGCCGCCCGCGCCGAGAAGACGCCCGCGACCCCGGCGGCGGTCAGCGGCGGGGTGAGCCAGATCGGCGTCCACATCCACTTGTCGCCGAACGACGCCTTGTAGTGCTCGAGGTAGATCTCGAGCGCGAGCGGCGGCGCGCTGAAGGCCGTCGCCGCGGAGAGGAGCTTCTGCGCGCGGCCGCGGCGGAGGTTGCGGACGACCGCGCGGATCACGCCGCCCACCGCTCCGCGTCGGCGCGCTTCAGCTCCAGGCCGTGACCCGGGCGGGAGCGGTCGGGCCGCAGGCGGCCGCCCTCCGGGTCGAGCGTCCCCTCGAAGAGCATCCGCTCGATGCGCACGTGGTCGTGGAAGTACTCGAGGTGGCGCAGGCGCGGCACCGCGCAGAGGGCGTGCGCCGAGAGCGCCGGTGCGCAGTGGCCGGAGACGTCGAGCTGGTGCGCCTCCGAGAGACCCGCGACGCCGAGGAGGCCGGTGATCCCGCCGCAGCGCGTGACGTCCGCCTGGAGACAGTCAACGCAGCCGAGCAGGTTGCGGAAATCCGCCGGCACGTAGGCGTACTCGCCCGCGGCGATGTCGAGCCCGCCGGGAGCGCGGTCGCGGAGCAGTCGCAGCCCCTCGAAGTCCGCCGAGCTGACCGGCTCCTCGAGCCAGCGCACGTCCCACTGCGCCGCGTAGCGCTCGGCCCACCCGAGCGCCTCCTTGCGTGAGAAGGCGCCGTTCGCGTCCACGAAGAGCTCCGTGTCGTCGCCGATCGCCGCTCGCGCCGCGTCGAGCCGCGCCGGATCCTGCTCCGGCTCCCGGCCGAGCTTCATCTTCACCCGCGGGATCCCCTCCTGCGCCCAGCCGCCGAGCTGCTCCGCGAGCCGCTCGAGCGAGTACGAGCAGAAGCCGCCGCTGCCGTAAATCGGCACCGCGTCGTGGGCGCGCGGCAAGACGTCGACGAGCGGCAGGCCGAGGAGGCGCGCCTTCAGATCCCAGAGCGCCGTGTCCACGGCGGCCACGGCCATGAAGCCCATGCCCGGCCGGCCGGCGTTCCGGAGCCGCGCGCCCATCGCGCGCCAGACCTCGGCGGGAGCGCTTGCGTCCGCACCGCGCACGAGGTCGCCGAGCAGCTCCTCCACGACCGCACCGGCCGCCATCGGCCCGTACGTGTAGCCGAGCCCGGTCTCGCCGCCAGCGTGCGCCTCGACGACGACGATCGTCGTCGAGTCCCACTCGAACGTCCCGTCCGACTCGGGCTCGTCCGTGGGGATCGTGTACGCCGAGACTTCGAGCGACTCGACCTCGGCGTCGACACGAGACTCCGTGATCACGACCGGCCGGGCAGCGATTCCTTGAACTCCTCGAGCTTGCCGAGGAGCGACTTCTGCATCACGCCCATCCGCTCCGGGTCGCCCTTGACCATCGCCTCGGCCATCTTCTTGGCCTGCTCCACGCGGATGTGCGGCGGGAGCGGCGGCACCTCCGGGTCGACCTTCACCTCGAGGAGAACCGGCCGGTCGGCCGCGAGCGCCTCCGCCCAGGCGTCGCCGACCTCGTCGCCCTTCTCGCAGTAGATGCCCTTGAAGCCGGCGAGCTCGGCGTAGCGCGCATACGGGAAGTCCGGCAGCCACTGCGTGCCCGGGTACTTCGGGTCGCCGGAGAGGACGCGCTGCTCCCACGTCACCTGGTTCAGGTCCTGGTTGTTGAAGACGCAGATGACGAGCCGCTGGTCGGGCCAGCGCTCGTGATAGCGCTTCACGGTCAGGAGCTCGTTCATGCCGTTCATCTGGAAGGCGCCGTCGCCGACGAAGGCGATCACCGGCCGGTTCGGGTAAGCGAACTTGGCCGCGATCGCGTACGGGACGCCCGGTCCCATCGTCGCGAGCGTGCCCGAGAGCGAGGCCATGTTCCCGCGCCGGAGGTGCAGCTGGCGCGCCCACCAGTTCGTGGAGGAGCCGGAGTCGGCGGTGACGATCGCGTCGTCGGGCAGCCGCTGCGACAGCTCGTGCACGACGCGCTGCGGGTTCATCGGGTCGGCGTCCTGCATCGCGCGGTCCTCGGTGATCCGCCACCACTCGCGGACGTTCTCCTCGATCGTCTCGCGCCACGAGCGGTCCTCCTTGCGCTTGAGCCGCCCGTTCAGCTCTTTGAGCGTCTCCTTCGCGTCGCCGATCAGGAAGACGTCGACCGGGTAGCGGATGCCGATCATACTCGCCTTGATGTCGATCTCGACGCACTTGGCCTGGCCTTCCTTCGGCAGCCACTCGGCGTACGGGAAGCTCGTCCCGACCATGAGCAGCGCGTCGCAGCTCTCCATCATGTCGTAGCTCGCCGTGGAGCCGAGGAGGCCGATCGGGCCGGTCACGAAGGGCAGGTCGTCGGGGAGCACCGTCCGCCCGAGGAGCGCCTTCGCGACGCCGGCGCCGAGGAGCTCGGCGGTCTGCTCGACCTCGTCGGAGGCGCCGAGTGCGCCCTGGCCGACGAGCATCGCGACCTTCTCCGCCCCGTTCAGGAGCTCGGCCGCGCGGTCGAGCTCCTTGTCCTGCGGGACGATCCGCGGTCGCGCGTAGCCGATGCTCGTGTAGACCGAGCCGTGCGTCCGCGGCGGCGACTCGACCGCCTTCTCCTCCTGCACGTCGCCGGGGAAGATCAGCGTGCAGACGACCTTCTCGTCCATCGCGATCCGCATTGCCCGGTCGATCAGCTGGCGCGCCTGCGCCGGCTCCATGCAGTACTGGACGTAAGCGGACACGTCCTTGAAGAGCGTCTGCAGGTCGACCTCCTGCTGGTAGCTCACGCCGAGCGACGTCCGCTTCTGCTGGCCGATGATCGCCACGACCGGCTGGTGGTCGAGCTTCGCGTCGTAGAGCCCGTTCAGGAGGTGGATCGCGCCCGGCCCGGAGGTGGCCATGCAGACGCCGACCTCGCCGGTGAACTTCGCGTGCCCGCAGGCCATGAAGGCGGCCATCTCCTCGTGGCGCGTCTGGATGAAGTCGAGCTTGTCCTGGGCGCGGTCGAGCGCGCCGAGGAACGCGTTGATCCCGTCGCCGGGATAGCCGTAGATCCGCTTGACGCCCCACTCCCCGAGGCGCTCGAGCACGTAGTCGGCGACGAGCTCCGCCACAGTCCACTCCTTTCTCTCGCTCCGAAAGATCGGGTTCCGCAGGAGCCCGCGGGCCAAACCTCAGTGCGGGCCAAGGCGCGCGCGGCGCTTGTCCATGAGCGAAGCTGCCGAGCCCCCGAGGCGCCACGCCTGCTCCCGCGGCGTGTGCTCTTCGGCAAGCTTTGGCCGGGCGCTAGCCACTCACACAGCGGGCGACTCCTCGTCCTTCGTGCCAAACAGATTCATCAGTCCTTGATGAACGCGTCGGTCGAGAGGTAGTTGTCGCGGTCTTCGGCGACCAGCCGCTCTACATCATCTGCGAGCTTCCGAACACCAGGGGCCAAGCTCGCAAGTCGGTTTTGGCCTCTTCAGGGAGTCCTTCGGGCTTCGACTCTTAAGTAGTCGGCGAAATTACGCGCCGCTGTCGCGACGGCCGTAGCGGATCGAACGACTTCCTGTCGTGCCTCTGCGAAGCGCCGATTCGTCGCGAGAAAGCCCCGAAATGATCGATCAGGCCTCGCCACTGATCCACCCGGGTAGCCCCTGTAGTGGTCCAGCTTCCATGACGGCTCCTCCTGCGCGTTAGGTACTTGTCCGGATCTTCGAGGAGGTACCAGACGGACATATGGAGGCGGTGCGGACGTGGACGCGGCCTACGCGGTCGGTCTACGAGACGCGGCGAGCCTTTCACCACCGGGCAGCGCTACGTCACTCTCGAATACGCCTCCCGACGTCGAATTGGGCGAACCCATGCAGGTCGACGCAGGTGACGCCGCGTCGGCTCACGAGCACCATCAGCACGGCCTTGCAGCTCCGGCAGCGGACGACGGTACCCGGCGCCTCGAGGTAGACCTCGAGCTCGGCGACGGGGCCGCTCGCGCCGCAGCCCGCGCAGACGCCGGTCGCGGTCGTCAGCTCGGCGCCGAAGACCTCGACGAGCTGCCCGGCGATCGCGTTTCCGTCCAGCGCGTCCATCAACGTCCTCCCGTGGCTCCGAAGCGCTCGGTCTTGATCCGCGCCGGGTCGTGGCCAAGCGCGACGAGGGCCTCCGCCGCCGTCTCGACGAACACCGTCGGCCCGCAGACGTAGACGAGCGGACGCTCCGCGGGCGGCCACGCGACCTCGGCCAACAGCTCACCGTCGATCCGCCGCGCGTAGCCCGTCCAGCCCTCCGGCTGCTCGCGCGTCAGCGTGAACCGCACGTCTGCGCCCAGCCCCTCCCACTCGTCCCGGTAGATCACCTCGTCGAGCGAGCGCGACGAATAGAGGAGTCGCGCCGGCGCGTCACTGCCCGCGGCGGCTCGGTGCCGCAGCATCGAGCGGAACGGCACGACCCCCGAGCCGCCGGCCACCAACAACAACGGCCCGCCGGTCGAGGCCTCCCAGACGAAGTAGCCGCCGATCGGCCCGCGCAGCTCGAGCTCGTCGCCGGGCCGGAGCTCGTCGACGAGGTAGGGCGACACCTCGCCGTCGTCGAGCCGCTCGACGGTCAGCACGAGGTGCTCGTCCTCGGGCGCGGAGGCGATCGAGTAGCTCCGCTGCGCCTGGTAGCCGTCCTCGGCCGTCAGCCGCACGTCGACGTGCTGGCCCGCCAAGTGGCCGCCCCAGTCGGGCGGGTCGAGGACGACGCTGCGGACGCGAGGCGTCTCGTCGAGGAGCTCGACCACGCCGGCGACCTGCCAGGTCAGTCGCCCGCGTAGCGCTGCTCTTTCCACGGGTCGCCGTAGTTGTGGTAGCCGTAGGTCTCCCAGAAGCCGGCCTCGTCGTCTGCGCGCAGCTCGAGCCCGCGCAGCCACTTCGCGCTCTTCCAGAAGTAGAGGTGCGGCACGAGCAGGCGCGCCGGGCCGCCGTGCTCGGGGTCGAGCGGCTCGCCGTCGTAGCCGTACGCAACCCACGCGCGGCCGCCGGTCACGTCCTCGAGCGGCACGTTCGTCGTGTACCCGCCGTCGCAGAAGGCGAGGACGTATTCGGCGCTCGTCTCGACGCCTTCGAGGAGCGTGTCGACGGACACGCCTGTCCAGACCGTGTTCAGCTTCGACCACTTCGTGACGCAGTGGATGTCGCGCGTGACGGTCTCGCTCGGGAATGCCCGGAACTCGTCCCAGCTCCAGGAGACCGGGTCGTCGACGCTGCCGCGGATGCTGAAGGTCCACTCCGAAAGCGGCGTGTGCGGCGTCGGCCCGGCCGAGAGCACGGGGAAGTCGCCGGTGAGGTACTGCCCCGGCGGGATGCGGCCCGGGTCGACGTCGTCGCGGCGCCCACGGCCGCGGAAGCCGCGCGAGATCGGCATGGCCCGAATCTATAGCGTCCCCGCGCATGCGCCGCGGCATCGCGAGCTTCCCGCCGTTTCTCGAGGCGAACCCGTACCGGAGGCTGCTCTACCGAGAGCTCGAGGAGCGTGGGTTCCCGCTCGCGCCGACCCCGAGCTTGCGCATCCGGTGGCTGTGGGGGGAACGGCGGAACGTCGGCTTCCTCCACTTCCACTGGCCGGAGGGGTACTGGCGCCACGACCGCGGCCGGGAGAGCCTCAGGGCACCGCTCTCGTACGTCCGCCTCTGTCTGTTCTGGTCGCGTCTCCTGGCGGCCCGCGCGCTCCGGTACCGGATCGTGTGGACGATCCACCAGGTCTACCCGCACGAACGCGGCGACCGGAGGCTCGACCGGCGCGGCGCGCGGCTCCTCGCCCGCCTGAGCGACCACCTCGTCGCCCACGACGCCGCGACCGCCGACGCCGCTCGAGCGGAGCTCCGTCTGGGCTCCCGGTCGATCGAGATCGTGCCGCACGCCTCGTACGTCGGCGTGTACCCGCCCGGGCGCAGCCGCCGAAGCGTGCGCGACGAGCTCGGCCTCGCCGACGACCAGCTCGTCTTCCTCTGCTTCGGGACCCTGCGCGCGTACAAGCAGCTCGACCTCGTGCTCGAGGCCTTCGGCGCGTCGTCGCTGCCGCGCGCGGCGCTCGTCGTCGCCGGCGAGGTGTCCGATCCTCCGGAGGGCGAGCGGGTGCTCGCGGCCGCCGCGGCCGACCCGCGCGTGCGTCCGCTCCTCGGCCGCGTCGAGGACACCCGCGTCGCCGAGCTCCACGCCGCGAGCGACGTCGCGGTGCTGCCGCGAAGCGACGGCGGCACGTCGGGTGCGCTCGTGCTCGCGCTCTCGCTCGGCCTGCCGGTGATCGCCGCGCGCACCCGGGTCACCGAGGACGTCGGTGGCGCCGGGTGGCTCTTCGAGCCGGGCGACGCGGGCTCCCTGCGCGCCGCGCTCGAGGAGGCGGCCGCCCCCGACCTGGCCGCGAAGGAACCGGCGCGGCTCCCCTCGTGGCCGGAGACCGGCGAGCGGATGGCGGAGCTCCTGCGGCGCTAGCGCCGGCTGCGGCCGCGCCAGCCGGGTGGCTCGGCGCCGACCTGCTCCAGAATCGTCTCGAGGAGGTGGAAGGACGCCATCACGTGCTCGCGCGCCAGCGCCCGCGCGCCGGTGGCGCTACGCGCTGCCAGCGCCTGGCGGATCGCGCGGTGCTGCTCCGCGTTCAGCGCGTAGAGGCCGTCGATCGAGTGATCGCCCGGCGCCCACACCGCAGGCCCGGCGAAGGTGCGGCGCGCGCCCTTCGCGAGCTGCTCCACGAGCGGCAGGTCGGCGACGCGGTAGATCACGTCGTGGAACGCGTGGTTCGCGCCCACCCACTCCGCCGTGATCGAGCGGCGCTCCTCGCCGGGCTCGCGGCTCCGCAGCTCCTCCGAGACGCGCGTGAAGCGCCGCTCCACCGCCTCGAGCTCGGCGAGCTCCTCGTCGGTGATCTTCCCGGCCGCCACCTCGGTCGCGAGGCTCTCCAGCTCCGCGCGGACGAGAAACGCCTCGTGGAGCTCGTCGCGCGAGAGCGTCCGCACGCGCACCCCGCGGTTCGGCTCGAACGAGACGAGCCCGAGCGCGGCCAGCCGCCGCAGCGCTTCCCGCACCGGGGTCCGCGAGACCTGGAACCGCTCCGAGAGCTGCTCCTGCCGCAGCACCGTCCCCGGCTCGAGCTCGCCGGAGACGATCGCCTCCTCGATCACGAGCGCGAGGTCGTCGGCCTTCGTCGTGTCGGTCGTCACGGCAGGCGGTCGTAGGCGACTAGCGTCAGGAACTCCGGCAGCCCCTCGGCCAGCGCGACCTCGGCGAAGAGCTCCTTCGCCTCGTCGCCCGCCTCGACGCCCGCGATCTCCTCGCGCACGCGCGCGCGTGTGAACCTCCCGGCGTCGACCCAGCTCCACACCTGCGACCGCGAGATCTCCGCTGTAGCGGCGTCTTCCATCAGATTGTCGATCGCGGCCGCGCCGACGCCGTGCAGCCACGCGTCGAGGTAGCGGACGCCGACGGAGACGTTCGTCGCCAGACCGTCCTCGGTGATCTCGCCGCCCGGCACCTCGAAGTCGAGCAGCTCGTCCGCCGAGGCTTCGACGTCGTCACGCAGCCGCTCGACCTGGTTCGGCCGCTCGCCGAGCACGCGGTCGAAGATCTCGGTCGCCACCGGCACGAGATCCGGGTGCGCAACCCACGTGCCGTCGAAGCCGTCGCCCGACTCGCGCTCCTTGTCCTCGCGCACCTTCGCGAGCGCGATCTCGTTCACCTCGGGATCCTTCCGGCTCGGGATGAACGCGGCCATCCCGCCGATCGCGTGCGCGCCCCGCCGGTGGCACGTCTTCACGAGCAGCTGCGTGTAGGCGCGCATGAACGGCACCGCCATCGTCACCTTCCCGCGGTCCGGCAGCACCGCGCCGAGCTTCTTGATCACGCTGAAGATGTAGTCCCAGCGGCCGGCGTTCAGCGCGCAGCCGTACTCGCGCAGCTCGTACAGGATCTCGTCCATCTCGAAGGCGGCGAGGATCGTCTCGATGAGCACGGTGCAGCGGATCGAGCCGCGCGGCACGCCGAGCTCCTCCTCGGCGAGCGCGAACGCCCGCGCCCACAGGCGCGCCTCGAGGTGGCTCTCGAGCTTCGGCAGGTAGAAGTACGGCCCCGACCCGCGCTCGAGCTGCTCCCGCGCGTTGTGGAAGAACGCGAGCCCGAAGTCGAAGAGACTCGCCGAGACCGGCTCGCCGTCCACGAGGACGTGCCGCTCGGGCAGGTGCCAGCCGCGCGGGCGCACGATCAGCGTCGCCGTCTCCTCGCCGAGCGCGTACGTCTTCTCCGGAGTCTCGAGCCGGATCGTCCGGCGCACCGCGTCGCGCAGGTTCGCCTGGCCGTCGACGACGTTCGCCCACGTCGGCGAGCACGCGTCCTCGAAGTCGGCCATGAAGACGCGCGCGCCCGAGTTCAGCGCGTTGATCATCATCTTCCGGTCGACGGGGCCTGTGATCTCGCAGCGCCGGTCGCGGAGGTCGGGCGGAGCGGGCGCGACCGTCCAGTCGGCCTCGCGCACCTCCCGCGTCTCGGCGAGGAAGTCGGGTCGTCCCCGCTGCGCGCGCCGCCGCGCCAGGAGCTCCTGGCGCTGCGGCCCGAGCTCCCGGTGGAGCAGCTCGACGAAGGCGAGCGCCTCGTGCGTGAGGATCTCGGTGGGAGGCACGACGAGCGTACTCAAGCGAACTGCGCCTCCTCCGTCGAGCCCGTGAGGGCGAGCGTCGAGCTCTCGCCGCCCGAGACGGCCTGCGCGACGAGGTCGAAGTAGCCCGCGCCGACCTCGCGCTGGTGACGCGTCGCGGTGTAGCCGTCCGCCTCGAAGCCGAGCTCGCGCTCCTGGAGCCGCACGTACGCCGGCATCCCCTCGGCCGCGTAGCCGCGCGCGAGCTCGAACGCGGACGCGTTCAGCGCGTGGAAGCCGGCCAGCGTGATGAACTGGAAGCGGTAGCCGAGCCCGGCCAGGCGCTCCCTGAAGGTCGAGATCTGCTCGTCGTCGAGGTGGCGCTTCCAGTTGAAGGACGGCGAGCAGTTGTAGGCGAGCAGCTTGCCCGGGAAGCGCTCGTGGACCGCCTCCGCGAACTCGGCCGCCTCGCCCATGTCCGGTGTGGACGTCTCGAACCAGAGCAGGTCGGCGTACGGCGCGTACGCGAGCCCGCGTGCGATCGCGGCGTCGATCCCGTCGCGGACGCGGAAGAAGCCCTCGGCCGTCCGCTCGCCGGTCAGGAACTCCTCGTCGTACGGGTCGACGTCGCTCGTGACGAGCGTCGCGCTGAGCGCGTCCGTGCGCGCGACGAGGATCGTCGGCACGCCGGCGACATCGGCCGCTAGACGGGCCGCGTTCAGCGTCCGGATGAACTGACTCGTCGGGACGAGCACCTTGCCGCCGAGGTGGCCGCACTTCTTCTCCGAGGAGAGCTGGTCCTCGAAGTGGACGCCGGCCGCGCCCGCCTCGATGAAGGCATGCATCAGCTCGTAGGCGTTCAGCGGCCCGCCGAAGCCCGCCTCGGCGTCGGCAACGATCGGCGCGTACCACCACCGGCCGCCCTTGCCCTCCGCGCACTCGATCTGGTCGGCCCGCCGCAACGCGTTGTTGATCCGCCGGACGAGCGCCGGCGCGCTGTTCGCCGGGTAGAGGCTCTGGTCGGGGTAGGTCGCGCCGGCGAGGTTCGCGTCGGCCGCGACCTGCCACCCGGAGAGGTAGATCGCCTGGAGGCCCGCCTTCACCATCTGCACCGCCTGGCCGCCGGTCAGCGCGCCGAGCGCGGTCACCGGCTCGTCGCCGTGCAGGAGCTCCCAGAGCCGCTCGGCGCCGAGGCGGGCGATCGTGTGCTCAGGGACGACCGAGCCGCGCAGGCGCTCGACGTCCTCCGCCGTGTACGTGCGCTCGATGCCTTCCCAGCGCGCGTCACTCATTGCCGTGATCCCGCTCGCAGAAGTCCGGGCACGTGCACTCCGCGGTCTCGGCCCGCGTGAGGGCCTCGTCTCTTGGATCCGAATCTTCCTCCTCGACCTCTATGAACGGCTCGGTGTAGACGGCCATAATCAGCTCCTCGCGATCCGAAGGTTGCGGCTTCGGATCCCAAACTAACCGATCTGGGCCGGAACAAACCAGGGGAACCGGATCTCGGGTCCAAAGGAGGCAAGGATGGAACCACCAGAGCAGGCGTATCCAGTGCAGTTCGCGGTCGACTACCCGGATCGGGAGCTGAACCGGCTCACGACGGCCTTCCGGATCATCGTCGTGATCCCGATCCTCGTCGTCCTGGGATCCGTCGACGGCGGCTGGGCGGCCGGGGGGTGGGGCCACCATGGTCGTGAGGTCGCGGTCGGGGCAGGAGGGCTGCTCTTCTTCGCCCCGCTCCTGATGATCGTCTTCCGGCAGAAGTACCCGCGCTGGTGGTTCGACTGGAACCGCGAGCTGCTCCGTTTCATCAACCGGGTCGGCGTCTACGTCGCCCTGATGGACGACCGCTACCCGGCCACCGACGACCAGCAGTCGGTCACGCTCGAGCTCCCCTATCCCGACGTCGAGCGCGACCTCAACCGTTGGCTCCCGCTCGTCAAGTGGTTCCTCGCGATCCCGCACTACATCGCGCTCATCGGCCTCTGGATCGTGGCCATCGTGCTGATCGTCGTGGCCTGGTTCGTGATCCTCTTCACGGGCCGGTACCCGCGCTCGGTGTTCGACTACCTCGTCGGAGTCGGCCGGTGGGAGAACCGCGTCGTCGCGTACGCCTTCCTGATGGTCACGGATAGGTACCCGCCGTTCCGGCTCGGCCCCTGACCCGGGTCCTCGTCGCCCTCGCGCCCGACCGTCCGGAGGCCCTCGGCCGCGCGCTCGACGTTCTCACCGACGAGGAGCACGAGCGGATCGGCCTCTTCCGCCGGCCGGCCGACGCCGCGAGCTTCGCGGCCGGGCGCGCGCTCGTGCGGCTCGCGCTCGCGGGGCTCGTCGACGCCGCGCCGGGCGAGCTCGTCTTCGACACGTGGTGCGAGCTCCATGCGAGCCCGCACGGGAAGCCGCGGCTCGTGGAGCCGGAGGCGGAGCTCGACTTCAGCCTCTCGCGCGCGGGCCCGCGGCTCCTTCTCGCGATGGCCGCCGCACCGATCGGCGTCGACGTCGAGGCCCGCGGCCGCGAGGTCGAGGCCGGCGTGGCCCGGATCGCGTTCGCCGACGACGAGCGCGCGGAGCTCGAAGGGGCCGCTCCGGACGCCTTCCTCGCTTGCTGGACGCGCAAGGAGGCGATCTTGAAAGCCCTGGGGCACGGGCTCGCCGTCGACCCGAAGAGCGTGAGCGTGACCTTTCTGGACGGCGTCGAGCCGCGCATCCGCCGGCTGCCGGAGAGCTTCGGCTCGCCCGAGGCGTGGTCGCTCGTCCCGCTCGCGCGCGACGAATGGCTGGCCGCCGTGGCAGTACGCGGCGGCCCGGAGGTCGAGCTCGCCGACGCGCAGCACCTACTGGATGGGGCTAGGTGAGCGCCGAGGCGACCGCGTAGCCGGCGATCCCGCCGACAAGCACGATCGGGAACGACCGCGACGGCGCGACGACGAGCGCGCCCGCGGTTGCGCCGAGGACGGGCACCGAGGCGGCGCTGCGATCGGGGTCGACGAGCGAGAGCGCGACGAAGCCGGCGAAGAGCGGCGCGGGGATGCGGGCGAGCAGCCGCTCGAGCCGCTCCGGCGGCGCGGGCAGGAGCGCGAGCCCCGCCGCACGGCTCAGGTAGGTGAGCGCGGCCAGCACGAGCAGAAGCCACCAGCTCACCGCCGACCTCCGACGAGCGACACTGCGATCGCCGCCGCCACGGGCACGAAGTCACGCACGGATGGGAGGGCGTAGACGAGCGCGAGCGTGCCGAGCCCGGCGGCGACCGTGCGGGAAAGACCGGCCCGGTTCTCGACGCTGATCGCGGCGAGGCCGACGAAGAGGACAGGGAACATCGCGGTCGCCGCGTCGGCGAAGAGCACGCTCCCGGCGCCGACGAAGGCGCCGATCGCCGTCCCGCCGACCCACGCGACGAAGAAGATCGCGCCCGCGCCGAGCACCACCCGCACGGCCGGCCGGGCGGACGCCATGGCAAGCCCGAAGCTCTCGTCGTCCGTCAGGAAGGCGACTCCCGCACGGCGGACGACTCCCGTCCGGACGCGACTCCGCAGGACCGCGCCGAGGACGACGTTGCGCGCGTTCAGGATCGCCGCGGCCGAGATCACGGCGCCGGTGCCGCCTCCCTGAGCGAGGAGCTGCGCAGCGGCGAACTGCGCCGACCCGGAGTAGACGAGCGCGGACGCGGCGATCGCGCGCCACGAGCCCCAGTCCGGGCCGGCCACGACGCCGAAGACGACTCCGTAGACGGCGATCGCGAGCCCGGTGGAGAACGCGGCGAGGACGATGTCCCGCTCGGCCCAGCGGAAGCACTTAACCGACAACTCGCCTAACACCGGTTAGACTCTAGTGCATGAAGCGCTCGCACGTCGCCGGCAGCCTGTGCCTCGACTTCGTGAATACCGTCGACCCGCGGCACGCGACGCCGCGCGAGGAGCGACTCCCTAACTACGCCGCGGTCCTCGACTGGGCGCGGCAGGCGGGGATCGAGGCGTCGCCGCTCCCCTCGGCGGCCGCCCCACGCGCGCACGAGGAGGCGATCGCGTTCCGCGAGACGCTGTACGCGATCTTCGGCGCCGTCGCTCGGCGCGAGACGCCGCCCGACGAAGCACTGCGTTACCTCAACGACGAGATCGCGCGCCGGCCGAGGCGAATCACCAACGGCTTCGCCTGGGTCGCCGACGACGTCCTCGCGCCGATCGTCTGGTCGGCCGCGGAGCTCCTGACGAGCGGCCCGCTCGACCGCGTGCGCGAGTGCCCGGGCGACGACACCTGCGGCTGGCTCTTCCTCGACACGAGCCGCAACGGCTCCCGTCGCTGGTGCGACATGCGCACCTGCGGGAACCGGGCGAAGGCACGTCGCTATTACCGTCGCGCCAGCGCGCGCTCCTGAGCCGCGATCGGCCCGAGGCAGCCCGCGAGCAGCGAGACGATCTGCTCGCACTCCTCGGACGAGATGACGAGCGGCGGCGTGAAGATCACCGTCGTGTTCGAGGGCGAGAAGAGGAGGCCGGCATCCCGTGCGGCGATCCGGAGCGCCGTCATCGTCGCGGGCGCGAGCGGCTCGCCCTCGGCGTCGCGGAGCTCGACGCCGGTGATCAACCCCCGGCCGCGGACGTCCCAGATCAGCGGCAGCTCGTCGCGGAGGTCGTTCAGGCGCTCCCGCAGCTCCTCGCCGCGCTCGACCGCGTTCCGGAACACGCTGCCGTCCTCGAGCTCGTCGAGAACGGCCATGGCCGCCGCGACCGAGACGGAGTTCCCGTCGGCGGTCGCGCCGTGCGGGAAGACGACGTCCGCATCGAGCGCCTGGTCGAGGATCGCCCGCGTGGTCGCGATCGCCGAGAGCGGCGCGTAGCCCGAGGTGATCCCCTTGCTCAGGAGGAGCATGTCGGGCCGGAGGCCCAACCGGACGGTCTCGGCGAGCGCGCCGGTGCGCCCGAACCCGGTCGTAATCTCGTCGAGGACGAGGTGGATGCCGTGCTCGGCGCAGAGCTCCTGGGCGCCCTCGAAGTAGCCGGGCGGCGCGGGCAGGACGTCCGTGCCGAGGATCGGCTCGCAGATGAACGCCGTGAGGCGCTCCGGCCCGACCCGCTCGATTCCCTCGCGGAGCGCGTCCAGGTCCCAGTGCTCGATGCGGTGCACGCCGGGCGCGAGCGGCCCCTCCGCCTCCTGGATCCACGGCTCGTCGCTCAGCTGGCTCGCCAGGCCGCCGGTGCCGTGGAAGCCCTGGCGGAAGGCGAGCACCTCGGTGCGCTCGGGCTCGCCGTGCGCCTTGCGGACGAAGCGCGAGAGGAAGATGGCGCCCTCGGTCGCCTGCGCGCCGGTCGTGAGCAGACGGACGTGCTCCAGGTGGTCGGGCAGGAGCGAGACGAGCCGCTCGGCGTACTCGAGCGCGATCTCGGTCGGCTGGTCGTAGCGGACGATCTGGCCGCCCGGCAGCCGCGCCAGCTCGTCCGTCATCGCCTGCGCGACCCGCTCGTTGCCGTACCCGAGGGTGACGTTCCAGAGGCCCGAGCGCGCGTCGAGGTACCGCCTCCCGGAGCCGTCGTAGAGGTAGCAGCCGCTCCCGCAGGTGAGCGCGCGGTCGAGGACCGCTTCGCTGCCGAGCTCGTCCCGGCTCAGCGTGAGGTACCAGAGGGCGTTCGTGAACGGTCGTTCCATGCCGGTTCTCCTTCCTGAAGCAGGCTGGCGGCGTCGCGCTCCCGGCGCCGGAGCGCGTCGAACGTGTTGGCGACGAGGGTCGGACGGTGGCGCCCGCGCGCGGCCGAGTCGACGGCGAAGCGGAGCGCCATCGGCAGGTCGCGCCACGTGCGGCGGGCGTCGTCGAGGACAGGGTGCTCCTCGGCCGCGAGGAGCCGGTCGTAGCGGAAGACGTGGTGCTGGGCGGCCGCCCAGAGGTCGTCGAGAAGCCACAGCCGGGCGGGTGACCAGAGCTCGCCGAGGAGCTCGAGGACGGCGTCGGTCTCGATGAGCCACTCGCCCTCGAGCTCGACCTCCGGCGCGGGCTCGGCGGCGAGCTCGAGCCACTGGTAGTCGCCGTCGAGAGGGACGGGCCGCGGGAACCCGAAAGCGAGCTCGTTCCGCAGCCGCTGCTCGGGCGGGAGCGGGACGATCGGCGTCATCGCCCGCGCGAGCGCGGCGGTCGAGATCCAGCCGGTGAAGGGCTCCTGGCCGCCGCCCGAGGGGAGGAGCGCGGTGAACCGGTCGACGACGCGCCACTCGTCGCCGCGCCGCTCGTCGACGAGGAGGAAGTGCGGCGCCTGTCCCTCGTGGCCCGCGCTCGACCAGTCGAGGTTGCCCGTGCTCGCGACGACGAGACAGCCGCCCGAGCGATCGACCTCGGCCGCCACTGCCTCGAGAGCGGCGTCGGCGTCGCCCGCCCCGCGATAGGCGAGCCGGCCGCCGTCGACCGGCGTGCGGTGATGGGAAAACGCGAGCAGGTCGTCGCCGAGGTCGGTGCGCACGGCCAGCCGGACACCGCGGGCGATGCGGTCGAGCGTGTCGGGCTCGGTGCGGGAGAGGTAGACGGCGAGGTTCGCCGTGTAGCAGCTCAGCCCCTCGGCGCCGGTCACGAGGCCGAGGCGACGACGTCGACCAGGTCGCCGACCGTGGTGAACGTCCGACCGGCGAAGAGGTTGTCGGGCAGCGTCACCTCGAGCTCGTCCTCGAGCTGGACGAGCATCCCGAGGAACCCGACCGAGGTGACGTGCAGGAGCGGCCCGTTCAGCAGCTCGTCCTCGGAGACGGTTTCCGGGTCGATCGAGAGCCGCGACTCGCGCACGACGAGGCGCTTCACCGCCGCGGCGACGGCGTCTAGCTCAGTGGAGGAAGCGGACAGCTCCGTTCCCTTCGATCCGCCAGGTATGCGTGACGAGTGCGTCGATCGTGACCGGCCCGCGCACGTGCAGGCGGCCCGTCGAGATCGCGAGCTCGGCGCCGAGGCCCATCGTCGGCCCGTCGTGGAGCCGCAGCGAGCCATTCACGATCACGGCCGCCGCGTCGACCCGGGCGCAGAAGCGCTCGATCGCCTCCGCGTCCGCGGCGACGATGCCCTCGGTGTGCGCCGAGCCGTGGCGCCGAACGTGCTCGATGGCCTCCTCCACCCCGTCGACCACGCGGAGCGCGAGCACGAGGTCGAGGTATTCGCGGCCGTCGTCGTGGTCGGCGAGCGACTCCACCCGCTGGAGCTCGTCGGGGAGATCGGCGATCAGCTCCTCCGGGACTCGAAGCCGCAGGTCGAGCAGCTCCCCTGCGACTGCGCGCCGGGCCAGCTCGGCAAAGAACGCATCGGCTGCGCCCTCGTCCACGAGCGCCATCTCGAGCGCCGTGCACCCGGCCGGCTCCGGGAGCTTGCTGTCGAGCAGCAACCGCACGGCGAGCTCCGGGTCGGCCGACTCGTGCACGTAGAGGTGGTTGACCCCGCTGCCGCCGACGATCACCGGGATCCGCGTCGCAGTCCGGCAGTAGTCGACGAGGCTCGGGCTGCCGCGCGGGATGACGAGGTCGATCGCGTCGTCGCGGCGGAGGAGCTCCCGGAACTGGTTGCGGTCGGTGTCGCCCAACACCTGGACCATCCCGGCCGGGAGCTCCGACTCCGCCAGCGCGTCGGCGAGCACGTCGCCGAGCACGGCGTTCGTCGCGGCGATCTCCGTGCTGCCACGCAAGATCGTGGCGTTGCCGCTGCAGACCGCGACGAGCGCACCCTCGATCGTCACCGTCGGCTTGGCCTCGTAGATCATGAAGACGACCCCGAGCGGCTTCGGGACGCGTCGCGCCTCGAGGCCGCCGAGGCCGTGGACGGCCCGGCCGGGCCGGACGAGCTCGGGCAACTCGCGCGCGATGCTCCGCGCCAGCTCGCCGAAGTACTCCAGGTGGCGCTCCTCGACGCGGATCCGGTCGAGGAACGGCCCGGAGAGGCCGCGTGCCCGACCGTCCTCGACGTCCTCGGCGTTCGCCTCCGCGACCTCCGCCCAGCGGCGGCCGACGCCTTCGACGACGGCGTTCGCGAAGGTGAGGTACTCCGATGCACCGAGCGGCGGCGCGGTATGGAGCGCCCGGCGGGCCGTCTCGACCACCTCGTCGACCGCAGTCTCCGGTGCGGGCGCAAGCCCGGGCTCGGTCATCTTCCCCCCGTCGACTGGGCGGATGTTACCTCCGCCCGTATCGATCTACCTTTGCTATGAGTTCAACTTGACAGAGTTGATCCTAACAAGCTAGCTTCCGACACCGCTCAGAAGGAACCTCACCCACCTCGGTTCGATAGTCAGTTGACTATCAGCCACTTGCGGAGGGGCCAGGGAGAGAGCAAGGGGGACTGCTCTTTCGTGAGTGTCTGCGCCGGTCCAGCCGGGTCACAACGATGAAGGCCGTAGCCGCCGCGTCTGCGCGCTGCGCGCCGCTTCTCGACCGCGTCGACTCCGCCGACCTCGACTGCGTCTGCGACAACGTCGCGCTCCTCTTGGCTCACGCCGGGGTCGACGACGTCCGCACGCCGTTCGCGCTCGACTGGCGCTTCGACCTGCGCGACGGCGCGGACGGCCTGCCGAGGCTCGACCTGCCCCCGGCCGGCCTGCCGCAACTCCTCGCGGAGCGGACCGGCTTCACGCTCGAGTGGCGGCCCGTCGGTGCGCTCCCCGGGGCGCTCGCCGAGTGGCGCGAGGCGCTCGCACACGGTGAGCCGGTGCTCGCGGTCGGCGACGCCTTCCACCTGCCGTGGGTTCCCTACCACGGGCACAAGCACCTCGACCACGGCTTCGTCGTCGAGCGGCTCGAGGACGGGATCGCACACGTCGTCGACGCTTACGACAACGTCACGCAGTGGGGTCGGGCCGAGCCGCTCACGACCACAGTGCCGGTAGACGATCTCGCGTCCGCGCTCGCGGACGACGGCCGGTGGACGCTCCTCGTCCGGGTCGGCGAGCCGCGCCCGCTCCACGTCGGCGAGCGGCTCGCGGAGAACGCGGCCGCGATCCTCGAGGCCGAGCGGGACGGCTCGTACCGGCGGTTCGTCGAGGCCCACCGCGAGCCGGACGAGCGGACGCTCGACAACCTCACGCTCCAGACGTGGCTCCTGGCGCGGAACCGCTCGCTCCACGCGCGCTGGCTCGCCGACCAAGAGGGGCTCGGCGACCTGGCCGAGCGGTTCGAGACCGACGTCGTCGCCGCGTGGCGGCGCGCGTCCGAGACGGCGTACATGGCGCTCCGCCGTGTGAGCGCCGGCCGGCAGCCGCCGCCGGCCGCGTTCCAGGCGACCGAGGCGGCGGTCGCGGCCGAGCCCGCGCTCGCCGCGGAGCTCCTGCCGGTGGCGAGGGTCTGATGCTGATCCACGAAGCCGTCCTCGACGCGACGCGGAGGCATCCGGACGCCTCGGCGTTCGGAGGGGACGAGAAGATCACGTACGGGGAGCTCGAGCGGGTCGTCCGCGGCCTTGCCACGAGGCTCCGCGCGGAGGCTCGCGGCGGTGGGCGAGTAGCGATCGTCGCGCCGAAGTCGCCCGCCGCGGTCATGGGCATGCTCGCGACGCTCACGGCCGGGCTCTCCTACGTGCCGATCGACCCGCGGGCGCTGCCCGACAGGCGTGACTTCATCCTCCGCGACGCCGGCTGCGCCCTCGCGCTTGTCGACGGCGAGGCGGAGCTGCCGGTGCCGGCGCTCGACCTGCATGCGGTCGCGGGCGAAGGGGCGGCGCTGCCGACGGTCGGGATCGACGACGAGGCATACACGCTCTACACGTCCGGCTCGACCGGCGTCCCGAAAGGTGTCGTGATCACGCACCGGAACGCCTCCGCGTTCGTCCGCTGGGCCGCGCGGGCCTTCCCACTTCGGCCGGGCGACCAGGTCGCCGTCCACGCGCCGCTCCACTTCGACCTGCCTGTGTACGACCTCTACGTCGGCCTCGCCGCGGGGGCGACGCTCCACCTCGTGCCGGAGCGGGTCGCGTTCTTCCCGCAGGCGCTGCACCGCTTCCTCGCCGACCGCGCGGTCACCCATCTCTACGCCGTGCCGTCGGCGCTCACCACGCTCGTGAACCGCTCGACGCTCACCGCGGACGGCGCTCCCGCGCTCCGCCGCATTCTCTACGCCGGCGAGGAGTTCCGGCCCGAGCCGCTCGCCGCGCTCATGCACGCGGTCCCGCACGCGACAGTCGCGAACCTCTACGGGCCGATCGAGACGAACGTGATCACGAGCCACGTGCTCGAGGGACCGCCGCGCGAGCGGGTGCCGATCGGCCGGCCTGTCGACGGCGCGCACCTCGTCCTGCTCGGCGACGACGGCTCCGTCTCCGACGCGGGTGTCGCCGAGGGAGAGATCGTCGTCGCCGGCGACTGCGTCAGCCCGTGCTACCTCAACCGTCGCGACCTGACCGCGCAGAGCCGAATCGAGCTCGGCGGCCGCCGCTTCTACCGCACCGGCGACGTCGCCCACCGCGACGAGGACGGCGTGCTCCACCTGCTCGGCCGTCGCGACGGCCTCGTGAAGACGCGCGGCTACCGCGTCGAGCTCGGCGAGGTGGAGGCGATCGTCGGCACGCACCCCGACGTGGCCGAGGTGGCCGTTCTCGCCGAGCCCGACCCCGAGCTCACGAACCGCCTGCACGCGGTCGTCGTGCCGCGGGAGGAGCACGATGAGGCCGAGCTCGTCGACCGGCTCGTGCGGCACTGCCGCGACCGCCTGCCGGGCTACATGGTGCCGAGCCGGATCCACGTCCTCGCGAGCCTCCCGAAGACGAGCACGGGCAAGATCGCGCGCGCCGAGCTCCCCGACCTCGTGCTGGTGACCCGATGAGCGACGTCCGCGACCGCGCCGCCGAGACGCTCGCCGAGATCCTCCGGCTCCGGGTCGAAGAGGTGTGCGCCGGCGACTCGCCGCTCGACCTGCCCGGCTTCGACTCGATCGTCGCGGTCGAGCTCCTCGAGCGGCTCGAGACCGAGTTCGACGTCGAAGTGCCGCCGGAGCTGATCGTCCCCGAGGCATTCGAGTCGCTCGACACGCTCGCCGAGCTCTTCGCGCGGCCGCTCCAAGAGGTGGACGCTTGACGTTGCTGCACGACCTGCTCGACCGGCGCGCGGCGGCGGCGCCCGACGCGCGCGCCCTCACCCGCGGGCCGACGACGTGGACCTACGCGGAGCTCCGCGACCGCAGCCTCGCGTACGCGGGCTGGCTCGTGGAGCGCGGCGCCGGCCGCGGCGACCGGGTGCTCGTCGTCGCCCCGCACGCGGCCGAGTCGGCGGCGCTCGCCTTCGCCGCGTCGCGGACCGGCGCGATCTTCGCGGTGATCAGCGACCAGATCCGGCCCTACCTCCTGGAGCACGTGCTCGAGGACAGCGCCCCGCGGCTCGTCGTCGGCACGGATGAGGCGGCGGCGACCGCCGAGAGCCTCTTCGACGGGCCGGTGCACACGCTCGAGGATTTGCCGGCGCGCCCGCTCGACGGTGCACGGCCGGTGGGCGGCGGCGAGCCGACCGATCCGGTCGCGTTCATCTACACGTCCGGCTCGACAGCCAAGCCGAAGGCGGTCGTGTCACCGCACCGTCAGGTCGTCTTCGCGACGGGCGCGATCCAGAGCCGCCTCCGCTACCGGCCGGAAGACACCGTCTGGTGCTGCATGCCGCTCTCGTTCGACTACGGGCTCTACCAGATCTTCCTCGCCTGCGCCGCCGGCGCGCACCTCGTCCTCGGCGACGCCGCCCATGCGGGGCCGCCGCTCGTCCGCGAGCTCGAAGGCCACGGCGCAACGGTCTTGCCGCTCGTGCCGTCCCTCGCCGCGACGCTCGTCCGCCTCGTCGGCCGCACCGGCCGGCCACCGTCGCGCCTGCGGATGGTCACGAACACCGGCGCCGCCCTCTCCCCCGTCGCCTCCGCGCGCCTCCGGGAGCTCGTGCCGGGCCTCGACGTCGTGCCCATGTTCGGGTTAACGGAGTGCAAGCGGGTCTCGATCGCCGAGCCGAACTCGGACGTCGAGCGGCCGGGCTCGGTGGGGACGCCGCTCCCGGGCACCGAGGCGTGGGTCGTCGACTCGGAAGGGTGCCACCTGCCACCGGGCGAGACGGGCGAGCTCGTCGTGCGCGGCCCGCACGTCATGGCCGGCTACTGGCGCGCGCCCGAGCTCACCGCCGCCCGCTTTCGCGACGGGCTCCTCTACACGGGCGACCAGTGCCGCCTCGACGCCGACGGCCACATCTACTTCGCCGGGCGGACGGACGACATCTACAAGCAGCAGGGATTCCGCGTGAGCGCGGTCGAGATCGAGGCTGCGGCGGCGGACGTGCCGGAGGTCGAGCTCGCCGCGGTGCTGCCGCCGAGCGGAGACGACCCGGCGCGCCTGCTCGTCACCGGCCGAGTCACCGAAGCGGCGCTGGCGCGGGAGCTCGCGGCGCGGCTAGAGGACTACAAGGTGCCGCCGCAGATCTCCGTCGTCGAGAGCTTCCCGCTGAACGTAAATGGCAAGGTCGACAAGCGCCGCCTTGCGGAGGTGGTGCCGGCGTGAACGCTGCCGAGATCGCCGAGCGCTACGGCACGCCCGCCTACGTCTACGACCTCGAGGAGGTTTGCCGCGCCCACGCCGACCTGCGCCGCGGCCTGCCGGACGAGGCAGTCCTCTACTACTCGCTGAAGGCGAACCCGCACCCGGTGGTCGTGGCCGAGCTCCTCGCGCTCGGCTGCCGCGCCGAGGTCTCCTCGCCCGGCGAGATCCGGACGGCGCTCGCGGCGGGGGCCGATCCCGCCGACCTGCTCCTCACCGGGCCCGGGAAGACGGAGGGGCTCGTCGCGCTTGCGCTCCACCTCGGCCTCACACGCTTCTCGGTCGAGTCGCCACGCGACCTCGCGCAGGTCGAGGCCCTCGCGGCCGACCGCGACCTCGCCGTCGACACCCTGCTGCGTGTGAACGCCGACGAGCCGGTCCCGGGCGCCGGGCTCGCGATGACCGGCGTCTCGTCGCAGTTCGGCGCCGACGCGTCCTGGATCCTCCGCGAGCCGGGCCGCTTCCGCGGCGTGAGCGGCCTGCACCTCTACATGGGGACGAACCTCGTCGGCGAGGACGTCCTCGCCGCGCAGTTCGAGGTGGGCCTGAGCCTGGCCGAACGCCTGGGGGACGTCCTCGGCGACGTGTGGGAGGTCGACCTCGGCGGCGGGTTCGGCGCGCCGTTCGGGCGCACCGGCGGTCGGCCGCAGCTCCCCGGCCTCGCGCGGCGTGTGGCCGTGCTCCTCGACGAGCGCCTGCCGGGCTGGCGCCGTGCCGCCCCGCAGGTCGCGTTCGAGTCCGGCCGCTACCTCGTCGCCGCCTCGGGCACGCTCGTCGGCCGCGTCGCCGACGTGAAGGAGTCGAAGGGCGAGGTCTTCGTCGTCCTCGACACGGGGATCAACCACCTGGGCGGAATGGCCGGCCTGCGCCGGATCCCGAGGATCCTGCCCGACGTGGCGCCGGCCGAGGGCGACGCCGAGCCGTGCGAAAGCGTCCTCACCGGGCCGCTCTGCACGCCGCTCGACGTCTTCGGGCGCGGCTCGGAGCTGCCTTCCCTCGAGCCCGGAGAGCTCGTGACGATCCCGAACGTCGGCGCGTACGGGCTGACTGCGAGCCTGGTCGCGTTCCTCGGCTTCGATCCTCCGGTCGAGGTCGTCGTCGACGGCGAGGAGGTGGTCTCGGCCTCGCGGCTCGCGCTCGGGCGTGCGCCGGTCGGAGCCCGCGAGCCGGTGAGGGTCTGATGCCTAGTCAAGCGGATCTGGAGGTGGAGATGGACGATGCAACCTTCGACGTCATTCTGCGAAAGCGCCTGAAGCACCTCGATGCGGACGCGGCGCTTCCGGACGACGCGCCGCTCCAGGAGCTGGGTCTCGACTCGATGCAGGCGGTCGAGCTCCTGCTCGACCTCGAGGACGAGCTCGGGATCGTCCTGCCCGACGACGCGATGACGGCGGAGACGTTCGCGACGCCCGGCAGCCTCAAGGCGGCGGTCGCGGCGGCCGCCTCGGACGTGGAGGCGGCGGCATGACGGTCATCGCGGAACGGACGCTCGAGGATCGTGTCGCCGCGGTCCTCCCCGTGCTGCACGAGGAGGGGCGCGAGATCGACGAGACGGCGGAGTTCCCTGTCCGCGGCCTCGCCGCGCTGCGGGAGAGCGGCCTCATGGGCCTGCTCGTCCCCGAGGCCGACGGCGGGCTCGGCGGTGGGCTCGACGAGCTCGTCGAGCTGAGCATGGAGCTCGCGGGCGAGTGCCTGTCGACGGCGCTCGTCTGGGGCATGCACTGCCAGCAGGTGGCCGCGATCGTCGGCCACGTCGGGCCGGAGCTGCGGGAGCGCCTGCTGCCGCGGATCGGCGCGGGCGAGGTCTACGTCGCGTCGGTGACGAGCGAGAAGGGCAAGGGCGGCCACCTCCTGAGCGCCGAGGCGCCGCTCCGGCGCGAGGACGGCCGCCTCGTCCTCGAGCGCGACGCCCCAATCGTCACCGGTGCGCTCCAGGCGGACGGCTTCCTCGTCACGATGCGCGACGACGAGTCCGCGCCCCCGAACGCGGTGACGCTCGTCTACGCGGATCGCGACGACCTGGAGATCGAGACCGCCGGGTCGTGGAACCCGATGGGCATGCGCGGCACGCACAGCGTCGCCGTGAAGTTCGCGGGCCGGCTCCCGGAGTCGAACGTCGTCGGCCGGCCGGGCGAGTTCAAGACGGTGGCGACGCGGAGCTTCATCCCCGCCGGCCACATCGCCTGGGCGGCGTGCTGGCTCGGCGCGGCGCGTGCGGCCGTGCGCGCGGTCGTCGAGCTCCTGCGCAGCCCCTCGGGGCGGAAGCAGTTCGACGTCGAGTCGGAGACGCTGCGGACGCGCCTCGCTCGGGTGCGCGTCGACCTCGACGCAACGGCCGCCCTGCTGAGCCAGGTCGTCCGCGACGCGGAGAGCGAGGACGACCCGGAGCGGCCGCCCGTCCAGCTGCGGCTGAACGCTCTGAAGATCTTCTCGTCGGAGCGCTCGTTCGCCGCCGTCGACGAGCTGATCCAGCTCGTCGGGCTGCGCTACGGCTACATCCGCGACGCGGAGTTCCCGCTCGAGCGGCTGTTCCGCGACCTGCGCTCTGCGAGCCTCAACTACGCGAACGACCGGCTGCTCCAGGCGAACGGCGCGCTCGCGCTCCTCGACCGCGAGGTGGCGCTCGCGACGACCCGACCAAAGGAGGGATGCGATGGACCCGCCCGCTGATTGGTACAACCTCCTCGCGGATCTCGACTTCGAGCTGCCGCCCGACCTGCCGCCGCCGAACGTCGCCGTAGGCGGGCTCAGCCCGCAGATCCCGCTCAGCCTGATCCGCCAGGAGCTGACGACGAAGCGCTGGGTCGCAATCCCCGACGAGGTGCTCGCACGCTTCCGGCACTGGCGGCCGACGCCCCTGCGGCGAGCGCGCGAGCTCGAGTCGGCGCTCGGCACGAAGGCGACGATCCTCTACAAGTACGAGGGCGGGAACCTGTCCGGAAGCCACAAGCTGAACACGGCCGTGGCCCAGGCGCACTACTACCGAGCGGCCGGGACGAAGCGGCTCGCGGTCGCGACCGGCGCGGGCCAGTGGGGGACGGCGATCGCCGACGGCTGCCGGATGTTCGACCTCGGCTGCCGTGTCTACATGGTTCGCAAAAGCTACGAGGACAAGCCGTACCGGAAGACGATCATGGAGATGCTCGGCGCGGAGGTGGTCCCAAGCCCGAGCGAGGAGACCGAGACCGGCCGCCGCTTCCTCGCGGCGGGCGAGACCGGCGGGACGCTCTCGATCGCGCTCGCCGAGGCGATGGAGGAGACGCGTGCCGAGGGCACCCGCTTCTGCGCCGGCAGCGCGGAGACGTACTCGATGTTGCACCAGACGATCGTCGGCCTCGAGGCGATGGCGCAGTGCAGCGAGCTCGGGGTGTGGCCAGACGTCGTCGTCGCAGGAGTCGGCGCCGGCAGCAACCTCGCGGGGATCGCCTTCCCGTTCCTCGGCCGCGCGCTCACCGGCGAGGGGCCGGAGGTGCGCGTCCTCTCCGTCGAGCCCACCGCCTGCCCGAAGCTGACGAAGGGCCTCTACGCCTACGACTACACCGACAGCTCGGAGCACACGCCGCTCCAGAAGATGTACACGCTCGGCTGCCGGTTCACGCCGCCGTCGATGCACGCCGGCGGCCTGCGCTACCACGCGACCGGAAAGCTGATCAGCGCGCTCTACGATCACGGCATGATCGACGCCGTCGCATACCGCCAGCAGGAGGTCTTCGCGTCCGGAACGCTCTTCGCCCGCTGCGAGGGCATCGTCCCGGCGCCGGAGAGCGCGCACGCCGTCCACGGCGCGGTCGTCGCCGCGCAGGAGGCCGACGCACGCGGCGAGGCGCCGACCATCCTCGTGTCGCTGAGCGGGCACGGCCTCTTCGACATGTCCGCCTACGAGGCGTACGCGACCGACACGCTCGAGGACGTCGAGGTTCCCGACGAGGTGATCGAGGCATCGCTCGCGCAGCTGCCGCAGGTGGCCGAGCCGATCGTGCCCGCGGGAGAGAGGAGGTAGCCATGGTGACCTGGGCGCTCCTCCCGTCCGTCCCGCCGGCCGACTTCCGCGACTTCATGCGCCACTGGCCGACCGGGGTCGCGATCGTGACGACGGCCGGGCCGGACGGGCCGGTCGGCTGCACGGTGAACGCGCTGATGTCCCTCTCGGTCGAGCCGCCGCTCCTCCTCGTCTCGTTCTGCGAGGACAGCCGCACGCTCGAGGTGATCCGCCGCACGGAGCTCTTCGGCGCCAGCGTGCTGGCCGCCGACCAGGGCGAGCTCAGCGAACGGTTCTGCCACTGCGAGCCCGCGGAACGCTTCGACGGCCTCGAGCTTCGCGTCGAGCACGGCGTGCCGCTCCTCGCAGGCGCGGCCGCCCACACGGTTTGCAGGGTGCAAGAGGTCCAGCGGTGCGCGGACCACGTCCTCGTCGTGGGAGCGCCGGTGTGGCAGTCGGTCGACCCGGAGCGGGAGCCGCTCGTCCTGCACCGGGGCGAGCAACGCCGCCTCGAGGGATGACGCAGGCGGAGGCCGAGCGCGGCTGGCGCGCGTTCGACGTGGAGCTCGACGAGCGCGCGGGCGTCGCCACCGTCACGCTCACGGGCACGGGCGCCGGAAACGCGATGGGCGGTCTCGTCTGGTCGGAGCTACCGGCCGTCTTCGAGACGCTCGACGCGAATCCGGCCGCGCGGGCGGTCGTGCTGCGCGGCGCGGGCGACTGCTTCTCGGTCGGCCTCGACCTGCGCTGGTACATCCCGCGCTACCGGCGCCTCGTGCGCGCCGGCGAGGGCCCGGACGTCGCACGGCGGCTCCTCCACGAGGCGACGTGGATGCAGGACGCGATCGGCGCGCTCCCGGCGAGCCGCCTTCCGATGGTCGTGGCGGTGCACGGCAGCTGCATCGGCGCGGGCCTCGACCTCGCCGCCGCCGGCGACATCCGGTTAGCCTCCGCCGATGCGGTCTTTTCGCTCCGGGAGGTGCGCGTCGGGATCGTCGCCGACCTCGGCGTGCTCCAGCGGCTCCCGCGCATCGTGGGCGCCGGGCACACGCGGGAGCTCGCCCTGACCGGCCGCGACGTCCCCGCCGACGAGGCGCGCTCGATGGGCCTCGTGACGAAGGTGCTCCCGACCCCGAGCGCCCTCTTCGAGGAAGCCACCGCGGTCGCGACGACGATCGCCGGCTATCCGCCGCAGACGGTGGCCGGCATCAAGCGGGTCGTCGAGCGAACGCAGGACATGCCGCTCGCGGAGGGCCTGCACCACGTCGCGCTCTGGAACGCGGCCTTCCTCCCCTCCCTCGAGATCACGGATCTCCTCACGGCCGCGTTGCGCGGCGAGTGATCGCCCTCGAGCGGGCTCGCGCCGACACGCCCGGCTGCCGCGACCGCGTCTTCCTCGACAGCGCCGGGTCGTCACTGCCGCCGACGGCCGTCCTCGAGGCGGTCGTCGGCCACCTGCGCCGCGAGGCCGAGGTGGGCGGCTACGTCGCCGAGGAGGAGCGCGCTGCCGACCTCACCGGCGTCCGCGCGAGTCTCGCGCGGCTGCTCGGCTGCGCCGCCGAGGACGTGGCGCTCGTGGACAGCGCGACCCGCGCCTGGACGCAGCTCTTCTACGCGGTACCGCTCGCCGCCGGCGACCGGATCCTGCTCTCGCGCGCCGAGTATGCGTCGAACGCGATCGCCGCGCTCCAGCGCGCGCGGCGGCACGACGCGCGGGTCGAGGTCGTCCCCGCCGATCCGAGCGGCGAGCTCGACCTCGACGCGCTCGAGCGAATGCTGGACGAGCACGTCCGGATCGTGTCGCTCGTCCACGTGCCGACGAACGGCGGCCTCGTCAACCAGGTCGCGGAGGCCACGGAGCTCGTCCACCGGGCGGGCGGTCTCGTCCTCCTCGACGCGTGCCAGTCGGTCGGCCAGCTCGCGGTCGACGTGCGCAGGCTCGGCGTCGACGCGCTCGCCGGCACCGGGCGCAAGTGGCTGCGCGGCCCGCGCGGAACCGGCTTCCTCTACGTGCGGCCCGAGCTCGCGCGCGACCTCGAGCCGCCGATCCTCGACCTCCACTCGGCCACCTGGACCGCGGACGACCGCTACGAGCTCGCCGCCGGCGCGACCCGCTTCGAGCTGTGGGAGTCCGACGTCGCCGCGCAGCTCGGGCTCGGGGTTGCGGTCGACTACCTGCTCGCGCTCGGGATCGACGAGGTGGAGGCCGCCGTCCGCGCCCGCGCGGAGCTCCTACGGTCGCTCCTGCGCGAGCTCGACGGCGTGACGGTCGCCGACCTCGGCCGGCGGCCCTCCGGCATCGTCACCTTCTCCGTCGAGGGCGTCCCCGCGGCAGCCGCGCGCGGGGCACTCGCCGCGCGCCGAATCACGGTGTCGATGAGCGACCGGAGCTCGACGCTCATGGACATGACCGACCGCGGCCTCGACGCGCTCGTCCGCGCGTCGCCGCACTACTTCGTCTCCGAGGAGCAGCTCGAGGAGGCCGCGGCCGCCGTCTCAGCGCTGGCTCGCTGAGGCCAGCGGGTCGGCCGGCGCGCCGGGATCGGCGGCGGCGCGGAGCAGGGTCGCGCCGAGGTCGGAGACGAGCTCGGCCATCTCCTCCTCGGGAGCGACGTTCTCGTCGTAGACGGCCGCGCAGAAGAAGCCGTCCTCGTCGGCGTCGACGTAGAACAGGAGGTCGCCGCGCGCACCCGGCGGCGGGACGTCGACGACGTTCGACCGCACGCCCGGCAGCGTGAGCCCCCAGTCGCCCGCCTGGCCGGGGAAGGCGAGCTGCACGCTCGGAAAGCGCGGCAGCGGGCCCGAGGGCGCGAGGATCTCCTCGATCAGGATCGCGAAGGGCAGCTCCTGGTGATCGAGCGTGCGGAGCACCGAGCGCGCCGCGGCCCGGACGGCGTCGCGCCAGGTCGCTCCCTCCTCGAAGCGGAGCCGGAGCGGCAGGTTGTTGGCGAGCAGCGCGAGGAGGCTCTCGTGGTCACGCCGGACCCGGTTGGAGACGTTCGAGGTGAGGACCACCTCCCGCCGGCCCGCGCGCCGGGCGAGCTCGAAGCCGAAGGCGGCGACGAGCACGGCGAACGGCGTCGCCGGGACCGCTGCCGCCGCGAGGTCGGACACGGCCCGGTTGGTCTCGGGCGGGAGGTGTGCCCGGTAGATGCGCCCGCGCGTCTGCGAGACGTCGCGGGCCCTGGCCGAGAGCCAGGTCGAGACGTCCGCGCCGTCGAGCGCCGACCGCCAGTGGTCGAGCAGCCGGCCGCGCTCGCTCTCCAGGCGCTCGCGCTGCCAGCGCGCGTACGCGATCGGGTCGCCCGGAGGCTCGGCGAAAGTGGGCTCGGCGCCCTCGAGCGCCGCCGTGTACGCCGTCGTCAGGTCGCGGAAGAACACCGTTAGCCCGTAGCCGTCCGCGAGCAGGTGGTGGAAGACGAGGACGAGCGCGGTCCGCTCGCCGAGAAGCCGCGTGAGCGCGCTTCGGAAGAGCGGCGGCCGGGTCAAGTCGAAGGGCCGCGACCCGACGGCGACCGACACCGCGTCGAGCCGCAGCGGCCAGTCTCCGTCCGGGAAGTGGCGCAGGTCGATGCGCACGTGGTCGAGCTCGACGGCGTCGTCGATCTCCTGGCCGAGCTCGCCGCCGCGGTCGCGGCGGAAGGCGGTCCGGAGCGCCGGGTGCCGCGCGGCGACGTGGGCGAGCGCCGTCTCGAGCGCCGCGACGTCGAGGTCGCCCTCCAGCTCGACGTACTGGATGAGGTGGAACCCGAGCGGGTCGACCGGGCTCTCGACGAAGCGCAGCATCCGCCGCTGGGCATAGGACAGCGGGCCGCGGACGCTCACGCTGCCGCCTCGATCAGGCTCGCGATCGCCGCGATCGGGCCGGGATCGGTGAGCTCGAGGTGCGTGCACTGGAGCTCGTGCACCTCGATCGGGCCTGTCACGTACGGGCGCCATAGCTCCGGCGACAGCACGCGCGGCCGCTCGGCCGCGGCGACGAACGTGACCGCGCCGCCGAACCGCGGCGGCCGGTGGCGCCGCGCGAGCCTCTCGTGGCGGCTCGGCAGGCACGCGACGCGCTCCGCCTGCTCCACGGAGAGGAGCGCGAGCGGGTGCGCGGCGCGGCGCGCGGCCTCGACGAGGCTCGCGACGTCGGTCACCTCTCCGTCGACCGAGAGCCGGAGCAGCTCGGCCAGCTCGCGCGCCGGGTCGGGTTCCGCGACGCGCGGCAGATCGGCGAGCGGATAGCCGTCGACGAGCACGAGCAGCGCGACGTCCCGGAGCCGGCACGCGACGGCGTGCGCCAGCAGGGCCCCGAACGACCAGCCGGCGACGAGCCACGGGCCGGCCGGCTGGATCTCCCGGACGAGCGCGGCGTAGTCGCGCGCGAGCGCGTCGACGCTCGCGGGGAGCGGCGCGTCCCAGGCCGCCTGAAGCGCGTAGACCGGCCGCTCGGGGTCGAGTCCGCGCAGCAGGCCGGCGTAGCTCCAGCCGAGCCCCGTCGCGGGCGGAAGGCAGACGAGCGGCGGCAGGCTGCCGGCGCGCCGCAGCGGCAGCACCCGCTCGAGCGCCGCGTCGTCCGGCGGCCGCGCGCCGAGCTGCCCGGCGAGCTCCGCCACGGTCGGCGCCTCGAAGAGCGTCCGCACGCCGATCCGGACGCCGAGCTCCTCGTGGATCCGGTCGACGAGCCGCAGCGTCAGGAGCGAGTGGCCGCCGAGGGCGAAGAAGCTGTCGTCGATCCCGACCCGCTCCAGGCCGAGCACCTCGGCGAAGGCTCGGCACAAAGCCTCCTCCTGCGGCGTCCTCGGCCCGCGGCCCGCGGTCGGCCGCGCGTGCGCCGCCGGAAGGGCACGCCGGTCGACCTTCCCGCTCGGCGTGAGAGGCAGCGCGACGAGCGGCGCGATCACCGCCGGGACCATGTGCTCCGGCAGGTGTCCCCGTAGATACGCGCGCAGCTCCTCGGGCGCGGCCGCCCCGACCACGTAGGCGACGAGCCGCTCCTCGCGGAGCACCGCGACGGCCTGCTCGACGCCCGCGTGGCGCCGCAGCACGGCCTCGATCTCCCCCAGCTCGATCCGGTAGCCGCGCAGCTTGACCTGGTCGTCGGTGCGCCCGAAGAGCTCAAGCTCGCCGTCGAAGCCGAACCGGACGAGGTCGCCGGTCCGGTAGAGGCGCCCGCCGCCGGACGGGTCGGGGACGAACCGCTCCGCCGTCAGCCTCGGCCGGTTCAGGTAGCCGCGCGCGACGCCCGCGCCGCCGACGTAGAGCTCGCCGACGACGCCCACGGGCACCGGCCGCAGCCGCTCGTCGAGCACGTGCACGTGCGTGTTCGCGATCGGCCGGCCGATCGGCACGCTCCGGTACCCGCCGCCGCGCGAGCAGTCGTGGACCGCGCACTGGATGGTCGTCTCCGTCGGCCCATAGGTGTTGTAGAGCGCGGCCGCCGGCAGGACGCGCCGTAGCTCTTCACGGAGCTCGAGCGGCAGGACCTCGCCGCCGGAGAGCACCCACCGAAGGGAGGTGCAGCGCGCGAACCCGGGGTGCGCGAGCAGCACGCGCAGGAGCGAGGGCGGCAGGTCGAGGAAGGTGATCCCCTCGCGCCGGATCAGGTCGACGAGGTAGTCGGGGTCCTGCGCGCCTCCGGGCCGCGCGACGACGAGCCGCGCTCCGGTCACGAGCGGCGTGAGCAGCTCGGCGATCGACGCGTCGAAGCCGATCGACGCCTTCTGGAGCACGCGGTCGGCCGGCCCGAGCGGGAACTCCTCCGCCAGCCAGCGGAGCTGGTTCGCGAGGCCGACGTGGGTGGCGACGACGCCTTTCGGGACGCCGGTCGAGCCGGAGGTGTAGACGACGTACGCGGCGGCGTCGCCGGCGACGGGCCGGGGCGGCGCGGCGCCCTCCCCGCGGCCGAGCTCGGTGAGCACGAGGTCGACCTCCGCACTCGGCTCGGGGCGCGGGTCGCTCGGGTCGAGGGGGACGTAGACCGCGCCCGCCCGCAGGACCCCGAGCAGCGCGGCGACGAGGTCCGGGCCGCGCTCCATGCGGACGCCCACCAGCGTGTCCCGCGGGACGACGACCGCGCCGCCCGCCCGCGCTTCGAGCTCGGCGTAGGTGAGCTCCCCTTCCTCGAAACGCACGGCGACCGCGTTCGGCGACCGCGCGGCCTGCGCCGCGAAGAGCTCGTAGACGTTCCCCTCCGGCACGTCGCGGCGCCGGCCGTGCGAGCGCGCCGCGAGCCAGGCCCGCTCCTCCTCGTCCACGAGCTCGTAGTCGGCGACCGCCCGCGCGGGGTCGGCCGTCGCCTGCTCCAGCAGCCGGACGTACCGGCGCGCCATCCGCTCCATCCGCTCGCGCTCGAAGAGGCTCTCGTCGTAGGCCCAGAAGACCTCGACCTCCTGCGGGCGCTCGAAGGCGTGCACCTCGAGGTCGAGCGTGCTCTTCAGCCGGCGCAGCCGCACCTGCTCCACCTCGAGCCCCTCGAGGCGCAGAGGCTCGGTCGGGGCGGCGAGCACGCTGAAGACGACCTGGAAGAGCGGCGTCGCATCGAGGCGGCGGGCGGGCGAGACCTCCTCGACCACGCGCTCGAAGGGGGCCTCGGCGTGGCGATAGGCCTCGAGCGCCGTCTGGCGCACCTCCTCCAGCAGCTCGGCGAAGGCGGCCTCGGGCCGGACGCGGATCCGGAGCACGAGCGTGTTCACGAACAGGCCGACGAGCCGCTCGAGCTCGGCCTTCTGACGGCCCGCGATCGGTGAGCCGACCGCGACGTCGTCTTGGCCGCTCGAGCGCGCGAGGAGGACCGCGAAGGCGGCGAGCATCGTCATGTACAGGGTCGCGCGGCTCGCGCGGCTGACCTCCCGCAGGCGGGCGAGCGCCTCGCCGGCGATCGCAAGCCGCAGCACGCTTGCAGGCGAGGCGGCGGCCGCGCGGCGCGGCCGGTCGGCCGGCAGCTCGAGCCGCTCCGGCAGCCCCGCGAGCCGCTCCTTCCAGTAGGCGAGATCGGCCTCGAAGTCGCCCCCGCGCCGCTGCCGAAACGCGAAGTCGGCGTAGCTGAGCGGAAGCGGCGGCAGCGGGCTCTCGCGGCGGGCGCGGAACGCCGCGTAGAGCGCCTGGAGCTCGTGGCGCAGGAGCGCCTGCGACCAGCCGTCGGAGACGATGTGGTGCGTCGTCACGACGAGGCCGTGCAAGCGGGCGCCGAAGCGGAGCAGCCGTGCCCGTACGAGCGGGCCGGCCGCGAGGTCGAACGGCCGCTCCCACTCCTCCCAGAGCGCCTCGGAGAGCCGCGCCTCCGGCGCCCCGTCGACCTTCTCGACCGGCAGCTCGAGCCGCACCTCGGGCTCCACGACCTGCACGGGCTCGCCCGCGACGGTCGGGAAGCGCGTCCTCAGGCTCTCGTGGCGGGCGACGAGCGCGTCGAGGGCGCGCCGGAGCGCGTCGAGATCGAGGTCGCCCCGCAACACGAAGCCCTCGGGGACGTGGTACTCGCCGCTCGTCCCTTCCAGCTGGTGCAGGAACCAGAGCCGCTGCTGCGCGTACGAGAGCGGGGCCGCGGCGAGAGCGGGCTCAGGGAAGGACAGGGACATCGGCGGTCAAGACCTCGTATCCGTCCTCGGTGACGAGAACGTTGTCCTCGATACGGATGCCGCCGAAATCCATCATGCGATCGGTGCGCTCCCAGTCCACAGTGTCGCGGTGCCGCTCGCGGAGCTCCCGATCCTCGAGCAGCGCGGGCACGAAGTAGATCCCCGGCTCGACCGTGACCACGTAGCCGCGCTCGAGCGGCCGGTCGAAGCGAATGGGCGGAAAGCCGGGGTAGACGCCGTCCCGGCCCTCGAGCCGATCGGCCGCATCGCGAATGCCGAGGCCGACCATGTGCCCGATGCCGTGCGGGAAGAAGATCGTGATCGCCCCCTGCTCGAGCAGCGACTCCGGCTCGCCGCGGAGGAGGCCGAAGTCGACGAGGCCCTCGCCGATCACGAGCGCCGCCGTGCGGTGGACGTCCCGCCACTCCGTCCCCGCGAGGCACTCCTTCGTCGCGGCGACGCCGGCCCCACGGACGAGCGAGTGCAGCTCCGCCTGCTCGGGATCGAGCGTCCCGGACGCGGGATACGTCCGCGTGATGTCGCTGACGTACGCCTGCACCTCGGCGCCCGCGTCGATGAGGACGAGCTCGCCCTCGCCGAACGGCCTCGCGGTGGGCGGGAAGTGCAGCACCGCCGAGTTGGGCCCGCCCGCGACGATCGTCTCGAAGGCGAGGAAGTCGCCGCCGGCCCGGAAGAACTCGGCCTCGAGCTCGATCTGCACCCGGCGCTCGGTCACGCCCGGGCGGATCAGCGGCTGAACGGCCGCGAAGCCCGCCGCCGTCGCGCGCTCGGCCGCGCGCATCCGCTCCAGCTCGTCCTCGTCCTTGCGCCGGCGCACGTCGTTCAGCCCGTAGCGCACCGCCGACTCGAGCTCCGCGTCCGACTGCGTCCCGGCGACCGGCTCGCCGAGGACGGCGATCCGGCGGCCCTGCCGCTGCTCCAGCCAGGCCTGAAGCTCCGTCGCGGGGACGCCCCCGTCCACGCTCCCGCTCTCGCCGCCGCCCGACCACAGCCGCTCCTCCTGCGTGACCGGGGCCACGAAGTCGACCCAGCCCTCCTGCGGGTCGAAGGCGAGGACGCCGCCGGGCCGCTCGCTGTCGGTGAAGTACAGGTACTCCGAGTGCGAGCGGAACGGGTACGTGCGGTCGTACCTGCCCGGCACGGGCAGCGGCGCTCCGGCCCCGATCAGCACGACCTCGGAGTCGAGGTTCCAGCGCTCGGCGACGGCTCGACGACGGCGTTCGAGCTGGTCCTGCACTCGGCCTGATCCTAGACGACCTGCGGCTCGGGAACGAGGCGGTTCTCGGCGAACCGTGCCGCGTCGAGGACGCGGAGCGCCTCGTCCTCGCGCCCGTCGAGGATCGCCTCGGCGAGGATCCGCCCGACCGCCGGCGCCTGCATGAAGCCGTGGCCGCTGAAGCCGGCCGCGACCCAGACGCGGTCGCGCACCCGGCCGAGGATCGCCTGGTGGTCGGGCGTCACGTCGTAGGCGCCCTCGACGCGCTGCGGCAGCGCGACGTGGACGAGCCGCGGCAGGAGCTCCCCGAGCGCCGCCCGGTCGCCGGAGGAGAGCAGGCGGCCGTCGGCGAGCTGCTTCGCGGCGAAGCCGCGCTCGGCCGAGACGACGAGCGGCTCGAGCAGCCGCTCCCGGATCGGGTCGCTGAGGCGCAGGACGCGCGGCTCCGGGCGAATCGGCAGCTCGGGCAGGAGCCGCGGCGTGTCGACACCGGCCGCGACGACGACGGCGCCCGCCTGGAGGTCGGCGAGCGAGCGCACCTCGGTGATGCGGACGTCTGCGAGGGCGCCGAGCGCCTCGACGATCGCCTGCGGGCGGTCGAAGTAGCCGTCCTCGGCACACCAGGCGCAGCCGACGAGGGTTTCTGCCTGAAGGTCCGGCACGAGCGCCGCCGCCTCAGCCGGCGCGACGATCCGCGACGGGACGCCGAGCCCGTTCTGGAGCTCGACGCTCCGGCGGAGCCCCACGAGGGCGGCGTCGGAGTGCGCGAGAAAGAGGTAGCCGCAGGCGCGGAAGCCGGGGTCGACGCGCATCCGCAACCGCTCCTGCGCGTCGGCGTACCAGCGGACCGACTCGGCCGCGAGCAGGCAGTTCACGCGCGTCCCCCACTGCCGGCGGACGCCGCCGGGCTGGACGCCGGAAGCGCCGGCGCCGATCCCCGCCCGCTCGTACACGGCCACGGACGCGCCGCGCTCCGCCAGGTGGAACGCAATCGACAGGCCGACCACGCCGGCCCCGACGACGGCGACATCCTTAGACTCGCCCGGCATCGTGTTCGACTATGCAGAACGAAGGCGCCGGCTGGGCGAGCGGATGGAGGCGGAGGGCGTCGACCTCCTCTTCCTCGCGCCGTCGGCCGACCTCGAGTACCTGACCGGCGTCGAGCGGCTGATCCCGACCTTCGGGCAGAGCTCGTACGCGCACGGCTGGGTCGAGGGTGCGTTCCTCCGGCGCGGCGCCGACCCCGTGTTCGTGCTGCCGCGGATGGTCGCCGCCTTCGAGCTCGACCACGAGCCGGAGGGCGAGCTCGTCGTCGTGAACGAGCAGGACGACGGGCCGGCCGTCTTCGAGCGAGTGGCCCGCGGGTTGGGCACGTCGGCGACGGTCGCCATCGGCGATCGCGTTTGGGCCGAGACGACGCTCCACCTCGCCCACATCTTCGGCGCCGAGCGCCTCCGCACCGGCTCGGCGCTCGTCAACGAGCTGCGCCGCCGTAAGACGTCCGAGGAGCTCGAGGTGATGGGCCGCGCGATCGCCATGGCCGAGCAGGCCATGGCCGCGGTGACGCCGCTCGTCGTCGCGGGCGCGACGACGGCCGACCTCGCGGAGGCCGTCGACCACGAGCTGCGCGCCGCCGGCTCGCGGACGCCGTCGTTCACGACGCATGTCTTCACCGGCCTCGGCGAGGGGGAACTCGACTCGGGGACGGCGACCGCGCACGAGCCGCTCCGCGAGGAGACGGCGGTCATGTTCGACTTCGGCGCCGTCGCCGACGGCTACTGCTCCGACTTCGGCCGCACGATCTACGTCGGCGAGCCGCCGGACGAGTACCGCGAGGCGTACGACGTCATGCTCGCCGCGCAGGAGGCCGGGCGCGCGGCCGCCGCCGCCGGCACGACCGCCGCCGAGGTGAACGCCGCCTGCCGCGCGCCGATCGAGGAGGCCGGCCTCGGGGAGCACTTCCGGCACCGCATGGGCCACGGGATCGGGCTCGGCCTGCACGAGCGGCCCTTCATCTCGCCCGAGGAGGAGACGCAGCTCGAGCCGGGCATGACCTTCACGGACGAGCCCTCGATCATCGTCCCCGGCCGGTTCGGCGTCCGGATCGAGGACATCGTGGTGTGCGAGGAGGGCGGCGGGCGGAAGCTCGGCTCCTACCCCGCCGCCCTCGTCGCGAACGGCTGACGCGGGCGCTACTTCGGCGACACCCGCGTCACGTCGACCTGGTACTGCGCGTTGAACAGCGCGTTCCGCAGATCCTTGGTCGCCACGAACACCTGCGTCGGCTGGATGAGCGGGAAGAACGGCCCGACCGCGTTCAGCCGCCGCTGGATCGCGCGGAAGACCGTCTGGCGCGCCTTCGCCTTCGTCGTCACCCGCGCCCTGGCCGCGAGCCGCTCGGTCGTCGGGTCGCCGCCCTTCGGCCACCCGGCGCGCAGGCCGACGAGGTCACCCGGCGTGAAGACCAGGTAGTCCGCCGGGTCCGGGTAGTCCGGCCCCCAGAGCGACAGGCCGAAGGCCATCTTCCCGTCGCGGTACTTCTGGAGCCACGTCCCGACCGTCGAGCCGGCGAGGTCGATCTTGAAGCCGACCTGCTGGAGGTTCGCCTGCACGCGCTGGGCGAGCGACGGGAAGGGGACGCCGTTGATCGTCAGGTCGCTCGGGTACTCGAGCGTGATCGTCTTGCCGGCCGCGCCCGAGGCCTGGAGCTCCGACCGCGCCTTGGCGAGGCTCCGCTTGATCGCCGCGCTTTTCGGGAGCGACCCGAGGAACATGTTGGGGATCAAGCCCGGCGCCTGGATCGTGCCCGGGCCGCCCAGCCGGACGAGCGAGCTGTAGTCGAGCCCGTACCGGACGGCCGCCTGGAAGTGCCGGTTCGACGTGATCGCCGAGACCTGCGGGTCGTCGTTCGCGAGCATGAAGAAGATCCAGGTCGACGGCGACGTCCGCACGTTCAGGCGCTTGTTGCCCTTGATCGTCTGCGCCTGGTCGGCCGAGAGGTCGATCGCGACCTCGTGCGTGCCGCGCTGGATGTTGATCAGCTGCGTCGCCGCGATCATGTTCCGGACCACGACCGTCTTGAACGCCGCCTTCCGCGTGCCCCAGTAGCGCGGGTTCGGCACGAGCGTGATCTGCGACGTCGTGCTGTAGCGCTGGAGGAGGTACGGCCCGCTCCCGGCCCCGCGCGAGGCCGCCGAGTTGAGGAAGCGCTCGGCCTTGTCGGTCTTGTCCGCGTTGGCCGCGTCCGTCCCGCCGTGCTTGCGCACGAGCTTCGAGTTCACGACGCCGAGCGACGTGTTCGTCAGGATCGACGGAAGCGCCGTGTTCGGCGTCTTCGAGCGCAGGACGACGGTGTACTTGCCGCGTGCCGAGGGGGTCACGCCGTCGAGCAGGAAGGCGGGGTTCCCCTTCAGGTTGATCAAGCGGCGGAACGAGAAGACCGCGTCCTTCGCGGTCAGCGGCGTGCCGTCGGCGAAGTGGACGTTCGTGCGCAGGTGGAAGACGAACGTCTTCGCGTTCTTCGACGCCGTCCACGACTTCACGAGCAGCGGGATCGGGTGGGCGAGGTCGTTGCCCTTGTACGTGAAGAACGTGTCGTAGATCCCCCGGTCGACGATCGACGCCGTCGGCTCGAAGGCACGCTGCGGGTCGGCCGTCTTGATCTCGAACGAGCGGTCGATCACGAGCGTCGCGCTCGCGGACGACGAGTGGGATGCGCCTCGGATGGACGTGGCGCCCGACGCGCCCGCGGCCGTCGCGAGAGCCGCCGCGGCGAGCAGGACCCCTTTCGCCGCCCAGCGGGACCGGAAACGTTGCATTGGCAGCCTCCGAAAGAAGACGGGCAGGATCAGGCGAGCTTACTTTCCTTCGCGCCGGACTCATAGTGCTGTCTTTGCTCGGAGGGAGGCGCGGGGGGACGACCGTCAACCTGGAGCCAGCACGCCACGGTCCGGCCGGGCGCGACCTGCGTCATCGCCGGATCCTCGACGGGGCAGCGCTCGAACGCGTACGGGCACCGCGGGTGGAAGCGGCAGCCGGACGGCGGGCGGGCCGGATCCGGGACCTCGCCGGGCAGCGCCTCGGGCAGGAAGCCGCTCCCGTCGGGGTGCGGCACGGCGCCGATCAGCGCCTCGGTGTACGGGTGCAAGGGGGCCGCCCAGAGCTGGCGGGTCGGCGCCGCCTCGGCCATGACGCCGAGATACATGACCCAGACCGCGTCGGCGACGTGGCGCACGATCGCGAGGTCGTGGGAGATCAGGAGCAGGGAGAGCTCGAGGCGCCGCGAGAGATCGACGAGCAGGTTCGCGACCTGCGCCTGCGCGGACGCGTCGAGCGAGGCGAGCGGCTCGTCGAGGACGAGGACGGACGGATCGGCGGCGAGGGCGCGCGCGATCGCGATCCGCTGCCGCTGGCCGCCGCTGAACTGGTGCGGGAAGCTCTCCGCGGCGCTCGCCGGGAGGCCGACGAGGTCGAGCAGCTCCGCGACGCGAACGCGGCGGCGCCGGCGCGGCACGAGGTCGAGGACGTCGAGCGCGTCGGCGATCTGCGCCCCGACCTTGCGCCGCGGGTTGAGCGACGAGTACGGGTTCTGGAAGACGAGCTGGAGCCGGGCGAGCTCTCTCGCGCGCGCGCGTCTGGACATGGGAGTCACCGGCCGGCCCTCGAAGCGGACCGTGCCCGCGCTCGGCGCCACGAGCCCGACCGCCGCGCGCGCGAGGCTCGACTTCCCGCAGCCCGACTCGCCGACGAGCCCGATGATCTGGCCGCGCTCGACGCTCAGGCTCGCCCCCGCGACGGCCTTGATCTTCTCCGCGCCGCGGCGCTCGTAGGTGACCTCGACGTCTTCGAGCGAGAGCATGCTCATCGCGCGGCGAAGGGGTCGGGCGGGCAGGCGAAGGCGCGGCCGTTCACGTGCAGGAGCGGCGGCACGGCGAGCGCGCAGCTCTCGAGGGCGTAGGCGCAGCGCGGGTGGAAGGCACAGCCGCTCGGCAGCCGCCGCGGGCTCGGCGGCGCGCCGCGGATCGCGACGAGCGGCCGCTCGCCCGCCGCCTCGGGGTGCGGGAGCGCGTCGAGGAGCGCGCGCGTGTACGGATGGCGCGGCCGGCGCAGGAGCGCCTCGCGGTCGCCCGACTCGACCACCCGGCTCGCGTACAGGATCGTCACGCGGTCGGCGATCGACGACATGACGCCGAGGTCGTGCGTGATCAGGATCACCGAGAGGTCGGCCTCCCGGCGCAGCCGGTCGAGCAGGCGGATGATCCCGGCCTGGACCGTGACGTCGAGCGCCGTCGTCGGCTCGTCTGCGATGAGGAGCTTCGGCCCGCACGCAAGCGCGATCGCGATCGCGATCCGCTGCCGCATCCCGCCCGAGAACTGGTGCGGGAACGCGTGCAGCGCGCCCTCGGGATCGGGGATGCGCACCTGCTCGAGGAGGTCGGTCGCGCGGTGCGAGGCCGCGTGCCGGTCGAGCCCGAGCCGCCGGCGCAGGTGCTCCGTCAGCTGCTTGCCGATCGAGAGCATCGGATGGAGCGAGGTCATCGGGTCCTGGAAGACCATCCCGATGTCGCGTCCGGCCACGCGCCGGAGCTCCCGCCCGCGCAGGCGGAGGAGATCGCGCCCGCCGAAGATCGCGCGCCCCTCCACGCGCGCCCCCGGCGGCAGCAGCCCGAGCAGCGCGAGCACGGACATCGTCTTGCCGCTGCCGCTCTCACCGGCGACGCCGAAAACCTGCCCCGGCTCGACCTCGTAGTCGACGCCGTCCACGACCGTGACGAGCCCCGTCGGCGTCGGCAGCCTGATCCGCAGGCCCTCGACCTCGAGCAGGCTCACTCCTGCGCCTCCCCGCCCCAGGCGGTCTGCGGGTCGAAGGCGTCGCGCAGGCTGTCGCCGAGGAAGTTGAAGGCGAGGACGGCGGTGAAGATCGCAAGCCCCGGGAACGTGCCGATCCACCACCACTGGAAGTACTGCGCGCCGTCGGCGACCATCGACCCCCACTCGGCCCGCGGCGGCTGTGCTCCGAGGCCGAGGAACGAGAGGCCCGAGAGGAGCAGGGTCGCGTTCGCGAGGTCGAGGGTCGCGAGCACGAGGACGGGGCCGACGACGTTGGGCAGGACGTCGCGGAAGAGCGCGCGCCGCGCGGAGGAGCCGAGGAGCCGCGCCGACTGCACGTACTCCGCGTCGGCGACCGAGAGCACGAGGCCGCGGACGACGCGCGCGTATGACGGCCACGCGACGACGACGATCGCGAGCGCCGCGTTCTGGAGCCCGCGCCCGAGGACGGCCGCGACGACCATCGCGAGCACGATCGGCGGGAACGCGAAGACGAGGTCGGCGGCACGCATGAAGAGGCCGTCGACGACGCCGCGGAAGTAGCCGGCGAGCGCGCCGACGAGGCCGCCGACGCAGGCGGCGAGGCCGACGAGCAGGAGCGCGATCGGCACCGAGACGCGCGAGCCGTAGAGGACGCGGCTCAAGACGTCGCGGCCGAGCTCGTCGGTGCCGAAGAGGTGCTTCAGCGAGGGCGACTGCTGCGGTGCGAAGGTCTGCGCGAGCGGGTCGTGCGGAGCGATGAGCGGCGCGAAGATCGCGATCACGATCCACGCGATCGCGATGACGGCGCCGACGACCGCGAGCGGCTGCCGCCAGGCCGGCCGTAGCCTGCGGCTCCTGCGGCGCACGCCGAGGCGAGCCGCGACCGCGCTCACGTGACCCGGATCCTCGGGTCGATGACGCCGTAGAGCACGTCGACGACGAAGTTGATCGTGATGTAGACGACGGCAACGAAGAGGCTCACGCCCGCGATCGCCGGCACGTCGAGGTTCACGGCCGCCTGGTAGGCGTACTGTCCGATCCCGGGCCAGGAGAAGATCTTCTCGACGAGCACGGCGCCCGTGAGCACGTTCGCGAAGACGAGCCCGAGCACCGTCACCACCGACGGCAGCGCCGCGCGCAGGATGTAGCGCGTCACGACGAGCCGCTCCGGCAGGCCCTTGGCGCGGCCCGCGCGGACGAAGTCGTTGCCGACGACCTCGAGCACGGCCGAGCGGGTGTAGCGGGTGAGCAGGGAGATGTTGAAGGCGGCGAGGACGAGCGCCGGCAGGATCAGGTGGTGGAGCGCCTGCACGTAGAGGCTCCACTTGCCGGCGAGGAGCGCGTCGATCGTGTACAGCCCGGTCTTGTGCGGCGGCGGGTCGACGCCGGGGTCGAGGCGGTCGGCCCCCGGGAACCAGCCGAAGCGGAAGAAGCCGAGGTAGAGCGTGACGAGGGCGATCCAGAAGGTCGGCATCGAGATCCCGGCGAGCGAGACGACGCGGAGCACGTGGTCGGCGAGCCGGTTCCGGCGCAGCGCCGCGATGATCCCGAAGGCCACCCCGAGGATGGCCGCGACGAAGACCGAGTAGAGGGCGAGCTCCCCGGTCGCGGGGATGAACTGCGCCAGGTCGTGCCGCACCGGGTCGTGCGTCAGCGCCGACTCGCCGAGGTCGCCCTGCGCGAGGTGCTCGACGTAGAGCCAGTAGCGGACGGGCAGGGGCCTGTCGAGGCCGTAGTGGTGCTTGAAGGCGGCGACGGCGGCGGGGTCGCCGGCCGCCTGCTCGCCGAGGTTCGTCGCCGCCGCGTTGCTCGGCACGAGCTGGGTGAGGATGAAGACGACGAGCGTGATCCCGACTGCGAGCAGGACGAGCGCCGCCGCGCGGCGGAGCAGGAAGCGCCCGAAGCTCGCCGAGGGACGCGGGAGGCGGCGCGCCCGCTTCGGAGCTTCGGCGATGGCGGTGGGCGCCGTCGTCAAGGGCCAACGATCGTAGCGCGGCTTCTCCTCAGGTAGAACCGAGTCGTGACCCGGGACATCGACGTGGCTATCGTCGGCGGGGGCCTCGTCGGCAGCGCCCTCGCCCGCTGGCTCGCGGACGGCGGCGCGCGCGTCCTCGTCCTCGACGCGGGGTCACCGGCCTCGGCCGTGCCCGGCACCCACCTCCGCAACGTCCCCGCCTGCCGCGCCGACCGCTCGTTCTACTACGACCTCGTCCGGGCGCACCTCCGCCCCGCCTCGGTGCCGCTCCCGAAGGAGAGCCCGCTCGGGCCGCCGATGCCGGAGGGCCACGGCCTGAACGCCGAGCAGCGCAGCGGGCGGAACATGCCCGCCGCGCGCGTGACGAACGTGCTCGGCGGCATGGGCGCTCTCTGGAACTGCGTGACGCCGCGGCTCGACGAGTGGCGCGGCATCTCGGAGGCGGAGTACGCGCGGGCCGAGGAGGCGCTTGCCGTCGGCCTCGAGGGCTCGGCCGGCTCGCGCCGGCAGGAGGCGATCCTCGACGCCCTTGGGCCGCCCGCACAGGCGGCACCGCTCGCCGGCCGGCGCGACCGCTGGACCGGCCCCGCGGAGATCCTGGGCGATGGCATCCCGGTCCTCTCCCAGCACGCCGTGCGGAAGCTGATCCACCGCGGCAGCCGCGTCGTGGAGGCCGAGGCCGTCGCGCTCGACTCCGGTGAGGTGACGACGATCGCCGCCGAAACCTTCGTCGTCGCCGCCGGCGGGATCCGGACGCCCGCGCTCCTCGCCGCCTCGGGGATCGGGAGCGACGCGCTCGGCCGCTACCTCTACGACCACCCGCTCGCGTACGGCCAGCTCGTCTTGCGGGGCGAGGGCTTCGCCGGCGACCCGGATCCGTTCGTCATCGTCCCGATGGGCGAGTCGCAGCCCTGGCACGCGCTCCTCCTCTGCGACTCCTACGACGCGTCCGTGCTCGAAGGCCGCATCGACGACTCGCTCCTCGTCGGCCTCTACTGGTACACGCTGATGGAGCCGCGCCGCGAGAACCGGATCGTCTTCGGCCGCGCGACGGACTCGGTCGGGCTTCCCCAGGCGACCTTCGAGTACGCGCTCGAGCAGGCCGACCGCGACCGGCTCCAGGCCGCCCTGGAGGACCTGCGGGCGGCGGGAGCGCTCCTCGGCACGTTCCTGCCGACGCGCCCGCCCCAGATCCTGAGCGCCGGCAGCTCGATGCACCTGCTGGGGACCACGCGCACGGGCGAGACCGACGACGGCGAGAGCGTCGTCGACCCGACCGGTCGCGTCTGGGGCTTCGAGAACCTCTACCTCGGCGGCCTCGGCGTCGTGCCGTGCGCGACCGCGACGAACCCGACGCTCGGGGTCTGCGCGTTCGCAGCCCGGACCGCGGACCGCATACTGGGTCGATGACGACGAAGTCGCCGGCCGAGATCGAGCTGATGCGGACGGCGGGCGCGATCGTCCGCGAGGCGCACGAGGCGGCCGCCGCCGCCGTCGCTCCCGGCGTCACGACGTCCGAGATCGACGCCGTCGTCGACGACGTCATCACCTCCCGCGGCGGCGAGCAGCTCTTCAAGGGCCAGCGCGCCCCCGGCGCCGATCCGTTCCCGGCCGCGAGCTGCGTCTCGGTGAACCAGGAGATCGTGCACGGCATCCCCGGCCGGCGGAAGCTGCGCGGCGGGGACATCGTCTCTGTCGACGTCGGCGTCCGCTACGAGGGCTGGTGCGCGGACGCCGCGGTGACCTGGCCGGTCGGGAGGGTCGCGCCGAAGCTCCGGGCGCTCCTCGAGGCGACCGAGGGCGCGCTGCGGGTCGCGCTCGAGACGCTCCGCCCGCACCTGCGCTGGAGCAAGGTCGCGACCGCGATGGAGGAGCACGTCCGGCTCGCCGGCTTCCACGTCATCGAGGGCCTCTGCGGCCACGGGATCGGCCGGCAGATGTGGGAGGCGCCGCAGGTCCCGAACTACTTCTCGCCGGGCTACGACTTCGAGCTGACGCCCGGCCTGGTGCTCGCGATCGAGCCGATGGTCGCGCTCGGCTCGACGGCGCTTCGCCTGATGCCGGACGGCTGGACGATCGAGACCGCCGACGGCCGCCCCGCCGCCCACTTCGAGCACACGGTCGCGATCACCGAGGACGGTGTCTCGGTGCTGACCCGCTAGTTAGTCAACCCTGGTGACGCGCTCTGGGGCGGTCACGGAGGCACACGGGCTAGGTGCGCCTCCTGGAGTGGGCGTCTCCCGGACGAAAGCGACGTTAAACGACGCCCGCACCTAGATCGGATCGTTCACGGTGTCCGACCGCAGGCAGATGCGGCAGGTCGATCGCGCTCCGGATGCGTCGCCGCTGCGTGGCCGTGGGTCGGTTCCGGGATGAAGGCGACTGCCTCGCGCTCCACCCGGCACGGTGCATCTCTCGCAGCGGCTGCCGCGGGCATCAGCTCGCCGCAGCGAAGGCACGGGCGCCGCGCGGCCATGCGGTGACACTAGCCGTGGTCATCAGGTTCGACCGGCTGTGCGGTAGCTGGACCGACGACGTTTGAACGAGCCTGCGCGGCTCGAAACTCCGTCGGCGCCTCACGAACAGGCGTAGGCGGAGACCGCGACCACCACCGCCGCGGCTTAATCAAGACGAACGGCTCACGAGGTATGTGCCCGGTAGCGCTGCGGTTCGCGGCGAACCGAATGAGCGGGAGATCGGCTTCGACCTTCCGGCCGTCTCCTGACGCGACGGTTACCCGTAGCTCCAGAAGGAACTGCATACCGTCGCGCGCTGCGGCCGGAAGCTCCTCGCGACCCTGTAAGAAGGTCGTTTCAGCCGTGACCGTCGTCGCCGACTTGGGGGGAACGACCACCGGGGCTATGAATTCCCCTGGCTTCCCTTCGATGTAGAGCGGGTGCACCCTTTGGATGCCGTGCTCCGCCCAGTAATCCGATCCCGGCGGTATGTGGGGCCGGACCTCGGGCAAAACGGATTCGAGGAATGAGAGCTGGAGGACGGCGCTCGGCTGCGTGCCGCCATTGAGGAGCGCGAGGTGGAGACGGTTGGGTATCTCGTGGTGGAGCACGAGCGCGAACCGGGAGAATTCGCGCTGCCTGAACGCCGTCCACAAGGCCACCGCCAGCGCTACCGCGCTCGTGACGTAGGTAGGGATCGCGCTGAGGGCGGCTAAGACCAACGGTCTCGCGCTCCTCCGGCTCCCGTCACATCTCCGAGTCTCGCACGCCCACTAGACAACTGCCCCAGCTCTCTTGGACGGACGAGGCTGATGCCTCGATCGCTCCTGTGTCCACATTCCTCCCCGTTAGGGGTAGGTCACCGGGCTACGTACGTCCGCTATCGCCTCGGTTCGCAGGCCGCCGCCAGCTCCCGCAGCGAGCACATCAGCAGCTCCTCCATCGACGGCCTGAAGCCCCACGCGAGCTCGACGCGGTTTGCGACCATCGTCGCGACCAGCGAGTTGCCGCCCAGCTCCAGCAGGTAGCTCTCCGGCTCGACCGAGTCGATATCCAGCACCTCAGCCCAGAACTCGCCGAGCACGCGCTCGGTGTCCTCGCGGACGTTCAGCTCCGTCATGACGCGTCCCCCTCGCTCCAGAGCACCGGGAAGATGTCCGGGTCGGAGTAGTCGGGGTTCCCGTCGGCGTCCTTGCGGCAGAGCAGGTCGTTGATGTGCGCCTGCCGGTGGCCCTTCTCGTCGACGTTCGGGAGGTAGCGGTTCTCTGCGTCCTGCATGTGGACGGCGAGCGCCACGCGCGGCCGGTCGGTCAGATTCGGCCGGCTGCCGTGGATCGTCCGGCAGTGGTGGAAGCTCACCGTGCCGAGCTCGACGGCGAGCGGCACCGGCTCCATCGAGGCGCCGTGGGTCGCGATGTGCGTCGCGATCTCATCGAGGTCCGGCTTGTGGAAGAACTCGAGCCGGTCGTTGCCCTCCCAGCGGTGGCTGCCGTCGAGGGCGAGCATCGGGCCCATGTCGTCGTCGATGTTCTGGAACGGGATCCACGCCGTGATGAGGTCGCGCGAGGAGACGGTCTTCCAGTACGCGATGTCGGTGTGCCAGCCGACGGCCGTGTCCTCGGCCTTCGCCGGGCCCGGCTTCCAGATCAGCTGGTCGTGGAAGAGCCGGACTTCCGGCGTGCGCGCGAGCCGCGCCGCGCTCGCCGCGACGAGCGGATGGTGCGCGAGCATGCGCAGCTCTTCGATCTGGAGCGAGACGTAGTCGTTCTGGCGGAGCACGTTGCCGCGCGCCTCCGTCCAGTCGGTGCCGACGTCGAGCAGGAGCACCGCGTCGCGCTCGCCGCTGTAGTAGCGCTCGGCCCCGAACCGGGCCTCTTCGATCTCCTCCTCGGTGAGGATCGGCGGCGAGACCCACCAGCCGTGCTCCTCGTAGAAGCGGACGTCCTCCTCGGAGGGGAGCAGTTCGAGATGTGCGTCTGTGAGTGTGATGGGAGCCTCCTTCCTCCTAGTCGTCGAAGCGGCCGACGGGGCTCAGGGCCTCCGCCGGCGCGACAGTCGAGAGCGCGTAAAGACCGGGCCCGTCCGTCCCGAGGGCGGGCCGTGCGACGCCGAATGGGTCGACCTCCCCGAGCGGTAGCTCGGGCGTCGAGGTGAGCGCGTCGAGGATGCCGGCGTAGCCGCCCATGAGCGCGAGCACGAGGTCGTCGTCGAGCGCGCCCTCCGGGTGGAACGCGGAGAGCGTCAGCCGGTCGCCGACCTCGCGGACGAAGAACGACAGGTCGGCGGTGGTCGCGGCCGGGATCGACGGGCCGGGCAAGTTGAGCCCCTCGACGCGGCAGCCCGGCAGGCGGAGCTCCTCGACCGGGTAGCGATCGAGGAGGAGCATCGCCGCCGGAACGCGCGTCCCGTCCCAGCCCAGCTCCTCGACCAGCCGGCCGTACGGCAGCGTCTGGTGGTCGAGCGCGCGCACGGTGCTCTCCCCCACGCGCAGGACGCACTCGGCGAGCGTCGGGTCGCCGCCGAGTTCGGTGGCGAGGAAGAGCGGGTTGTAGTGCGCGCCGAGGATTCGCGCGCTCTGCGGCGTCGGCCGGTTCGCGGCCAGCGTGCCCACGACCGGCTCGTCCACCTCGGTCCAGCGCGCGACCAGGACCTCGAAGGCGGTCATGAGCAGCGCGAAGACCGACACGACCGCCTCGCGCCCGAACCGGCGGAGCTCCGCGGTCAGCTCGTCCGGGAGCACGACGACCTGCCGGCGCAGCTCCACGCGCGGCTCCCCCGCGGGCTGCGGCGAGGCGCCGGCCAGCCGCTCGCGCCACCACTCGAGCTCGCGCTCCGCCGCCGGGCTCTCCAGCCAGTCGCGCTGCCACCGCGCGTGGTCGATGCAGTCGCCCTCCGGCCCCGGCGGGATCTCCTCTCCGGCGTAACGGCGCGAAAGCTCCTCGCAGAGCAGGCGCAGAGTCCAGCCGTCGGCCGCGACGTGGTGCAGGGTGAGGAGCAGCACGTGCCGCTCCTCCCCGAGCCGGAGGAGCGACGCGCGCAGCGGCCCCTCGCGGGCGAGGTCGAACCCGGCCTCACGCTCTGCCTCCGCGAGCGCCGCCGTCTCCTCCAGATCCTGAACCTGCCTCGGCGTGAGGTCGACCCGGTCCCCTTCGCCCACGACCGCCTCGTCGCCGTCGTAGGTCGTACGCAGCGGCTCGTGCCGCGCGACGGCGCCCGCGAACGCGTCCGCGAGCGCCGCCACGTCGAGCGGCCCCCCGATCTCGATGGCGTAGCTCAGGTTGCACACCCGCGGCCGAGAGGTCCGGCGGTCGAGCGCGAGCAGCTCGGCCTGGGCGGCCGTCGGCGGCCCGCGCCGTTCCGTCCCGCTCTGGGCGCGCACTCGGAGCGGGCTCGCCATCGCTACACCGCGTAGACGAAGTGGACGACGGTTCCCTCGTGGAGCGGATCCTGCTCCACCGTGACGCTGTAGCCCTTCCCGCGCAGCAGGCGCTCGATCTTCTCCAGGCCGCCGTCCAAGTCGTGGAGCTCGATCGCGAGCTGCGCGATCTTCGGCCAGTCCGCCTCGGCAATGCCCTCGAGCACCTCGAGCTCGGCCTTCTGGACGTCGATCTTGAGCAGGTCGACCCGCTCGACCCCGGTCTCGGCGAGGACGTCGGAGAGCGTGCGCCGCTCCGCGGTGAACGTCGAGGCCTGGAGCCGTTCCTGCAGGTACTCGTCGGAGGCGGCGAGAAGCGCGCTCCCCCGGCTCTCCTCGAGGTGCGTGAGGTTCCGGAGGATGCGGGAGAGAAGCGCCCGCTCCTGCTCCTCGTGCGGATAGAAGGACGTCATGCCCGTGAGGTTCGGGTAGAAGGTCAGCTCGCCGCTCCCGCGTCCGTTCGAGAGCGCGAACGGGTAGAGGCGGACGTTCTCCAGGCCCTCCGTGTTCCGCCGCAGCGCCTCGTAGAGCGGCGGCGCCGGCTCGAACGCGTAGACCTCGAGGCCCGGTGAGCGCTCGAGCGCGTACAGCGTGAAGAGGCCGACGTGCGCGCCGACGTCGAAGACGACGCCGCGCTCCGGATAGCGGATGCCGGCCCGGTCGTAGGTGCGGTGCTCGAAAACGTCGAGGTAGAGGTACTCGGTCTCGGCCCGCTGGAGGCAGGCGATCCGCCGGCCGTTCGGGAGCTCGAGCTCCTGGAGCTCGGGTGCGGCCCCGTCGCCGTCGACGGCCGCCGCGCCGTCTCCGTCGCCGTCGACCGCGACCCCGCGCAGCCGGTCGATCTCGTCCGCGAGCTGGGCGACCGTCGTCCCGCGCAGGAGCGTCCGGAGCGGGAGCGCGATCGAGTACACCTCGTTGAGCTGCGACACGATCTGGATCCCGACGAGCGAGTGCCCGCCGAGGTCGATGAAGTTGTCGTCGCGGCCGACCCGCTCCACCCCGAGCGCGCGGGCCCAGATCCCCGCCACCATCTCCTCGGTGTCGCCCTTCGCGGCCGGGCCCTCGCTCGCGACCGCGCGCGGCGGCGGCGGCAGCGCCTTCCGGTCGACCTTTCCGGTCGGCGTGGTCGGGAGCTCGTCCATGTGGACGACCGCCGAGGCGGCCGGAACCATGTGGCCGGGCAGCCAGTCCATCATCAGCTCGCGGATCCGAGCGCCGTCGGGCTGGCCCTCGTGCTCGGTGACGACGTAGGCGGCGAGCTGCTTGCCGACGACGTCCGACTCGTGCACGGCGACGGCGGCCTGGTTGATGCTCGGGATGCGGAGCAGGTTCGCCTCGATCTCGCCGAGCTCGATCCGGTAGCCGCGGATCTTGACCTGGTCGTCCGCGCGGCCGAGGAACTCGATGTTCCCGTCGGCGAGGAAGCGCGCCCGGTCTCCGGTCCGGTACATGCGCCCGCCGGCTGACGCGAACGGGTCGTCGAGGAACCGCTCGCGCGTCTCCTCCTCGGTCACGTACCCGCGCGCCGGTGCGGCACCGCCGACGTAGAGCTCGCCAGGGACGCCGGCCGGGACCGGCTTCAGGCCCTGGTCGAGCACGTAGACGCTCACGTTCTGCACGGGCTTGCCGATCGGCGGCGCCGTCGGCCAGCGCGTGCTCGACCCCTCGAGCTCGAACGCGGTCACGACGTGCGTCTCCGTCGGGCCGTACTGGTTGTCGAGCCGGCAGTCGAGCTCGTGGAAGAGCCGCCGCATCGGCATCGACACCTGGAGCGCCTCGCCGGCGACGATCGCCTCCTCGAGCGTCTTCAGCGAGCGCTGCTCGAGCGCCGCCCCGACGGCGACCTGGTCGAGCGCCACCGGCGGGAGGAACACACGCGAGATCCCGTGCTTCTCGATGAACGCCGGGAGCTGGGACGGGTCGTCGCGCACCTCGTCGGTCGCGACGACGAGCGTCCCGCCGAACGCCCACGTCGAGAAGATCTCCTGGAAGCTGACGTCGAAGCCGATCGACGTCCGCTGGAGCGTGCGGCGCCCGTTCGGGTCGATGCCGCGGTCGCGCTGCCAGAGGACGAGGTTCACGAGCGCCCGGTGCTCCATGACGACGCCCTTCGGGCGGCCGGTCGAGCCGGACGTGAAGAGGACGTACAGGACGTCTTCCGGCCGCACGCCGGCCTTCGGGCTCGTGTCCGGCGCGGCGGCGATCTCCTCCGCGTCGCGGTCGACCTGGACGAGCGTCGGCCCGTCCTCGGGGAAGCGCTCGGCGAGCGCCGTCTCGGTGACGGCGACGTCCATGCCCGAGTCCTCGATCACGAGCGCGTTCCGCGCCGGCGGGAAGGTCGGCACGAGCGGCACGACCGCCGCACCCGACTTGAGGATGCCGAGCAGGCCGACCAGCAGGTCGGGCGAGGCGTAGATGCAGAGGCCGACGCGCGAGCCGCGGTCGACGCCGAGCGACCGGAGGTGGTTCGCGAGCCGGTTCGCACGCGCGTCGAGCTCGCCGTAGGCGATCGTCTCCTCGCCGAAGACGATCGCCTCCTGGTCGGGCGCGCGCTGCACGGCCGCCTCGACGAGGTCGTGCAGCGTCGTCTCCTCGATCTCCGCGGCTGGGCCGGCGCTCCACTGTTCGAGGAGCTGCCTGCGCTCGTCCGCGGTGAGGTAGTCGATCGCGCCGACCTCGGCGTCCGGCGCCGCGAGGGCGCGCCCGAGGAACGTGAGCACGTGCGCGCCGAGGCGGGCGACGGTCGCCTCGTCGTGGACGTTCGCGTTGTACTCGAGCTCGAGCTCGCCCCCGACCGTGATGGTCACGTCGTTCCGCAGGTCGCCGAGCTGCGGGTGGTCGCCGGCGACGCGGAGCACGATCGAGAAGAGCGGATGGCGGTTCTGCACCTCCGACATGGCGAGCGCGTCGAGGAGCTCGGCGGCGGCGACGTCGCCGCGCTCGTACGAGTCGGCGATCGACGCCTCGGCCGCCTCGAGGAGCCCCGAGAAGGACTGGTCGAGCGCGACGTGCACGAGGAGCGGCAGCGCCTCCGGCTCGTCCTCCGCGACCTCGGCGTCCTCAGCGGGAAGCGGCGAGCCGACGACGATCCCCTCCGGCTCCTCGCCGCCGATGTACCGGTAGAGCACCCCGGCGAGCGCGGCGAGGAAGAGCTCGTGCAGGCGCTCCGGCTCCGCCCTCGCGACGTCCTCCGGAAGCGGCAGCGTGATCGTGGCGCTCTTCCGCCGGTAGACGTTCGACCGCGGCTTGAAGAGCGGCGGCCCGGCCTCCGGATAGCGGACGCCGAAGCGCTCCTTCCACCACGCAAGATCCTTCCCTCGAACAGCTTGGCTCAGCTCAGTCACTCCATTCGCCCCTTCTCGTCGCGGCTCGTCGTCACTCGGCCGGCCAGAGCACCGGGCAGATGTCCGGATCCGCGTAGTCCGGATTCCCCTCGGCGTCCTTCCGGACGAGCAGGTCGTTGATGTGCACGGTGCGCCTCCCGGACTCGTCCTCGTGCGGGACGTAGTGATTGGAGGCGTCCGCCATGTGGACGGCAAGCGCCCACCGGTCGCGCGGGCTGCGATTGGCCTCGCTCCCGTGGATGGTCATGCAATGGTGGAAGCTCACCTGGCCCCGCTCGATCCGCAGCGAGACCTTCTCGGCCCGCTCGCCTTCGGCGGCGAACGAGCGCTCGAGGCCCTCCAGGTCGCGGTCGTTGAACGTCTTCATCCACTCGGTGTCCATCCGCGAGTGGCTCTTGTCGATGAAGCACAGACCGCCCATCTCCTCGTCGCAGTCCTGGAACGGGATCCAGGCCGTGAGCATCCGATGGGACGAGCAGGTCTGCCAGTACGCCTTGTCCACGTGCCAGCCGACGCGGCCCTCGGGCGTGTCGAGCCCGGCCGGCTTCGAGATCAGCTGGTCGTGGAAGAGGCGGATCGTGTCGGTCTCGGCCAGCCGCGCGGCGATCGAGGCGATCACGGGCAGGTGGGCGAGCTGCCGCAGGTCCTCGTTCTGGAGCGAGACGTAGTCGTTCAGGCGGATCATCTCGCCGTGCTCGGGCCGCCAGTCGAGGTAGCCGCCCGTGATCAGGAGCGGGTAGTCGCGCTCGCCGGCGTAGTGCCGCTCGCCGCCGAGCTGGGCCGCGTCGAGCACGTCGTCGGGGACGATCTTCGGCGAGACCCACCAGCCGTGCTCCCGGTAGTGGGCGAGGTCCTCGTCGGTGGGAACGTACGTCTCGAGTGCCGCCTGCGGCTGAGTCATCCGAACAAACCTCCGGCAACGGGTTGTGATTGGAAAGATTCCATCGTAGAGATCGACGCGCCGAATGGCACGTTGGGATACACGTTCAGTTCCATTGGAATGAGCACGTGGAGAAGCGACGGCCGGGTCGGGTCCCGCCACAGCCACCGGAGCGCCTCCTCGACCTCGTCCGGCTCCGCGACGGCCGTGCTCTCGATGCCGTACGCCTCGGCGAGGCGCGCGAAGTCGGGCGCGTCGTAGCCCTCGACGGTGGCCGGATAGCGGCCGCCGAAGACCTCCTCCTGGAGCTGCCGCACCGAGCCGTGCGACTGGTTGTCGACGATCACGATCTTCAGTGGCAGGCGGTTCCGCACCACCGTCTGGAGCTCCTGGACGTTGAACTGGAAGGCGCCGTCGCCGGCGATCACGACGACCGGCCGGCCGGAGCCGACGCAGATGCCGACGCCGGCCGGCAGGCCGAAGCCGCACGAGCCCATCCCGAGCGCGACGACGAACCTCTGCCCCTCGGCCGGCTGGATCGACTGGCAGGCCCACCAGAGGTGCTGGCCGGCGTCGCTGACGAATGCTGCCGCAGTGGGCGATGCGGCCGAGAGCTGCCGCACGAAGACGTTCGGGTTGATGCCCTCGCAGCCGGCCAGCTCCTCCGTGTCGGGCCACCTGTGCCGTAGCTCGTCGAGGTGCGCGAGCCATTCGGGCCGCTCCTCGAAGCGCCGTGCCCGTGCGAGCGGGAGCGCGAGGTCGAGGAAGGCGCCGAGGTCGGCCTCGATCCGCTGCGCCCGCCGGATGCGCTGCATCTCGCCCGGGTCGCAGTCGACCTGGAAGACGGTCCGGCCCCTCCCCCACGCGACGACGTCGGCGCCGACGGTGCCGAAGTCGAGCCGGCTGCCGAGAACGGCGACGACGTCGGCCTCGCAGGCGGCGTGGTTCACCCACCGGTTGCCGTACATCCCGATCATCCCGAGCCGGAGCGGGTCGCCCGCCGGCAGGACGTCGAGCGCCACTATCGACGCCGCGACCGGCACGTTCAGGCAGTGCGCGAGCTCGCGGAAGCGCTCCGCGGCGCGCGCCGCATGCACGCCCCCGCCGGCCAGGAGCAGCGGCCGCTCGGCGCCGGCGAGGGCGGCTAACAGCTCCTCGACCGCGGCGGCGTCCTCGAACGGCGGCGGCTCGTAGGGCCTGAGGTCGGGCCCGGCGCCTTCAACGACCGGCATCGTCTGCACGTCGGAGGGCAGCTCCACGAACACCGGGCCGGGCCGCCCGCTCACCGCGAGCCCCCACGCCGCGTCGAGGAGCGCCGGCACCTCCTCGGCGGAGCGCGCCCGCCAGGCGGCCTTCGTCACCGGCGCGGCCATCGCGACCGAGTCGCACTCCTGGAAGCCGTACTGCCGGACCGGCCGGTCGCCTCTCCCCAGGTAGGTCTGCACGTGCCCGGCGATGTAGAGGGCGGGCACCGAGTCGAGGTAGGAGCTCGCGATCGCGGTCAGCATGTTCGTCGCGCCGGGCCCGGCGGTCGAGAGGCCGACGCCGGGCGTGCCGTGATAGCGGCCGTAGCCGTCGACCGCGAACGCGACGGCCTGCTCGTGGTGCATCGTCACGAGCTCGACATCGCCCTGCCGGTAGATCGCGTCGAGGAGCGGCGCGATCATCCCGCCCGGCAGCGTGAAGACCTGCGCGATCCCGCGCTCCCGCAGCCAGTGCGACAGGTAGTCGCTCACGGTCACGGTCGACCCGCCGACCCGCGGGGCCTCGATCACGCGACCGCCACCTCGTCGACCGACGACACGGCCGGCCAGCTCTTGAGCTCGGGCAGGCAGTGCTTCACGAAGGTGCGCAGGTTGCGCTCGCCGTCCTCGCCCGGAGTGCCGTGGAAGAGGACGAACACGCCCTGCATGTCGAGCGCCTGCTTGAGCTCGTCGAAGCGCTCGAGCACCTGGTCGGGGGTGCCGTAGATCGCCTTCTTCGCGTAGTGGTCGGGCGCCTTGGCGAACTCGGTCTCGGGCTGGACGCGGAGCTCGCGGTACCACTCGTACCCCTTCGCGGTGCCGAAGTCCGCGTCCGCCATCGCGTAGTGCGCGAGCGACACGTGGTAGCTCGCCTCGCCGTAGCGGTTCGCGAGCTCGAGCGCACGGTCCGCGCTCTCGTCGACGAAGACGACCGTCTGGAGGAACGGCTGCGGCGGCTCGGTGTCGCGCTCCTCGGCCCACGCCTCGCGGTAGCGCTCGAGCTCGCCGCGCATCGCCTCGGCCGGCTTCAGGTTGGCGAACATGAGCCCGACGCCGAGCTTCGCCATCAGCGGCGCCGACTCGGGCGAGACGGACGCGCTGAAGACCCGGCCCGAGAACGACCGGGACGGCCGCGGCCTAAGCTCGCGGCGCGGCTGCCGCGTCAGCACGCCGCCTTCGACGAAGCCGGTCTCGAGCGCCTGGAGCAGCAGCTCCGCGTACTCGTTGAAGCGGGCCCGCGACTCGTCCTGGGGCACGCGCAGCCCCTCGAACTCGCCCTTCGCGAGCCCGCGGCCGATGCCGACGATCACGCGCCCCTCGGAAAGGTGGTCGAGCTGGATGAACTGCTCGGCGGCGAGCACCGGGTCGTGCCACGGCAGGACGACGACACCGGTGCCGAGCTTCGCTCGGCTCGTGCGGGCGGCCACGTAGGCGAGCGCCTGGAGCGGATCCGGGATCAGCCCGTAGCTCGAGAAGTGGTGCTCGGGGAGCCACACGGAGTCCATCCCGAGCGACTCCGCCAGCAGGCACACCTCGAGCTCGCTGCGGAAGAAGAGCTCGTCGGGTTCGTCGTCGATTTGTTGGAAAGCGGCGCCGTAGCCGACGTGCAACGTCCTGCGTCCTCCTGCGCCGCAGCTCGTGTTCTACCGTCTGAGCTGTGCTCCCCCGCCTGGGCTCGGCGACGAATGGTAGTCGATCTTAGCCGGATGGAAGCGAGATGTCATCCTCCCATTCAACTCGACTAACGTAGGTGGGATTGGCGAGAGTGCACGTCGCCATTGCGCATGGGGCCGGGTCCATCGGCGTGCCCGAGCTTCGCCCGTTCGCCGACCGCTGGGAGCTGTCGTTCGTCGTCACGGACGCGGGCGATCGGATGACGGAGCTCGTCGCCTCCTCGGCCGCGTCGCTCGGGCACGTCGTCCGCGTCGCGCCGGACGCGGGCACCGCCGCGATCGTCGGCGAGCTGCGGCCGCTTCGGGTCGACGGCGTCGCCACCTTCGCCGACGACCAGCTCGTCCGCGCGGCCGAGCTTGCGGCCGGCCTCGGCCTCCGCTACACGCCGCCGCGGGCGGCGTGGACGATCCGGAGCAAGCGCCTCCAGCGCGCCGCGCTGAACGACGCCGGCCTTGCCCGGGTCGAGGCCGTCTACGTCCCGGATCCGCGCCGGCCGCCGGCCGAGCTCGCGCGGCTCGCGCCCCCGGTCGTGGTCAAGCCGGAGTACGGTGCGGGGAGCGCGCGCACGACCTTCGCGACGACGCGCGAGGCCCTGGCGGCGGCGCTTGCTGCGGCGACCGAGCCGCTCGTCGTCGAGGAGACGATCCGAAGCGCGCCGCATCCTGTCGACTGGCTCGGCGACTACGTCTCCGTCGACAGCGCCGTCACGAGCGGCCGAGTCCGGCACGTCGGCATCTGCGACCGCCTGCCGAGCGCCTCCGGCTTGCGCGAGGCCGGCTTCGTCGTCCCCTCCGCGCTTCCCGAAGAGACGCAGGCGCGACTGCGCGAGACGGCTGAGCGCGCGATCGCCGCCCTTCGAATCGACAACACGATGACGCACATCGAGATCAAGCTCTCGGCCGACGGCGCGGGGACGATCGTGGAGGCGAACCCGCGCCTCGGCGGCTACGTCACGCACCTCTTCGAGCGGACGGAGGGGCTGTCGCTGCCGGAGGCCGCGCTCGCCGCGAGCTGCGGCCGGGACGGCCTCGGCCCGCGGCGTACCCCCGACCGGGTGGCGCTCGCGCACGTCGTGCTCCCGCCGCTCGACGCGGAGGAGCTCGTCGACCTGCCCTCCTCGGACGAGCTCAAGGCACTCGGCTCGGTGTGGCGCGTCGACCGCTACCGCCGGCCCGGCGACCGCGTCGAAGTCGCGGCCGGCACGCCGGGCCGCGTGCTCGAGATCTGGATCGAGGCGCCCGACCACGACCGCTTGCGCGCCGAGCACCTACGGCTGCTCGACCTCCTCGCCGACCGGGTCAGGTTCCGTTAGGAACGCAGCAAGCGAGCGCGGCGTCGGGTGCTCGAAGAAGTCGCCGAGCGGGATCGCCGTGCCCGTCTCGGCCTCGATCGCGTCCACGACCTCGAGGACGAGCAGCGAGTGGCCGCCGAGCAGGAAGAAGTCGTCGTCGGGCGCGATGTCCTCGAGCGCGAGGACGTCGCGCCACGCCCGCCGCACGACCTCGAGCGCGGCGGTGCTGTTCACGTCCGGCCCGCCCGGGCTCGCGGGTCGTCGCGGAGGAGGTCGGCGACGAGGTCGCGTACGCCGTTCCGGTCGAGCTTCGCGCTCGGCAGGCGCGGCAGCGCGTCCACGACCACGACCCGCGCCGGCCGCATGTGCGCGGGAAGCCGCGCGCCGACGTGCCGCCTGAGCTCGCCGTCCGTCGGCGAGGCGCCCGGCCGGAGGACGACCGCGGCGGCAAGCTCGTCGGCGTCGCCGAGGACGTCGGTGGCGCAGGCCGCGGCCTCGACCACGTCGGGGTGGCTCTCGAGCGCCGTCGCCACCTCGTCGGGCTCGATCCGGTAGCCGCGGACCTTCACGAAGCCGCCGCTCCGCCCCAGGAACTCGAGCTCCCCGCCCTCGGCGACGCGCGCCAGGTCGCCGGTCCGGAAGACGCGGCGGCCAAGCGCGTCGCGGCCGAAGCGCGCGTCGCCGGGCAATCCGCGGTAGCCGGCGCCCACGCCCGGCCCGGAGATCCAGAGCTCGCCCTCCCGCGCGGGCGCTCCGTCCTCGTCGAAGACGCCGACCTCGACGTGCGGGAGCGCCCGGCCGATCAGCGACGGCAGCTCGCGCCGGGTCTCCTCGACCCGGATCGGCCGGCCCGTCGCGGCGATCGTCGTCTCGGTCGGGCCGTAGAGGTTCCACGGCTCGAGGCCGCGCTCCATCGCCTCCGCGAACGGCTCCAGCCAGCGGAAGTCGAGCCGCTCGCCGCCGACGAACAGGGTCCGCAGCGCCTCCGGGACGCCGGCGCGCGCGGCCGCCGCGGCGAACTGCCGGAGCGCCGTCGGCGTCTGACCGAGGCGCGTCACCCCTTCGCTCGCGACGATCTCGAGCAGGAGCCGGGCGTCGATCTGCGCGAGCTGCGGGACGACGACGACCCGCGCCCCGTGCGTGAGCCCGCCCCAGATCTCCCAGAGCGAGATGTCGAAGGTGAAGGCGTGGAAGCACGTGAGGACGTCGCGGCGGTCGAGCCCGGCCCAGGTCTTCGAGCCGGCGAGGAAGGCGGCGAGGTTCCCGTGGGTGATCTCGACGCCCTTCGGGCGGCCGGTCGAGCCGGAGGTGAAGAACACGTAGGCGAGGTCGTCCGCCGCCAGGGCCGGCGGGGCGGCGCGCTCGTCGGCCGGGCCGGTGGCGAGGTCGAGCACGCGCAGGTCGGTCGCAGCCAGGCTCTCCGCGGTCGACGCGTCCGCGAGCGCGACGGCGGCGCCCGAGTCCTCGACGATCGCGCTCACGCGCGGGGCCGGCTCGCGCGGGTCGAGCGGCACGTAGGCGGCGCCGGCGAGCGCGACCCCGACGATCGCGGCCACCGCCTCGCGCGTGCGGCCGGCCGCCACGATCACCGCATCCCCTCGCGGCACGCCGGCGCCCGCGAGCCCCTCGGCGACGCCGAAGGCCTGCCGCCGGAGCTCGGCGTAGGTGCTCGTGCCGTGCTCGTCGGTCACGGCCGGCGCCTCGGGCGCGGCGGCCGCCTGGGCGAGGAAGCGCTCGGCGACGGTCATGCGTCTATCTCGGAGTCACGCGCTCCAGGCCAGCGGCGCAGACGGTCGAGCCGGCAGAGCCGGCACGACCTGAAAGCGGCATCGCAAGCGACGCCGCTCACCGGAGGAGCTCGAGCTCGACGGCGACGGCGCGGCCGAACTCGGCGAGGAGGTCGTCGCCGCGGAGGAGGCGGAGCGTGAAGGCGCGCGTCGTCTCGGCGCGCCAGGCGGTCAGCGTCTCGACCTCCGCGCGGTCGGCGGCCGCGAGCACCGAGATCGGCGTGTCGAGCGGCGGCTCCGGCTCGTAGGCGTAGGTGTCGACGAGCCGGAAGTCCGCGCGGAGCGCCGGCTCCATCAGCGCGAGGAACTCCGGGCTACCGAGCAGCTTCGCGTCCGTGCCGCCGAGCTCCTCGAGCCGCCGGAGGAGCTCGTCGCGCGTGAGCTCGCCGTCGCCCGGGAGCCCGACCGTCGCCGGCGCGATCTGCTCGCCTACGAAGAGCGCGTCCGGCGACGGCAGGCCCTCGCGACGGAGCGCCCGCGCGAGCTCGAACATGACGAGCGCCCCGAAGCAATGGCCGAAGAGCGCGAACGGCGTCGCGGCGTCGTCCGCGACGACCGGGGAGAGCTCCTCGACGACCGCTGCCGCGGAGGAGAGCGGCGGCTCGCGGACCCGGTTCTCGCGGCCCGGGAGCCGCACCGCGCACAGCTCGACGCCGGGCCCGACGAGCTCCTCCCAGGCTCTGAACGGCGTCGCCCCCGCCCCCGCGCGGCCGAGGCACCACAGGCGAAGACGCGCCTCGTCCGGCTGTGTCCAGCGGACGACCCAGGGACTCTCGACCACGCTCACGACGCCGAGCGCACGACGTCCACGACCGCGGCCGCGACGGCCTCCGCCGTCCCGTCCACGAGCGTTCCCACCTGCTGCGAGACGACGAGGTCGTAGCCGTCGCCGGCCGGCCACCAGCTCACGTTCAGCTCGCGGCGCAGGCGCGCCGGCCGGGGCACGTCGATCGGCCGCACCGCGCAGCCCTCGAACCGCGGCGGGTCCTGGCGCTCGTTGAAGAGCGAGACGAGGACGGGTGGGTAGTCCGGGTCGCCGTTGCAGGCCTCGCCGACGGCCTCGAGCTGCACCCCGAGGTACGGCAGCGACCCGAGCCGCTGCTCCCACAGGTCGACCGCGAGCTCGGACACGCGCCGCTCCGGCGGCGCCTGCACGCGGCAGATGCCGCCGGTTGAGTAGAAGCCGATCACGTTCGCGTTCGCCGCGTCCCGCCGCGCCACCGCCTCGACCGTGACGACGTCCTCGTCGCCGCTGACCGCCGAGAGCGCACGCGAGGACACCGCTCCGACGACCGTCGCCGCCGAGGTCTTCGAGACTCGGACGAGGTGCGCGACCCGCCCCGCCTCGGACGCGCCGAGGTGCACGCGCGTCGCGACCGCGTCGAACGACTCCGTCCGCCCCGGCCCGCGCCGGCTGCCCCAGTCGATCGTCCGTCCCTCGCAGAGCCGGATCCAGTAGTCGAGCTCGCGCGCGTCCTCGCCGGAGGCCCGCCGCGCCTGCTGCTCGCGCGCGAACTCGGCGTAGAGCCACGGCTGCCGCGGAGGCGGCGGCGTCCCCGCCCGCCGGGCCGCGTACGCCTCCGAGAGCGCGCGGAAGAAGACACCCATCCCCCAGCCGTCGACGACGACGTGGTGGACGAGGACGACGAGCGCGCGGCGCCGCGGCGTCCGCAGGAGGACGACCCGCCAGACCGGGTCGGCGTCGGGCTCGATCACGTGGCCCGCGAGCGCGTGGGTCTCCGGTAGGAGCTCGTCGTCGGGCACGTCGCGGAGCTCGAGCTCGAACCCCGGCTCCTCCGCGAGCACCTGCATCGGCTCGACCCCGTCGAGCCGGACCCGAGTCCGGAGCGCCGGGTGCGCCCGCGCCACGTCGTCGAGCGCCGCCGCGAGCGCCGCGTCGTCGAGCGGGCCCTCGATCTCGTAGCTGTACTCCGGCACGAACCTGATGTGCGGCGCCGTGCGCGCCTCGAGCTGGAGCAGGTACTCCTGCGGCAGCGAGAGCGGCGCGACGGCTCCGTCTGCCACGACGCTCGCGCGCTCCACGGCGGGGCGCACCCGCAACACGAGCTCGCCGATCGTCGGCGCGGCGAAGACGTCGGCCAGGTCGAGCTCGAACCCCGCGTCCCGCGCGGCGGCGACGAAGTCGACCGCGCGGACGGAGTCGCCGCCCGCGTCGAAGAACGACGCCGAGCGGTCCGGCTCGAAGCCGAGGACGGCCGTCAGGACGTCGATCGGCGTGCTCGTTGCTGCGGCGATGTCTCTCTACCCGGTGTCGACGGTCAGGACCTCGGCCGCAAGCGAGGACCCGGAGTATAGGCAGTGGCTGCCGGCCCTTCGGGACGCGGGAGAAGCCCGAGCAGGTGGGCGGCGAGCACCGCGCGGTCCGGGCGCGGCAGCCGCACCGCCTGCGTGTCGAGCCACCGGATCAGCCCGATGACTCGCTCCTCGCCCGCCCCGCCCCCACCCCGGAGCAGGGCCGTGATCGCCTCGGCCTCGGGCGCGTCGTGCTCCCGCGCGAGGAGCTCGAGGCTCGCGTCGAGGTCGAGAGCATGCGGCGGCGTCTCCGCGTAGGCCGCCGCGAAGGCGGGCTCGAGCGAGACGTCGCGGGCGGCCCGCAGCTCGCGGAAGAGCTCGAGCCGCTCGTCGGCGGCGAAGAGGGCGCCGAGCTCGCGCACGGCATCGGCCGGCTCGTCCGGGGTGTGGAGGAAGTTCAGGAGCAGGGCAGGGTTCCGCAGGCGGTAGCGGATCTGACCGGGACGGCGCTCCGCCTGCCGCGTCGGCCCCTTGAGCGACGCGAGCCGCGACGAGGCGTAGCGGCCGGGCTCGGGCCGGTCGTCGCGGAGCCCGACGAGCAGGCAGACGCCCGCTGTCGCCGCGATGTCGACCGCCGCCAGCGTCGCGAGCCGCGCCTCGGCGAGCTCGTAGCGCCACACGGCGCGCACGAGGTTGCGGTCGAGCCGGACGAGCCGCCAGAGGACGGGGGCGAAGCCATGCCGCTCAAGCTCGGCGGTCGCCTCTTCCAGCCGCCTCGTCAGCACCGTCTCGGGCTTCAAGAGGACGAACGCGCGCCGGCTCAGGATCTCCTCGGCCTCGTCGCCCCAGCACGCTGCGAGGTCGGTCCACGCCTCGCGGAACGCGATGTCCTTCGCGTAGCGCTCGAGCTTCGCGGGGTCGGCGGAGATCACGCCGGCAGCGCCTGCCGCGCCCGCACGCCGAGCCAGCCGAGCGCGGGCACGCAGGCGAGGACGGCGAGCGTCGAGGTCGCGGTCGTCCGCTCGAAGCCGAGCCCGACGACGGTGGCGCCGACGCCGCCACCGAAGAACACGGCCAGGTTGAAGAGGCCCATCGCGATCCCGCGCTGCGCCGAGGCGAGCTCGTCCGCGAGCCCGTCCACGAGGACGACGTGCCCCCAGCCAAGCGCGGCCGAGGCGAGTGCGAGGCCGGTGACGAGCGGCACCGGGCTCGACGGCCAGGTCGCCGCGACCGCGAGGCCGGCGACGGCGACCCCGCAGAGGAGGCTCGTTCGCGTGCCGTCCGCTCCCGCGCCGCCCGCGAGCCGCGAGGCGAGCGCGCCCGTGAGGCCGGCCGGCAGCATCACGAGCCCGAGGTGGACGGGCGACCAGTGCCGCGGCGCGCCGAGAAGGAGCGGCGCGGCGACGAGCAGCCCGAAGTACCCGGCGAAGAGCACGGCGCCGACGACGGCGCGCCCGACGAAGCGCGGCGAGAGGACGAGTGACCGCGGCAGGACGCCGCCGGCTCCCCGCCGCGCCAGCCCGAGCCCGCCGGCCGCGGCGCACACGAGTCCCACCGCTCCGACCTCCCGGACGGCAGCGTGCCGCGACGACACCTGGAGCCCGAGCAGCAGGCCGCCGGAGAGCGCTGCGAGAAGGACGATCCCGCCGAGGTCGAGCCGCTGCGCGGACGCCGCCGCGGCGCCGGCCACGTGCCGGAGGCCGGGCAGGAAGAGGAGCGCGGCTGCGGGGACGGCGAGGAGCGTCCGCCAGCCGAGGAGATCGGCGAGGGCGCCGCCGACGAGGAGGACGGCCGCCGAGGTCGCCGTCAGCACGGCCATGAACGCGCCGATCTCGCGGCGCCGACGACCCTGGTCGGCGATCGACGCGAGCGCGACGAGCGAGAAGACGGGCACCGCTCCGGCGCCGATCCCCTCGACGACCCGGCCGGCGAGGAGCGGCGGCAGCGAGGGCGAGGCCGCGGCGAGCGCCGCGCCGGCCGCGAGCAGCGGCAGCCCGATCCGGAGCACGAGCGCCGCCCCGGCGACGTCGGCCAGGTGGCCGAAGGACGCGGTCCCGACCGCGAAGCCGAGCGCGTAGGCGATCATCACCCCGCTCGTGCCGCCGGCGCCGAGCCCGAGGCTCGCCGAGAGAGCCGGCAGCGCCGGCGCGACACCGGCCGAGGCGAGCGCCGTCAGGGCGACCGGCCCGGCGAGGAAGGGAACGAGGAGCGGGAGACGGCTCGGAGTAAGCACCGCGGTAGGCAAGTTTGCAACCCGAACTCGAATTTGGGAAACTGGCCGGGACGGGGTCACCCACGGCGCCAGGGAATCGCGGATGGCCGGAGACCCTGAATCATAGGAAGGGGGGAATCGGTGCTCAGCACGGTTTCTCAGGTCGACGCGGTCGACGCCGTCGACCAGGTCGACCAAGTCGACACTCCTCTGCTTCTTCTTCCCGAGCTGGTCGAGAAGATGATCGCAGAGCGCGAGTCCTTCCAGGTCGCGAAGTTCCGCACGACCTGCACCGACTGCGTCCCGAACCTCTAGGTTCGCGGAGGCGGGGCGGGGCAATGGAAGAGCGCGCTTCCATTGCCCCATCCCCGAGTAAGCATTGCAGTGAGCCGGTTTGCAACCCAAGCTCGAATTTGGGAAACTCGTCCGGACCGGGTCACCCACGGCGCCAGGGAATCGCGGATGGCCGACGACCCTGAATCATAGGAAGGGGGGAAATCGGTGCTCAGCACGGTTTCGCAGGTCGACGCGGTCGACGCCGTCGACCAGGTGGATCAGGTCGACACGCCTGTGCTTCTTCTTCCCGAGCTGATCGAGAGGATGATCGCAGAGCGCGAGACGTTCCAGGTCGCGAAGTTCCGCACGACCTGCACCGACTGCGTCCCGAACTTCTAGCTCGGGAGCCCGCGCCGCGCGGTCGCGGCGAGACGGGGGTGGGCGGGCGCGGCGCCGCGGCTTGTCTCACCCGCCCCCAATCGGGCAGCTCCGCTTTCGCCCATCCGGAGGAGACGCATGCCTACAGCGACCTATCGAGACAAGCTCGGTCGAACCGAGTCGATCCCGGTCCAGGAGGGCCAGCCGATCGTCGACGTGCTCCGCAGCGCCGGCATCCCGCGGAACAGCGTGCTCACTCGCGTGAACGGCGCGACGGTGGCCGAGGAGGTCGCGTCCGTCGGCGCCGACGACCACGTCGAGTTCGTCCAGGTCCGCCACTACGACCTCGGCACGACCCGCAACCCGCCGCGCAAGACCTACGGCGTGCCCGACCCTGTCTACGTCAAGTCGGTCGTCTTCGACCACGGCGGCGAGCTCGAGGTGCGCTCCGAGCAGCTCGACGCCGAGGGCTTCACGCGCTACGTCGAAGAGACCTTCGTGCAGAGCGTCGTCGGGCGCGAGCTGCTCGCCGACGGTGACACCGTGCTGGTCGGGCTCTCGGGTGGCCGCGACAGCGCCTCCTTCCTCAAGCTGCTCGAGCGAACGCAGGACCGGCTGCCCAGCTTCGACATGACGGCCGTGACCATCACCGGCCTCCCCGACTGGGAGGAGCCCGGGACGTACCGCGCGGCGATCGCCGCCTGCGAGCCGCTCGGGATCGACCATCTGATCGTGACGGCGGCGGACATCGAGGAGGTCTTCCAGCTCTCGACGCCGTTCGTGGAGGCGATGAACGGGATCGTCGCGGGCGACAAGGCATCCGCGACGATGGTGATCGGGCACCAGGTGCTGCGCCGGATGCTCGAGCGGACGGCAGAGTCGATCGGCGCGAACAAGATCGCCTGGGGCTTCAACGCCGACGACCTCGTCACCAGCATGGTGACCTGGATCTCGAGCGGGTTCCGGATGGGCGGCATCCCGGTCCGCGACATCGGCAGCCACCGGTTCGTCTTCCCGCTCTACCGGATCACGAAGAAGGAGCTGACGCTCTACCTCGAGCTGCTCGCGCCCGTCCTCTCCGGCCAGGGCACCCCGGGACGGTTCACGACCGGGCCCGGCGAACGCTCACTCGCCTACTCGGTCGCGGATCACCTCTACGACCTCTGGCCCGGAATCGACTACTACCTCTTCGGCGCATTCGAGAACATGCAGCGGTACATGTTCCCCCTGGCCGAATCCGAGTGCTCGATCTGCGGCGGCACGTACCTGCTCCAGGAAGGAGTGGACAACCCGGTCGAGCTGTGCGACGTGTGCGCGATCCTCAGCTCGGCGGGCTTCAGCCACGCTCGATGACGCAGGTCGCCCGCGACTGGTACAGGACCTTCTTCGCGGACGAGTTCTGGGCGGTCGCCGAGGTCGAGTACTCGCCGGAGCGCACCGCGACCGAGGTCGCGTACCTCGCGCAGGTCCTCCGCGAGCTCGCGCCGGGCACACGCGTTGCCGACCTCGGGTGCGGGAAGGGGCGGCACGCGGTCGCGCTCGCGGAGCGCGGCTTCGACGTGACGGCGATCGACGTCTCGCCGGCGCTGCTCGGCGACGAGCCGGCGGTGAAGTGGGTCGCCCACGACCTGCTCAGCGCACTCCCCTGGCCGCTCGGCCGCGTCGATTCAGCGATCCTCGTGCAGTCGTTCGGGTGGGGAAGCGACGCCGACCAGCGGCGGCTCCTCGCGCGCGTCCGGCGGCACCTCGAGCCCGGCGGCCTGCTCGTGCTCGACGTGTCGAACGCGGCGGCGATCCTCCGCAACCTGGCGCCGTACGTGGAGGCCGAGCTCCCGTCCGGCACGGTCGCGCTCGACCGCTCGTTCGACGTGCGCACCGGCCGCAGCGTCGGCTCGATCAGCCTGGGCGGGCACCGGCGCGAGCACAGTGTCCGCATCTACCACTACGACCAGGTCGAGGCGCTGCTCCGCGAGGCCGGCTTCGAGGCGCTTCGCGCCGACGCCGACTTCGAGCCCGGCGCCGAGGTCGGCCTCGACACGCGCTACGTGCAGTTCCTCGCGCGGCCCGCGCCGCTCCCTCCGGGCTCGCTCGCGGTGCGCTTCTACGCCGAGCCGCCGCCCGCCGGCGCGCTCGACCTGCGCTGGAGCCCGGACGAGGACGAGTTCCTCGATCCACGGCCGCGGGAGCTCTGGAGCCGGTATGTCTCGCAAGCCGGCTTCGAGGGGGCGGCCGACTACGGTCTCGACGACCCGTACGGCGAGGCGCGCGGCCGGCCGGCGCTGACGGCGCATCACGGCGTCTCGTTCCCGGAGGGCGCCGTGACGTTCGGCGCAGGCGTGACGATGCTGCTCCTGGAGCTCGCCGCGCTCGCGGCCGGCGGCGACGTCCTCGTCCAGCCGCACGGCCACCCCGACCTGCCCGCCTGGGCGCGCGCGCAGGGCTCGCGCGTCGAGGTCGTCGACGGCGACCTCGCCCGGCGCATCGGAGAGACCGGGCCGGCGCTTGTCGTCCTCGAGCGGCCGACGATCGAAGGGCGGCTGGTGGGGATCGACGAGCTCCGCCGTCTCGCCGCCTCCGCGGAGGAGACCGGCACGGTCGTCGTCGTGGACGAGTCGTACCTGACCTACTTCGGGCCGGCAGCCTCGGCCGCGCCGCTGACGCTCGAGACCTCGAACCTGCTAGTCCTGCGCGGCGTCTCGAAGGGGTACTGCACTGGCGGCCTGCGGGTCGGCTACGCCGTCGCCTCCGCCCCGCTCGCGCCGGCCGTCCGCGAGGTCGCGTGCCCGCTCGCCGTCTCCTCGCTCACGCTCGGCTTCGCGCTCGAGCTGCTCGCGGCCGGGGACGTCTTCGCGCGGCTCCGCGCCCGCCTCGCCGTCACGAAACCGGCCACGCTCGAGGCGCTCGCTCGGCTCGGCGTCGACGCCGAAGCGGCGCACCCCGCGCTGCCGTGGGTGATCGTCCCCGCCGCGGCCGAGGAAGTGCTCGCGCGAAGCGGGATCGCAGCGCGTCCGGTCGACGGGCTCCTGCGCGTGGCGGTGCCGCTCTCGGATGCACGCCTCGTCGCCCTCCAGCGACTCTCGTGAGCGTCCGCCTCTACGAGTCGATCCGCTCAGTGCCGGCCGCGGTCTGGGACGAGGCCGTGCGGGCGAGCGGCGCGCCGGTCTTCTACGAACGCTCGTACCTGGAGGCGTACGAGGACGCGCCGCTCGCGCCGGTCGAGCGCTGCGCCTACCTCGTCGCGTCCCACGACAGCGCCGCGGCCGTCCTGCCGGTGTTCGTCGTCGCCGCGATGGATCCGCTCGGCGCGCTCGCGGGAGCCTTTCCCGCTGCGCCCTCCGGCCGCGGGCTCGTCACGCCCGGCTGGCACTGCTACGACGGCCGGATCCCAGCTACCAGGCCGGACGGCGACCTCGCCGCGGAGCTCGTCGCCGCCCTCGGCGACCTCGCGCGCGACGCCGGAGTCGAGTGGGGCGCGCTCGTCAACTTCACGGACGGCGCGGGGCTCGGCGGGACGAAGGCGACGATCGACGAGCGGTTCCTCCTCGACCTGAAGCGCTTCGAAAGCGCCGACGAGTACGTCGCCTCGCTCGCGCCGAAGGTGCGCCAGAACGTGCGGCGCTGGCGGCGCCGCGCCGAGGAGGCCGGGGCGACCGTGACGGTGGGCCGCGCGGCCGACGCCGACCTGGACGGCATCGTCGAGCTCGCCCGCCGGACGGCCGCGAAGTACGGCGCCGGCGACTTCTATCGATCCGGCCCGTTCCAGCGCTTCGTCCGTGCGCTCGGCGACGCGGCCGTCGCGATCGAGGTGCGCCTCGGCGGCCGCCTGCTCTGCGGAGGCGTCTGTCTCGTCGACGCGCAGCGCTTCCACACCTGGACGTGCGGAGTCGACTACGACGTCGATCCGCCGTTCAGCCCGTACACGCTGATGTTCGTCGAGTCGGTGCGGGCCGCCTTCGACCGCGGCCTCGAGGTGCTCGAGGGCGGGCGGCGGAACGCGCCCTACAAGCTCCGCTACGGCCTGCGTCGGCAGCCGCTCGACGGCTACCTGCTTCGCTTCAGCTGAGGCGTCGCTTGCGACGCCGTCATCAGGACGCGCGGGTTTCCCGCGCGTCCGTCTGAAACGACCGGTCGACACGCTGAAGTCATCTCGAGACCGCTTCTAAAGGACGTCGCGCGGGAGCTTCCAGCGGCCCTTGCCGAAGGCGCGGACGTAGTCGGCCGCGTTCCGGTCGACCTCGGCGAGCAGGGCCTCCGCAGCGTCGAGGGCCAGGTCGAGCGCGGCCGAGGCGTCAAGCGGCCGGGGCGGGAAGAGCAGGTCCTCGAGGTGCTCGAGAACCCGGCCGGGGTCGGGGAGGCGCTCGCGGTGGAGCCCCGCGTAGCGTAGGTCCCAGCCGACGACGCCGTGCGCGGCGAGCGCGCCCTGGACGAGCCGCTCGCCGGCCGCGCGGGTCGCGATCGAGCTGCCGAGCTCCTCGCCGAGCCCGAGCAGGGCGGCGGCGTCCTCGAGGTAGCTCAGCGCGTCGACGAGCATCTGCGCGGCCGTGATCGCCGGCAGCCGGTCGACGCGCAGGGCCGCGCGCCAGCGCGCGAGCACCTCCTCGCCCTCGAGCGGCACCGCGCCGTGCAACCGCGCGAGCGCCTTCTGCTCCAGGTACTGGAGCCCCGGCAGCGAGCGGATCCGGCCGTCCGCGTCGACGCTCCGCGCGAGCGTCTCCTCGAGCGGCGCGAACCGGTCGCACGCGAGGATCCAGACGTCGATCTCGACGCCCCCGACGAGCGCCAGGAGCCGGTCGACCAGCGTCGAGCGCTGGCCGACGTCCTCGCCGAGCCCGCGCCGCGCGAGGAGGTCCTCGAGCGGCTCGCTCTCCTCGCGCAGCACGAGAAAGTCGAGGTCGGACTCGGGCGTGAGAAACCCCTCGGCCGCCGAGCCGACGAGCACGAGGCCGTCGCCCTCCCAGCGGAGCAGCGGCTCGAGCTGCGCGTCGGTGACGCCTGCCCGGTCGAGGAGCGCGCGCGCGGGCGGCGGAAGGCGGCTGCGCAGGTCGGTCACGAGAGGAGAAGCCGCAACGTCTCGTCGCGCCCGTTCCGCGCGACGAGCGCCTCGACGTGGCTCAGGCCGGCCGGGTACGCGAACGTGTACGCGGCGTGCAGCGGGTCGTCCATCCAGGCTGCGATCCGGGCCGCGCGGCCCGGCGACCGCAACCCGTAGCGGACGAGGTAGTCCGCGCGCTCGGCCGGCGGGAGCAGGGCGGCATTCGAGTTGACCCCACGCAGACGCGACAGGATCGCCGCCGCGCGCCACTCCACGACCTCCTCCTCGGCCTCTTCCGGCGAGAGGCCGGCCTCGCGCGCGAGCGGGCGGAGGTCGTCCTCGTCGAAGACGAGCCTGGCGGCGAGCGAGGCGAGCCCCTCGGAGAGCACCGACGACGGGCCGACCGTGAGCACCGGCCGGCGCTCGGGACGGCGCTCCAGCTCGAGCCGCACGCGCTCCACATGGTGGCCGGGGTAGCCCTCGTGGCAGACGAGGTCGAGGAGCCGCGCGAAGGTCGGCGGCTCGTCGGCGCCGAGCTCGATCCGCGAGCGGAGCCCGCCCAGGTAGGTGCAGCTCGCGCTCCAGGGACGGCCGCGCACGATCGTGACCTCGACCGCGTCGCCGTCCGGAAGGGACACGCACGCCGCCGTCCGCCGCCGCGCCTCGGCGAGCAGCCTGCGCGCGACGGAGACGAGGCGGGCGGGCGGCAGCGCGCGGCGGCGGCGCCACCCCTCGACGCGGTCGCGGAGCTCGCCCGTGCCGCGGACGAGCGCGTCGAGCTCGGCGAGCGCCTCGTCGAAACGGGCCTCGTCCACCCGGGTCGCGCGCACGCCGCCGAGCAGGTCGGCGACGAGGCGCGGGAACGGAGCCGGCTCGCCTGCCGCCGCCCGGCAGGCGGCCGCGAGCGCGCGGAGGTGCGCGGCGACGAATGCCGCCCGCTCGGTGGCCGCAGGCTCGAGCTCGCCCGCGAGCGCATCGGCCTCCGCGGCCAGCTCGCCGTACGGGCGCGGTGTCTCGACCGTTGGCGGATCGCCGCGAACGAGCTCGACGATCGGCACCGGCCCGGCGCTCGCCTCCACCGCGAGCGCGAGGTAGCGCTCGGCGGCAGCCGCCACGCCGGTCGTCACAGCCACCCTGCACCCCGCAGCAGCTCGAGGAAGCGCGCCTCGAAGGGATCCTCCGCGGCCGGCGCGTCGCCGTCTATCCGGAGCGCCAGCCCGACCGCCCGCGCGTAGGCGCCCAGCCGGTCGGCCGCCAGCTCGCCCTCGAACCAGGCGCGGTCAGCCTCCGGCGCGTCGGCGAGGGCGGCGCGGAGGTTGAACGGCCCCTCCCAGGTGCGGGCGGACGCGCCGTTCGGCCGCGGCTCCGGGAGGGGGGTCGAGAGAACGGTGGCACCGGCGATCGCGGCGGCACGGCGAAGCTCCTCGGGATCGACCTTGTCGACGTCGTCCGCCGAGGTGTGGTTGAACCGGTCGGGCCGGTGGCCGAGCTGGAGGGTCGGGACGCTGTCGGCGAAGAGGAGGTGGTCGGAGGCGCCGAGGAAGGGCTCCGCGCGCCAGGCCCAGCCCGCGGGCGCGCGCTCCGCCACGAGCGCCGCCGCCCGCTCGGCGACGGTGTCGAGCGGCGAAGGCACGTGCGAGCGCTCGAGGACGAGCGGCCCGCCGCACCGGATCTGGTCCTCGCCGACCATGTCCAGGTTGAGCACGTAGCGCGGAAGCGGCGCGCGCCCCGCGCGCACGACGTCGTGCAGGTACGCGGCCGTGCCCACGAACTCCGGCCCCCAAACGAACCGCAGCCCGATGCCGCCGGGCCGCAACGCCTCGGCAAGCCCGAGCGTCGCCGTGACGCCCGACGCGTTGTCGTTCGCGCCGGGCCGCGGGTGGCAGAGGTGGGCGAGGAAGAGCACCTCGGCGCTCGTCTCCCCGGGCAGGCGGCCGGTCACGAGCGGCATCGACCCCGTGGCGTCGACCTCGACGTGGACGAAGGCCTCGCCGCCGCCGAGCGCTCGTGCGAGCGCCTCGCCGTCGACGCTGAAGCCGACGAGGCGCGTGTCCGGCGGCAGCTCGATCCGACCCACCGCGACCGGCGAGGCGCACGCGACGAAGCCGAGCGCGCCCGACTCCTCGAGCCCGGAGAGCGTCGCGCCGGGCGGCACGACCGCCATGGCGCCGTCGAGCGAGCCTTCCCCTACGGTCACGAGCCGCACCGTGCGGGGCGGCGTCGGGCGCGAGAACGTCGCCAGCCCGCACGGCGTCTCCGGGTAGGTCGCGAGCGTGTCGCCGTCCACGACGAGGCGGGCAAGGCGCGGCGTCCACGCCGGTGGGGCGGCATACGTCCACCAGGTCGAGCCGGGCGGATACGACGTCACGCTCACCTCATCGAGCCCGGCCCGCTCGGCCTCGGCGGCGACGTAGTCGGCGGCCCGCTCGATGCCCTCCGAGACCTGGTAGCGGTCGAGCGCCGCGAGCGCCTGCACACGCTCGAGCGCGCGCTCGGCGTCGAAGGCGGCGGAGACGCGCTCGACGGCGGCCCGCAGACTCACGCCGACCAGATCGCGAGCGGCACGAGCATCTCCTCGCGCTCCCAGGAGCCGTGATCGAATGGCGCGTCCTCGTCCGAGAGTGGCGACGTCCGCCCGGTCGCGAGCGCCACGACCTCGCCAACCCGCACCGCCACGAGCTCGGTGTCGCCGAGCAGCCCCATCGCGATCAGCTCCTCGCGTCGCGTGACGATCCCCCTGCCGTCGAGGATAGCCGTGACCGCTTCGGCCACCTCGTCCTCCTTGCCGGAGCGCGGATAGGCCCAGCGGACGCGGCCCGCGCCTCCGGCGGGATACCGGCAGAGCTCCGGCCCGGTGACCTGGGCCCAGGCCCGCCGCGCCTCGTCGTCGGACATCGACTCGACGAGGCCGTGGTCGGCGTACGCGACCACCGCGTGCCCCGCCGCAGCCCACTCGGCGGCCGCCTGCTCGAGCCGCGCCAGCGCCTCGTGGATCGGCTCGCCGTAGCCGCGCCGGTGCAGGTAGTCGTCGAAGTTCACGAAGGTCCAGACGAGGCGTGGGCCCGGCCCGAGCGCGGCCTCGGTCTCGCGGATCGCCGCCTCGGCGGCGCCGACCGGGTCGTGGCGGAGCGCCGTCCAGTCGGTGGGTGACGCGACGCGCTCGGCGCCGCGCAGGATCGTGTCCGTCCACGCGCTCGGCCAGCTCGCGAGCTCGCCAGGGTTGGCGAGGCAGCGGACGCCGTCGTCGCGCGCCCGCTCGAAGAAGGTCGGCGCGTCCGTCATCCGACGCGCAGGCAGCTCGCCCGGCCCGAGCGCCTGATCGAAGAAGACGTGGAAGCACGTCCCCGCCTCCGGCAGGTAGTAGACGACGCCGAGCACGCCGTGCTCTGCGGGCGCGAGCCCGGTCGCCGCGGTGAGCCATGCGGTCACCGAGGTCGTCGGAAACGTGCTCGTCAGCGTCTCCACCCGCGCCTGCGACCAGGCGGCGCGGGCGACGGAGTCGTTGATCCCGTCGAGCGCGAGGACGACGAGCGTCGTGGTCGACCGCCAGCGGTCGGCGAGGACCTCGGGGACGGCGCGGAGGTCACCCACGGTGCCTCACGATAGGGCCGGCGAGAGACTCCTGCAGCCGTCGAACTTGGGATCCTCCCGCCGGCCGTGGCCGTATTCGGCGTCCCGCGGCGTGTTCCTCGATGGCGGCGGACGGCACGGAATGCGGCCCGCCGCGCCGTCCACCTGGCCCTGCGCCGGCGGCGGCAGCGGGGAGAGCATTCCGCCGCGCCTGCGCCTGGGTTGGCCTTCGCGTTCGCCGCCCCGCCGCGCCTTCCTCTCGGACCTGCGCCGTCGCGGAGGCCGTACGAGCTGCGTGGACCGCCGCGCGTTCCTCCTCGGCGCCGCCTCGCTCGCACTCGCGCCACGGGCGCTCGCCGGAACCCGGCTGCGTCCGCTCGCGCTCGTGACCGCCGACCTGGAGGCGCGCCTCGTCGCGGTCGACCTCGCGACCGGCCGCGTCCACCGCTACCTCCCGACCGAGCCGAAGCCGAGGAGCATCGAGTCGGTCGGCGACACGGCGGTGGTCGCACACTCGGAGCTCGGCGTCGTCACGCTCGTGCGGGCGGCGACGCTGACCGTGACGCACGTTCTGCACGGCTTCGGCGAGCCGCGCTACACCGCCGGCCATCCCGACGGCCGCCACGCCTTCGTCACCGACGCGGCTCGGGGCGAGGTCGTCGCGGTCGACGTCCTCCGCGGCCGCGTCGTCGGGCGCGCGGACGTCGGCGCGCGTGCCCGCCATGTCACCATCGACCCGACCGGACGCCGGCTCTGGATCGCCCTCGGCTCGAAGGCGGCCGAGGTCGCGATCGTCGACGTGACGAGGCCGACTCGTCCGCGGCTCGTCCGGCTCCTGCGCCCGCCCTTCCTCGCGCACGACGTCGCCTGGGCCCCGGACGGACGGACGGTCTGGGTGAGCTCCGGCGACCGGAACACGCTCGCGCTCTATCGAGCCCGTACGCTCGAGGTCGTCGCGAGGTCGCCTGCGGACTGGCCGCCGCAGCACGTCACCTTCCGCGGCGCCCGCGCGTACGTGACGAGCGGCTGGACCGGGTCGCTCCGCGTCTACGGCAGCGACGGGCGGTCGCTCCGGAGGACGATCGTGCCGGTCGGGTCCTACAACGTCCAGCAGGCGGACGGCTGGGTCGTCACGCCGGGCCTCGGGACGGGAAGCCTCTGCATCCTGGATCGAGGCGGGCGGCTGCTCCATCGCGAGCGGATCGCGCGCTCCTCGCACGACGCGTGCATCGTGCACGTGCGCTGACTGGAACTCGCATTCCACCTTCCATCGAGAGTTCCATTTCTGGACTGCACACTGCGCTACGATCGGTTGCCGGTGGGGGGCGACGAGGAGCAGTACGCCGATCCGGCGCTGACGCGCGCGACGTACGCCGGATGGCACGGCGCCGCGCCGATGGGCGAGTGGTTCCATCGAGCGCAGGCCGGCGCGTGCATCGTCGAGGGGCGAGGCGCACGTGTGCGCGACGCGGCCGGACGGTGGTACGTGGACGCGAAGGCCGGGCTCTGGCACGTGACGCTCGGCTACGACCACCCCACGCTCGTCGCGGCGATCGAGCGGCAGCTGCGGACGCTGCCGGCGGGCTGCCTCGTCCGGGGCGAGCATCCGCCACAGGTGAGCATCGAGCTCGCGAACGCGCTCGCCGCGCGGCTGCCGGCCGGGGTACGCCGGATCCGCGTCGGTACGACCGGCTCGCAGATGGTCGAGGCGGCGGTGCTGCTGTCGCGGTGCGCCCGGGTCGCGGAGGGGGAGCCGCAGCGGAAGGAGGTGATCGCGCTCCGCAACGCCTATCACGGCGCCGGCCCGGGAGCGTGGGCGCTCACCGACGAGCCGGGCCACCACGAGCTGTACGGCCCGCTCCTACCCGGCGTCCGCCGCGCGGACGCGGCGCTCGACGCGCTCGAGGAGGCACTCGCCGACACAGGCCCGGAGCGCGTGACGGCGGTGATCCTCGAGCCGATCCAGGGCAGCCGCGTCACCACGCCGTCGGCGGCCTACCTCCGCGGGGTGCGGGAGCTCACGGAGCGGCACGGCGTCCACCTGATCGTCGACGAGGTCGCGACCGGAATGGGCAGGACCGGCGCCGTCAGCCTCGCCGCGGAGCTCGGGGTCGTGCCCGACCTGCTCGTGCTCGGCAAAGGGCTCGCGTCCGGGTACGTCCCGGCGGCCGCGCTCGCCGTCTCCGACCGCATCTACGACCTCCTCTACGACGGCCCCGCCTTCGCGCACGGGTCGACCGCGGACGGCAGTCCGCTCGCGGCGGCCGCAGGGCTCGCCGTCCTGCACGCGCTCTTCGACGAAGGGCTGCTCGCGCACGTGATGCGGATCGGGACGGTGCTCGAGCGAGGGCTCGCCCAGCTGCGCGACGACGTCGAAGCGGTGGTCGACGTCGGCGGCGCGGGGTTGATGCAGGGCGTCAGGCTCGCCGACGCCGACGGAGCGCCGTGGCCGCTCGACCGGATGCGCCGGCTGGCGACGGCGTGCGCGGAGGCCGGGGTACTGATCCAGACGCTCGCCGACCGGATCGTGCTCGTGCCGCCGTTCGTCATCGACGAGCGGGACTGCGACGAGATCGTCGAGACGATCGGCTCCGCGGTCGCGGCCGTGGCGCGCGGGCGTGAGCCCGCGCACGCGTAGATGGCCGGGACAGTCGCACGGGAGCGGAAGCGGACGCGGCCCGGCACCGAGATCCCGCTCTCTTCCGCGCAGGAGCGGCTCTGGTTCATCGACCGCCTGGCGCCGCGGCAGGCGGGCTACAACAACTTCATCGTCCGGCGCTTCCGCGGCCGGCTCGAGCCGGACGTGCTCGAGCGGGCGTTCACGGAGATCGTGCGGCGGCACGACACGCTGCGGACGACCTTCGCGACGGTCGGCGGCGCGCCCGTCGGCCGGCTCCTCGAGCCGTTTCCCGTTCCGCTACGCGTCGTCGAGGCGGCGGACGAGGACGAGGTGCGCCGGCTCGCGGCCGCCGAGGTGCAGACGCCGTTCGACCTCGCGACCGGCCCGCTCGTCCGCCCGACGCTCTACCGGCTCGCGCCCGACGACCAGGTCCTGCTCGTCACCGTCCACCACATCGTCGCCGACGGCTGGTCGCTGGGCGTGCTCTACGACGAGCTGACCGAGCTCTACGACGCGTTCGTGCGCGGCCTCGACTCACCGCTGCCGGAGCCGCCGCTCCAGTACGTCGACTACGTCGAGTGGCAGCGCGAGCGGCTCGGCACGGAGCCGCAGGAGGCGGCGCTCGAGTACTGGTGCGACCAGCTCGCCGACGCGGCCACGCTCGAGCTGCCGACCGACCGGCCGCGCCCGCCGCTCCAGACCTACAACGGCGCAGCCGACTTCCTCACGCTCCCGCCCGACCTCTGCTCGCGCGTCGCCGAGGTCGCGCGCGCCGAGCGCGCCACGCCCTACATGGCCTACCTCGCCGCGTATGTGGCGCTGCTCTCGCGCTACGCGCGGCAGGACGACGTCGTCGTCGGCACCGCCGTCGCGGCCCGCCTCCGGCCGGAGTTCGAGCGGATGATCGGCTTCTTCGCGAACACGTGCGCGATCCGCGTCGACGTCTCCGGCGACCCGACCTTCCGCGAGCTCGTCGCGCGCGTCCGCAAGACGACGTTCGACGCCATCCAGCACCAGGACGCGCCGTTCGAGCAGATCGTGCGCCGGCTGAACGTCCCCCGCGACCCGTCGCGGAACCCGATCTTCCAGGCGCTGTTCGGCCTGCTGAACACGCCGCCGCCGCTCGTCGACCTGCCGGGCGTGACGCAGCTCGACTTCGAGCTCGACGCCGGCACGACCCGGTTCGACCTCGAGCTCCTCCTCTTCGGCAACGACGAGCGGCTGCGCGCGCAAGTCGTCTACAACACCGACCTCTACGACGCGGGCACCGTCGAGCGGATGGCGGAGAGCCTGCTCGTGCTGCTCGACGCGGCGGTGGGCGATCCCGCGCTCCGGGTCTCGCAGCTCCCGCTCCTGACTCCGCGCGAGCGGCAGCGCCTGCTCGCCGGGCTGAAGGGGGACACGGCGGCTCCCGCAGCGGAGACCGTCCACGAGCTCGTCGAGCGGCGGGCCGCGGCCGACCCGGACGCGCCGGCGGTGCGGTTCGGCGAGGCCGTGTTGAGCTACGGCGAGCTTCTGGCCCGGTCGAGCCGGCTCGCGGCGCACCTGCAGGAGGTCGGCGTGGCGGCCGACAGCCCCGTGGCCGTGTGCGTGGAGCGCTCGCCCGACCTCGTCGTCGCCCTGCTCGGCGTCCTCCAGGCGGGCGGCGCGTACACCGCGCTCGACCCGCGCTACCCGCGCGAGCGGCTGGAGTTCGTGCTCGCGGACTCGTGCGCCGCGGCCGTCGTGACGCAGGCGGCGCTTTACGACCGGCTGCCGGAGGGCGGGCCGCCGACCGTCCTCGTCGACGGCGCGGGCCCGACCGGTGCCAGGCACGTGCCTGGCACCGGCTCACTCGCCTACGTCATCTACACCTCCGGCTCGACCGGGACGCCCAAGGGTGTCGCGATGCCGCACCGGCCGCTCGTCAACCTCGTCGGCTGGCACCTCGCACACCCCCGGCTCGGCCGGTCGGCGGTGACGCTCCAGCTGGCGGCGGCGAGCTTCGACGTCGCCTTCCAGGAGATCTTCACGACGCTCGCGACCGGGGGAACGCTCGTGCTGCTCGGCGAGGACGAGGCGCGCGACCCGGCGGCGATCTGGGACACGATCGTCACGGCCGGGGTCGAGCGGCTCTTCGCGACGCCGACCGCGCTCGAGCTCGTCGCCCAGCGCGCGGCCGCCGGCGTGGGCGAGCGCGCGCTGCTCCGCGACGTCGTCGCCTCCGGCGAGCCGCTCCGGGTGTCACCGGCGCTCGCGGCGCTCGTCGACCGGACGGGCGCGGTCCTCCACAACCAGTACGGGCCCTCGGAGACGCACGTCGTCACGTCGGGCCCCGTCGCGGCCGGTGATGCCTCGCCGCCGATCGGCCGGCCGCTCCCCAACGTCGAGCTCTACGTGCTCGACGCGTCGCTCTCGCCGGTGCCCGTCGGCGTTCCCGGTGAGCTCTTCATCGGCGGGCCCGTCGTCTCGCGCGGGTACCTCGCCCGCCCGGCGCTCACGGCCGAGCGCTACCTGGCGGACCCGTTCTCCGGTCGGCCGGGCGCGCGCCTGTACCGGACCGGGGACGTCGTCCGGCGGCGCGCCGACGGCGAGCTCGAGTTCGTCGAGCGCGCCGACACGCAGGTCAAGGTGCGCGGGTTCCGGATCGAGCTCGGTGAGGTCGAGGCGCGCCTCGCCGCGCACCCGGCGGTCGTCGCGGCGGCCGCCGCCGTCCACGGCGACGGGCCTTCGAAGCGGCTGGTCGCCTACGTCGTCGGCGACGAGCCCGCGCTCGAGCCCGGCGCGCTCCGCTCGTTCCTCGACGAGCACCTCCCGGAGCACATGCTGCCGGGCGCGTACGTCGTCCTGCCGGCGCTGCCGCTGACGAGGACGGGAAAGCTCGACCGCGCGGCGCTGCCCGCTCCACCGTCGGAGCGCGAGGCGCTGGTGCCGGCGTACGTCGAGCCCGCGACGGCGACCGAGCGGCGCCTCGCGGCGATCTGGGCCGAGGTGCTCGAGCTCGACCAGGTCGGCGCCGAGGACGACTTCTTCGCGCTCGGCGGCGACTCGTTCAGGGCGAGCCGCGTCGCCGCGCACGCGGGCACCGCGGACGCGCCGCTCCCGGTCCGCGCGCTCTTCGAGCACCCGACCGTCCGCGCGCTCGCGCGCCGGCTCGGCGAGGCAGACGCGGGCGGCGGCGAGGACGCGGCCGACGACGACGTACCGGGGGAGCTCTCCTCGGTCGAGCGCCGCTTCTTCTTCGCCGCCCAAGTCGACGAGGCCACGCCGCAGACGACGGGATTCGCGCTCCGCCTGCGCGGTGCGCTCGACGTCGGGGCGCTGCGCCGCGCGGTGGCTGGGCTCGTCGCGCGGCACCCCGCGCTGCGGAGCGGCTTCGAGCTCGTGGAGGGCGAGCCGCGGCGGCGCGTGCTCCCGGCCGCGACGCCGGTCGAGGTCGAGGTGGTCGAGCTCGCGCGAGCGGACGAAGAGCGCGTGCTCGCGGACGTCTTCCTGCAGCCCTTCGACCTGTCGAGGCCGCCCCTCGTGCGCCCACGGATCCTCCGGCTCGCGGACGGCGAGCACGTCCTCGCGTTCCCGATCCACCACATCGTCACCGACGGGTGGTCGAACGCGATCCTCGTCGACGAGCTGGCGACGCTGTACCGGGAGGGCCCGGCGGCGAGCCTTCCGCCCCGCGCGGACTACGGCGCGTTCGTCGCGTGGCAGCGCGAGCGCGTCGCGGGGCCGGAGGGAGAGCGGCAGCGCGCGTACTGGCGGCGCCGGCTCGCCGGTCTCGAGCCGCTTGCGCTCCCGTTCGCCCGCCGCCCGCAGGCCGTCCCGAGCTTCCGCGCGAGGCGGCTGCGCTTCGCGCTCGACCCGGCGCTCGTCGAGCGGCTCGCCGGGCTCGCGCGGGACGCGCGCGCGACGCCGTTCATGGTCTACACGGCCGCGCTCTGGGAGGTCCTCCGCGCCGTGACGGGCCAGGAGGACGTCGCGTTCGCGACCCCGACCGGCGGGCGGCCGCGGCCCGAGCTCGAGCGGGCCGTGGGGCCGTTCGTGAACACCCTCGTGCTGCGCTCGGAGCGGCGCGAGCCGACCTTCGGCGCGCTGCTCGCAATGGCCCGGCAGACGGTGCTGGACGCCTTCGAGCACCAGGATCTCCCCTTCGACGACGTCGTCGCCGACCAAGAGGCGGAGCGACGGCCCGCGCGGAACCCGCTCGCCCAGGTGATGCTCTCGCTCCAGAACCAGCCGCCGGTCGCGCCGGACTTCGGCGAGCTCGACGTCGAGCCGGTCGACGTCGACGCCGGGGCGAGCGTCTTCGACCTCGTCATCCGCTGCCGCGGCCCGGAGATCGAGCTCGTCTACCGCACCGACTTCTTCGACGAGGCGACCGCAGAGGCGCTGCGAAGCCGGCTGACGGCGACGCTCGAGACCGGTTCGTCCGACGCTACACCGGAGGAACGTCGCTTCCTCGCCGCCTGCAACGCGACCGCACGGAGCGTCGCCGCCGAGCCGACGCTGCACGAGCTGGTCGCGGCGCAGGTCGAGCGGACGCCCAAGGCGCCTGCGGTCTCGTTCGCCGGCGAGACGCTCTCGTACGCCGACCTGCACGACCGCGCGACAGCGCTCGCGGGCGCGCTTCGAGCGGCCGGTGCCGGTCCGGAGCGGCCGGTCGCCGTGCGCCTCGAGCGCTCGCTCGACCTCCCCGTCGCGCTGCTCGCCGTCCTGCACGCCGGCGCCGCGTGCGTGCCGATCGACCCGGCGCACCCGGCGGCGCGGGTCCGGGAGATGCTCGCCGCCGCGCGCCCGGTCGCGGCCGTCGCCACCGAGCCGCTCGAGGACGTCGCGGTCGTTCCCCCCGACGCACGCGCGCCCTTCGCCCCCGTCGCCGTCGACCCGGCGATGCTCGCGTTCGTCCTCTTCACCTCCGGGTCGACGGGAGCGCCGAAGGCGGTCGCGCTCCCCCACGCGGGCCTCGTCAACCGGATCGCCTGCGGCCGCGAGCGCGACGGCCTCGGCCCCGGCGAGCGCGTCCTCCACAAGGCGTCGATCTCGTTCGACGTCGCGCTGCACGAGCTCTTCACGCCGCTCGCGTCGGGGGCCTTGCTCGAGCTCGCCGAGCCGGCGCGGCACGCCGACCCCGCCTACCTGCTCGAGCTCGTCCGGCGGCGGGAGCTGACGTGCATCCACTTCGTGCCGTCGCTGCTCCAGCACGTCGTCGGCGAGCCGGGCCTGGAGGAGTGCCGTTCGCTCCGCCGCGTCCTCTGCGGCGGAGAGGAGCTCCCGCCGGACCTCGCGGCGCGGCTGCTCCAGCGCCTGCCGCACGTCGAGCTCCGCAACCAGTACGGCCCGACCGAGGCGAGCATCAGCGTCGCCTTCCACCGGGTCGGGCTCGGCGACCTCGAGCGGCCGCGGGTGCCGGTCGGGACGCCGATCGCGAACACCGAGCTCCACGTCGTCGACGAGCGGCTCGCGCCTCTGCCGATCGGCGTCGTCGGCGAGCTCTGCATCGGCGGCGTCGCCGTCGCGCGCGGCTACCTCGGGGACCCGGCGGCGACCGCAGAGCGGTTCGTGCCCGATCCGTTCGGGCCGCCAGGTGCGCGGCTGTACCGCACCGGCGACCGCGCGCGGCGGCTGCCGGACGGAGCGGTCGAGGTCCTCGGCCGCCTCGACGACCAGGTCAAGGTGCGCGGGAACCGGGTCGAGCTTGCCGAAGTGGAAGCGGCGATGCGCGCGTGTCCCGGTGTCGCAGAGGCAGCCGCAGCGGTGGACGGCGACGAGCTCGTCGCAGTCGTCGCCGGTGCAGTGTCGACCGACCGGCTCCGCGACGGCCTGCCGTCGTTCATGGTCCCGACGCGGATCGCACAGGTCGAAGACGTGCCGCGGATGCCGAGCGGAAAGATCGACCGCGCGGCCGTGCGCCGGCTCGCACGGGTGCAGCGGCCGGCGCGCCCCGCACCCGAGGCGGAAGGCCTCGCGGCGGAGCTGCTCGAGATCTGGCGCCGGGTGCTCGGCCGCGACGACGTGGGTCCCGACGATCCGTTCTTCACCGTCGGCGGGCACTCGCTCCTCATGCTCCGGGTCGTCGCCGCGGCGCGCGAGCGCGGGCTGCCACTGACCGCGGCGCTGATGCTCGAGCACCAGACGGTCGCGGCAGTCGTCGCCGCGCTCGACGCTCCGCCGCCCGCCGGCCGGTTCGTGCGCCTGAACGACCGCTCGGGCCCGCCGCTCGTGCTCTTCCACCCGGGCGGCGGCGGAGTCGGGTCGTACCGGCCGCTTGCCGAGCGGAGCGCGCGACTCGTACTGGGCGTCGAGGCGCCGCCGGAGCTGCCGGCCACGCTCGGCGAGCTCGCGGCCGCGTACGCTGCGGAGGTCCACGCGTCGCTCCCGGGGCCGTACACGCTCGGCGGCTGGTCGTTCGGGGCCGCCGTCGCGTTCGAGACCGCCCGCGCGCTCGCCGCCGCCGGCTACGCCGTCGCGCGGCTCGTGCTCGTCGAGCCGCCGCTCCTCGACGGCACGGCGCGCGAGTCGGCGCTCGAGCCGCTGCACGCGCTTCGCGAGCGCGCCGTGGCCAAGGGCGACGGCGCTGACTATCGTGCCGCCCTGGTGGCGGCTGGGCTCGGCGATCCCGGAGAGGCGTGGGCGGCGTTTCCGCTCGACACGTGGACCGCGCTCGAGAGCGCGGCACACGGCCACCGCTTCGGCCGCTACGACGGCGCCGTCGACCTCGTCGTCAGCGATGCCTGCGTCGACCGGGACGACGGCTACTACGCGACGCACGCCTTCGGCGCGTCGTTCGCCGACTACCGCGACCGGTGGCGGACGCTCGCGCCCGGCGTCGTCGTCCACCAGGCGGCCGGCGACCACTTCTCGCTCGTCGACGCCGACGTGGCCGGGCTCGCGGCGGTCGTCGAGCGGCTCTAGCGCGTGGCCGTAGCGACGCCCGCGCGGCTCGTCGCGCAGCCGTACCGGGAGCTCCTGGCGCTGCCGCCGGTGCGCCGCTTCATGGGCGGCTTCTTCGCCACGTCGATCGGCGACGGGATCGCGCTCGTCACCGTGCCGTGGGCCGCGCTCGAGCTCGCCCCGCCCGGCCGCGGCGCTCTCGCCGTCGCGCTGGCGACGTTCGCGACGCTCGTCTCAGGCCTCCCGATCTCGCTGCTCGTCGGGCGGCGGCCGCTCTCGGGCCGGACGATCCTCCTCGTCGATTGCGCGTGGAGAGGCGGGCTCTTCGCGCTCATCGGCGTGCTCGAGCTCGCGCACGAGGTCGGCCTGCCGCTCCTCGTCGTCTTGCTCGCGGCGGCGTCGCTGACGCGCACGGTCGCGATCGGCTCGCGGCGCCTCCTGCTCGCGTCGCTCGCGCCGCCGGAGCGGCGCCTGGCGGCGAGCTCCGCGTACGGCTTCGTGTTCATGCTCGGGACGACCGTCGTCGGCGGGGCCGTGGCGGGCGCCGTCGTTCCGCACGGCGGGGTCGGAGCGGCGTTCCTCCTCGACGCGGGCTCGTTCCTCTTCTTCGCGGCGAGCCTCGGCGACGCAGGCGTGTCGGCCGCCGCGGCCGCGCCGCCACGCGGATCGGCACGCGTCGGCGCCGCGGTCCTCTGGCTGCTCGCGATCGTCGGCTTCGTGACGCTGCTCGACGGCGTGATCGAGGTCGCGGTGCCCGTGTTCGTCCGTTTCGCGCTCGGCGGAGGCGCCGGCCTCTACGGCGCGGTCTTCGCCGCGTACGGCGCGGGATCGCTCGCGGCCACGCTGGTCCTCGGCAGCGTGCGGCGCCACATCGCGCTCCTCCCAGTGGTGTTCCTCGCCGCCCTCGGCTGGGGAGCCGCAACGGTCGCGTTCGGCCTCACAAGCGGGGAGGCAGGCGTGCTGGCGACCGCCGTCGTCATCGGCATCTGCTGGGGCCCGTTCGGGGCGGCGACGCTGGCGGCGATCCAGGAGGCGGCGGCACCCGAGGCGCTCCCGAGGGCGATGAACGCCTGGGCGACCGTGCAGACCGGGGCGATGCCGGTGGGTCTCGCGATCGGCGGCCCGCTCGTTGCGGCGACCAGTCCGCGAGCGACGATCATTGGCGCCGGCGTGGCCGCCGCGCTGGTCTGCGCCGCCTCGCTGGTCGCCTTCAGACGACCTATACTGCCGAGCCCGCCCTCTCATTAATGCAATGGCAATCGGGAAGCTGAAGCGCGCGCTCGAAGAGGTCGAGATCACGGTCACGGGCCGCCGGTCCGGCCGCGACCGCTCGCTGCTCGTGTGGTTCGTCCAGGAGGACGACAAGCTCTTCCTCCTCCCCCTCAAAGGGACGGATACCGAGTGGTACCGGAACGTCCTGAAGACGCCGACGATGCGCCTGGCGCGCGGCGGGGCCGAGGCGACCGCGAAGCCGACGCCGCTGACCGACCCCGCCCAGGTGAGCGACGTCGTCGAGAAGTTCCGCGCCAAGCACGGCGACGACGTGGCGCGCTACTACGAGAAGTTCGACGCCGCCGTCGAGGTGCCGCTCGCCTGAGGAGATGACAGCGCAGCTCGACCGCCGGCGGCGCACGGCCGCGGACGCGTGGAGCCTCGCCAGCGGCGAGGCCGTCGTCGTCGGCGCCGGGACGCCGATCCCGGTGCCCGGACGCGCCGACCGCACCTACCGGTTCTACGCCCATTCCGAGTACCTGTACCTGACCGACCGGGAGCGCTCCGGGGCGGTCCTCGCGTTCGACCCTGACGAAGGCTGGTTCGACTTCGTCCCTCCCCCGACGCGGGAGGAGCTGCTCTGGTCGGGGGCCCCCGCAGCCGAGCCGGGCACCTCGACCGACGAGCTGCCGGGCTGGCTCGAGGCGCGCAAAGGCGCGCGGATCGCGAACCTGGGCGCGCCCGTGGCGGGGGCCGAGTCCGACGCCGAGCTCGAAGCCGATGCGCGGTACGCGCTGAACCGGATCCGGCGGGTCAAGGACGAGGTCGAGGTCGAGCGCATGCGGCAGGCCGAGCGTGCGACCAAGGCGGGGTTCGCCGCTGCGGTGGAGCTGATCGCGCCCGGCCTGACCGAGCGGGAGCTCCAGGTCGAGCTCGAGGCGACCTTTCTCCGCAACGGCGCCGACGGGACGGCATACGAGTCGATCATCGGCGGCGGACCGAACAGCGCCGTGCTCCACTTCCCGCCGAGCTCGCGCGCCTTCGGAGAGGGCGAGCTCGTCCTCATCGACGCCGGCGCCGAGTTCCGCGGGTACGCGAGCGACATCACCCGCACCTATCCCGCCTCCGGATCGTTGACGCCGGAGCAGGAGACGCTGCACACGCTCGTCGCCGCCGCCTGCAGCAGGGCGATCGAGCGCTGCGCACCGGGGACTGAGTGGCTCGACGTGCACGCCGTCGCCGCCGGCGTCGTCGCCGAGGGGCTCGTCGACTTCGGCCTCCTCCGCGGCGAGCCCGACACGCTCGTCGAGTCCGGCGCGGTCGCACTCTTCTTCCCGCACGGGATCGGCCACATGGTCGGCCTCGGCATCCGCGACGCCGGCGAGGTGCTCCGCGGCCGCCCAGGCACGCGCCCCGGCTTCCCGCCGGTGCGGGTCGACCTGCCGCTCGAGCCCGGCCACTGCTTCACCGTCGAGCCCGGGGTCTACTTCGTCCCCGCGCTGCTCCAGGACGAGGAACGCCGCCGCAAGCACCGCGACGCCGTCGACTGGGACCGCGCCGACCGGATGCTCGACTTCGGCGGCATCAGGATCGAGCACAACGTCCTCGTCACCGACGACGGCTGCGAGATCCTCACCGCCGACGTGCCGCTCCTGTGAAGACCGAGGCGGCGGTGCTGTCCGAGCCCGGGCGCCCGCTGTCGCTGGAGACGGTGCAGCTCGAGGAGCCGAAGGCCGGCGAGGTGCTCGTGCGGCTGTCGGCGAGCGGCGTCTGCCACTCCGACCTGCACGTGGTGGAAGGTCATTGGGAGCTGCCGATGCCGCTCGTGCTCGGGCACGAGGGAGCAGGCGTGGTCGAAGCGGTCGGGGACGGCGTCCACGACGTGGCGGTCGGCGACCACGTCGTCCTCTCGTGGTTCGCGCCGTGCCGGCGATGCCGTTACTGCGTGACCGGCCGCGCGTGGGCGTGCACGACCACCCGCGCCGACTACTGCGTGATGGAGGACGGCACCACCCGGCTCCGGCGGCTGAACGGCGACACGCTGTTCCCGTTCCTGGCCGTCGGGAGCTTCGCGCGCCACGCCGTGGTTCCGGAGTCCGGCGCCGTGGCCGTCCCCGCTGCCGTGCCGCCTGCGGTTGCGGCGCTCATCGGCTGTGCCGTGACGACCGGGGTGGGCGCGGTGCTCAACACGGCCCGCGTGCCGGCCGGATCGTCGGCCGCGGTGATCGGGTGTGGCGGTGTGGGCCTGTCGGCCGTGATGGGCCTGCGGCTGGCGGGCGCGCATCCCATCGTCGCCGTCGACCTCTCCGCCGAGCGTCTCGCGGTAGCCACGGAGATCGGCGCGTCCCACACCGTGGACGGCGGCGAGGACGTACGGGACGCAGTGCGGGCGATCGTCGAGGGCGGCGTCGACTACGCCGTCGAGGCGAACGGCTCGCCTGTCACCGTCGAGCTGGCCGTCAAGCTGCTGCGCCGGGGCGGGACCGCCGTCCTCGTCGGGCTGCCCGCGGCGGGCGTCACCGCGCCGCTCGACCATCTCAGCGTCGTCAACCTCGGCAAGTCGATCGTCGGGAGCGCGTACGGAAGCTCGGTCCCGGCCGTCGACTTTCCCCGACTCGCCGAGCTGTACCTCGCCGGCCGCCTGCCGATCGACCGCCTCGTCACCGACCGGATCGTGCTCGAGGACGTCGGCGCCGCCCTGGAGGCGATGCGGCGCCAGCAGCGGGTGCGATCGGTCGTCGTGTACTAGCGCATGAAGAGACCGCCGTTGCAGTCGACGGTCTCGCCGGTCATGAACTCGTTCTCGATCACGAACTCGATCGTCTTCGCGACCATCTCCGCCGACCCCATGGCTTTCAGCGGCGTCGCCTCGACGAACTGACGCATCAGGGCTTCCGAGGTGACCCGGTCGTGGAACGCGGTGTCGACCATCCCCGGCGCCACGGCATTCACCCTGATCGGCGCCAGCTCTTTCGCGGCTCCCCTCGTGAACGCGTCGACGGCGGCCTTCGCCGCCCCGTACGCCGTCGCGCTCGGAGCGCCGTGGCGAATGGCGATCGACGTCACGTTGATCACGCAGGCCCCGTCCCCGCTTTCGAGCAGGCTACGGCAGAGCGACGTGAGCCTCATGGTCGAGAGGGCGTTCAACGCGAACGTGTCGACGAGGTGCTGCCACGTCAATTCCCCGACGGACCGGCGCTCGATCATCCCGCCCGCGTTGTTCACGAGCACGTCGAGCGCGCCCAGGTGCGTCCGAGCAGCCTCGTGGAGCTCTTCGCAGCCGCGGTCGGTAGTGAGATCGGCTCGAGCCAGATGGACGTCGACCGCGACGTCCGCCAACGATCGAGCCAGCGCTTCGGCGGCGGCGCTCGAGTGGTTGTAGTGGATGAGCAGCCTGCTGCCCGGTGCCAGCGCTCGCGCCGTCGCGGCGCCGATGCCGACCGCCCCGCCGGTGACGAGGATTCGCCTCGGCGACGGGCTCACCGCGCCAGCAGCGCGCCCCGCATCGGCTGCGCCACCTCGACCGGCACGCTCATGTTCACCGCGTGCCGCTCGGCGCTCCGCTCCAGAGCATCGACGTCGTCCCAGGTTCCGTCGAGGCGGTAGCGCCTCAGGGCCTCTCGCCGCTCGCGCGCGCCGGCCTCGTCGATCGTCCCGAGCTCGACCGATCGCTCGAGCACGTGGCTCAGCTCCTGCCGCACGTTCTCGACGCACATCGTCCATTTCGGCAGCACCGTCATCGTGCATCCGGGCAGAATCGGCTGGACGTCGAGATGGCGCCGGACACGGGAATCATCCACCGTGTTCACCGCGACCTTGAGGTAGATGCCCAGGATCTCCGAGCGCTGGAGCTCCGGGTAGTACCGCCTCAGCTCCCGCATCGTCCATTCGGCGCGTTCTTGCTGCTCGGGATGCCCAGTAGCGAGATAGCGCACGTACTCCGCCGGGTACTCGCCGGTCGCGGGATCGAGCGTGACCGTGTGGATGTGCGCGGCCGGAGGGTGATAGGCCATCGCGCACTCGCTGTTGAGCGGGCTCAGCATCCCGCCGTAGCGGTCCTCGAGCTTCAGGCAGGTGAAGTCCTTGTCGGTGCCGTCCGGAAGCGAGACGTACAGGATCTCGCGCAACGCGAGGAAGATCCTCGGGAAGGTCGCGCGAGGGTTGAGTCGCTTCGCGATTCCATAGGAGTGCGCAGCCGCGCAGAGACCGACCTGCGCCGCGGCCAGCCGGTGCGTCTCTCCATCCGGAGCTCGATACTCGACGTCGTAGCCGCCACGACCGTCCTGCGCGATGTCTACGACGTCGCAGCCGGGTCTGAAGTCGACACCAGTGCTGATCAGCTCATGCTCGAGAACGGCGGCCACGTACGTCGGGTTCAGCCCGCGCTGAGGAGTGACGAAGACGCCTGCGACGTCGGCGACTCCGTCGACCCCTGCGCGCTCCTCGCACAGCGGCGCCCCCTCTCGCAGGTGCCCGAGCCCGGGATCGCGATCGCGGAGCCGGTCGTAGTGGGCGCGGAGGACGTCCATATTGCGGCGGCAGATCGACAGGATGTCGATGCCGTCGTCGATCATGCTCTGCGAGGCGATGATGCGGGAGTAATCCTTGCCACCGTAGATCTCGTCCGGAAAGAGCTCCTCGGTTGCCGCTCGGCCGGTGAGACAGTCGCGCGCGCTCCTCGCGTCGAATGGATACTCCGCACCGCTGTGGTTTTCGCTCACGACATTGCTCGTCTCGGTGCACACCGGCAGCGCGCCGGACGCCGAGGTATTGCGCTCGAGGAGCACGACGTCGAACCCGGCACGCCTGCGAAACAAGGCCGAGAGACACCCCGCAATGCCTGCTCCCACTACGACATGAGTCTCAGCTGTGGTCATGACATGGGCCCCCGCCTCCATGGATGATGGCCGCAGCTAGGACGCCGACCACTCTACCACTGATGGAAGCGCTAATGGAAACGACCCGTGGCGCGGAGCCTGTCCGGGGGTGCCTCAGACCCGCGGGGGCCCCATTCGCACGCGCTCGCGAAGCTCCTCGAGATCGCCCCGGCGCGGCTCGAGGGTCTCGAACCACCACGTCGCGCCCGCCTCTGCGTACGGCGCGATCCTGTGGGCCACCGTCTCGCGGCTCGACGACTCCGAGTAGCCGGCGGTCACGACCTCGAAGCCGTCGAGGTCACCGCGTTCCGCCCGCACCACGGCGAGCATCTCGGCGAGCTGCGCAGGTGTGAGCAGGTCGGCGGGATCCCACTTCGTGTTGATCGGGAAGAAGCCGTCGAACCGCGCGGCACGCCGCAGCGGGCGGCGTGAGCCGTAACGGCCGGCGACCCAGATCGGGATGCGGCCGAGAGGGCCGGGAGCGAGCCGGACGCCCTCGACGCGCCAGGAAGCGCCCGCATGGTGAACGGGCTCGCCGGACCAGAACTGCCGCAACAGGGACAGGCTCTCGTCGAGGCGGTTCCCGCGCTCGATCGCGCTGCAGCTCTCGCCGAAGGCCTCGAAGTCGAACGCCGCGCCGAGGCCGACACCGAGGACGAGCCTCCCGCCGGAGAGTCGGTCGACTCCGGCCACCCGGTGCGCGAGCTCCCACGGGAGGCGACGCGCGGCGGGTGTGACCATCGGCCCGAGGACGAGCCCCGTGCGCTCGGCCACGACGGCCAGGACCGTCCAGGGATCGACGCTGCTCACCGGGCGACCGGGAAACGGGACGAGGTGGTCGTAGACGAAGAACCCGTCCCATCCGCACTCCTCCGCCAGGACGGCGATGTCGATCAGCGGCCTGGCCTCGCCGAAGAAGCCGAAGTTTGCGCAATAGACGCCGAATCGCATGGTCGTCATCTGTTGCGCACCCATCGCGCCTTGACTAGTATCGAGCGCCTCCCAATGATCGATGGCGCACCAGCAACGCGCTCGACCATAACAGTGAGCGACTACATCGTGCGAGCCCTGCGCGGCTGGGGCATCTCGCACGTCTTCACCCTTCCCGGCGGCCTGATCGCTCCCATAATCGACGCGATCTACCGCGACGGTGCGATCCGACTGGTCAACATGCACCATGAGCAGTCGGTTGCATTTGCCGTCGACGGTTTCGGCCGGTTCAACGGCACCCCGGCTGTAGGGCTTGGAACCGGCCCCGGGGCGACCAATCTCCTCACACCTATTACGAGCTCCTTTCTCGACTCGATTCCGGGAGTCTTCATCACCGGCCAGGTGCAGAGCTATCTCGTGAAGGGCACCCGCCCGGTGCGCCAGTTCGGGTTGCAGGAGGCCGACATCTGCGCGATGGCCGGCCCCGTCACAAAGGGAGCATGGAGGGCGCGGGCAGCCGCCGACGTGCCGGCAATCCTGGACGACGCCGTCGCTCTGTCACTCGACGGCCGACCCGGCCCCGTGCTCGTCGAGCTCCCGTCGGATCTGCAAACAGCACGAATTCCAGCCGAGATAGAGCCGCAGCTCCGTCCGCCTTCGAAGCCCCGGATGGACGACGCCGACGCGGTGATCTCGCTCTTCGACGAGCTGAGCACGGCGGAGCGCCCGCTCGTTCTCATCGGGGGCGGCGTGCGCGCCGCACGCGCGACCGAGGCGTGTCGCACTCTCCTCGCGTGTCTGGACGTGCCGGTGATCGCGTCGGTGACGGCGCTCGACGTCCTCGACGCAGACGATCCGCTTCGCCTCGGCCTCATCGGCATGTACGGCAATCGCTGGGTCAACCTCGCCGCGATGGAAGCGGACTTCGTGCTCGTCCTCGGCAGCAAGCTCGACTTCGGCACGATCGGCGCCGACGTGAATGCCTGGGGCAGAGGGCGGACGATCTACCAGGTCGACTGCGACCCCGGCGAGATGTCCAGAATCCGCACTGCACACACGATTCTTTCCGACCTCGGTGAGTTCTGCCGGCTGGCACTCGAGGTCGTGCGGGACCATGCGCCGCCCACTCGCCCCCAATGGACGGAGCGGCTCGGTGAGCTGCGGCAGGCCTGGCCCGACACGAACGAGCTCGGCGATTGCGACGGGATCAACCCGAACGTCCTCGCCCGCGAGCTGTCCGCCGCGTCTCCGGCCGCGTGCGACTTCGTCGTCGATGCGGGTCAGCATCTCTGGTGGACCGCTCAGTCGATTCAGCCCAGGCTCGGGCAGCGCTTCCTGCCGTCTCTGGGGCTGGGTCCATGCGGCTATTCGCTGCCGGCAGCGATCGGAGTCGCGCTCGGCTCGCACCGGCCGGTCGTCGTCGTCGTGGGAGACGGAGCGTTTCAGTTCAACATCCAGGAGCTCCAGACCGTCGTGCGCAACAGGCTTCCGATCAAGATCCTGCTGGTCGACAACCAGTGCCACGGCTCGGTGCGCCAGTTCCAGGAGGAGATGCTCGAAGGTCGTTACCCGACGACCGTCATCGACTACGACACACCCGATTTCACGCGTGTTGCCGATGCCTACGGGATACGCAGTCGGGAGGTGTCCGATCCGGATCGCGTCGGTGAAGCACTGAGCTGGTTCTGGGAAGACCCGATGGAAGCCGCTTTGCTCCGAGTGCAGATTCCGATGCTGGCCAACGTCTATCCGAGCGTCCCGTTTGGCGCGCCGCTCAACGCCATGGCCGGCCGCGCCGATCTCGAGCCGCGAAGCCCGCTCAGCCGCGTGGACGCCGTCGTCCAGGGTCGCTGATCGGCGTCGGCGTCACGTAACCGAAGAGCGGACCCTCCTCCGTCTCGACCTCGACCTCGGCTCCCTCGACGGCAGCGTCTCGGTCGACGACGGCGAGCGCGATGCTGCCGAAGCCGGGGCTTTGCGCAGGGCTCGTCACCTCGCCGACCACGGAACCGGCCGCCCGCACCCCGGCTCCGCGTGCGGGTAGACCGTCGTCGAAGCGGAGCGTCGTGAGTCGGCGGCGTTCTCGTTCGCGCGCACGAAGAAGTGGCACTCGCCCGCGAAAGTCGCGGCCGTCGAAGGCGACGAACCGGTCGAGGGAGACTTCGTACGGCGAGCGCTTCCCGGGAGGCGTCTCGAGCGGCGAGACCAGTCCCGCCTCGACACGGATGGTGGCGATGGCCCGAAAGCCGTTGGGGACGACCTCGCCCGTCTCGTGGAAGGCCCGCCAGATCGCGGCCCCGTGCTCCGGGGCGCAGAAGATCTCGTAGCCGATCTCACCCGAGTAGCCGGTGCGCGAGACCCACGCGTGCGCCCCGGCGATCTCGATCGGCTCGGGCAGGAAACGGTAGAAGCTGAGCCGCGCGGCCTCCTCGCCGCAGACCGACCTGACGACGTCGCGCGACAGTGGCCCCTGCACTTGGAGGATGTCGAGCCGCTCGATGATGTTCTCGAGGTCGACCTCCCATCGGCCTCGCAGTTCCGCGACGAGGTCGTCGTCGAGCTCGAGGGTCGGCATCAGCCAGTAGTCGTCCGCGCCGAGGCGGAACGCGACGAGATCCGTCGTCATCCGCCCGTCCTCGTCGCAGACGGGTGAGTAGCGCGCCTGGCCGACGTCGATTGCGGCCATCGGATGCGTACAGAGCCAATCGACGCAACGGCACGCGTCGGGGCCGCTCACACGCCACTTCGGGAGTGCCGCCGGATCCGAGATCGCGGCACGCCGGCGAAGCGCCCAGTACTCCTCTTCGACGCCGGAGAACTCGGCCGGAAGCCACCAGCCGCGGAACTGGACGAACGAGCCGCCCTCGGCGAGGCAGGACTCGTAGAAGCCGGTCTTGCGAGGCTCGGGCTCCGCGACGGCCATGCCTTCCTCCCTGCCGCAGTCCCTGCACTAGAAGCGGATGATGGGACTCGAACCCACGACCTTCTGCATGGCAAGCAGACGCTCTAGCCAACTGAGCTACATCCGCGCGTAGCGGCGGTCAGAGTACCACCGACCGCTCACGATCGACCCGCGCGAGGAGTCTCGTGCCGGAAGGAGGTTCGCGTGCCGACTGTCCCCTTCAGCGTTATCACTCCCGTCGGGCCCGGGAACCCGCCGACTCCGCCCGACCTCCCTGCGGGGACACAATGGCGGATCACCAGCTTCGCAGTCCTCAACGCGCACGACAGCGCCGGCTACGTGGGGATCTTCCTCATTGGAGGCGGGGGGCCCATCCAGGGACCATTCATCCCGATTCGCCCCTATGAGACGAAGCAGCTCGTCTTCCCGGAGCCGTTCGTGATGACGGCGACCACGACCGGTCAGAGCCTCGGCGAGATGCACGCCGTGG